>Ga0272441_10002403_pt1 | contig 37806 bp, 41 predicted proteins | sample SSMProp6N_FD_193582 | JGI IMG/M metagenome (GOLD analysis project Ga0272441, IMG submission 193582) | Marine sediment archaeal communities from Little Sippewissett salt marsh, Falmouth, MA, United States - SSM-Prop-6N | ecosystem: Environmental > Aquatic > Marine > Wetlands > Sediment ... | reverse complement strand
TTCCACGGCGGCGTTTTCTTCCCGGGCGATGATGACGAAACGCGTGTAGTTCGCGCTGTTGGTTTCGATACCCCGCGCTAATATTTTCATTCCATAGGCGGCGGCCGCCTCCTCACTGGCGATGGCGGCGTTTTCCTTCTTTCCCTCCGCCGCGATATAGGCCACCGCCCCCGCTGTATCGTAGAAGGAGCGCTTTTCCCATTGGGGGTGTCGTTCCAGGAAGTCGGCGCACTGGAGCAGGCCCTGGGGATGGGAATAGACCTGACGGATATCCGCCGGCTCGGCCTCCGGAACAGCGATAAGGTTGTGCACGACCCGGATCTTCACTTCCCCCCGGATCTTAATGTCCGGAAACTGCAGCAGGAGGTCGTAGTTTTGATGGATGGAGCCGGTCAGGGAGTTCTCCAGGGGCAGCAGACCGTAGAGGGATCTACCCTCCAGAACGGAGGTAAACACGTCCCTGAACTCCGGCAGGGGCAAAGAGATAACCTGCCCGGGGAAGGCCAGGGTAAGGGCCTTTTCGCTGAAGGCTCCCTTTTCACCCTGATAGCAAATCGTTGCGCCCTCGGTTGAGGAAATCCGGATTCCGGCTGCAGCCGGCGCCGTTTTTTCCGGAAGCCGGGTGAGCTCTTTGCTCAAGACCGGTGCCAGGGCCTGGATATCCCGCATCAGCTTTTCGAACTGTTCGGGGTAAAGGGATTGGGGACCGTCCGACAGCGCGGCGTCGGGATGGTTGTGCACTTCCACGGTCAGGCCGTCGGCGCCGGCGGCCGCAGCCGCCAGGGCCATGGGCAAAACTTTGCCCCGCAGGCCGGTTCCGTGACTGGGATCCACCAGGATGGGCAGATGGCTGAGCTTTTTAACCACCGGGATGGCGGAAAGGTCGAGGGTGTTGCGGGTATAGGTTTCAAAAGTGCGGATGCCCCGCTCGCAAAGCATGACGTTTTCCGTGCCATGGGCCAGCAGGTACTCCGCGGACAAAAGCAGGTCCTGGATAGTGGCCGCCGGGCCCCGCTTGAGCAGGACCGGCTTCCCAAGGCCTCCCACACGCTTGAGGAGCTCGAAATTCTGCATATTGCGGGCGCCGATCTGTATGATATCCACCAGCTCCCGGAAGAAGTCGACATGCTCGGGACTGACAATTTCGGAGACGGCAACCATGCCGTGCTCCTCGGCGGCCTCTTTCAGGTAGCGCAGCCCCTCCTCGCCCAGGCCCTGGAAGGAATAGGGCGAGGTTCTGGGTTTGAAGCCTCCGCCCCGGAGCACCACGGCGCCGGATTCCCGCACCAGGGCGGCTATTTCCCGGATCTGCTGACGGGATTCCACGGCGCAGGGTCCGGCCATGACCACGATCCTGGGTCCCCCGATCTTGATCGGCCCCACGGCGATGCAGGTGTCCTCTTTCTTGAATTCCCGGGAGGCGAGCTTGTAGGGCTTGGTAATGGGAATGACCCTGGCTACCCCGGGCAGGAGCTCTACCTCGCGAGGATCGATAGCCACGAGGCCCACGGCGCCGAGAATGGTTTCTTCTTCGCCCTGGATCTCCCGGATATTAAAACCCCGGCGGTTCAGGAATTCGACGAGATTGCGCTTATCCGTATCCTTGATGGCGTGCTCGAGAACGACAATCATGATCTTTGCTCCCGCAGACCGGGATAAAGGCCGCCGGGCCCGGTTTGCTTATTCTGCTATCAGGAATCTGTTTTCCTGTTCATGATCTGGGCGATGCGCACTGAATCCTTCAGAAAATCCTGAAACGAGCGCTCGAGAGTTTCCTGGTAGTCGAAGAGGCGGGCAACGTACTTAAGGGTGCTGTAGGGTGTTCCCGTCCGTACACCGTAGGTGCCGGCATTGTACATGGCCAGGGCAATAAGGTCATCCTGCCCTTCATTGAGGCAGAAGCGCAGGTGGGCCAGCCCGTGTTTGGCGTTGATTTCGGGATCGTAGAATTCAGCCTCGCTTAAGGACGCGAAGGTTTTGGAATTAAGCTGAAAGAGACCGTAATCGACAGAGCGATCATTATCGTTCCGGGCCCTGATCTTGAATCTGCTCTCCGCCCAGGCCAATGAGAAGGCCAGGGAAACCGGGATGTCATAGGTATCCGCGTAATGCAGAACCGGCAAGGTAATGCGCGGGTCGCCGGTGATTTCATCATAAAAATCGATGACCATCTCGCGGGAGGTCGGATTTCTGTACAGGTAGAGGCCCGTGTCCGCATTGTCCGGTTTCTCAGTCAGCAAGAGGTCCACTTTCTCCCGGGTGACCGGGACGGTCAAGAGATCCTTTCTGTGCAGACTGAGTTTTTGGGAGCAACCGGCCAGCAGCAGCGCTGCTATGATAATAAATGTAAATTTCTTCATAAAATAGACTCCGGAAGAGAAATAGATACTGAGATTTGGCGCGAAAGTCAAGTCCTGTGGGCAAGAACTGAAAAGCGGCTAATGCTTGTGGATGGTGACGCGGTTGCGGCCGAATTCCTTGGACTGATAGAGGGCCTGGTCCGCCTGGGCGATGAGCTGGGAAGGAGAGCGCACGCTCTCCGGGGAAAACTCAGCCACGCCGATGGAAATGGTGACATGCAGGGGATCCGGGTCCCCCGGGAAGGCATGTCCCGCGATCTTGCGGCGTACCCGTTCCGCCACGATCCCGGCTCCCCGGGCGGCGACTTCCGGGAGTATTATGGCGAACTCTTCGCCCCCGTAGCGGGCCGAGAGGTCAATGTTGCGGACCGATTCCTTGAGTAGCGTTGCGATCTCCTTGATGACGAGATCTCCCTGGAGGTGGCCGTAGGTATCGTTGAGCTCCTTGAAGTGGTCGATATCGAGCATCATCAGGGAAAAGACCGATTTGTAGCGCTGCGCCCGCTTGATCTCGTCGTCCAGCGCCTTTTCGAAGGCGTGGTGGGAGTAGAGACGGGTCATACGGTCCATGGTCGCCTGCCAGTAGAGGTTGGCGTTTTCCAGGGCGATGGCCGCGAAGCGGATGAGCTGGGTGATGTACTGAATATCCAGCAAGGAGTATTCGGCCTTGCACCTGGGCAGCAGGATGAGGCCGGTGACGCCCTTATCCGTGCGCAGGGGGATGATGATGTCCGGGTGGAGCTTCTCCAGGTCCTGAAGAAGCTCGGGGGCGGAGAAATTCTCCCGCACATACTCGAAGGAAAGTTGATTGTACTCGCGATTGGAGAGGAATACGATCAGGGCCTGGATGGTGGCGAAGTTCAGCTTGAGATTTTTCTTTTTCATGCCCTGATAATGGTAGAGGGTGAACACCCCCTCTTCCAGGTCATTGGCCAAAAGGAGGGTCAGTGTAGGGATTTGAAATCTGGCATAAAGACTTAAGACCACATTCTTGACGATGCTCTCGATGTCCAGCTGAGCGGTAAGCTGGGAGGCTATCTCCAGTATTTCCTTCAGCTCCTGGTTGCCCAACTCCACGGCGAGCTGGTCGAGATTTTCGCTCAGGTCGGTTTCCATGCTAATAGTATTATAGTGGAGAGTGTTCTCTCTGCCAAGGCGGCGGCCGCCTTGCCAGGGAACAGTGTTTCGCCTACACTGGGGGCATGAGAAAGTTGATTCAGCAGTACGCCAAGGATTTGACCGCCGGCAGGCTGGCTTCGGGGTACGAGCATTCCTACAGGGTATATCACCTGGCCCGGAAGCTGGGTGAAACACTGGAGTACGATGACGAGGTTTTGCACGCAGCCTGTTTTCTCCACGATATCGAGATGGCCAGCGGGCATCCGGAAAGCTCGGCCGCCAAAGCCCGGGCCATTTTGCAGGAGACCGGTTTTCGCCCCGCCAAGGTGCAGGCGGTCTACGAGGCTATTCTTAAGCACATGCCCGGCGGTCGGGCCGGGTCTGCGGAGGGGAAGCTGCTCCATGACGCCAACCTCCTGGATTCCCTGGGAGCGGTAGGCTTGGCCCGTCTGTCGGCGGGATCCTTTCTCTGGCATCATGTCAAGACCATGGGCCAGGTTCTGGAGCTCTGGCAGCGCTGGCTGGGCTTTGCGGATTCCTTCTATTATCCCGGCAGCAAGGATCTTGCCGCGGACAAGATCCGCTTCATGCAGCTGGCGGTGGAGCAGATGTCGAGAGAATTCGAGATCTGAGCAGCCCCTGCCGGGCCGGCGCCGGGCATCCCCCTTGACAAGGACACCCTTTCCCACGATTCTATGGCATACCGCAGGGTCGGGTGATCAGGAGCGCGGACACAGGGCTGCCCGGCGGTTAAATACAGGGAGACATCCGCATGGAACATGATTTACTGATCAAAGGTCTTCATCCCCTGGAGGTTCGGCTGCTGCTGCATTTCAAGGCGGAGGATGAGATAAGCTCGCCTCAGGTACAGGAGGAGCTGGCCTTTAATCTAGGGCAGTGCAATCAGGCATTTAACTGGCTGGCCGGCAAGGGGCTTTTAGCCGAGAAGAGTCGCGAGACCACGGTTGAGTTTTCCCTGACGGTATTGGGGCAGACCTACCGGCAGGAAGGGCTGCCCGAGGAACGCATTCTCAAGCTGGTTTCCACGGAGTCGGCGCTGACCCTGCCGGAGCTGGCCGATCGCCTAACCCTGGAGAAGAGCGATGCCGGTTCCGCCTTCGGGGCCCTGGCCAAGGCGGGCCTGGCGGCCATGAACGATCACAAACAGGTAATTCTGAAAAAGGTTTCCGGCGCGAGCTATCTGGACACCCTGCGGGGGCTCCTGGACCGCCTGGCCGGCGAGGGTACTCTAAAGCAAAGCGCCCTGACGGAGGCGGAGGCCTAGCTGGCGGCCGGCCTGAGCCGTAAGCGCGGGGCGGGCAAGTCCCTGTTCCGCATGGTCGAGAAGGAGGATATCCTTTATAAACTCACGCCCCTGGCTTTGGAAGTTGCAGAGAGCCTCCGGCAACGGGGCGTCACCGGCGAGGAGATCGGCGCCATCACCCCGGAGCTGCTCCAGTCCGGACGCTGGCGGGAGGGAAATTTCCGGGGCTATAACCTCAATATTCCTCCCCTGAGGGTTCATCTGGGGCGTAAAAACCCCTATGTGGAGTTCCTGGAGCTGCTCAAGAACAAGCTGGCCGCCCTGGGTTTCGAGGAGTATGACGGACCGCTTCTGGAAACCGAGTTCTGGAATTCAGACGCCCTTTTCATGCCCCAGTTCCATTCCGCCCGGGACATTCACGACGTCTATTATATAGCGGAGCCCACCCACGCGCGGGAGATCGAGCAGCCCTATCTCGACCAGGTGGCCGCCACCCATACGGACGGCTGGAATACCGGCAGCCTGGGCTGGCGCTATCCCTTCGACCGGGATTTTACCCGCCGCATGATACTGCGCAGCCACGGCACGGTGCTCTCCGCCAAGGCCCTGACCTACGCCAAGATACCGGGCAAATACTTCGGGGTGGTGCGCTGTTTCCGCTATGACCAGGTCGACGCCACGCACCTGGCCGACTTCTATCAGACCGAGGGGATCGTGCTGGGCGAAGAAGTCAACCTGCGCACCCTGCTGGGGCTCCTGAAGATGTTCGCCGAGGAAGTGGCGGGGGCCAAAGAAGTAAAATACGTACCGGGCTACTTCCCTTTCACCGAGCCCTCGGTGGAGGTACATATCCGGCATCCCGAGCTGGGCTGGTTCGAGCTGGGCGGTTCCGGCATTTTCCGCCCCGAAGTGACCCGGCCCCTGGGAATCGATGTGCCGGTGCTGGCCTGGGGTTTGGGTATAGACCGCATGGCTTTGATGGCCCTGGGGCTCAACGACCTGCGGGAGCTGTTTACCCCGGATATCGAGCAGGTGCGGCTGCGCAGGAGGAAATAAGACATGCCCAAGATCGAAGTAAACGACCGGTCCCTCTTCCGCCTGATTGGCGGGGAACTGCCCAGGGAGGAGCTGGAGGAGCTCCTGACCGCGGCCAAAGCGGAGCTGGATGACTGGGAGCCGGAGGAGAACCTGCTCAAGATCGAGCTCAACGACACCAACCGTCCGGATCTCTGGTCGACCTACGGGCTTGGAAGGCAGCTCAAACTAAAGCTGGGCGCCGAGCGCCCGCGCTATGGCTTCTTTTCCTCCCCGGACAGGCAACAGGATGCCGGCGGACGCCGGGTGGAGGTGGATCCCGGGCTCAAAGGTATTCGCCCCTATATCGCCGCCTTTGTCGCCGAAGGCCCGGCTATAGACGAAGAGCTCTTGAAGGACCTGATCCAGTCCCAGGAGAAGCTGTGCTGGAACTACGGGCGCAAACGCAGCTCCATAGCCATGGGAGTCTACCGTGCGGACCTGATGCGTTTTCCCGTACACTACCAGGCAGCAGATCCGGACGCCACTTCCTTCATTCCCCTGGATTTTTCCGTTCCCCTCACCTTAAGGGAAATCCTGGAAAAGCACCCCAAGGGCGTGGAATTCGGCGCCATCGTGTCCGGGTTTGAGCGCTTTCCCTATCTGGAGGATGATGCGGGCGAGACCTTGAGCTTTCCACCGGTGATCAACAGCGCCCACCTGGGGGCGGTGCAGGTGGGGGACAGCGAGCATTTCATCGAGCTGACGGGCACGGACATGGATTCACTGCTCTTGGCCTGCTCCATCGTGGCCTGCGACCTCTCCGATGCGGGCTACACGATCCGGCCCGTGAAAATTGTCTATCCTTACGACACCCCCTACGGCAGGGAACTGGTTACGCCCTTCTATTTCCAGAAAGAGGTGACCGTCAGCGCCGGGGATGCTTCACGGATGCTGGGGGAGACTATTAGCTCTGAGGAAGCCGAAACCTGCCTGCGGCGTATGGGCAGCGAAACCCGGCGGGAAGGGGAGCGGCTGACCGTTGTTCCCCCGGCCTACCGGAATGACTTTCTGCATCCCGTGGACGCCATCGAGGAGATCATGATCGGCCGGGGCATGGATAGCTTCGTTCCGGTCTGGCCCGAGGATTTCACCATCGGCCGCCTCTCCGCCATGGAGACTTTCAGCCGCCGGGTAAGGGAGATCATGGTGGGCCTGGGTTTTCAGGAGATGATTTACAATTATCTGGCTTCCCGGCGCGACATGGTGGAGCGTATGAACCGCAGCGGGGAAGAGGTCATCGCCATCGCCAATCCCATGAGTGAAAATTTCGAGGTCTTAAGGGATTCCCAGCTTCCCAACCTGCTCTCTTCCGAGGCGGTATCCGGGCACGCGGTCTATCCCCACCGGATTTTCGAGATCGGCAAGACGGCGATGAAGGCTGCGGCCGAGAACTACGGCTCCCGCACCTTGAACAGCCTTTGTTTCCTCGTGGCCGACCGGGAAGCGGGGTTCAATGACGTCAATGCGCAGCTCTCGGCGCTGTTTTTCTACCTCTCCCGGGAGTACAGCCTCGAAGAAGTGGATGACCCCCGCTTTATTCCCGGGCGGGCGGGTGCCGTCATCTATAAGGGCCGGCGGGTCGGGCTGGTAGGGGAAATACATCCCGCCGTGCTGGCGAACTGGGGCATTCAGATGCCCTGCGCGGGCGCCGAGCTGGAGCTCGATGCGCTCATGAGTGATTAGGGGGAAAAGGCCATGGAAATCTCATCCGTACCGTTGAGCTGGGAGGAAACCTGCAACATCATCGTGGGGCAGTCCCATTTCATTAAGACCGTGGAGGACCTGGCAGAGATCCTGAACGGGGCAGTGCCGGGCATCGAATACGGTCTGGCCTTCTGCGAGGCGTCCGGGCCCTGCCTGATCCGCACGGAGGGCAGTGACGAAAAGCTGGTCACCGAGGCGGCGGAATGCGCACGCCTGGTGGGAGCGGGGCACAGCTTCTACGTGATCCTGCGCAACGCCTTCCCCATCAATGTGCTGAACCAGATCAAGGCCTGCCCGGAAGTGGCCCGCATCTTCTGCGCCACCGCCAACCCGTTGGAGATCCTGGTGGCCGAAACCGGCCAGGGCCGGGGCATTGTCGGCGTGGTGGACGGCTCGAGCCCCAAGGGCCTGGAAGGTGAGGCGGAGAAACAGGAGCGGAAAGAGATGCTGCGCCGCTTCGGCTACAAGTTCTAAAGTACACCGGGGGCCCCCCCAGGGGGCTCAGCGCCGCCGGGTGACGCCGATCCGCGGGCAGAGCCCGGCAACCGGACAGCGCGAGCAGTGGGGGGAAACAGGTGTGCAGAGGCTCTGTCCGAAACGTACCAAAAGCCCGTTGATATTAATCCAGTAAGAAGCGGGCAGTAGCTGCATCAGGGCGGTTTCGGTCTCCCCGGGATGTTTCGTCTTTACCCAGCCCAAGCGGTTTGAGATCCTGTGTACATGGGTATCCACGCAGATCGCCTGCTTCCCGAAACCGGTGTTCAGCACCAGGGCCGCGGTTTTCCGCCCCACCCCGGGCAGGCTTAAGAGCATCTCCATATCTGCAGGCACTTGTCCGTGAAAACGCTCGCTTAAGATCCGGGCCAGGGCGCGAAGGTGGCGCGCCTTGGTGCGGTAGAAGCCCACGGGATAGATGAGCTCGGCGATCGTCTCCTCGGAAAGCTGCAGCAGGGCCGCCGGCGTATCTGAGCGGGCCAGCAGACGGGCGGCGGCGGGTCCGGTCACCTCGTCCTTGGTGCGGCTGGAGAGCACAGTGGCCACCAGCAGGTGAAAGGGCGGCCGTTTTTTTGCGGCCAACTCCGTGACCAGGGGCGGGGTGTCGTCGGCCAGATATTCGGTGAGCTTCTCCAGCACCTGAATGATGTTCCGGTTGTTCATCCCTTGAGCACCGCCAGAGGTTTCATTTTCGCCACCGGCAACGCCAGGCCGGCGCCCACCACCACTTCAACCACCTCTTTAATGTCCTTGTAGGCCGCCGGGGCCTCTTCCCGGATACGCCGTGGATCGTCACAGATCAGGTGGATTCCCTGCATAGAGGCCTGGAAGCCGGCCTCACTGATCGCCCCGGGGCGGCCCTTTTTACCCGCCGCCGCGCTGCGGGAGAGGCGGCGGCCGGCTCCGTGATTGACCGAGAAGAGGCTGCGCGCGGATCCCGGACAACCCAGCAGCACGTAGGAGGCGCTGCCCATGGAGCCGGGAATCAGGACGGGCTGCCCGCAGTCGGCAAAGGGAGTTCCCCCCATGCGGGCGGCGTCGAAGGCCCGGGTGGCGCCCTTGCGATGCACGAAGTAGCGTGTTCCCCGGTGGTGTTCCTGTTTGGCGATATTATGGGTCACGTCGTAGAGGGTCCGTACCCGGGCCGCCGTCCGGCTGCCGTAGAGCTCGCCGCAGGCCCTTTTGGTGAGCAGGGCCATGACCTGGCGGTTGGCGAAGGCGAAGTTGGCGGCGGCGTTCATGGCCCCCAGGTAGGCGCGCCCCTCCGGGGTGTCGGCCGGCAAGGTAAAGAGCTGGCTGTTGGGCGGCTCTTCACTCCGGCGGCGCATCTGTTCCCCGGCCAGCTTCATGTAGTCCCTGGCCGTTTCATGACCCAGTCCCCGGGAACCGGAATGGATCATCACTGTGATCTGCCCTTTCCGCAGCCCCAGACGCTCCGCACGCATCTCATCCGCGATCTCCGTCACCGTCTGGATCTCGATGAAGTGATTTCCCCCGCCCAGGGTGCCCAGCTGGGGCAAGCCCCGCTCCAGGGCCCGCGGCGAGAGGGCGTCGGAGGAGCCTGCCAGGCTGCCTTCGTCCTCCACCCGGGTGATATCATCCTCTCCCAGGTTCTGACGCCGCAGGAGCTTTCCAGTGGCTTTGAGGCCCGATTTCAGGATTCCGGCCAGCTCCAGGGGCAGGCAGCGCAGGTTTCTCTTGCCTTCCCCCAGGGGGATATGGGCGTGGATCGCCGCGGCCAGCTCGGGGGGGCGGCAGGTTTCCATTGTCAGGGGTGTGGTCAGCAGGCGCATGCCGCAGTTGATGTCGTAGCCCACCGCCGAGGGCGAGAGCATTCGGGGGGAGGCGAAAACCGATCCTATGGGTACTCCGTAGCCGGTATGGATGTCAGGGGTGGCCAGGATTAACGCTTCCGCGTCCAGGCTGGCGGCATCCATAAGCTGGCGCAGGGCTTCCTCCTCCACCCGGATAGCAGCGGAAATGAAGAGCGTGACGGGAACCTTCATCCGACCCTGGACGGGGATGCGGCGGGTATGGGGATCGAGGATTTCAATCCTGATCATCAGGCAGGCGGCGCAAAAGCGCCACGGCATAAACCTCCACGGCCTCTCCGCAGCCCACTTCCCCCAGCCCCTCTCTGGTTTTTCCCTTCAGGCCGATATCCTCGGGTTTCAGGTTCAGGTCTGCAGCCAGGTTTGCGCGGATGCGGTCGCGGAACGGACGAATTTTTGGCCTTTCCAGGATCACGACGCAATCCAGGTTGCCGATTGTGAAGCGGCCGCTTTCCCTGATTCGCGCCGCTGTTTCCCGCAGGAGCTTCCGGGAGCTGACATCAAGCCAGCGGGGGTCTTCCGGGGGGTAGTAGGTGCCGATGTCCTCCAGGCCGGCGGCTCCCAGAAGGGCGTCGATCACCGCGTGGATCAGCACGTCGCCGTCCGAGTGGGCGATGGCCCCGGGAGCACCGGGGATCTCGACTCCCCCCAGAAGCAGGGGGCGGTCGGCACCCAGGCGGTGAATGTCATAACCCAAGCCGATGCGCATCAGTGTTTTCCGTCCAGGTCCTGCTTCTGCGGAACATAGAGGTCCGCAGAATAGGTGATCTTGCGATTTTCCGCCTCGCCGGGGATGGTGTGTACGGGGCCGGCGAAGGCGCTGAAGACCTCCGCGTCGTCGTAATATTCCCGCTCCTGCCGGGCGTCGGCCCGGCGATAGGCGGCCAGCAAAGTGGTGTAATGAAAGCCCTGGGGGGTTTGGGCGAGCATCACCCGGGAGCGGGGCAGGTCGCCCAGCACCAGGTTGGAATCACCGACCAGTTTGGTTGCCTCCAGGGCGGGCTGAACGGGAATACTGGCGCCGTAACGGCAGGTGTCTTCGACCACGCGTTCGATGAGCTCCCGGCTTAGATATGGGCGCGCGCCGTCGTGAACCAGGACGATCGCGGGAGAAAGCTTCTGCAGGGCCAGAAGGCCGCTGTAGACGGAATCCTGGCGCCGCCGCCCGCCGGAAGTAAAACAGATCTTGTCCAGGGGCAGTCTGGCTGCCAGCAGCTGCCTGGCCAGCTCCAGGTCCGCTTCGGGAACGACAACCACAAGCTGCAGCAGTCCGGGGCAGTCTAAAAAAGGCTCGACCGCCCAGGCCAGAAGCGGACGGTCTTTCAGGGTCAGATACTCTTTTTTCGTCTTGGCTGCCATGCGCCTGCTGGCGCCGGCGGCGGCGACGACGCCGGCGAACGGGTTCAATTCATGTCCATCTTGTTGAACACCAGCTCTTCCACCTCGGTTTTTTTCTTCTGCAATGAAAAGGAAATTTCATCGACCAGGAGCTTCAGGGCATTGTCGTAGAGCTTGCGTTCCAGTATGGGAAGCTCCTTGACCTTGCTGCGGTGGTAGAGGGTGCGGACCACGGTGGCGATATTCAGGACGCTGCCCTGTTTGAGCAGGTCGAGGTTCATCTGATAGCGCATTTTCCAGTCCGCGGGTATGGGCTCATAGGCTTCCGAGATGAGCTGCAATGCCTTCTGGGCCTCTTTTTTGCCCACGATGGGACGTATTCCCAGCTCCTCGGCCTTATCCACGGGCACCATGACCGTCATATCGGACACTTCGAGGTAGATGATGTAGTAAAGAAGCCGGGTATCGCGGAAGGGGCGCTCTTCGATGGAGCTGATGTGGCCGACACCCTGGAGCGGATAGACGACTTCCTGCCCCTTCTTAAATTTCAGGGAGGATTTTCTTTTCGAGGAATTCATAGAGCTTAGTATACAAAAATTTACCCGCATAGTCAAAGCCTGTGCTTCGGTGTAAACTCTTGGATATGAAGACCTGGAAGCCGGCAAAGATGGTCGCTGTCCTTTCCTATCCCCTGATGATTACCGGCATTCTACTGCTGGGCTTCGTGTTCAGGGCCCAGCTCCTGGATATCTTTTCCACCCCCGAACAGCTAAAAGTCTGGATCAGGGACTGCGGGATCGTCGCACCCCTGGCTTTCTTAGCCGCCCAGGCCTTCCAGGTCATAGTGTTTTTCATTCCCGGGGAAGTGCCCCAGATCGCCGGGGGTTATCTGTTCGGCGTCTGGCTGGGCAGCCTGCTCTCCACTCTGGGAATCCTCCTGGGCTCCACGGTGAGCTTTTTGCTTTCGCGCGTACTCGGGGTTCCCTTCGTCTATGCCCTCTTTCCGCCGGGCCAGGTCAACCGGGCGAGGCATGTCAGCGGATCGCCCCGGGCCAAGGTAACCTTTTTTCTCTTCTTCCTGATTCCGGGCATCCCCAAGGATATCCTCTGCTATGTGGCCGGGCTCACCCCGATCCGGCTGCCGCTTTTTCTGCTCATTTCCACCCTGGGCCGGCTGCCGGGTATTCTGGGCAGCGCGCTCATGGGGCACGCGGCCGCGGACAAGCGCTGGCTGCTGGCGGGGTTGCTTTTCGTCGCCTCGGCGCTGCTTTTCCTGCTGGGATTTCTGTTCAGGAGCCGGGTACAGACGCTTTTAGAGCGGATTTCCGGACGCCGGCCCTGAGGGTTCAGGAGGGGGGTGCAGGGCGCCCCGGGCTGCCGGCGAGCCCTGGAGGCAGCCGGGGAGTGCGGAAGCGGATGTACTTGAAGGGATGGATGTTGAGCATCGTGGGGAACCAGCCTTCCAGCCGGTCGAGATCGATCAGGTTGAACGCAGGAGCGTGGCTGGTGGGCAGCACCGCCGCCTCTGTCAGCAGCAGGGCTTCCGCCTGGCTCATGGTCTGGTAGCGTTCGGCTCCCAGTTGGCTGAAAGAGCTGTCGATGAGGCGGTCGAAGTCCGGGTTATCGTAGCGGGCGTCGTTCAGATTGCTGGAGCGTGTCCACATCTGTAAGAAGGTGAGCGGATCCGCATAATCGCCGATCCAGGTTACGAAGCCCAGGGTGTAGTCGGCTTTCTTGACCTCCTCCAGATAGCGGTCGTAGTCGAAGCTGACGATCCGGGATTCCAGGCCGAGCTTTTCCCGCCAGGCCGCGGCCATCAAAGCCGCCAGCTCCTCGCTCTCCGAGTCCCGGGCGACCTTGAACAGCGGCGCGGGCAGTCCCTTGCCCTCGGGATAACCGGCTTCAGCCAGCAGCGCCAGGGCTTCCTCCGGATCGGCGGTATCCAGTGAGGAAGTGTCCGGATATACGGGTATGGGCGGAATCAGGCGGCTGGTGGGAAAGAGGCGTTCCCGGCTCCGCAGTTCCTCCAGGGGCAAGAGCAGGGTCAGGGCCCGGCGCACCCGGGGATCCCGCCAGGGAGTGTCGGCGCAGACAAAGTAGAAATAGCTGGTGGCGAAGAGGGGATTGAAGACGATGTGGGAACGGTCCGTGAGGGTGGCTGTATCCCAGCTCGAGGCCCAGTGCACCTCCCCGGCGTTGAACAGGGCGGAGATTTTCTCCGGGTCCTCTTCCAGGAGGACGCGGATTCCTTCGAGCTCCACCGTGCCGGCGTCCCAGTAGAGCTTGTTCTTACGCAGAACCAGGCCGTTTTCTTCCCGGGAGGCCAGGTAAAATGGGCCGTTGGTTATCAGAACCGGCGCGCGTCCCCAGTCTTGTTTATCCTGATAGCTGGGATGCAGGGGGACAAAGCTCAGGTGGCAGAGAATCTTCAAGAAGTGGCTCGCCGGCTTTTCCAGCTCCACCTCCAGCACCTTGTCCGATACTACCCGGATGCCCAGCTCCTCTCCTTCTTCTCCCAGCCGGTAGGCCCGGGCTCCTTGGATAACGTCGAAGAGAAAGGAATACTCCGCCCGGTTGTCGGGATCGAGGATACGCAGCCAGGCGGATAGGAAGTCCTGGGCCCTCACGGGATCCCCGTTGGAGTAGCTGGCTTCTTCCCGGAGGATAAAGCGGTAGATCCGGCCCCCTTCCTCTTCTTCCCAGGAGCCGGCGACTCCGGGAATGGGTTCCAGGGTGACCGGGTGGTAGGTGAGCAGGCCTTCGTACAGGGCGGTGCCCAGCTCCGCCTCCATGGTGGTATAGACGTGCAAAGGATCCAGGGTGACCTCTTTGGGAGCGTAGGCCAGCACGAGCTCCGAGGATGCCGGGCCCGGCTGGGAAAACAGCGGCAACGGGCAAAGCAGAGCCAGAAAGAGGGGAAAAAGGACACGCTTGATCATGATCTCACCTTAGAGCAATTCCTCAGAAGATGCTATACGCCCGGACCTCCCTGACCTTGAGCTTCAGGGAAACCTCGGTCACATAACGTCCCGCGGAGATAACAACCGCGGGTTCCTGCCAGATCAACAGCTCCCCGGTTACTTCCCGGGGTTTGTTGAACAGTGCCGGGCGCAGGTGATCGCGGATGGCATTGCGCACGGCGTCCTCCAGGGAATGCCGCTTCTCGGAGGTACCGCCGAACAGGTCGCCTTCGCCCCTTCCGCCGGCCAGGGGCAGGACATTGCTGCCCCAGGCTTCCCGGCGGGCGGCCTGATAATCCTGCAGGCTGTACTCCAATCGGGCGTACAGGCGCTTGTTCCTGGTTTCCAGGGCGAGAACCTTCAGGTTCGTGTCGCCCCAGGGAATTTCCGCTTTCGGGGTAAGGGTCAGGTTTTCGGAGATGCGCCGCTCCCGGTCGCCGGGAACATAGCTGAACTCCAAACCGTAGATCATCGCCGACAGCAGCTGCCGCGCCTCTTCCAGGATGCGCCGGTAGGCCTCCTCCCGCGGCAAGGGGTATTCCTCCTCGGCGATCATCGGCTCCAGCTCGCACCAGAGGTGTAAGGTGATCGGCTCGGCCTGGGCGCCTACGGCCAGGAGGGGAACTGTGAGCAGGCAGGCTACGGCCAGAACTCTAGACATCCTGTTCAGCTTATCGGCGCCGCAGAAAGACCTGTAGAGGGTTGATCCCCAGACGGGCGACAAAATAGAGATAGCCGAAGAGCAGCCCGGCCAGATGGGTCAGGTGGGCGATCCCCCCGCGGGTGCCGCTGAGCTGGAAAAAAAGCTCCAATCCGGCGAAAACCAGGACCGCCACCGGAGCCCGCAGCGGCAGGATGCCGAATACGAAGATGCGGGAATCGGGAAAGAGGGTGGCGAAGGCCAAAAGCAAAGCGAAGATAGCTCCGGACGCGCCGACCACCGAGGCGTTCATGGTCAGGGAAACAAGTCCCGCTCCGATGCCGGCTACCAGATAGTAGAGGAGAAACTCGTAGCTGCCGAGCCGCCGCTCCAGGGGAACCCCGAAGATGAACAGCACGATCATATTCAGCAGGATATGTCCGGGGCTGCCGTGGACGAACATGTAGGTAAAAATTTGCCAGTAGGCGTGGTAGCGGAACACGTAAAGGGGAGTCAAAGCCAGGTAGCCCAGGGTGCTGCGGAACAGCATGGTGATCAGATATATCCCGATATTCAGGGCGATCAGTACCACCGTCAGGTTGTAGTAGCGGTAGGGAAGAGGCCGTTTCAGGAGGCTTGTCTGTTTCATACCTTCAAAGTAAGGCCAAAGCGGCGGTGAGTCAACTTGCCGGACGCCGGCCTTCACGGTGCCGGGGTTTGCCCTGGCCGGGATATCTGGTTTAATGAAAGCCGGGAGGAAGCATGAAACGAACAGGCGATTATTACGCCCGCCAGGCCCGGCAGGCGGGCTATGCGGCCCGCTCCGTTTACAAGCTCGAGGAGATGCAGCGCCGCTTCCGGCTGCTGCGCCGGGGCGACAAAGTGCTGGATATCGGCGCCGCGCCCGGCAGCTGGAGTCAGTACTGCCTGAAAACACTGGCCGGCAGCGGCAGCGTAGTGGGAGTAGACCTGAAGCCCGTCAACCTTCCCGGCGCGCCGGGCTACCGCTGCCTGCAGCAAGACATTTTCTCACCCGAGCTTCTGCAGCAGCTGATTCCCCTGGGGCGTTTCGACCTGGTCTTGAGCGATGCCGCCCCGGCAACTACGGGAAACAGAACGGTGGACACCCAGGCCTCCCTGGCGATCGCCCGCCGGGTATCAAGCCTGGCCGCCGCGCTGTTGCGTTCCCGGGGGAAAATGGTTGTCAAGCTCTTCCAGGGGGAGGAAGCGGGGGATTTTGTCCGGAAGCTGGGCGTCGATTTCGCGTCGGTGCGCACTTTCAAGCCCCGGGCGACCCGGAAAGAATCGATGGAGCTCTATATCCTCGCGGAGGGGTACCGCGGTGATATAATTCATAGAAATACAGGAGAATAAAAAAGCTGCTTGCAGTCAGACCTGTTTGGGCTTAATATGATGAGGCAAAGATAATTTATTATAGGGGGTACAGCATGAAACGATGGGGATTAATTGCCTGTCTGATGCTTCTCTTGCTGCCACTCTGTTTGTTTGCCGAGGCAGTGGGGGATTGGAACGCGGCTTATGGTGATTGGAAGATCGTGGGAGACCGCCTTGTTCAGCAAAGCACGGTCGCGGGCATGGCACAGGCAACGATGGGGGTAGCCCAGAGCGGCGTCATCCAGTATGAGTTCGATGCCAGACCGATCGCAGGCTACCTGGATCAGTATGCGGGGTTCGGCGTCCATATTGGTATCGACCGTCCCTATGGGGGAAAAAGCTGGGGCAACGGGAAGTCCTTCCTGCTCTGGCTGACCTATGATCCAAAAGCCTATGGGGGTTTGGGTGTCTACGCCCAGGCCTACAAAAGCTTTAGCCATTCCAGGATGGAGCTCGTGCACAAGGGGGATGCTTACGCCATTCCGTCCCAGTACCTGCAGCAGGTCGATATCAGCCGCCTGGACCGCTATGTCCTGCCGGTGAAGATCGTAGTGGATTATGACACCGGCCTGGTGAAGGTCTACGATCCCACCCGGGAGAACTACTACTACAAATTCAGCCTGGGAGGACCCTTAAGCCGGGGCGGCTATGTGGGTCTGCGAACCAAAAGCCTGGCCGCCAGCTTCGGCAATCTCAAGGTCACCAGGCTCAGGTAGATCCTGGCTGCAGCGCGCGATCAGCGTGCGATAAGCACGTGCGGCTCTTCCCGGAAAATCTGTCCGGGAAGAGCCGATTTTTTTTTGCCCTTTGGGCACCTCCGGGCCCCTTGGGCACCTCTGGGCCCCGCCGGGCACTTTCGGGCCATAGAATACTTTCCGGATAATCCTTATGATAACGCTTGATAATCAGCAGAGGATGGAATTCATGAGCTCCAGCAGCGCCCTGACGGTTTTCGCCCCCGCCACCGTGGCCAATGTAGCCTCCGGTTTCGATGTTCTCGGTTTCGCTCTCCAGAATCCGGGCGACAGCGTCCGCCTCGAGGTAACCGACCGCAAAGAGGTGCGGATCGTCACTATTTCCGGCGACAACGGCCGTTTGCCCAGGGAGGCGGAAAAGAACACGGCCGCCGTGGCCGCCGCCTCCTTTTTACGCAAGGTGGGATTCCCCTTTGGTCTGGACATTGCCCTGACCAAGCAGATGCCCCTGAGCTCCGGCCTGGGCAGCTCCGCCGCCAGCTCGGTGGCCGCCGTATTCGGCGCCAATCTGTTGGCCGGCAGCCCCCTTTCGCGCCGGGACCTGCTCGGCTTCACCCTGGAGGCGGAACAGGTGGCCTGCGGCGCGGCCCACGCCGATAATGTCGCCCCGGCCCTCTTAGGGGGCTTCGTTCTCATCCGCAGCTATGCTCCTCTGGATATCGTCAAGCTGCCGGTGCCCCCGGGGCTGGCCGCAGCCGTGGTGCATCCCCACACCGAAATCAAGACCGAGGACGCCCGGCGGATTCTGAAGAAGGATCTCCGGCTCACCGACGCGGTCCGCCAGTGGGGCAACCTGGCCGCCCTGGTGGCCGCGCTCTACGAGCAGGATCTCAGCCTCCTGGGACGCTCCCTCCAGGATGTGGTGGCCGAGCCGCGGCGCGCCCTGCTGATTCCCGGCTTTTCCATGGTCAAGGAGGCCGCGATGGGCGCGGGTGCGCTGGGCTGCTCGATTTCCGGTTCCGGCCCTTCCGTATTTTCACTCTGCGCTTCCCTGGAGAAAGCGGGGAAGGTCGGCCGGGCCATGCAGGCGGGCTTCCTGAAAAGCGGACTGGAGTCCGACCTCTACGTGTCTGAGGTCAACTGCTCGGGGCCCATGCTGGTAGAGGAGAAGGAAGCTTGAGGTTCGTCAGTACCCGCTCAAAGGATATCAGCGCCGGTTTCAGCGAGGCCATCCTTAAGGGGCTGGCTCCCGACGGGGGCCTCTTTCATCCCGCTGTCCAGCCCGATCTTGCCGGGGTGTTCGCGAACCTGAAGGGGGGGATAAGTTTTTCCGAAGCGGCCGCAGCAACGGCGGCCGCTCTGCTGGACGATGAGATGGGGGCCGGGGCTGCAGCGCGCATCGTGGAGCGGGCCTTCGACTTCTCCCCCCGCCTGCGGGAGCTGCGTGAGGGGCTCTATCTCCTGGAGCTTTTTCACGGCCCCACCTGCGCCTTCAAGGATTTCGGGGCTTCTTTTCTGGCCGCCGCCATGGAGGAGGTCCTGGCGGCGGAGGAGCGCTCCGCCACGGTTCTGGTGGCCACCTCCGGGGATACCGGCAGCGCCGTGGCCCGTGCCTTTCACGGCTGCAACCACATCCGGGTGGTGATTCTCTACCCCTCCGGCCGGGTCAGCCCCCTGCAGGAGAAGCAGCTCACCACCCTGGGCGGGAATGTGACCGCCCTGGAAATTCAGGGCTCCTTCGACGAATGCCAGCACCTGGTCAAGCAGGCCTTTGTGGATGAAGAGCTTCGCAGCCGTCTCAGCCTGACATCGGCCAACTCCATAAACCTGGGCCGTCTGTTGCCCCAGGCCTTCTACTATGTCTTCGCCTGGTCAGCCCTGCCTGCGGGGGCCAGGAAAAAGCTCTATTTCTGCGTTCCCAGCGGTAATTTCGGCAACCTGACCGCCGGGGTGTACGCCTGGCAATGGGGCCTGCCGGTCGCCGGCTTCATCGCCGCCACCAACCGCAACGATGTTGTTCCCCGCTACCTGGAAAGCGGCCGCTTTACTCCCGGTCCCTCCCTGGAGACAATTTCCAATGCCATGGATGTGGGGAATCCCAGCAATTTCGAGCGCCTGCAGGCAGTTTTCGGTAAAGACCCGGCGGCCATGCGGGCGATGATCAGGGGGGGGCGGGCCAGCGATGAGCAAACCCGCGACGAGATTGCCCGGGTCTATGCCGAGCACGGACTTTTAATCGATCCTCACACCGCCGTGGGGCTGTGCGTGGAGCGGCGCCTGCGGCCGCAACTGGCCTCCTCTGCCGGATCGCCGGCTCCCACGGTTATCGTGCTGGCCACAGCCCATCCCGGGAAGTTCGAGGAGATCGTCTCCCGGGCCGCGGGAGCGCCCGTGGAGCTGCCCGCGGTCCTTCGTGCGCTGCGCACGAAGCGCAAGGCCGCCGTTCTCCTGGACGGGAGCTACGCGGCTCTGCGGAATTTTCTGCTTTCCTTTTGAGAAGGCCGGGAGCGGTTTCCGGCCAGCCGCCTGCCGGCTCAGTGCGCGAAGCGGGCCGGACGGCTCTGCTTGCTGCCGTCCGAGCGGCGGTAGGGATTTCCCTCATTCCTGTGGAAGCTGCGGTAGACCCTGCAGGCGTCGTAGTAGCTCTGGGGACTGCTGTAGCTGGCGGACATATCCGCCCGGAAGAGCTCAAGGAGGAGGGGAAACAGGGGAGAGCTCATCAGCTTCCGGGTTCTGTAAAGGGGCAGTGTCTTGAGGGCGGCGGGCATCATGTGGAAGCGGATCAGGAAGGTGACATCCTCCACCAGGGACGGGGGGAAGCCGAGACGCCGGAGGATATGTGCACAGATCCGGGCGCCCAAATCTGCATGGCCGTCGAAGGGGCGCTCCTGGGTTCCATGAGAGGCGGGCTTGCCGATGTCGTGGAAGAGCAGGGCCAGCGAGAGGGTCAGATCGCTGTTCTTGCGGTGGGAGAAGGTCTCCAGGGTGTGCTCCCAGGCGTTGCCTTCCGGATGGTAGTCCTTGACGTGGGGCACCCGGGCCAGCTCAAACAACTCGGGCCAGAAGGCCTCCACGAAGCCGCTGGCAAACAGAAGGGTCAGGCCCTTGGCCGGATCGCCTGAGGAGAGCAGGGACACCAGCAGCTCCCGCTGGAATTCCGGGCTCGGCTCAGGCAGGACACCGCGGAGAGGGAGATCTTCAGCCCGGATCTCGTAGTGATAGCGGGAAATCAGGCGGGCCGCCTCGGCAAGGCGGAAAAGGGCATCCGCCTCGGAAGCCGCCATGACCAGTTTTTTCTGCCGCAGGCTGGGATAGACGCCAAAGGGATCGAGGTAGACCCGACGCTCCGGATCATAGCGCAGCTCCTGCACCGTGAAGCAAGCCGGCGGGGGCCGCAGCCGGGGTTCGATGCAGCGGAACAGGTAATCTCCCTCTTCCCGCCGCAAAGCGGCATCCGTGTAGAGCAGACCCGGATAGGTAAGATCTTCGAAGGTCTTGGCCAGGTCGATGAGGGAGCCTTCAGTCAGCAGGTATTCGGGGTGTGGGGTCCTGACGCTGGCGCTGACGCTGACGCGGAAATAGCGGTCCAGGGCCGAGTAGCTCCAGAAACAGGTTGCAAAACCCGCCTCTTTCAATGTCTTGACCGGGCTTTTCATCAGCTTCCCGTCCACCTGCTTCTTGGCGCAGGTCAGGATTATTTCGCGGTGATGCGGTCGAAGCCCGTATAGGCGGCGAGCTTTTCCGGTATCCCCACGGATCCATCCTCCTGCTGGAAATTCTCCAGCAGGGCGATGAGGGTGCGGGAGACGGCGATGGCGGTGCCGTTGAGCATATGGGCATGGATGTTTTTGCCCTCCTCCTTGACTCTCACCCCTAATCTTCGGGCCTGATAGTCGGTGCAGTTGGAGGCGCTGGTAATCTCCCCCCAACCGCCCGCCTCACCCCGGCCGGGCATCCAGGCTTCCAGGTCGTATTTCCGGTAGGCCGGTCCCCCCAGCTCGGCGCTGCAGGTGTCCACCACCCGGTAGGGGATCTCCAGGCCCTGGTAGATTTTCTCCTCCAGGTCGAGCAGGTAGAGATGCATCTCTTCGGATTGGGAGGGCAGGCAGAACACGAACATCTCCAGCTTGCTGAACTGATGGACCCGGTAGAGGCCCTTGGAATACTGGCCGGCCGCCCCCGCCTCACGGCGGAAGCAGTGGGAGAGCCCGGCCATCTTGATCGGCAGCTCTTGGGCATCCAGAATCCGGCCGGCGTAGTAGCTGCCCAGAGTGATCTCGGCGGTACCCACCAGGCAGGTTCCGGTGCCTTCCAGGCTGTAGATGTTCGATTCTTCTCCCCGGGGATTGAAGCCGATGCCCTCCACGATTTCTTCCTTGGCGATGTCCGGCGTGATGGTCAAAACGAAGCCATCCTGCTTAAGAATGTCCAGGCCGTAGCGGACCAGGGCCAGCTCCAGGAGCACGGCCTCGTTTTTCAGGAAGTAGAATTTCTGGCCCGAGATGCGGGCGGCGGTCTCGAAATCGAGCAGGTCGAGATCCCGGCCGATCTGAAGGTGATCCCGGGGCGCAAAGCTCATCGCCTCAAGGGTCCCCCAGCGCCGGATTTCCAGGTTGTCTTCCTCACCTTCCCCCCGGGGCGCGTCGGGATGGGTCAGGTTGGGGATGCGCGCGGCTTCTTCCTGCAGCCGTGCTTTGGTCTGCTCCAGGCCGGCTTCCAGGGAGGCAATGGAGCTCTTGAGGTTCTTGCCCTCGGTGATCAACTCCGAACGTTCTGCGTCGGAGAGCTTGTGCTTCATGCTGCGGGCGTTTTCGTTGCGCTTCTTGCGCAGGGCTTCTATCTCCTGCAGGGCCCGGTTGCGCTCTTCATAGAGGGAAACAACCAGATCCGGGTCCGCCGCAGAATGACGCCGCAGGGTATTGGCTTTGATTTCTTCCAGGTTTTCGCGAATGTATTTAAGATCCAGCATGTCTGAGATCATAGCGATTCGGTCCGGGTGTGACAAGCTTGCAAAAAGAAGGGTGGGCGTGTACAAAATGGAGGGAGGCCCATATGAAGGTAGGCATTCTTTCCGATTCCCATGACCGCCTGGAAAATCTCCGGCAAGCCGCCGGGCTGTTCCTGCGGGCCGGTGTGAAGGCGGTGATCCATGCCGGTGATTTTTGTTCCCCCTTCTGTTTCCTGGAGCTTTCCGCCCTCAAGGGGATTCCCATGTACGCGGTGTTCGGAAACAATGACGGGGACCGGCTGTTGCTGCAGGAAAAAAGCCGCGGCTTCTGCACTTTCAAAGACGCGGTGCACCAGCTGGAGCTGGACGGCCGGCGGGTGGTGGTGATGCACTATCCCGACCTGGCACAGTCTTTGTACGGCTCCGGGCAGTACGACCTGGTGATCTACGGGCATACCCACCGCCCGGTTACCCGGGCGGACGGTTCAGGCCGCCTGCTCGTTAATCCGGGATCTTGCGCGGGCTATCTAACGGAGAGGGCCACCGCGGCTGTCTGGGACACCGCCGCCATGGAGCTGGAAATCATCAATCTTTAAGCGAGTCCCGGGTCCCGGCCGCGCGGCAGCGGGAGCAGCCGAGCACGTGGACCCGGGTTTTGTCCGCTTCCCGCCACATGGCGCCCACCAGGTAGCCACCGGCGGGCAGGGTTCGATGACAGACCGGGCAGCGGCGCGGCGCGGCGCCGCTGTGGCAGTGGGGGCATTCCAGCAGGTGGATCAGGTCCTCAGCTCCCGGGGGAGCGCGGAATCTGTGCGATTTCACCTGTTCACCCGGAGCCAGCGCGCTGCCGCAGAGGGGGCAGTTGCGCGCTTTACTCTCGGTCTTGAAGCTGTATTTCCGCCGCCTGCGGACCGGCAGGACCGACAGGAGTATCCCCAGCAGACAGGCCAGGGTGATAATGACCGCTATTTCTATCGACAGGTTCCTTGCCTTATCAGCGTTTGTTTCCCCGGGCGCCCCGGGTCGGCTTGCCGCGGGTGCCGTGTACCAGCTTTCCCGCGCATTTCATCAAGGTCCTCACCTCTTCTTTCTGCTCAGAGGTCCTGGGCCGCGACCGCTTTTGGCTGCTTTTCTTCATTCTGCCCCCTCCTGATTCTAGGATAATATCAGCGGCAGCGGTTGGCAAGGGCGATTTTTCGGTTTAGAGTGGCGGCATGTCCCCGCTCTACGTCGTGTCCACCCCCATCGGCAATCTCGAGGATATCACACAGCGGGCCCTGAGGATACTGAAAGAGGCGGATCTGGTGGCCTGTGAGGATACCCGCCGCACCGGCAGGCTCCTGCGCCACTACGGAATCGAAAAGAAGCTGGTCAGCTTTCATTCCCACAACCAGGCCAGGGCCATCCGTCCCCTGCTGGAGCTTTTATCAACGGGAAAGAGTATGGCGCTGGTTTCCGACGGCGGTACCCCGGGCATCTCCGATCCCGGGGCGCTGCTGGTCAATCTGGCCCGGGAGCAGGAGATTCCGGTGGTCCCGGTGCCGGGTCCTTCGGCGCTCTCCGCTCTCTTGAGCGTGGCGGGAGCGCCGGTGGCGGGTATGACCTTCGGCGGATTCTTGAGCCCCAAGGCGGGCAGGCGCCGGAAACGCCTGAAAGAGCTCCTCAACCGGGACGGCGGGGTGGTGCTTTTCGAATCCCCCCACCGCATCCTCAAGCTGCTGGAGGATCTGCGGCTGCTCGCCCCGGAGCGCCGCCTGCTGTTGGGCCGGGAGATGACCAAGCTCCACGAGGAGTTCCTGATGGGAAATGCGGAGCAACTCTTGACGGAACTGACAGGAAGAGCGAAAATGATAGGTGAGTTCACGGTCTATGTGCACCCGGAGAAAAAAGTTCAAGTTGATCCGGGGCTTTGACGATACAAGAGAGTGAAAGGAAAGCACGGAAATGACCATTGAGCGTATCGGACCCATCGATCCGGTGCAGAATCTGAAGAAAGCCGGAAAAACGGCCAAGCCCAAGGCCAGCGACAGTGCCGATTCCATCAGCTTTTCGGCGGAAGCCAGGTCTAAGGCGGAGATCTACAATGCCACCGAGCTGGCCAAAAGCGCTCCCGCGGTCCGCAAGGAACGCGTGGAGGAAGTCAAGCGAAAACTGCAGGATCCCTCCTATATCTCCGATAAGCTCATCGACACGCTGGCAGACAGGCTGATGGAGTATTTCGAGATTACCTGATTTATCATCTGGCGGTGAAAAAGAAACGCAGCGGAGGGTTTTGGTAAATCTTCCGCTTTTTCTTTATTGAGGAGAGAGCATGCCGGATATAGCTTTTGCCGTACCTACCGAGATCATGTTCGGCCTGGAAGTCGTCAACAGGCTCGCATCCGGGGTCGCCAAGCTGGGCGAGCGGGTGCTGCTGGTTACGGAGACGATTCTCTATGAAGGCAAGACCATCGAGAGGATCCAGGCCCTGCTGGACAAGAAGTCGATCCAGTATATCGTCTATGACGAGGTGGTGCCCAATGCCACCAGCGCGGCGGTGGATGAAGGGGTCAAGCTGGCCCGGGGCGCCCATGCCGACGTGGTGGTCGGGCTGGGGGGGGTGAAGACCCTCTCCATCGCCAAATGTATCGCCATGACGGCCCCCACGCGGCTCGAGATGGACGACTTCCTCTCCGGCATGCAGCCCCAGGGTGAGCCCCTGCCCTATATCGCCCTGCCCACCACCTGCCGGGATCCCTTCCTGTTGGTGGACGACTACCTGGTGACGGATTCCAGGGATCGGACGGCGCGGATCGGCAAGACCCAGCCGGGCATCACCAAGCTTGCCCTGGTCGACCCCAAGCTCACCTCCACCCTGCCGGCCAAATACACGGCCACCACCCTCATGGACACCCTCTTAAGTGCCGTGGAGGGATTTATCTCCACCCGGAGCAATTTCCTCTCCGACACATTTTTCGTTCAGGCCATCGAGTTGGCGGGGCGCAGCATCAGGCAGGTGGCAACACACCCCGAGGACCTGCGGGTGCGGATGAACGCATGCATGGCGGGTCTGCTCACCGCCTTAGGGTTGACCATGGGCAAGCAGGGGATCGGTACGGCCCTGGCCTATGCCATCAATGGACGCTTCATGGTGCCGAAATCCTGGATCTCCGCCATCATGCTGCCCCACGTCATGGAGATCAATACCTCCTCCAGTCCCGAGAAGCTGGCCCGGCTGGCCCTGCTATTGGGCGAGGAGAGCGGGGAAGAGGATCCCGTGGAAGCCGCGGGCAGGGCTGTTCAGGCGGTTCGGCGCCTGATTGCCTCCCTGGGTCTTCCGACCCGGCTGCGCGATTTCGATCTCAACCTGGACGATATGGTGGATATCGCCGGCACGGCCAGGGGTTTTGACATGATGAACTACCTTCCCCGGCCGATCTCCACCGAGGATCTCTACGAGCTGATTAAATCGGCCTTTTAGGCCGCCCGGGATATACTTGCCATGATCTCCATCCGCAAGCTCTCGAGCCTTCCCTTCAAGACCCGGCTGCGCAAGGTGGTTTTGCTGCTCCAGGAGCAGGAGCTCGCCCTGCTGCGCCAACAGCCTGCGGACCCTGCCTATGCGGACGCCCTGCTTGCGCTGCTGGGCCGGGAAGAGCGGCTGCCCGCCGGGCTGCGAGCCCGCCTGCCGGAACCGGCGGCTCCGGCAGGGGGGGGCGGCCCCGACGACCAGGCCCTGCTTCGCCGCCTCAACCGGGCCCGGCACCTGCTGTTGAAGTATTTGCAGGCGGAACCGGCGGAGTGGGATTTGCTGGATCCCGCCGGCGGCGGCCTGGACGCGGCCGGGCGAAGGGTGTTCCCGGTGCGGCTCTACCTCGAAGACCTGCGTTCCCCTTACAATGTGGGCGCCATTTTCCGGACCGCAGAGGCCTTTGGGGTGAAAGAGATTCTGATCTCCCCGGATACTCCCTCCCCCCTCCATCCCCGGGCCCGGAAGACCGCCCGGGGCACTACTGCGATTCTGCCCTGGCAGGTGGCTCTCCTGGAAGACTTAAGCGCGGCGGGGGAAGCGCTGTTCGCCCTGGAGGTCGGGGGCACGCCATGCGACCGTTTTGCCTTTCCCCCGCGGGGGACGCTGCTGATCGGCTCTGAGGAGCTGGGTTTGAGCCCCGAGGCGCTGCGGCTGGCCTCGTTGAGCGCGGGACGGGTCTCAATCCCCATGGCCGGCGCCAAGCGCTCTTTGAATGTCGCCGTGGCCTTCGGAATCGTCATGCAGGCCTGGTACCGCGACCTCAGCGGGGGGGAAGCGCACTGAGGCCCAGGACAAAAAGCGGGCCCGGCCGTTGAATTTGTCCGTTTCGACCAGAACCCAGCGGTTCAGGGTTTGTTTTGCGATTACGGCGGCGAGGGTAGCCAGCAGCGTCCGGGGCGCCTGCTCGGCCTTTCCTAAGAAAAGCCGGCGGGGAAGCAGCGCGGCCAGCTCCCTTTCGGCAAGCAGGGCCGTGCGCCGCCCCCCTTGGGGGCCGTGCAAGGTGAGCAGCACCTCGAGCCGCTCATGATGCACCATGAGGCGGGAGCGGGTGATTTTTCCCTGCCAGCTCATCCTGTTTTGCCCTCAGTGAGGAGAACCGGGGAAAAAGGGCTGTTGATTGTGCTCACATTTTACGCAAGTAAAATGTGAGCATGAGACGCCTGCTCAGGGATTGAGCAGAATTTTGGTATGCATAGTCGCCGCTTTGGAGAGCATGGCGTAGGCGCCGCAGTATTTTTCCTGGGAGAGGGTCACGGCTTTTTCGATCTTGCCCCTGTCCAGCTCTTTGCCTGAGAAGATGTAGTCCAGATGGATATCCGTATACACCTTGGGGTGCTGGTCCGTTTGCTCGCCGCTTACATCAATGCGGAAGTCATCATAGGAAACGCGCATCTTCTTGAGCAGGGAGACCACGTCCATGCCGGTGCAGCCCGCCAGGGCGACCAGTACCAGGCCCTTGGGGCGGGGGCCCCGGTCCCGTCCTCCAAAATCGCTGTCGGCATCCAGGCTGATGGAATGCCCGTTCAGCTCGGCCGAGAAGGACATCCCTTCAGTCCAGGTCAGTCGGGTTGTGTGGGTCATCTTTCCCTCCTTGTTTAGCGCTTCAAGGCTTTTTCTATCTCACCGACATTGAAGCCCACGATGATTCTACCGTGGACGTCGATGACCGGAACGCCCATTTGGCCGGATTTGCGCACCATTTCCTCCGCCTTGCGCTGGTCCCGGCTGACGTCGTATTCGGTAAAGGGGATGCGGTTGCTGCGGAAATAGGCCTTGGCCTTGTTGCAGTAGCCGCAGCTTGGGGTGGAATAGACGGTAACCGCCATAGGTTCCTCCTTGTGGGTTATATGCAAATTATACTATATAAAGAAATATCTGTCAAGCTTGATCAATACGCGAAACCCCCGGCGGGTCGGCTGCCGCAGGGGATGTATCTGCGCGGAGGCGGGTCAGTTTAGAAGTTGGCGCGGCGGTTCAGAAAGGCGTTCTCCAGCCGCTCCTGGATGCGCATGAGCTGCTCCTCCGTTTCGATACCGAAATCGTCGAGCACCATGCGGCTGATCTGGTCGAAGGAAATCATTTCCCGTTCCAGGTCGCAGATGGCGTTGGCCAGGTAAACGGAGAAAACGATGTCAGTGAACTTGGGATTGCACTCCGTCGGCTGGTGGTGGTGGCGTATCGCCTCCACCAGGGGTTCCGGAAAATTCCACTTCTCGGCGATCAGCCCGCCGATTTCGGCGTGATTGTATCCCGCCGACAGGTTTTCCAGCATATTGCTGGGAATGTCCTTCTCTCCGCAGAATCTCTTGATACGGTCCAGCAGTTCTGGATGCAGGGAGGCCATGATGATCTGGCCCAGGTCGTGGAGGATACCGCCCACGTAGACGTCGTCCAGGATTTCTTTCTTGCGGCGGAAGCTCTTGGCCAGGTTGTAGGCGTAAAAGGCGGCCCGGTAAGAATGCTGCCAAAGGGTGCGCATTTCCCGGTACTTCTGGGTGAGGATCTTCTGGGTACCGTGGGTGAAAAGCAGGTTGCGCACGCCCTTCATGCCCACCAGCTTGACCGCCTCGACGATGTTGTCCACCTTTTTCGGCAGCATGAACTGGGCGGAATTGACCAGTTTTAAGAGGTCCGCCGTCAGCGCGGGATCGGTGGAGATCTGCCGGGCGATATCCGAGATTTCGGAGTCCGGATCGGCGATCAGGCGCTGCAGGAAAATGATATTGTCCGGAAACTGGGGCAGCGCCTCGATTTCCTTGATGATCTGGCCGGTGAGCATATCGAGCTTCTCCACCTGCACTTTGGAGAAAGGAACGGACAGGCTGACCGCAGTTTCGCCCTCATTGATCTCGATGGAGAAGGAATCCTCGTCCAACCCGATCTTTTTGAGCATCAGGATCAGGATAACGATACCCAGGCCGGCGCCCTCGGAGGTATCCAGAACCGTGGTGAAGGCCTCTTCCATGCTGGAAAAGGCCCGGGAACGGGCGATGCGGTCGAAAATGCGGATCTGCTCGGTCTTGGTGATCATCACGTTGTTTTTCACGGCCATGGTGAAGGTTTTGCCCTGGGTCATGAAGATGATCTTGATGTACAGCCCCAGATCCTTCTGCTTCTGCAGGTAGAACTTGATATTCTCCAGGGTTTCTTCCTTGAAGGTTTTCATGCCCTGGGAGTACTCCTTGGGATCATGAAGGTCCAGGCTCTTTTCCAGAAAATAGGCCCGCTTGGTGTTCGCCTTTTTGGCGTTTACCGCCAGCTCCCGCAGGCAGTAACTGAGCTGGTCCTTGATGTTCTCGTAGCCCATCTCCGTTAGAAAGATACCCAGCACCTCATCCAGGTATTCTTCGGTCTCGTGGGGTAAAGTGTAGGTCTTGAAGGTCAGGGGAATGGAGTTGTGAACCGCACGTTTGATCTGCTCGGCCTTGGCCGCTGGTGACATCTCTACCTACCCGTCCGACAGCTCTGCTGCAATATTTTCTGTACAAACAGACTATACTTTTCTGAGAAGAGTTGTCAAGCAATCAGCTCTTTTTGGCCGCTTCCGGGTCCTCGGCGCCGCCCAGCAAACGCTGCAGTATCTGTAGGTGCTCTCTCTCCTGATCCGCCAGAAAGGAGAAGCTTTTCTTCACCACCTGGATTTTGCTCATCCGGGCCAGGTTGCTGTAGAAGATATAGGAGTCCCGCTCGAGTTTGTGCAAATGCTCGAGCTGCTCCGCGAAGGCGGCCCGCACGGCGGGGTCGAGGGGAGCGACTTCATCCGGGTTGTGGAAGTGGGTGTGTGAGATGAGCCGCTCCAGCTCTTCGTCGGCTGCCGGGCCCCGGGACAAACGTCGAATCACCGCCAGGTGCTGTTTTTCTTCCGCTTGCAGCCTTTCGATCCGGGTTCTCGCATCGCTGTGCTCAAGCTCGTCAAGCAGGTTCGCGTACGCCGCCGAGAGGTCCTCCTCGAACGCGGCGGCGCTCTTCAGGACCCGCCGGATCAGCCAGTACCGGAGTCGGTTGCGCATGGCTACCTCTTCAGGGCCTCTATCAGGGTGAGGAGGCCGAAGGCGATGAACACCGCGGCAGCCACGATTTTCATGATTTTTTCCGGAACGATTCTGCCGACCGCCCCGCCCAGGACCACGGCGAGCAAAGTGGTGACCACCAGGGCGCCGGAGGCGCCCAGGAAGACCGAGAGCGGCGCCTTGCTGCGTGAAGCGAAGGCGAAGGCGGTGAGCTGGGTTTTGTCACCCAGCTCGGCCAAAAAGATGATGAAGAAGCTGGACGCGAAGATCCGCCAGTCGAATATCATGAGGAAGATTATATACGGAATGATACGCTTTTGAGAACCCGGGACCCTCGTTGTCAAGCCCCGGGCAAGCTGGTATAATTGCCGGCATGTGCAGCAAGAAGAGCGTATATACCCTTGGCGATTTCGACACGATAATCCGGGAGTGGCTCCACCTGGAGGAGTTCGCCGCCGCCGACAGCTCTGACAACGGCCTGCAGGTGGCCAATGCCTCGGGAAAAATCCGCCGGGTCGCCTTTGCCGTGGACGCCTGCCTGGAGAGCTTCCGGCGCGCCCGCGAGTGGCAGGCGGACCTGCTTTTCGTGCACCACGGGCTGTTCTGGGGCCGGACCCTGCCGGTGACGGGGGGGCATTACCGTCGCCTCAAGGCCCTGCTGGAGGCGGACTGCGCTCTCTATGCGGCGCATCTGCCCCTGGATGCCCATCCCGAGCTGGGCAACAATGCCGGCATCGCCGCCCTGCTGGGTTTGCAGGAGGTGGAAAGTTTCGGCCTCTATAAGGGGCTGAAGATCGGCCTCAAGGGCCGCCTGCCCGAGCCGCAGCGCCTGGCGGGCCTGGAAAGGACCTTAAGCGGCGGCCGCAGTCAGGGCCTGGCCAGCCTGCCATTCGGAGGTGAGAGCATCCGCAGCGTGGGCATTGTCTCCGGCGCCGCGGCCTCCACCGCCGAGCAGGCCATCGAAGAGCAGCTGGACCTCTTCATTACCGGCGAGAGCTCCCATACCATTTACCATCCCTGTCTGGAGGCGGGCCTGCACGTGCTTTTCGCAGGGCATTACCATACCGAGATCTGGGGGGTCAAACAGGTGTGTGAGAAGGTCGCTTCGGAACTGGGACTGGAAACCCTGTTTCTGGACCTGCCCACGGGGTATTGAATGACCTTTCGTTTTGCGGAACTTAAAGCGAAGCTGCCCCCATTTCTGCTCACCCTGGGAGTGATCGCGGCGGACCAGCTGTCCAAGCTGATCGTGGTCCGCACCCTGCCCCTGGCCCGGCCGGTACAGGTCATCGGTGATTTCCTGCGACTGACCTATGTCACCAACCCGGTGATCGCCTTCAGCATCGGCCGCAATCTCCCGGCAACGGGCCGGCAGATCCTGGCCCTGGTCCTGCCCCTGATTGTGATCGGCATACTGGTCTATTATCAGCTCTTCTCACCGGAGATCGGCCGGCGCCAGCGCTGGCTGTTGGCCGCCATCATCGGCGGTGGCCTGGGCAACTACCTTGACCGCCTGTTCCGCAGCCAGGGGGTGGTGGATTTTATCGATGTCAGGTTCTACGGCCTCCTGGGCTTCGATCGCTGGCCGACCTTCAACCTGGCGGATTCCTGTGTGGTGGTGGCGGGGATTTTGCTGATCATCAGCTATTTCCGCGCCACCAGGAAGGAAAAAACATGAACAAGAAAGCAAATACACTCTTTTTCATTCTCCTAGCCACACTGTTCAACCTGGTGGTCATGATCGCCCTGATGGTCGCTTTTTTAGCTTTGCTGGGCAGGCTCCTGCCCGAATCAGCGGGCTCTTCCCTGGCCCTGGTATTGATGGTACTGCTCTTCGTAGTGTCCATTCTGGGCACCTTCGTGATCTACCGCTGGCTGCTGAACCTGCTATCCCGGCGCTTCGACCTGGAGAAGTACTTTATTCCACTGTTCAAGAGAAAGAAAAATTGAGGCCGGGGGCTTAGTAGCCGTCGGACATCGAGATGTTGACGTCTTTCTTGTAAAGCTCGTTGTAGACGTAGCCCCGGTTCTTCAGGTTGTCCTTGACTACCTGGGGGAAGGGCATCTGGCGCCAGAAGATTCCCCGGACATCCCGGTCGAGCTTCTGAGTGCCCTGGCTTTCCTTGGTGATCCAGAGGATATAATCCCGGATAAAATACTCCCGGACATCTCCGCGCAGCTTTTTGTCCTGAAAGGCCATGTAGTAGCGCCCGGTGATTCCTTCTTCCATCCAGTAGTGCTGGGCCTTCTCCTTGGCCACCTGCCAGCGCAGGTCCGCCAGCGCGGCGACCACGGCGGATTGAAGGTCCTTGGGATAGAGGGGGATGGCGATGCGGCCCCGGCTGGTGGCGCGGTTGAAGCGCTCGAAGGGCTCCCAGCAGATGCCCGTTTCTCCGTAGTTGGGCAAAATCAGGGTGTGGGGAACGATCCGGTTGGTCTGTCCCTTGAAGGTGCGCTCGAACAGCCCCGGATCAAGCTGCTCCACCTGGGCCATGATGGCGATGACGTTCTCCCGGGTGGCGAGCTCCCTCATAGAGGAGCGGATGTAGCTTTTCATGAGTATGGGGAAATGGTTGCCCTGGCGGCCCACGCACATCTTGGTCATCTGGCGCAGGGAATTGAACTCCTTGATCACCGTACCGCGGTCGACGAATACCGCCTCCCGCTCGCCTGCGGATTTATCCGAGAGGTTTTCCAGCTCCTGGTCCATCTCTTCCAGGTGGTTGTAGCAGTTTTTTATTTCCCGGTCCAGGTTGGAGAGCTGGCGGGTGATGGCCGGGATGCGGGCGACCGCCTCCCGCTGCTGGGCGGTGTAGGCGTCTTTCAGATTGCCGTATTCGGGCCGCTTCTCATGCTGGAGAATGGCGGCCACCTGGTTCTTCAGGTCACCTTCGATTTCATCCAGCTGGACGATCTTGGACTGCAGCAGGCCCAGCTCAGCCTGGCGCTGGCCTTTCCGCTTTTCCACCTTGCCTTTGAGCTTCTGGTTCATGTCCAGCTTGGCTTGCTTGACCTCGTCGGTGGCGGAGGGATTGACCGCCCCCTGGGCGATCTTTAGGAGCCATTCGTCGAAGTAGTGAATTGGCTCGCCGGTTTCGTTCTTCCAGACGATGCGGCTGATCATATCCCGCTGCTGGGCGGAGATGAGGGTGGGAGAGAGAATGCCGAAGCGCAGCAGTAAAAGCTTGGAAACGGGTATCTCGCTGCCGATACGCGCGGCGATGCCCGCCGCCAGGTCCCAGAAGGCCGGTATGAGGCGGCCCCGGAAAAGTGATTTCTCGGCGGGATCCTTGGCGGCCGCGAACTGGCTGAGCAGGGCGTGCACCTTCTTGGCCCGCTCTCCTTCCCCGGCCAGTACGGACTGGTAATACTTTTTGTTCTGGAAGAAAGGCTTGGCTTTCTCTTCGAATCCCTTGATGGGGGCGAATTGCTTTTTGCTGAGATCGACGTCTTCCGGCGAGGTTTGCTCGGCAGCTTTCTCCTCACCGAAAAGGGCGGTAAATTCCGGTGTGGGCTTCCGGTCAGGAGTGATTCCCATTAAACTGGCAATTTCCGGATCCAGCTGCCCGCTTTTGTTGTGATCGCTCATTTCCTTATTGGAGGCGAAGGGAATCGAACCCACGACCTCGTGAATGCCATTCACGCGCTCTAGCCAACTGAGCTACGCCCCCGCGACAGGCTGTATAATAGCCAGAGCCCGAGCCTTTGTCAAGGCCGGCCGCGGCGGGAATTGTCCGCAAAGTATCCTTGACAATTTCTCAATATGGTGTATATTACTTCCTTTGTTATGATGAACCACTTTTGCGAGGGGACCATTGTTTCCCCTCTGAGCTGCAACGACAAATACGGCGCCATCAAGGAGCTGATCAGCCGGGCTCCCGTTTTCTCCGAGGCCAGCGACAAGCTGGAGCTGGAGGAGGCGGTAATCCAGAGGGAGAAGATCCTGAGCACCGGCCTCGGCAGGGGAGTGGCCATTGCCCACGGCACCACCTCCACCGTGGGACGCCTGGTCATCGCCCTGGGGCTCTCCAAAGAGGGCATCGAGTTTGACGCGGTGGACAAGGCGCCGGTGCATCTGCTTTTCGTGATCGCCAATCCGCCGGAGAAGCAGCGGGACTACCTCTGCGCCCTGGCCTCGCTGGCGAGCATCATGCGGAATTCCTCCTTCCGCCAGCTCCTGCTGGAAAACGACGGCACCGGGCAGGCGGAAAAAGAGCTCGCCGCCGCTTTCCGGGAGTGCCTGGAAAAATACCAGCCCAAGCAGATATAATACAGACATGCTGATCATCCCGGCCATTGACATCCTGAACGGAAAGTGCGTCCGTCTCAGCGAGGGGAACTACCGTCAGGCCGCGGTCTATTCCGCTTCCCCCGCTTCGGTTGCCCGGGAATTCGCCGCCGCCGGGGCTGAGTGCATCCATATCGTGGACCTGGACGCGGCCCGCGGGGACGGCAGGAACCGGAAGGCCCTGAAGGAGATCCGCACCGCAGTGTCCTGCCGCCTGGAGATCGGGGGCGGGATCAGGGAAGAGAAGGACATCGAGGAGCTACTCGCCCTGGGCTTCGAGCGCCTGGTGCTGGGCACGGTCCTGGCCCGCCGCCCCGAGCAGGCGGCGGCCTGGGTGGATAAATACGGGCCGGTGTTCGTGGGCGGGATCGATGCCCGGGAAGGATTGGTGCGGGTGTCCGGCTGGGAGGAGAGCTCGGGAATCCAGGACCTGGCCCTGGCCGGCCAGGGCGCCATTCTGGGCCTGACATCCATTATCTACACTAATATCGCCCGGGACGGCACCCTGAGCGGGCCCGATATCGAGCGCACCAACCGCATCGCCGCGGTCTCCGGCCTGCCGGTGATCCTCGCCGGGGGCGTCGGCTCGGCGGAGGACGTGGCCCGGGTGGCCCGGGAGAGGCACGAAAACATCCGCGGCCTGATCGCCGGCAAGGCGATCTATGAAGGCAATGTGGTGCTTGCCGACCTGATCGCCGCCTACCAGCGGCCCGGGGACGCGGAGGTGCTGGGATGAACGCGGCCGCGGACACACTGCCCCTGGTGGTGCTGGCCGGCGGCCGGGTGGTTGAGGTGGCCCGGATGAATGCCAAGGGCTATGCCAAGAGCCTGGCGGACAGCCGCCTCTGGACCCTGCACCCCGAAACAGGACGGCTGCTGCCGCTGGAGGGCGGGGGCCGGCTGCTGCGCCTGGTGATGCGCTCCGGCTGGTACGAGGCGGAGCTGGCCGGCGACGCGCCGGGCGGGAATGCGGCCTTCTCAGCTCCCGAACCCGGCACCGGAGATGCCGGGTCCGCGCCCGCCCCCGGGGGGGGCGTCCCCGATGTGCTCCGCAAGCTGGCGGAGCTGATCGCCCGGCGCAGAAAAGAGCTTCCCTCAGGCTCCTACACCACCCACCTGTTCGAGGAAGGAAGCGACAAGATCCGCAAGAAGCTGGGGGAGGAGGCGGTGGAGTTGATACTGGCCGCCGGGCGGGACGAGCTGGTCTATGAGGCCGCCGACCTGGTCTACCACCTGCTGGTGCTGCTGGAGGCTTCGGATGTCGGGCTGGAGGAGGTCCTGGCCGAGCTAGGACGCCGCTACCAGGCGAGCTAGGACGTCTTCCGCCACCTCCAGCGGGCTCTTGCCGTCGGTGCAGATCGTCTGGCCGGTTGATCCCAAAGCGCGGTAGGCCGGCAGGCGGCTGTCGTATAGCTCTTGGACCTCAGCCCGCGGCCGGGCCGAGAGGGGCCGGGCCGGGTCCCCGCCGGCGCGGCGTAAAAACTCCTCGAAACCCACTTTTAGGTACACGCAGAAGAAACTCTCCCGAAAACAGGCTGCATTACGCTCCTGGACCGCCGCACCCCCGCCGCAGGCCAGCACCAGCCCGCTGGCGCCGGCCAGGCTGCCCAGGGCCTCGCTTTCCAGGTCGCGGAAGCCCGCCTCTCCCTCCGCCGAGAAAATCTCCCGGATGGTTTTTCCCGCCTTCTCTTCGATCAGGTCGTCCAGGTCCTGGAAGCGGTAACCCAGCCGCTTTGCCAGCAGCCTGCCCACTGTGCTCTTCCCCGAGCCCATGAAGCCGATCAGGGCGATGCGGGGGGGAATCCCCCTCACTTTACCACCAGCACCTTGCGGATCTCGTTGATTCCCGGGCCCACCACCTTGATGAAGTAGATGCCCCGCACAACGATGCGCCCGCCCCGGTTGCGGCCGTCCCAGGTGGTGGAGTACTCGCCGGCCGCGCGCTGGCCGCGGTAGAGGACGTTCACGATGTCCCCTTTCAGGTCGAAGACCGTGATGGTCACCGGCCCGGTGGAGGAGGTTCGGTAGTAGAGCTTGGTGGTTTCCCCCTGCAGGGGGTTGATGACATTGTTCATGATGGTGGCCGTGCCCCGCTGCTCGCGCAGGTCCCGGATGCGGAACATATAGGGCCGGGCGGTGCGCGGGTCGGTGGGGTCCTCCAGGCGCCCGCAGGGAAGCCCCGCGGAGGTGATAAACAGGAGCTCCAGGTCGGCGCCGTCCCGCACCGGGGCGTCGCTTGCCAGTATAGAGTAGTCCCTTAAGGACGGTCCCGATACGGTCTGGGCCTTGGCTACGGCGTCGTTGTTGTCGTTGATGTCATCGACAGGGTCCGGGTTGTGGAGCAGGTCGTCGGTGCCGACGTTCGGCGCAGCGGGTACCCACATCTGTTTGACCCGCACGGGGTAGACCGGGGCGTCGTCGAAGTGCAGGGTGATATTGTCCCCGCTGATCGTTGATTCGAGAATCCGGGCCTGGAGGGTTATGTCCAGGTCCTGGAGCCACTCGGTTTCGGAGCCGTCGAACTTGCGGATAAGCCCGATGCCGCCGCGGGCGACATCACGCTGGGGCTCCGGGGTGGTGGCCCAGACCGGGGTGATGATGTCGATCCCCACGTCGGAGATGTTGTGGCTCGGGACGGCGATGGCGTTGCCCACCGCGTCCCACACCGTGGCTGTGAGATTGGTGAAGGAAACGATTTCGGCGCCGGTCACCGCTGCGTCCAGGTCCAGGAAGAGCTCGCTGGTGCCGAGGCCCGAGGAGACCAGGCCAGTCAGGCCGCCGGCACTGGGATTGGCGGCCCCCGCGTAGGCGAAGTCGGCGTCGTCGATGGCCGTGGCGGCCCCCGCGTCGCCGAAGACCATTTCAGAGAAGCAGAGGTAGGTGCGGGTGCCCCCGGCGGCGGTCACGGCGTAGGTCATCACCGGCCCGGCGGCGTCCCGCGGGGTCGTGTAGGCCGGGCCGTAGGCCACAACCGCGCCGCCGGCGTTGGCCCGCAGCCGCTCGTCAGGCCCGGGTGGGTCGACATTGGCGGAAATGCGCCAGTCCGGGGTCACGCTGGTGTCCGGGTACGGTTTTTCCTCCAGGTAGAGGAAGAATATGGCGTCCAGGGGCGCGCTGCTGCCCCCGGGCGTGGTGTCGGTCTGAATGTCGATGACCGTATAGCCCTGGACGTCCACGCTGAGTCCGTTGAACTCGTCGTTCACCGAGACTTCCGCTTCCAGAGCAACCGCGTCCAGGCGTCCGTCGTTGTCCATGTCCAGGGTCCAGGAATCGATGATGACCACGGCGATGCGCCAGCAGTTATTGCTGCCCGGAACGCCCTCCTTAGTGTCCGCCGGGGTGATCACGGGGCCCAGGCAGGCATTGCTGTAGGACACGATACACCACTGCATGATGGAGGTGGCGTTCATGATGATGTTCCACTGGGTGGGAACGCTGGTGGTGGTCAGGGTGATGCGGTTGGCGTCGTCATAGCCCCGGATCAGCACCGCGTCCACCCCGGCGCCATTGAAGGTCTGGGTGCGGCCGGCCTCGAAGTAGAGAATGAGGTTGACCGTCGGCGTCAGGAGGTGGTCGGCGGCGAACCTGTAGAAGGTGTTGTCCCCCAGGAATGTCAGGGTTCCTGTGGGGTTGGCCGCCACCACGGTGCTGTCGCCGCAGGTAAAGCCGCCCTGGGCGGTCTTGCTGGCGCTGTTGTTCCATTCCGAACCCGCACCCACACAGTTCATGGTGATCGTATTCCCGGTGGTGTTGGCGTCCAAAATTCCCTGAATGATATCCAGATCGTGGTCGATGGTCAGGTCGTCTGTGAGGGTGATGGTGTTGACCGCCGCTGTCTTGTTGATCTCCAGGTCGTAGAAATTCTGGCCGTTTGTAGTCAGGGTATGATTTCCCGTATTGTCGAGCACGACCCGGCCGTTGCCATGGCTGAAGACGGCGCCGGTGTTGTTCCAGCCGTCCGCCACATTGATCTGGTTGCCCGCGGCGCTCAGGCCGCCTCCCGAGAGGGTCAGCCCGCCGTCCAGGTTGAGGGCTGTGGTAAGGGTGTAGGTTCCCGCGCCTTCGACCTCCAGGTTGAAGTAGTCCGACCCCGCGCCGTAGTCCTGGATGTTGCCGTCGGGGCCGTAGTAGATGACCGTCCCTGAGTCGATGTCGGTGACATTGCAGACG
>Ga0272441_10002402_pt1 | contig 37811 bp, 23 predicted proteins | sample SSMProp6N_FD_193582 | JGI IMG/M metagenome (GOLD analysis project Ga0272441, IMG submission 193582) | Marine sediment archaeal communities from Little Sippewissett salt marsh, Falmouth, MA, United States - SSM-Prop-6N | ecosystem: Environmental > Aquatic > Marine > Wetlands > Sediment ... | reverse complement strand
ACAGGACCTTCACGACGACCAGCGTCAGGTCATCGGTTTGGGGCGCGAGGCCCGTAAAGCGGCGGATGTCCATGCGGATTTCATCAACGGCCCGCTCGGCGCCGTGGCCGGCATGGCGGCGGATGGCGTCGAGAAGCCGGTCGCGGCCGAACCGTTCGCCATCGTAGTTGGCGGCGTCGCAGGCCCCGTCGGAGTAAATGACGAGCATGTCGCCCGGCTCAAGGGCAACGAACTCTTCCTTGTACTCCACCTCTTCAATGACGCCCAGCAGCGGCCCCCCGACGCTCAGGGGTCGGATCGCGCCGCCGCGCACCAGCAGGGCGGGCTCGTGACCGGCATTCGAGTACGTGAACCGCCGGGCTCCGGAGTCCAGGACACCGTAGAAAAGCGTGGCAAACTCCGTCGGTTCCGTGTCGTGGGTCAGGCCCAGGTTCACGCGTCGCATCACGTGTTCCAGGGCGTAGACGTGCTCGGCCTGGGCCCGGAGTGCCGCCCGGACGCTGGCCATCAGGATCGCCCCGGGAACGCCTTTGCCGGCGACGTCGCCGACGGCCACCCCCCAGTTGCCGCCCGGCAGTTCGATCCAGTCGTGGAAGTCTCCGCCGACGGCCAGCGAGGGCATCGTGATGCCGCAGCAGTCGTACCCGTCCAGGGAAGGGGCGTGGGCGGGGAGGAGCCGGTTCTGGATGCCGGCCGCCACCGCGAGTTCCCGCTGTTGTTGCCTCGACTGGGCCACCGCTTCCACGAGTTGGGCGTTGTGAACCGTCAGAGCCGCCTGGTTTGCCACGCTGCGGAACAGGCGGATTTCCTCGGTGGTGAAGGTGTGCGGCTCGGCGGTGTAAATGTGGAGCGTGCCCAGCGGGTCGCCCTTGGCGATGAGTCCTACCGACAGGCTCGACACGAGCCCCTCGCGCCGGGCGGCCTCGCCGTATCGCACGTGCGGGTCGTTACGCATGTCCTGGATGGTGACGACCTCGCCGGCCAGCGCGGCCTGGTCGTTCGGGTTCTCGCCGACCAGGACGGGGCCCTTGTCCAGGTACGAGCGCGACAGGCCGTGCGAGGCCTTCGGCACAAGCTCGTCGCCGGCCGGGTTCAGCAGCCGCACCGTGCAGGCCTTGACGTTCATGACCTCGGCCATCGTGCGGACGATGTTGTCGAGCACGGCGTCCGGGTGGAGCGTGGACGAGAGGAGGCGGCTCGTTTCCGAGAGCAGGGTCAGTTCCTCCACTCGCTCGCGTAGCACCGCCTGCTGCCAGCACACGCGCGTCAGCGTGCTCGCCAGGAGGTGCAGGAACCGGACGGCCGACTGCATGTGCGGCTCGGACACGAGCTCCAGTTCGGCGGCGGCGGCGGCCAACTGTTCCTCGTCCAACCCGTGCATCTCGGCGAGTTCGTGCACCTGCTCGGCCGTCAGCGGCGCCTCGGGCACGTCGCCCAGAACCACCGTGCCGAGCACGCGGCCCTGGATCCGCACCGCCGCCGCATACTGCGTCAGGCCGGCGTGGCAGACGTACCGGACGGGCCCCGTCCGCCCCTCGGCGGCGGCCGCAGTGGCGGCGGCGTAATTTGACAGGCGGCATGCCTCGGTGTCGTGCAGCGAGCCGCCGATGATTTCGCAGAACCGGTTCGAGCAACTCGGCCGCGTTACGAGGCGGCCCCGTTCGTCGCGGATGCTGCTGGCCAGACCCGCCAGATCCGAAAACGCGTCCTGGAGCTCCTGCAACGTCTCGACGTCGATCAGGTCGACCAGCTGCGGCGCCCACGACTGCGACCGGACACCGGCGAACTCGTCGGGCGGACGCGGGGTCGCGGCCGGGGGAGGGGCGGCGGAATCGTTTACATCGGACATGGTCTTTCCGTTTCAGACGCCGGCGCCGCACGGGCGCCCTACGACACCTCGAGCATCCGCTCGATGGCCCGGCGGGCGCCGTCGGCCACGTCCGCCGGCACCTGGACGTCGTACGCCAGATCTTCCAGCGACCAGGCCACCTTCTCAAGCGTCGTCAGTTTCATGTTCGGGCAGTCCGCCAGGCTCGACACCTGGACGACTGTCTTGTCGGGGCTGGCCTTCCGGATGGAGTGGCACACCCCGAGCTCCGTGCCGATGATGAACGCCTCGGCGTTCGACTCCTCCACGTGCCGGATGATCTGGCTCGTGGAGCCGACGAAGTCGGCCATCTCGCGCACGTCGCGCGTGCACTCGGGATGCACCAGGACCTCGGCGTCGGGGTATTCGCGGCGGCGGGCGTCGATATGCTCGACCAGGATGCGGTGATGTGTGGGGCAGAACCCCGGCCACAGGATCACGTTGTCGCGGCCCGTGACCTCGGCGGCGTACTCGCCCAAGCTCGCGTCCGGCACGAACAAGATGGGCCGGTCGGCCGGCAGGCTCTCGACCACCTTCACGGCGTTGGCGCTCGTGCAGCAGATGTCGGCCATCGCCTTGACGGCGGCGGTCGAGTTCACGTACGCCACGACCTGGGCGTCGGGGTACCGGCGTTTGGCCTCGGCGAGTTCGCGGGGCATGGTCATGTCGGCCATCGGGCACCCGGCGTTCGGGTCGGGCATCAGGACGGGCCGGTCGGGGTTCAACAGTTTGGCGGTCTCGGCCATAAAGTGGACGCCGCAGAGCACGATGACCCCGGCCTCGACGCGGGCGGCCTCACGGGCCATCGCCAGCGAGTCGCCCACGATGTCGGCCACGTCCTGGACCTCCGGCCGCTGGTAATTGTGGGCCAGGATGACGGCGCCGCGCTCGCGCCGCAGGGTGTTAATATGTTCGATGAGGACCTCGGGCCCCCGGTTGTCTGCAAAAACCATCGGTTCACTCCGCGTGCAAGATGTTGCTGCCGGGCCAATCCAGTAGGACCCCAGTGGTCAGGAATCGGTAATTATACGGACCCACGCGGTAGGCCTCAACGTCAAAGCCCTCGGCCGCCGGGCGGGCCGAAGCGTCTTTGACATCCCCCCCGCCGGGATGCATAATGGCCGGCGCGGACGCATGGCGCCCTTTGTGGGAGGCACGCGTATGGCGAGGAACGTCCTCGTTGTCGGAATTCTGGGGGTCGCCCTTTGGGCAGCCGCGGCGGGGGCCGACGAGACCGAGCAGGCCAAGGAGGTCTTCGAGAAGATCTTCGGCAAGGATCTCGCGGTCGCCCGGGCCACGCGCGACCCGAAGGACGACCTCGCCCTGGCCGAGAAGATGCTCGCGGTCGCCCGCGATAGCGCCGGGCAGCCGGAGTTCCTGGCGCTCCTTTGCACGAGCGCGCTGGACTTGGCCGAGGACCATCGCGACGGCCTGGCCGTGGCGGCCGAGGCCGTTGACCTCCTCGCACGCTACGTGCCCGAGCAGGCCGCCGCCCTGCGCGAGCGGCAGGCGGAGGTGTGCCAGAGGCGGTTCGACGCGGCGCCCGCCGCCGAAAAACCGGACGTCGGCGAGGACCTGCTCGACCTCCTCATCCCCCTGGCGGAAGACCGCATCGCTGCCGGCGGCCTCCAGGCGGCCGTCGGTCTCTACCGCCGGGCGGCGGGTGCGGCCCGGACGGCACGAAGCATCCGCCTGGCCGAGATCCAGGACCGTGCCAAGTGGCTCGCCGCCGCCTGCAGCGCCTGGGACGAGGCCGAACGCTTGGCGGTCGCCGGCCCGGACGACCGCGCCAAGGCCGTCCGCCTGTACCTCGTCCAGTGCGACAATCCTGCCGCCGCCGCCAAGTGCCTCGACGGCGTCGACGATGGGGACCTCGCAAAATACGTTCCGGCCTCCACCAAACCCGTTGCCGAGGCCCCGGAACTGGCGTGCCTGGAACTGGGCGAATGGTACGGCCGCCTCGCCGAGACCGCCCCGCCGATTGCCCGCGAACCGATGTTCCTGCGGGCCGAGGCGTACCTGGAACGGTTCCTCGACCTCCACGGCGGGAAGGACCTCCAGCGCACCCGGGCCACGCTTGCGCTCGAGAAGGTGCGCGAGGCGTACGATGCCGCTACGGCCGACCGCTGGGTCGGCATCCTGCCGCGCTTGAGTCCCAAGCAGCACGCCGTCAAGGGGACGTGGGTCCGCAAAGGCAGTGCGGTGGCCATTGTCCGCGGCGCGGCCTACGGGCGGGCGATGATTCCCGCCATCGTCCGCGGCGACTACGATATGACCGTCCGCTTCACGCGCACCGCGGGAACCGACTGCGTGGGCCTGCTCATTCCCGTCGGCCGCACCCAGACGCTTGTCCTCCTCGGCAGCCGCAGCGGCGCCTACCACGGGATGGGGCCGATAGGCGGCGTGTCGCCCAGCGCCAACGCCACGACCGTGCGGCCGGGCAAACTTGAGACCGGCCGGCCGTACGAGGTGGGGGTGCGGGTTCGCCTCGACGCGGGCCAGGCCATCGTTTGCATTCGCCTGGACAACGAGCCGCTCATCGAGTGGCACGGGGCCGAGAGTGCCCTCGGCAAGGTGAAGCCCTGGGGCATCCCGCGGTCCGACTGCACCGGCCTCGTGACGTACGGTGTCCAGGCGGTTTTCGCCGACGCCAAGGTTCGCACCCATTCCTGCCGACCGGCCGAGTGAGGGTGGTCTGGTTGCCTGTGTGGCCCGGCCGGTATCGCGTCGGACGTACCCCCTCCGGCGGCGTATAATCCAGCGACAGCAGGCCCCGCCGTTTCAGCGGTTTTCGGAGAGTCTCATGATGCCAGTGCCCGTAAGACGACTGCTCGTTGTCGTATTGGTGGCCGTGCTGATGCTTGCCACGGCGGCGCGGCCCGGCTTGGCCGCCGGTCTGCTCCGGCCGCGCACTCCCGACAAGGCCGCCGACCTCGCCAAGAAGGCCCTCGGCCCGGACGCCGACGCCTCGCGGCAAGCCGTCCAGGCCCTCCGCGACATGGGCGAGGCCGGCAAGCCGCGCCTGACGGGCGTGGTGCGTAGCCTGCTCAGCCGCGGCCGGGAGGTCGTCCAACGGGCATCCAGGATGGTGAGCGACCCGGCCCGCGCCGCCGGACTCCAGACGAGCCTCAACACGACCCGGGCCAAGGCCCTCGCCAACATCAAGGTCCTGAGGAAGGGCAAGCCCATCCAACTGGCCCACCAGTACCACGATGAGTTGGACGATCTGTTCGAGTTGCTCGAGAAGGTGTTCGAGGTACGCGAGGCCGTCCGCCGCGTCATGGTGACTCGCAGCCACATCTTGCCCATCTGGCGCGACCTGGCCGTCGAAGACCCCCGCTTCAGCGCCGAAAACGAGGCGGCGCTCGCCGCCAAGGCCGAGGGTATCCTCGGTATGCCGGTGGCCAAGGTAACGGGCATCCCGGAGTTCGGCCGGGGCGACCCGCCCGAGCCGGGCACGACGACCTGGCATTACTGGTTCTACGCGGCTTGCCGCAAGATCGAGGCGTACAACGCCCGGCAGAAACGGCTGATGAGCGATGCCGAATTCGGCAACCTGACGGCCGTCAACCATTACCGCGAGTTGCTGGGCATCCTGCCGCTGGAGGCCGACGCGCGGCTGTTTCAGGCGGCGCGGCGGCACTCGAAGGAAATGGACGACCTCGGTTACTTCGCCCACGATTCCCCCAAGGCCGACCACCGGACGCCGTTCGCGCGGATGAAACTGGCCGGCTACGAGGGGGGCGCCGGCGAAAACATCGCCATGGGGCACCGGACCTCCACCAGCGTTTTCTGGGGATGGTTCGACAGTCCCGGCCACCACCAGAACATGGCCGCCGGCGGCGCGACCGCCCTGGGTGTCGGCAAGTGGAGCGTGTACTGGACGCAGAACTTCGGGCGAGCCAAACGCCTCATGGGCCTCGACGAAGCCGCCCGAAACCAGGTGGCCGTCAAGGGCGCCGTCCTCGCGCCACGCGGGTAGCCCTTGCATCAAAGCGGCCCGGGAAAGCCGCCGCACGCTTGGCGCAGGTGGCTGGGTGGCGGGTTTCCGTCCCCGCCGCGTTTGGTGTTGGCATTCTGAGCGGGTTCCGGCACGCCGAAAACGCGTATCGTAATGCCATTGGTGTGTGTCGCTGAAACGTGCTCCGAGTCATTTCGCTTGCGGGGTCCGGGCTTCGCTGACGCGGCGCCGGCGCTGGTGCGGGTTGAGGCCCAGTGAGAAGTAGACCTCCGGCTTCAGCCAGATCTCGGTTTGCTTCATCCACGGGTCGTGGGTATCCCGGCTGAGGTCGCAGTCGAACCGCGCCAGGATGCTGTGCCTGGTGTCCTGCGTTCCGGCGTTAACGAAGTGCGAAAGGCCCCACGTGATGCCGCGTCCGTCCTTTGTGTCCGTGAAGGCATCGGGCACGTAGGGGCCCGGTGCGGTGGGCGGCAGGCTGACGGTGGTCATCACCCGGAACGCCACGCCATCCGGCGCGTACTGGATCGTGTTGTGCTCGTGCCCGTGGCGGATCGCAAGTGCAGCGATGCCCTCCTTGAACGGCCAGAGCGCCGTCTCGTGCCCTGAGTTCAGAACGGGATTCAGCGGATGCTTCCGGAACGGGCCGAACGGGTCGTCCGCGATGGCCAGCCCTTGGGCCCGGATGTGATTGGGCCTGCCGTTCATGTCGGACTTGTAGTACAGGCAAATCTGTCCGCGGTAGACGAGCGGGTACGGGTCGTGGATGGAGAACTGGTCCCAATCGCCCGGCGCCCCGTTCGGGATGATAACCTTGCCGGCCGCGCGCCAGGGACCGTCGGGCGAGTCGGCCACCGAGGCCGCCACGGGACAATCGTCGCCGCGGGTGCCCGACATCTCCAGGAACCCCTGGTAGTACAGATAGAACCGTCTCTTCCAGACGAGTACGTCGGGGGTGGATACCGACCGCCACCCGGGCTGCGGTTTCGGGGGGCGCGGCACCGCGATGCCCTGTTCCTTCCAGACGAACCCATCCTCGCTGGTGGCGTACCAGATTTCGGCGAGGTCCCAGTCGGTCGACGGAACCGTGTCGGTGCCGCGCGCGGCCCCGCGGGGCGGCGTGGCCGTGTGCCGCTTCGTGTACCAGACGTAGAACCGGCTGCCGACGCGGACGACCTTCGACGGGTCGCGCCGCGACACCGTGCCATCGTGGTCGTGGTAGTCGAGTCCCTCGAGCCGCGTGTACCTGAAGTTCGAGAACAGTTCGTTCTTCCTGGGCGTCGTGGCCGGGTACTGCGTGTATAAGCGCTCCATGGCCACGCTCAGGGGCCGGTCTGGTTTACGGTCGGGCAGCCTGTAGGGGAACGCCCCTGGTTCGGCCGCGTCCGCTTTTCCTGGCAGCAACGCTGCGGCCAGGGCCGGCAGGGCCAGGATGAACCGCATGATGGCCTCTCGCGTGACGTGCATGGTCTTGCCTTTCGTGTCGGCACGCGCGCTGGCGTGTACGCCGGGCGCCGGACACCCCCGCGGGTTACGCGTCTTGGTGATAGAGCCGGGTGGGGAGTGCGTCAAGGGCTTTTGGCCTGGGGACGCGTTGCCGTGCGAACCCGCTGCGGGAGCAGCGGGTCATCGTCATCGGCCAAGGCACGTGCCACGGCCGGCTCGGGGAATGCCTCACCCCGCCTCGGCGTCGGCTACCAGGGCGGCCTCGGGTTTGGCTTCGGGGACGGCCGAGGCGTCTTTGCGTTTGGCCGAGAGCGTCAGGAACCACCAGACGGCCACCCCGGCGCGTTTGCCGTCCTCGATGCCCAGGTACAGGCTCGGCACCAGGACCAGGGTGATGGCCGTCGCGAAGAGAATGCCGTATCCGAGCGACAGGGCCATCGGAATGAGGAACCGTGCCTGGATCGAGGTCTCGAAGATCATAGGGGCTAGGCCGCCGAACGTCGTCAGCGTGGTCAGCATGATGGGCCGGAACCGGCGAACGCCCGCTTGGTGGATGGCCTCGAAGGCGCCCGTCCCCTTTTTGCGGAGGCCGTTGGCATAGTCGATGAGGACGAGGCTGTCGTTAACGACCACGCCCGACAGAGCCACCAGCCCCATCAGGCTCATCAGGCTCAGGTCGTAGCCCATCAGGAGGTGTCCGAAGACGGCCCCGATGCCGCCGAACGGAATGGCCACCATCACGATGAGCGGCTGGGTGTAACTGCGGAACGGAATGGCGAGCAGGGCGTAGATGGCCAGCATCGCTACCGTGAACGTGATGATCAGGCTGGAGGTGCTCTCGCGCAGGTCGGCCTGTTTGCCTTCGTAGCCATAGGCCAGGCCGTTGTACGTCTCGGCGAGTTTAGGCAGGACCTCGTCGCTCAGGGTGGCCATGACCTGGTTGGTTTCGCCGATGGGAACGACGTCGGCGGTGACCTGTACGGTGCGCCGCCCTTCGCGTCGGGTGATGGTGGTGTAGGCGCGGCCGCGCTCGACGTTCGCCACCTGCCTGAGGGGCACGTCGCGTCGGGCGGGAGTGCGGATGAGGAGCGTTTCGATGTCGGCCTCGCGGATGCGCTCGTCTTCGGGCAAGCGGACCTTGACCTTGATCTCGCTCCGGCCGCGCTGCTGCCGCAGGGCCTCGGCCCCGTAGAAGGCGTCGCGGACCTGGCGTGCCACCTCGCGGACCGTGAGGCCGAGACTGTGGCCTTCGGGCTTCAAGGTGAAATTGAGTTGCTCCTTGCCGGGGGTGTACCCGTCATCGACGTCCTTGCAGTTGGGGAAGGTCTTGAGGATGGCAGCGAGTTCCTCGCTGGCGCGGTCGAGGGTGCCGATGTCGCGATGGGCGAGTTCCACGGTCAGCGCCTTGCCTCGGGACGGCCCAACGGCGTCGGCCTCGAAACGGATGGATTCCAGGCCGGCAACGGGGCCCACCTCCTGCCGCCAGAGGTCCGCAAACGTGCTGGTGGTGATGGGCCGGACGTCGGCGTCCGTCAGATAGGCGCTGATCTCGATCGTGTTCTCGCGGATGACCGTGAAGACGCCTTCGAAGAGTTGGTCGCCGCCGTTGCGTCGGGCAACGGCGCGGGCGGCGTCTTCGAGTTCGTCGCGGACGGCCGCGGCACGGGCGAGCGGGCTCCCCACGGGCAGGACGGCGGTGACGTTGGCCTGGTCGGATTCCACGCGTGGCATGAGAATCATGCCGATGCGTCCGCCTGCCACGAAGCCGGCTACGGCGACCAGGATCGCTGCCGCCGCCGCGATCGTGACGTACCGGTGCCGCACGCAGAAATCCAGAAACGGCCCGTACAGATTCTGAATGGCGCGGCGGAAGCCGTGGCTGAACCGCTGCTGGATGCGGTGGAAGGCGCCGCCGAGGCCCGTCTGGCCGCCTGCCTTCGTGTGGGCGAGGTGGGCCGGCAGAATGAAGAGCGCCTCGACCCACGAGATCAGGAACACCGTGATCACGACGACCGGAATCACGCCGAAGATCTTGCCCATGGTGCCCGGGATGGTCATCAGCGGAAAGAACGCGACGATGTTCGTCAGGATGCTGAACGAGACGGGGATCGCCACGTCGCGCGCGCCGCGGATTCCGGCCTCGAGCAGGCCCATGCCGCGCTGCCGATACTCGTAGATGTTTTCACCGGCCACGATGGCATCGTCTACCACGATGCCCAAGGCCACGATGAACGCGAACATCGACACCATGTTGATGCTCACGTTCATCAGGGGGAGGAACAGCATCCCGCCAAGGAACGACGTGGGGATGCCCATCGTGACCCAGAAGGCCAGTTTCACCTCCAGGAACACGCCCAGCAGAATGAGCACGAGCACGAGGCCCAGAAACGCGTTCCGAAGCAGCAGTTCCAGACGTTGCTGGTACACCTCGGACATGTCGCGCCGGATGCCGTGCGAAACGCCGGGCGGAAGGTCCGGGGCGATTCGCGCCATGGCGGCACGAACCGCTTGCGACACGTCGATGGGCGTCTGCTCGCCCACACGGTACACGGCCAGGCCCATGGCCCGTTCGCCGTCGTACGTGCCGACCCAGTCGGCGTCTTCGAAGGTGTCGCGAATGGTCGCGACGTCGTCCAGGTACAGGACGGTGCCGTCGGGCGTGGTAACGACGGGGATGGTGGCGAACTCGTAGGCCCAGTCGCGGCGTTCGGTCACGCGCAGGAGGATCTCGCCGGACGCGGTTTCGATCTTGCCGCCCGGCAACTCGATGGCGGTGGCGTCGATGAGCCGGGCGATGCTGCTCAGTGTCAGGCCGTAGGCCCGGAGATTGGCCTCGGGCACCTCCACGTGGATTTCGTACGGCCGGACGCCACGCAGTTCGATTTGCGTGATGTTCGGTTCAAGGAGCAACTGGTCGCGGACCTGCTCGACGGCGTCGCGCATGACCCATTCGCCGACGTCGCCGTGCAGTTCCACCGTCATGACCTGGCGCCAGCGGTTCACGAGGACGACCTCGGGTTCCTCGGCCTCCAGCGGGAAGGTGGTGATGCGGTCGATTTCCTGCTGGATGTCCTGGTACACCTTCTGTTGGTTGACGCCCTCGAAGAGCTCGGCGGTGACGGACCCGACGCCCTCGGCGGCGGAGGCGCTGGTTTCCTTGACGCCGTCGACGCCGCGGATGGCTTCCTCGATGACCAGCACGATGCCGCGCTCCACTTCCTCGGGGCTCGCCCCGGGGTAGGGCACGGTGACCTGGACCAGGTCGAGTTCGAAGTCCGGGAACACCTCCTGCTTGACCTGGAGCGACATGAGCAGGCCGCCAATCAGGAGGACGGCCATCAGCAGGTTCGGCGCCACGCCGTGTCTCGTCATCCAGGCGATGGGGCCGGGGGCTTCGTGTAACGGGGTGGTGGGGAGGGTCATGGCGACGGGGTCTCCCTGACCGGATCGCCCTGGCCGTCGGGCGGCTGGCCCCGGCCCGCCGGGGCCGGTGCGGCCTCGGTCTGAAGCCGCATGCCCGTGACCGGGGCCATCAGGTTCGTCGTCACGACCTTCTCGCCGGTCTTGAGGCCGCCCGCGATGAGAACGCGGTCGCGGCCGCGATACGCAATCTCGACCGTCCGGATATCGAGTTGGCCCGCCTCGTCCATGATCCAGACGTACTTGCCGTCGCGGACGAGCGTGCGGTCCAAGGCGACCACGTTGGCGAGCGCCGTGCCCGCTATCTCGACCCGCACGTAACTGCCGAGCAGCAGCGGCGGTGTCCGGCCGGTCGGGTCCGTTCGCCCCAGCGGGTCGGGCACCGACACCAGGACGCGGGCCATGCGGCCGTCGGGCTCCAGCGCGCTTTCGAGGCGGATGACGCTGCCCGTGCAGAACGTCCCGGCTTCCCAGGCGGCCTCGTCATAGATGCGCACGGTCGACCCCACCGAGCCGGGGGAGTCCGGGAACCGGATCCACGTCAGTTCGTCCACGGGCACCGACACCTCGACCCAGTACGCGTCTGTCCCGATAAGGGTGGCCATGGGTGTGCCGGCCGCCACCTGCGACCCCAAGTTAACCTGCCGGCTCTGGACGACGGCGTTGAAGGGCGCCCGGAGGGTAGTGCGCCCGAGGTCGAGTTCCGCCTGCTCGATGGCGACCTGGGCGGCCTCGTGGGCGGCTTGGGCGGACGCTCGCGACGCCCGGGCGGCCTCGTGGGCGGCTTGGGCGGCTTCCACCGATGCTTGGGCCATCTTCAGCTGCGGCTCGCGCAGCACGAGGGTCTCGCGTGCGCCCTCCGTCTGGCCGAGCAGTTCGTACTCCCGCCGCGCCACCGACTGCTGGCCCATCTCGATGTCCAGTTGGGCCTTGGCTTGCGTCACGGCCGTCTGGCGCTGGGCGATGGTGGCCTCGGCCTGCTCGGCAAGGGCCGCCAAACGCTGGACCTCCGTTTTCTGTCGCCTCAGGGCGATCGCGTAGTCTTCGGGGTCGATGCGGGCGATGACGTCGCCTTTGCGGAACCGGCCGCCCGGCACGAACTCCGGCCCCATCTCAACGATCTCGCCGCCCACCCGCGGCGCGAGTTGGATGCGCTGCGCCGGCGTCACGGTGCCCATTGCCCGGACGACGACCGGTTCGCGGCCAAAGCGGACCGGCTGTACCTCCACAAGGCGGGCCTGCGGCGCGGGCGGCTTGCGGCGAGCCTTCGGCTTGTGTGTCAGGTAGTAATACCCCGCACCGCTGCCGGCCCCGAGGATGGCCAGCACGATCAGCACCCGGACCGCCCGGCTCAGCCATCGGACGCTGGCGGATGGCGGCGCCGGCGGGGCCACGGCCGGGGGCGACACGTCGTGTGCGTCACTCATTACTCGGACTCCTTGGCGTTCGGTATGGGGGCCGACGCTCGACTCTCACGCGCTTCGACGGCCGGCGGCGGCACCGGGCGCCGCGGCCCGGCTACCGTTGCCGGCGACGGTTGCTCCATCGGCCACTCGCCAGCCAGTGCACGGTACAGGTCGATCCGGAACAACACGAGGTCGCGTTGGGCCGTCAGGTGTGTCCGCTCGAGTCGCTGGTATTGAAGCAGCGTGGTCAGATACCGGATGAAGTTCTGGCCGGTGGTGGAGTAACTGTCGCGCGTTCGCGCGGTGGCCTCGCGCGACAGGGCGAGTTGTCGGCCAAGGCTCCCCACGTACTCGGCCTGCCGGGCCTCCTGGACGAGGGCGTTTTCCACCTCCTGGAGCGACGTCAGCACCGCCTGGCCGTAGGCGTTCAGGCTTTCGGAGACGGCGGCCCGGACCCGCTTGACCTCGGCCCGGCGGAGGCCGGCGTCGAAGAGCGGGGCCGCCACGTTGGCCGCCAGAGTCGCCAGCCAGTTGTCGAAGAGGCTGCGGACCCGTTCGGCCGACGTCTCGGTGGCCGCCGTCAGGCTGAGCCGCGGAAACTGGTCGGCCACGGCCGCCGACACACGCCGGTCTGCCGCCTGGACGCGGTATTCGACCGCCCGGACGTCCGGCCGACGACGCACCAGCGCCGCCGGCAGCCCCGTTTGGGGCAGCGGCGGCACCGTCGGCAACTGCTCCGGAACGGTTGCATCGAGCCCGCCCGGCGCGCGGCCCAAAAGGACCGCCAACTGGTGCTCCAGCACCGTGATCGCCGACGTCACCAGCACCCGCTGGCCGCGCGTCTGCTCCACCAGTTCCTGCTGCTGCAAGACGTCGGCTGCCTGAACCTGGCCTTGGCCGAATCGCAGCGTCATGACGGTCAGGTAGTTCTCGTTCGTCCGGTTCTGCTCGTCCAGCAGACGTAACTGCCCGCGTGCCTCGACCAACTGGTACCAGGTGGCGGCGATCTGAGCGGCCACGGTGATGGCGGCGCTCTGGACGTCTTCGGCCGTGGCATACACGTCGAGCCGGGCCGCGTCGCGCGTGGAGCGGACCCGGCCCCACAGGTCCACCTCGTAATTGGCCGCAAGCCCCAACGTGTGTTCGTTGACGTTGATCTGCGGGGCGGGCTCGGTCTTGACGGCCGTCCGCGACGCGTCGACCATGCCGTCCAGGGCCGGCCACAGGGCCGCGCCGCTGCGCGCGGCCACCGCACGGGCCTGGTCCAGGCGGTCCCAGGCTTGGCGGATCGTAAAGTTGCCCGCGAGGGCCTCCTCGATCAGCCCGCTCAGGGTGGCGTCGTCGAAGGCCGTCCACCACTGCTCCGGCAGCGGCGCCTCGCCCGTGGCGGAAAACGCGGAGGGCACCTCGGCGGGCGACTCGACCCGCACGCCCTCGACCGCGCAGGAGGGCAGGGCGGCCAGCGCCGCCAGCAGCAAGGCCCCGACGAGCAGACGCCCGCCCGAACCGCCGGTTGGGGCGGCGGACGGCGCCGGGCTATGGGTCGGCCTTCTGGTCACGCGACTACTCCGATTCCTGAATCGCACCGGTTTCGATTTGGCGCCGCACGCCGCGCAACCCCGCCAGGCAGAAGCGGAAGATGTGGTCGGCCAGCGTCTGGGGATCCACGTTTGGGGGCGGCGGCAACGGTAGCCGCACCGATTCCGGCAGCGTCTGCTGAAAACGCTCGCTCATCAGAAAGTGGATGCACTGGGTCATGATGCTCTTCTCGCACAGCATGACCTGTTGCGAGGAGACGCTCGGCCCCAGGAGTTCCTGGACCACGGCGGTCATCCCCCGCTGGATCGGTTCGATGGCCTGGATCATCGCCTCGCTCAGCAGGCCGGTGGGGTTGGCGAATTCCTTGTGCACGATGTCGAATTCGTGGCTCTTCGGGTCGGCAATCCTCTCGACGATGGCCCGTATGCGGCCGCGGAGCCGGTCCTCGGGCGGGGCGGTGGCCGGGGCGCCGCCATCCGGCGGGTGCTTGGAGACCGACCGCGCGAACGTCTGACGCCACGCCTCCACGTACAGGTTGTCCTTGCTACGGAAGTAGTAGTTGACGGCGGCGATGTTCGCCCCGGCCCGCTCGCAAATCTCCGCCACCGTGCCGTGGTGATAGCCCTTCTCGGCAAACGTGAGGCGTGCGGCCTCGAGCAGACGCTGCTGGATGTCGCCCGTCTGGTTGGTTTCGGCGTCCATGTGCGTCTCCGCGGGGTCTATCGCCCAATTGAAACGCTTATTTCAATCAAATCTTAAAGGCCGCCTGAGATGGTGTCAAGGGGATAATGCAAGATAGTCGTTTTTGGGCGCGTTTTCGCGGCTCCGGCGGCGCCAATGCGACCGCCGCGGGCACGTTTTGGACGGACGGGGGTTGACACCCACGACCGGCATGATACACTTGCTTATCTGGACGCGCCCGTAGCTCAAATGGATAGAGCATCGGTCTACGGAACCGAGGGTTGGGGGTTCGAATCCCTCCGGGCGTACCATTGACATTTGACGGCACGCGCGCGCAAGTGGTAGCGTTTGCTACGGTTTGCGCGCCGTGCCGTTCCTTTCTGTCGCGTTCCCTATCTTGGCACGCGACGGCGCGTCTTGGCGTCCCCGGCACCCTGCGCGCTGACTAGGCGCTGAGAGAATCCGGCCGACTGTGTCGCGGATTGTGGCCCTGCTTAAGCTTTCCCTCGCCCGCCCTTGCCTCGGGGGAGGGGTGGAAACTTCGTACCCCACAGCGTTCTGTCGAGCCTCCTCGCCCTGTCGGCTCCCAACCTGCGGCTGTGATGGGAGGCCGGAGAGCGTGGACGGCGGCGATCCATGTGATCTGTCCGCGTGGTGGTATCCCAGCCCGCGCCGCGCTGCGGTTCTGATCCGCCGTTCAGGCCACCCGAGGACCGGCGGCGAAGCCGGTCAAGGCGTTTCACGTACTGTCAATCGGTCAGTTTCTTGGTGGGGGTCAGCAGGAGCTTGCGGAACTCGACCTCGGAGCCTTCCGCCTGCAGCGCGATCTGGCCCTCGGTCGCGGTGCACTTGGCGCCGTGGTTCACCAGGTCGCCGTTGACCCACACCTTGACGGCGTCCTTGACGCATTCGATGACCATCGAATTCCACTCGCCCACGGGCTTCTCCGAGTCGTCCGTGAGGTTGAGAATCCGCCGGGCCTTCCCCTCGGTGATTCCCCACTTCTCCTTCGGGCCGCGCCGCTTGACCATGTCGGGCACGGTGATGTCTTCGACGATGCACCAGAAGTCGCCCGCGTGGCGATGGTTCATCTGGACCTCGATCGACTTGGGGAACATCTTGTACAGCGCCCGCGGCGTGGATGCGTGGACCAGCACACCGCAGTTGCCGGGCTTGCCCGCGAAGCGGTATTCGACTTCGAGCCGGTAGTTCGCGTACGTCGCGTCGGTGATCAGGTGGCCATTCGGCTTGCCCAGGCTCACCAGCTTGCCGTCGCGCACGATGAACGTTGGCCCGGCGTCGGGTTTCTTGTCCAGCAGCGGCACGTCGACGTGCCAGCCGGCCAGGTCCCTGCCGTTGAACAAGGACCTCGGTCCGTCCTCACCGCCGGCGGCGCCCTTCTCCGCCGAGGAGCCTTCTGTGGTAATGTAGATATTGCGGAAGAGGAACTGGCCGCCGTTCGGCACCTCGGCCTGGACGGAAATGAACCCTTCCTTCGGCCCGGCCAGGCCCGTTGCTTTCCACGCCGGCTTGCCGTTCATATCCAGCGCCAGATTCGTGCCCTCCACGGTGAGCTTGAACGTGTTCCACTGGCCGGCCTTGTAGAGCCCCTTGCTGGTGGCGCCCTTGACGCCGCCGACGTTCCCTTCCTGGCCCTTGAGCAGGTTAACCTGGTACCTCGGCGGCCACGGCCGTTTCGGTGGAACCTTGTCGTAACGGAAGTAGACGCCGCTGTCCCACCTGTCGGCGTTAAGGGCCTTGCACTCGAATTCGAGGACGAAATCGCCGTACGTCTTCTCGGTCTGGACCAGTCCGTTGCCGCCCTTGATGAACAGATGGCCGTCCTGGACTTCGGCCTCGCACTTGAGCACGGTCCAGCCGTTCAGCGTCTTCCCGTCGAACAGCGCGACGCGCTGGCCTCCCGCGCAGGCGCCGGTGAACACCATCGCTGCGATCATTGCGGCGAGAACGATGCGGATGGATGCTTTCCTCATTTCGAGACTCCTCATGGCTTCCTTGTCGTCTTGACCGGGATTTCGCTCACGGGGTTCTGCCAAGCCGTTACAGGCCTCTGCGGCGATTGTACGGCTTTTCCCGGCGTCCAACAAGGATATGGCCCTTCGACGGGCGTTCGGCAGATGGTGTACTGCCGCCACGCAGCCTGAGCGGCCAGGCGGGAATCATGGCGGTGCGGGCAGAGGATACTCGGGCGGGGGGGCGTCCGCCGTGGCTTATCAGCGAAGACGAAACAGAGGCGGTCGGGCCCTGGGCCTACTTCATCTCCAGCAGCGTTTTCCCGCTCCGGCGGATGGTTAGCAGTGTCCGTCCGGCCTTGTTCTTGGGGAAGGATAGCACGTCGGTCTGGTCCGGCCACGTGAGCGTCACGGTTTCGCGGCGGCGGTCCCATTGGGCCTTGGGCAGTTGCCTGTCGCTGCGGTACGGCATCAGCAGGATCTTGAAGTCCGGCGCCGTGTGGTGGGCCTCGATCACCAGCCGCTGGTGGGCCCTTCCCCAACGCATGTTGCCCATGTACTGCTCGATACGGCCGATGGGGCTGTAGCGGAGCGCCGCCTCGTCGGTGTTGCACTGAAGGACCTGCACGAGCAGGCGGCGGGTGTCGTCGGGGGCGCCGATGCGCATCTCGGCGATCGGCGAGTCAGGGGTGAACATGTACCGGGTGATCTTCAGGTCGCCGGACAGTTGCATCAGCCACTTGTAGTTGTGGGGGTCGTCGTCTTTCTGGATGTCGTCGACCACCAGCGCGTAGGGATACTTGCCGCGCACGATCCCCGCCGTGCGGAACGCCCGCCGGACGGTATTGAACGGCCGCTTGATGCACCGCTGCGTCTCGCCGGGCACCAGCCAATGGGCCCGGTCGTACCAGGCCTGATCCATCCAGGGCAACCCGAGGCGTTTGAACTGAAAGTCGTTGGGCGTCTCGCCGACGCGGACCCAGCCGTCCTCGAGTTGCTGGGCCTCGCGGTCGGACCGGCCGTCGCGCTGCCAGATCCAGTCGTACGCGTACTTGACGTCGCTACAGGTGAACGCCGCGTCGTCGGTGTCCGCCAGGGCCACGACCCGCGCCGGCTGCGGCGCCCAGCCTCCCGAGGCGCCCTGCCCCACGTTGTCGATCAGGATGTTGCTGTGATACCGTGTTTCAACGATGTTGCCGTATCGGCTGCCGCCCGCCATCGTGATGATCGGGGCCCACAGCCGGCCCAGCCCCGCCAGCATGAAACTGCCCCGGTCGGCGTGCGTGTGCCCCCCGAGATCCTGCCGCGTGTGGACCTGGAGGTACAACGCGTCGGTCGTCAGGTCGCTTCGGGCGACCAGGAGCCCCCTCTGCGGGGCGAAGAAGGTCTGCTCGAGCCCCGCGTCGGCCTCGCTGAGTTTGCCGGGAAGCGGGCCCGACGGGAACATCGCCGCCATCAGCACCGAACTGTAGTACCCCGCCGGGCGGAGGTCCCAGAGCCTCTCGTAGTTCTCGCCCATGTACACCCGCCAGACGTAGTCGATGGCCTTGCTCTCGGGGAACAGCCACTTCAGGCCCACCACGTCGTTGATGTTGAACCGGTAGTCGCCCGCCACCGTGTCGGCTCCGGTCCCTCCCCAGTCGTCATACGCAACGAAACCCGTCCGCCCCGGCAGCGTCATCGCCGGCAGGAACCGCTCGCCGTACGCCCGGACGTGCGGATGCGCGATGAGGTTCACGCCCCGCTTCGCCAGCGCGATCAGCGTGGTGTTGAACTGGTAGTTCTTGCCCATGCCCTCGTAGCCGGCCCCCGACGGGTACCACCCGTACGTGATGAAGTTGTGGTACGCCCGTTTCCATCCCTCGACGTACTGGGCGTTGAAGCCCTCCTCGCCCTCGATGGCCAGCAGCGTCAGCGGCAGGAAACTGTCCAGCGTACACCAGTTGCTCGTGGTGGCCTCCGGGGCCAGGAACGCGCCGTAGTGCGACTGGTGGGCCGAGGCCGCGGCAAGGATCCCGCGCACGAGGGCCCGCTGGGCGCCGGTCATGAAGTTGTAGGCGTAGTCGTAGCAAAACCCCATGTGGTAGGCCCCGATCTGGCCGACGTGGCCCCCGGGCTCGATCCGGCCTTGCACGTGCCGCGCGACGTTGGCAATCGCGCCGGCCAACTCGCGCCCGGCGGTCGCGTCATCCTCGAGCCAACACCGGTACGCCTCGATCGCCATGCACCCCAGCAGGTAGTCGTTCATGTCCGGCGTGTAGTCTTTCATGTTGCCGGCCCGGATCCGCTTGTACTGGTCGGCCAGCCGCGCGAAGCCGCTGCGATTGTAGGCCGCGAGCATTTGCCCGTCGGCGTGGGTGGGGCACTGGTCCTTGGAGGTGATGTTGCCCTTCAGGATATCGCACCAGCCCATCAGCATCCGCCACATGTGTTTGCCGTGCGGCGTTTCGGTGTAGATGCGGCGCATCTCGGCCCGGTCGTCCGGGCCTTGCAAGATCCGCGGATGCACGCCCGGCGGCGGGGCCGGCGCGATCTTCCGCACGCCCGAGGAGTCGTACGCGACCTGGATCGGCCCGAGCTCGTCGAGCCTCATCCGGCTGTATGGAATGACCTGCCCGCACTTGGCTTTGGCCATCCCCTCCGTCAGCTCGGCCGGATCGGCCGCCCGCACCACCCCGCACAGCCCCATGACTACCACGCAAACCGCTCGCACTCGTCCACTCGCAGTACGCACTATGGGATCTCCACCTTTTGTAGACGCCAGGACGTCATGGATGGCCATGGCCCAACGACCGCCGTGGGTCTTGCCTGAGCCAAGGTTGGCTAAGCGGCCTCGAACCGCCGACCGCCACCGGCTCCAGGGGCGAGCCTACCGCCAAACCGAGGAAGGGCAAGCACTTCTCCTGATCGCCGGAGTGGGTATACGACCGTTCTCGATCCATGATCTCGGGTTATTGCCAGTGGATGGCGGCGTGATCACGCGGCCGGCCGTTTTTTTGTCGCCGTTTTCATCCTACGTTCACGTTTGCGGATTATACTCGCTGTCGCAGAAGGTCGATGGCAAAATGGTTCCCGGACGGTCCGGGCAAGGTGCTGTCGCGAACGCAAGGAGACGAGTTATGAAACGCGCAACGACTTGGCTGGTGGTTGGCGTGCTGGCAGTGGGCATTGTTGCCGGCTCGGCATGGTGGGCCGTGGCCTCGCTGGACGACGTTCCCGCCGCCGCCAGGGAGGCCATCCTCAAAGAGGCCGGCGCCAGCGCGGTGAAGAAGATCGAAGTGGAAAAGGAGAACGGCCAGACCGTCTACGAAGCCGAGTGGGAGGTTGCCGGCAAAGAGGTCGAGGTCACCGTGACCGCCGACGGCAAGGTCATCGAGCGCGAGATGGAGATGGCGCTCGACGAGGTCCCCGCCTGTGTCCGCGAGGCCATCCTGAAAGAGGCTGCCGGCTGCAAGGTCGACGAGGTGGAGAAGGTGGTGGCCAACGGCGGCGAGTCTTACGAGGCCGAGTTCAAGAGCGACGGCAAGGAGATTGAGATCACGGTCGCGCCCGACGGCAAGGTCCTCAAACGCGAGGCCGAAGACGAAGACGACGACGATGACGACGACGATCACGAGAAGGGCGGCGAGCGCGAGGTCACCCTCGACCAGGTGCCCGACGCCGTCAAGGCGACTATCCTCAAAGAGGCTGCCGGCAACGCGATCGAGGAGATCGAGGAAGAGACCCGTGGCGGCCGGACCGTCTACGAAGCCGAGTGGGAGGTCGATGGCCAGGAGGTCGAGATCAAGGTGGCCGCCGACGGCACGCTCCTTAAACGGGAAGTCGAAGACGACGACGATGACGACGATGACGACGACGACGATGACGATGAGGATGACGACGAGTAAGCGCAGTGCGTGCGAAGCCCCCACCGCGCCAAGCGGTGACACAGAAGCATTGGCTCGGCAGAGGCGCCGATCATGAAGGTCCTGCTTGTCGAGGACTACGGCCCCGTGCGCACATCGGTGGCGCAGGGCTTGCGCGAGGCCGGCTTCGCGGTCGATGCCACCGGCGACGGCGAGGAAGGGCTTTGGTACGCCCAGACGGGCCAGTACGACGCCATCGTCCTGGACCTGATGCTGCCAACGCTCGACGGCCTCACGATTCTGCAGCGGCTCCGCGAGCAGGAGAACCCTGTTCCGGTTCTCATCCTGACGGCCAAAGACACGGTCGGCGACCGCGTACGCGGCTTGGACCGGGGCGCCGACGATTACCTGGTCAAGCCGTTCGCGTTCGAGGAACTCCTGGCCCGGGTCCGGGCGCTGGTCCGGCGGAAGTACGAGGCCACGTCGCCGGCGGTCTGCATCGGCGACCTCGAAATCGACACGCCCACGCGCACCGTACGCCGAGCCGGGCAGACCGTGGATCTGACGGCCCGCGAGTACGGCATCCTCGAGTTTCTGGCCCTCCGGGCCGGGCAGGTCGTCACGCGCACGGAGATGTGGGAGCATCTGTACGGCTTCGATGGTGAACCGGACAGCAACGTCATCGACGTATACATCGCCCGGCTCCGGAGGCGGTTGGAGCGCGGCAAACGGCCCCGCCTGATTCACACGCGCCGCGGGTTGGGGTACGTGCTGGGAGAGAGTACATGAGAGGGTCGCTCCGGACCACGCTCCTGGTGAGCACCACGCTGGCCACGGCCGCCGTCCTGGCGGCTGCCGGCGCGGTGCTCTACGCGCTGGTGCGCGACGGGTTGGTGGACCAGTTCGACCGGGCTCTCCTGGACAAGGCCCAACTCTTGGCCTCGGCCGTGGAGCAGGAGCGCGGCTCAATCGACGTGGAATTCGACGAGTTGGACATGCGCGAGTTCCAGCGGGCCGAGCACCCCGGCTACCTCGCGTTGTGGCAGGCCAACGGGGCGGCGCTATTCCGGTCGGCGTCGTCCGGCGCGGCCGACCTCGACGGATTCAGGCCACCGGGTGGCGAGCCGGCCTTTTGCGAGGCAACGCTTCCGGGCGGGGGTGCGGCCCGGGCGGTGGCCATCCGATTCACGCCCCGCACGGACGAGGACGAGCCACACGAGGCCGAAGGTGACGACAGCGGCCGCGGTGCGCCAACCCCTGGCCCGGCGCTGACGCTCGTGCTCGCACGCGAGACGGCGTCGGTCGATACCGCGCTGGGCCGGTTTCGGGCAACGCTCGTGGCGGTGGGGTTGTTGGCCATGGGCGTTTCGGCCGGCCTGTTGTGGGTGTTGGTGCGGCGTGGGCTCCGGCCGGTCGAGGGGGTGGCGGGCCAGATTGCCGGTCTCGGCGAGCAGGATCTTGCGGCCCGCGTCGAGGCACGCGACGCGCCCCGCGAACTCGGGCCGGTCGTGGATCGGCTGAACGAGTTGCTCGGCCGCCTGGAGGCCGCCTTTGTGCGGGAACGCCGGTTCGGCGCCGACGTGGCGCACGAACTCCGGACGCCGTTGGCCGGCCTGCGATCCACGATGGAGGTGACGCTCGCGTGTCCGCGAAGCGGCCCCGCGTACGAGGCATCGCTTCAGGACAGCCTCCGTATCGCCGTCCGGATGCAAACGATGGTCGAGCAGTTGTTGGCCCTCGCGCGCCTCGACGCCGGGCAGGCCGACGTGTGCCCGGAGACCGTTTCGCCCAACCGTGTGATTCACGATGCCTGGAAGCCGTTGGCCCAGCAGGCCGACGCCCGGGGCCTGCGCGTCGCGTGGCGCCTGGCCGAGGACGGGCAGATGGTAACCGACCCGGCGCTGCTGGGCCTCGTTGTCCGCAACGTGCTCGAGAATGCCGTCGTCCACGCCGAGAAGGGCGGGGCCGCGACCGTCGAAACCGATGTACGACCCGAGGCGTTGTCTATCCGCGTGACGAACAGCGGCAGCCGCCTTCCGCAGGCGCAGGCCGACCACGTGTTCGAACGGTTCTGGCGGGGCGATGCCGCCCGGACCGACGCCGGCGTGCACTGCGGCCTCGGGCTGCCGCTTGTGAAACTGGCTACCGAAAGGCTCGGCGGAACCGTTGAGGTCCGGTCGACGGCCGGCGGCACGTTCCGGATTACCGTTTCCATTCCCCGCACGCCCCCGAGCGGGTAAAGCGTTCTCGCGTCGAATGGTCGGGCGGCCTTTTCGGCACCCACCGCGCAGCAAACTCCTGTGGCATGGCCGAAACCGTACCGCCTACTCGTGCCGAACCTCCAGGGCGCTCAGCACCGGTCCGGCTTGGGCGGTACCTGCGGGACGCAGCGTAACCGTCATGGCCTTGCCGGCGCGGACGCCCTCGATGGTCTTGACGAGGGCGCGGTTCGGCCCGCCCGCTTCCTTGGCCACGTCCACCCCTTCCAGGACGACCTTATCGCCGATCAGAACGTCGAAGACCCGGCGGCCCGGCGTGTCGCCCTCGAGGGCCGAGAAGTGGAGGCGGACGGTGTACACGGCCTCGGCGGCGGCGCCGCTTGCCAGGGGCGCCGTAATGCGGCACGCCTTCGGCGCCTCCAGCGAGGCCGTGTACAGCCAGGGGAGGCTGGTGCCGGCAATCTCCATGAAGGCGGGGTGCCCGTGCGAGTGGTACGCCACGTTGCCGCCGTCGCCTTTCACGTCGAGGTCGAGCGCGAACACGAGGCGGCCCTTGTACGGTCGGGGATACGCCACCCACAGCGTGCCGTCGGTGTCGCGGCGGTCTCCGGGCGCGCCGAAGTTGACGGCCAGATGCCGGACGGGTTTGGCGGGCCCGTCGGCGCTGGCCATGCCCCAGACACGGTTGGCCTTGCGGTGGTTGAAGGCGATGGTGCAATGCACGGAGAACGGGCAGACGCAACCGCTACTGGCCTCGGGCATCAGGACCAGGCCACACGCGGGGATGCAGTTGATCCAGCACCCCGGCCGCTGAGCGCCGAAGTGGGCGGTTCCCTCGTCGGCCAGGAGGTCGTAGTAGGCCGTCGAGCCGGACCGGAAGAACAGGGCGTTCGGGCTGCCCGCGATGTTGCCGCAATGGTGACCGGGCCGGGCCATCTGCCACCGGCTGTAGTCCCCGGTCACGGGGTGGCGGCGTTCTCGGGCGTTGCCGGTCTGGAGGTCGTAGGCCCACGGTTCGGCAAAGAGGGTGTCGCCGACGATGAGGGGTCGGCTGCGGTACCCGCGCCGGCCGGACCAGATGTCGTGTCCGTCGTCGGCCGAAAGGGCGATGAGGCTGCGGCGCGAGAACTCGCCGGCGAAGAACTCCTTCCAGAAGTGGCCGTTCCACGGCTGGCCGCACAGCACCAGCAGGCCGCGGGCCGCCATGGCCGTCAGGTCCCCGCCCGGCTTGCCGACCGCCACGCAGTCGCCCACGTATTGCGGCCGCTGCCAGACGGGTTGGCCGGTCGCGGTGTCCAGAGCCACGACGAGGCGGACGTCGGGCGGCACGGGCTGGCCGCGGAAGTCCACCCGTTTCTTCGGGTCGATGCCCTCGATGCCTGCCTTGCGCTCGGCGTCGGTCACTTGCCGGTCCACGTAAAACAGCTTGCCGTCGCCCACGCAGAGGGTGGTTTCCATGGGCCGATGAGCCTGGCGGATCCAGCGGTTCTTGCCGGATTCGACCTCGCAGGCGAACAGGAGCCCGCCTTCGGTGCTGCCGAACAGGAGGTCGCCCTTGGTGGCCACGTACCGCCAGGTGGACGACCCCTCACCCTTCGGGGTTTGGTACGTGTGCAGGGTCTTGCCGGTGGCGGCGTCGAGGCGCAGGCACTTGTCCTGGATGGCCAGGAAGAGGCTGTCGTTGCGTGCCGCGAGGTTCGAGCAGCGGGTCTTCAGGCCCAGGCGGATGGCCCCGGGAATCTCGCGGCGCCACAGCTGGACACCGTTGTAGGCGTCGTAGGCCATGACGACGTTCTCGCCTTGGATGAAGAGGCGGCCGTCGGCGGCCAGGGGCGAGGCCGCACTGGCGTGCCGGCTCGGCATTTCGGCGGGGCCCGGGCGGCCGTACCACAGGATGCCGAGCGGGCCTTGGACGCGGCCGTCGTCGGACGACGCCGTGCCGCCTGCGTTGCCGTACTCGTGCGTCCAGGCGTCCACGTCGGCCAGTTGGCCTCGCTCCAGGACGACCCACCCCTTGGTTGCCGCGGCGGGTTTGGCCTGGCCGTTGCGTTCGAGGTCCTTGAGCAGGGCTTCCATCCAGGCCCGCATGGCGGGCGGCGGTTCCTTGGCGTCGGCGGGTTTTTCGAGGAAAACCAAACCGCCGCACGGTTTCAGCATGCGGGCCACGTCCTCGGCCGGCACGGCCGGGTCGCCCGCAAAGAACCCCGCCTCGCACACGATTACGTTCGCGAAATAATCGCTGTACGGCAACGGCCCCTTGGGCAGATGCATGACGGTGACCCGGCTGCCGTGGACGTTTGCCGCCGTCAGGGTGCGGCGGAGGGCGTTGGCCTGCCCGGCATCGGCGAGCGGCAAACAGAGGTCCAGGTCTGTCCGGCGTGCCAGTTCAAGGGCCAGCCGGCCATCGCCGCCCAGGACCAACCCGTAGCCTCGCGCGAGATCGAACGTCTTGACCATGTCGGCGGCCACTTGGCGGCGGTCGGCGGCGCGGGCGTCTTTCGGGAACGGGTCGGCCGTGGCCTCTGCCTTGACGGTGCGGCCATTCCCCCCGGCCCCTTGCGTGAAGGCGTAGATGCGGCCGGTGTCGGTGCTGACGAGGAGCCGTCCGCCGGCGACCGCCAGGCCGCGGGCGCTGCCGTCGACCGGGCCCGACCAAGTGGTCTTGCCGGTGGTGGCGTCCATCGCCGTGACGGCACCGATCCCGCCTGCAATCAGGGTGCGGCCGGCCAGGGCGATGGCGGCCGAGTGCGGGCACGCCACGCGCCAGAGGGTGCAGTCGGCCAGTTGTTTGTCGAGGTTCTTCCGCTCGGGCGTGAGGGCGGCGATCTGCTTCTCGTACCCCGCAACCTCCTTGCGCCGTTTCTCGGTGTTCTCGTCGCGGAGCCGCCGACGGGCATCGTGCAGGCGGGCCGTCAGGTCGACGAGCCGCGGCCGGAACTGGGTCAGCCGTTTATGGACGGCCGTCCATCCATCGCGGCGGAAGGCCGCTGCCTCCTTGCCCGTGAGCAGGTACAGGGTATCGGCGGTCACGACGAGCCGCCGGGTACCGGCCGCCGGCTCGTGCGACGGCCTACCCTCGTTCAGCACGAGTTTGCCGTCCTTGACGCTGACGGCGGCAATCTGCTCGGTCCCGTTGAACAGGAGGTCGCCGGCCAGCAGCGTGTACGTGCCGCCGAAAAGCCCGGTGGCCCGCCAATTGAAGGTCCGTTGGAACAGGAACCGGCCGGTCTTGCGGTCGAAGGCGGCCGGCATCGACCGGCCCGACGGAACGAACAGCCGGTCGGCCGACGCCAGGAGGTACCCTTGCGGCGAGATGCCGCTTTGCCCGCCTTTGGCGTACGTGTCGTTCTTCCAGCGAAGCGCACCGGTGTCGGCGTCGACGGCGTACAGGAACAGCCCCTCGGCCGGAAACACGCCCGCCCCGAAGTACGCCACGCCGCCGTTCACGAGCACGCCCGTCCGGACGGGCCAGACGGAGATCATGCGGCCGTTGCCGAGAATCCGTTCGGGCGTCGGGGCCGCCTGGAATGTCCAGACCTGCCGGCCGGTGGCGGTGTCGAGGCAGTACACCCGGCCGTCGTCGGATCCCACGTACAGGCGGTCGCCGGCCACCGTCGGGGCACAACGGATGGGGCCCTCTGTGGCGACGCGCCAGCGGACGGTTCCCGTGGCGGTGTCCAGGGCATACACCTGGCCGTCGGCCGACGAGCCAAAGTACACGGCGTTACCCACGGCCGCCACGTGGTATGCATCGTCGAACCGCAGGCGAGGCAGTTCGAGATTGTGCTCGATGGGCTTCGGCTGCGGGTCGCCCCAGGCGTGGTCTGGCGGATGGGGCGGCACGAACACCCAGCCCAGTGTCAGCGGCGGGGCAAGCGGCTCCGAAGCGATGCCGCTGCGGCTGGCATCGTGTCGGTAGGTCGGCCATCCGACGGCGGAGGCCGCCTCGCCTGCCCTTGCGGCAACCGTGAGGCCGAGTGCCAGGCATCCCACCAGCAATACGCGCAGCACGTTTCGCATGGCCGTTCTCCGATGCAGGGTTCGCTTTTTTCCCATCCCTCTGGGGACGTTGCCGGTGTGTTGGCGGCGTTCCACCCTACGGGTATACCACGTTGGTGCGCCAGGTCAACAAAGTGAATCGTGGCGGGCCGCCTTAAGAAAGAGGGTATCCGAGGGGGCCGGAGCCGTTTATAATAACTATATCGCCCGCCGCGGTGGTCGTTGCGGGTTTGCGAAGGGAATTGGGCCCATCCATACCCTACTGATTTATCCAGAGTGCCCGGACACGTTCTGGTCGTTCAAGCACGCCTTGAAGTTCATTCGAAAGCGAGCCGGTTCGCCGCCGCTGGGTCTCCTGACGGTGGCGTCCATGCTGCCCGAGGATTGGTCGGTGCGCCTGGTGGACCTGAACGTAACCCGTCTGCGTGCCAAGGACCTGGCGTGGGCCGACATGGCGATGGTCAGTGGCATGGTGGTGCAGCGCGACTCGGCGCGGCGCGTGTTACGCCGGTGTCGGGAGGCCGGCCTGACGACCGTGGCCGGCGGGCCGCTCTTTACCATCGAGCACGAGGCCTTCCGCAGCGACGTGGACCACCTCGTTCTGAACGAGGCGGAGGTTACGCTGCCGCCGTTTCTCCGGGACCTGGAACGGGGCCAGGCGAAGCCCGTTTACACGAGCGACCAGTTCCCTGACATCCGGCAGACCCCTTCGCCGCGATGGGAGTTGGCAGACCTCAAACGCTACGGCTGGATGAGTGTCCAATACAGCCGCGGGTGCCCGTTTGCCTGCGACTTCTGCAACGTGACGTCGCTGTTCGGCCGGCGGCCGCGCACCAAGACCTCGGCCCAGATTCTTGTGGAACTCGATACCCTGTACGACCGGGGATGGCGCGGGGGCGTCTTCTTCGTGGACGACAACTTCATCGGCAAGAAAGGCGACCTGAAACAGAACCTCCTGCCCGCCCTCATCGAGTGGAAGAAGACCCACCCCGGCATCCCCTTCCATACCGAGGTGTCGATGAACCTGGCGGACGACCCGGACCTGATGCACCTTATGGTCGAGGCCGGGTTCCACATGGTGTTCGTCGGCGTCGAGACACCTGACGAAGCCGGCCTGGCCGAGTGCAGCAAGAAGCAGAACCAGGGCCGCGACCTCGTGGCCGACGTCAAACGCCTTCAGCGGGCCGGCCTTCAGGTGCAGGGCGGGTTCATCGTCGGGTTCGACAGCGACAGCCCCTCCATCTTCCAGCGGCAGATCGATTTCATCCAGAAGAGCGGCATCGTGACGGCCATGGTCGGCCTGCTCCAGGCCATCCCCGGCACGGGGCTCTACGAGCGGCTCGAACGGGAAGGGAGGCTCCTGGGCACGTCGTCCGGCGACAACGTCGACGGGACGACGAATCTCATTCCTCGCATGAACGCCGAGCGGTTGCGGCGGGGATACCAGACTATCCTGAAGCACATCTACTCGCCCCGCCACTACTACCAGCGCGTGCGGACGTTCCTGCGCGAGTACAGGGCGCCGGAGACGACGGCCCGGATTCGATTCCAGGACATCATGGCGTTCGTGCGTTCGATTGTGCGGCTGGGCATCTTCGGCCGGGGCCGGTTCGGGTACTGGGGCCTGCTGGCGTGGACGTACTTCTGCCGGCCGGAACTGGTGCCCCTGGCCGTGACGCTGGCCATCATGGGGCATCATTGCCGCACGGTCTGCCGGCTGCACGTTCTGAAGTAGGCGCCGGAGCAGGGCGTCGGGACGAAAAAAACGAAGGCCCCCGGCTCGTGAGAACCGGGGGCCGCTTTGCGTCGATGGGGTGGTCTTAGGTGCGCCGAACGTTCTCTGCCTTGGGACCCTTGGGCCCCTGGGTCACGTCGAACTCCACCTGGTCGCCCTCGGCGAGAGTCTTGTATCCCTCGCCTTGGATCGCGGTGTGATGGACGAACACGTCCGCCCCGCCATCCTGTTCAATGAACCCGAAACCCTTCTGATCATTGAACCACTTCACAGTACCTGTAGCCACGAGTACGACTCCTAACACGTTTCCCGGAAAAGGTTTCAGTGGTTCCGAGCCGGGAGTTTTCTCAGAACCAAGTCCGTGGACCGCCACTCGGCGGCCTGGGGCCGTGCCGGAATTCGCCTTCAAGACGTGCACTAACCACCGACACAACCTGCTCAAGTTACTAACTCTACACGATATCCATGGTCAACGTCAAAGACAAAATCAGGAAAATCCGTATCATGGCCCTCTACACCCCATTTAGGCCCGTTTTTCGGCCCTGGTCAGGCGGTATGATGTCCGCGAACCGGCAGGCTCGGCCTTGCGGCAGGGGGGCCGGCGGGGTAGGCTACCGAGGCCGGCCGGGTGCCCGCCGGCTCGAAACCTGGTTCCTTGGCGACGTTGAGCCAGGAGTACATCCTTGCCACCGCGAGGTTCCGCCTATGATGCCGATGCCCGACCAGTCGCCGGCGGAGCCCGACGACGCCCGCTGGATGGCCGAGGCCCTCCGTCTGGCCGAGGCCGCCCTCGGTCGCGACGAGGTGCCCGTCGGGTGCGTTATCGTCCACGACGGCCGGGTCATCGCACGGGCCCACAACCAGCGCGAGATGCTGCGCGACCCCACCGCCCACGCCGAAATGGTTGCCATTACCCAAGCCGCCGAGGCGCTCGGCTCCTGGCGACTCGAAGGCTGCACCCTCTACGTGACCCTGGAGCCGTGCGCCATGTGCGCCGGGGCCATGGTCCTGGCCCGGCTCCCGCGGTGCGTGTACGGGGCGACGGACCCGAAGGCCGGGGCCGTTGAGTCGGTCTTCCGCCTGCTCGACGAACCCCGCCTGAACCATCGGGTGGCCACCACCGCCGGCGTGCTGGCCGAACCGTGCGGAGCCATCCTCACACAGTTCTTCCAGGCCAAACGCAGCGGGAACTGACCCAACACGCCACGCTGTGCGAGGCGGGTTTCCGTGCCCGCCGCGCGCTGCAGGCTTCCTCAAACCGATTCCCCGTTTTTTGACCTGCATCAAGGCACCGCCCCCGGCCAACTGCTATGATTGGGGCTGAAGCGTTTGCCCCGGCCGACGCCGGCCGGCACGAAAACAGCACACGAAAGGCGAAACTCATGACCACACACGCCATGTTCTGTTACCAGTGCGAGCAGACTGCCCGTGGAACCGGCTGCACGCGGAAGGGTGTCTGTGGCAAGGACGCCGATACCGCGCGGATGCAGGACCTGCTCATCCACGCCGCCAAGGGCATTGCGCAGTACGCCCACCGGGCGGCCTCGTTGGGCGCCCGCGACGACGCCGTGGACGCGTTCACGGTCCAGGCACTGTTTACGACGATTACAAACGTAAACTTCGACGCGTCCGACCTGGCCGACTGGGTCCGCCGGGCCGCCGAGGTCCGCGACCACGCCCGGGCCTTGTACGAAGAGGCCTGCCGCGAGACCGATGCCGAACCGGAGTCGGTCGCGGGCCCCGCCACGTTCCAACCGGCCACCGACATAGACGCCCTGCTGGCCCAAGCCGCGACCGTGGGCATCGACGACCGCCTCGAGCGCCTCGGCCCGGACGTGGCCGGCCTTCAGGAACTCATCCTCTACGGCCTGAAGGGCGCGGCCGCCTACGCCGACCACGCCCACATTCTCGGCCGCATCGACGCCGAGGCGTTCGCCACCTTCCACGAACTGCTCAGCGCGTTGGCCGAGGAGGAATCGGACATCGAAGCCCTCAAGGGCCTTGCCATGAAGACCGGCATGCTGAACTACCGCATTATGGAACTCCTGGACGAGGCTCACACCACCACCTTCGGCCACCCGGAGCCCACCCAGGTGCGCGTGACGCCCGTCGCCGGCAAAGCCATTGTCGTCTCGGGCCATGACCTCAAGGACCTGAAGCAACTCCTCGAGCAGACCGAGGGCACCGGCATCAACGTGTACACGCACGGCGAGATGCTGCCCACCCTGGCGTACCCGGAACTGAAGAAACACAGCCACCTCGTCGGCAACTACGGCGGGGCCTGGCAGGAGCAGCGGCAGGAGTTCGATGCCTTTCCCGGCGCCATCCTCATGACCACCAACTGCATTCAGCAGCCCAAGGACGGGTACGTGGACCGCATCTTCACGACCGGCCTCGTGGCCTGGCCGGGCCTGGTGCACATTGAACCGGACGCCGACGGTCACAAGGACTTCACGCCTGTTATCGAGGCGGCCCTGGCTGCCCCCGGCTTCGATGAGGACGCGCCGGAGCACACGATTATGGTCGGCTTCGCCCGGAACGCCGTCCTTGGCGTGGCCGACAAGGTTGTGGAGGCCGTCAAGGCCGGCCAAATACGCCACTTCTTTCTCATCGGCGGATGCGACGGCGCCAAACCCGGCCGCAATTACTACACCGAACTTGCCCTGGCCGTCCCGGACGACTGCATTATCCTGACGTTGGCGTGCGGCAAATACCGGTTCAACAAGTTGGACTTCGGCGACATCGGGGGTATTCCACGGCTGCTGGACGTGGGCCAGTGCAACGACGCGTACTCGGCCATCCGGATCGCCCTGGCCCTGGCCGACGCGTTCGACTGCGGTGTCAACGACCTGCCGCTCACGCTCAGCCTCTCGTGGTTCGAGCAGAAGGCCGTGGCGATTCTGCTGACCCTGCTGGCCCTGGACGTTAAGAACATTCGCATCGGGCCCACCCTGCCGGCGTTCGTGACGGACCCGGTCCTCGCGGCGCTGGTCGACCAGTTTGGTCTGGCGCCGATCACCGAGCCCCAGGCCGACGTCGACGCCGCCCTGGCAACTTAGGAAGACGGGCGTGGTGCGATGGGTGGTATCGTGTGAGCGCGGCGGGTGTCCGTACCCGCCGCGCTTCGCTATTGACCGAACCGCCCGCGGCCGCTAGAACGGGCGCATCCTTCCAACCGAAAGGCCGCCCATGCCCGACACCGACATCCGCATCCGCGAGGTCCAGACGTTCGAGGTCCCCACGGCCTGCCGCACCCCCCTGAAGTTCGGCAAGGTCGTCGTCGAGAAGTCGCCCATCGGCTATGCCAGGGTCACAGCCGAGAACCGGGCCGGGCGCGTCGGCGTCGGCTGGGGGGCCATGTTCCTGATGGACCTCTGGGCTTGGCCGGTCTCGGTGGCCCCGCACGAGGCCCGCGAGCGGGCCATGGCCGACCTCTTCCGGGCCTACGCCGCACGCGTGGCCGACGTGGCCGAGTACGCCCACCCCATCACCATCTTCCACGAGACGGAGTCGGACCTCGATTCCCTGGCTGCCCGGGCCGCCGCACGCCACACCCCAAACGACCGCATGCCGCACCTCGCCGCACTGGTCGTGGCGAGCATGGTGGACCACGCCGTCCACGATGCGTTCGGCCAGGCGGCCGGCATCGACACGTACCGCGGCATGGGCCCCGAGGCCATGGGCTATGACCTGTCGCGGTACCTCGGCGACGCATTCAAGGACGTGTACCCGTCGCAGTTTCTTCGGCAGGACTACGCGCCCCGGCTGCCGGTGTTCCACCTCATCGGCGGGCTCGACGTCCTGCGCGAGGCCGACGTGCCGGGCGGCCTGCCGGACGACGGCGTGCCGAATTCGCTGGAGGCCTGGATCGCCCGCGACGGCGTGTTCTGCCTGAAGGTGAAACTGCGCGGCACGGATCTCGAGTGGGACCTCGCGCGCACGCTCGACGTCAGCCGCATTTATCACGAGGTCCGGGCCAAGGCCCGGCCCGACCTGCCGCCGCACCCGCACCTGACCGCCGACACGAACGAGCAGTGCGAGTTGCCCGAGTACATCGTCGAGTACCTCCGGAAGATTCGCGAGCAGGCGCCCGAGGTGTTCGACGAGATCCTCTATATCGAGCAGCCGACCGAGCGTGATTTGGCGGCCCACCGGTTCGACATGCGGCCCATCGCGGCCCTGAAGCCGGTGCTGATCGACGAGAGCCTGACCACGCCGGACGACTTCCGTCTGGCGATGGATCTGGGCTGGTCGGGCATTGCCCTGAAATCGTGCAAGTGTCTTTCGAGCGACATGCTCTTCGTGCCGATGGCCGAACTCGCCGGCATCCCCTACGCCGTCCAGGACCTCACGAACCCGGCGTTGGCGTTGCTGGAGTCGGTGGGCTTGGCCGCCCGACTCCACACGATCATGGGCGTGGAGGCGAACTCGCGGCAGTTCTTTCCGGCGGCCAACGAGGCCGTCGGCCGTGTGCATCCGGGCTTGGCCGAAATTCGCGACGGCTACGCGTACACGGCCTCACTCTGGGGCCCCGGCCTGGGGTACCGCATGGATGAAATCGGGCCGGCCAATCTGGGCCTGTAAGCCGCACCCGACCGGCGTCCCGCCGGGCCGAAGCCCGTCCCCGAACCGGCCACGGAATCGGACGCCGAGAGGCTTCCCGCGCACCGAGAAAAAACGTGCCGACCCGGCCCGTTTTTGCCCTTGACAGTTTCGCAGAGCCGACCCTACACTCCGCGCATTCGGACTCTCAGGCAGAGGCAAGGCCGATGAGACGAGACCAGGGGCAACCGCGACCGGCGCCTGCGACCGAACCCGAACGGCCGGCGCACGCGCCGTTTCTTGGGCCGGCCGTCCCGCACGCCTTCGGGAATACCGACCTCGTCCTGCTCGTTCACGCCGCCGACCTTGCCGAGGCCGACCATTACCGGAACGAACTGGTTCGGCACAACATTCCCGCCGTCGTTGACAGCGACGCTGTCGAGGGAATCGGCGACCCCGACGGCATGGGTGTGCCTGTTCTCGTCCCCGAAACCCTGGCCGATGAGGCGGCCGATGTGATCGCCGAACTTGAGTCCACCCGATTGGAGGAGGATACCGTGGAAGACGACGACCGTTTCTTGGGGAAAATCGACGAGTTCGCCGCCGACGACCTTGATGACGACGATGGCGATGACCTCGACGACGACCTCGACGACGACCTTGACGACGACCTCGATGACGACTGGGACGACGACAGCGAGGACGACGACTGGGACGACGACGAGGACGACGACGAGGATTTGTAGCCGGCCGTCCCGGCGTCTCGGCCCGGCCGCCTCGTCAGCCGGATACGTGTTTACCCGGCCCCGCGCGGGGCGCGGGCCGTTCCGGTTTTCAAGAACCGCCGCCCTCTTCAGGTGGGCGGCACGGTTGTCTGGAGGTTGCCGTGGGTTACCTGCTTGGCATCGACATCGGCACGAGCGGCACCAAGACGCTCCTTGTTACCACCAAGGGCCGCATCGCCGCCTCCGTGACCGTGGAGTACCCCGCCTACGCCCCCAAGCCCGCCTGGAGCGAGCAGGTGCCCGAAGACTGGTGGCAGGCCGCCATCGCCAGCATCCGCGCCGTCCTGAAGAAGGCCAAGGTCAAAGGCGCCAACGTGACCGGCCTCGGCCTATCCGGGCAGATGCACGGCAGCGTGTTCCTGGATAAGGCCGGCAAGGTGCTGAGGCGGGCCATTCTCTGGAACGACCAGCGCACCGGCGCCGAGTGCGAGGCGATTACCCGGGCGGCCGGCGGACGCAAGCAACTCATCCGCATGGTCGCCAACCCCGCCCTGACCGGGTTTACGGCGCCCAAGATTCTGTGGGTCCGCACGCACGAGCCGCGCGTGTACGCGAAGACCGCCAAGATTCTTCTGCCGAAAGACTACGTCCGTTACCGCCTGACCGGTGAGTTCGCCACCGAGGTCAGCGACGCCTCCGGCACGCTGCTTCTGGACGTCCGCCGCCGCCGCTGGTCCACGAAACTGCTCGGCCTGCTCAAGATTGACCGCGACCTGCTGCCCGAGGTCTACGAGTCGCAGGAGGTGTCGGGGTGCCTGACGGCCGAGGCCGCCAAGGTTACCGGCCTCGCGGCAGGCACGCCCGTGGTGGGTGGTGGCGGCGACCAGGCCGCCGGCGCCGTCGGCGGCGGCATCGTGCGGCGCGGCGCCATCAGCGCCACACTCGGTACGAGCGGCGTCGTCTTCGCCCACGCCGACACCGTCGAGACCGACCCCGAAGGCCGCGTCCACACCTTCTGTCACGCCGTCGAGGGCAAGTGGCACGTCATGGGTGTTGTCCTGGCTGCCGGAGGAAGCCTCCAGTGGTTCCGCAATACGCTGTGCCAGGACCTCGTGCGCAAGGCTAAACGCGAGAAGGTGGACCCGTACGAACTCATCACGGCCGCTGCCGCCAAGGTCGCGCCCGGAAGCGACGGCCTCTACTTCCTGCCGTACCTGACGGGCGAACGCACCCCGCACGCCGACCCCAGCGCCCGGGCCGCCTGGGTAGGCCTCTCGAACATGCACACGCGGGCCCACATGGCCCGGGCCGTCATGGAAGGCGCCACCTACGCCATGCGCGATTGCCTTGAGATTATCACGCGGATGGGCGTGCCCGTCCGGGAGATCCGCGTGGCCGGCGGCGGGGCACGCAGCCCCTTCTGGCGAAGCCTCCAGGCCGATATCTACCGGAAACCCGTCTGGACCGTCTCGAGCGAGGAAGGGCCCGCATACGGCGTGGCCCTGCTCGCGGGCGTCGGTACCGGCGTCTGGAAATCGGTGCCCGAGGCGTGCGACGCCACCATCCGGACCCTCCAGGCCACCAAACCCACCCGCAAACACGTCAAGCGGTATGATGCCCTGTACCCCGAGTACGGCCAATTGTACCGGAGCCTGAAGGCCGACTTCGCCCGCATCGCCGCCCTGGCGTAGGGCTGACGAACCGGCCGCTGTTTGCGCTGTCATTCCTCGGCCTCGCTTGCGAGGCCGAGGAACCTCGCCGTGCAGCCGTGCGCGCGGCATAGGCAGGGTGCCACTGGCGGCTTGCCCGCCAGTGCGTTTCGGTGCCCGGCAGGTCGTCGAGCCCAACGGGCTCGGACAGCCTAGGCCAGAGCACCGCTCTTGGATCTGGGGACATGAGACTTAATTCGTGGTTGACGTGGCCGTGGGGTCCCAATCGTAATAGCGGCGCATCGAAGACGGCCAAGCCGGCTCCCTCGCCAGAACGTAGGCCGGGACGACCGTGCCGGCAATCGATCGAGCGCTGCAACCGCTCGCGCGGCATCCGCGACAGCCGCCAATCCCCCCCCCTCCGCCGTCCCAGGCAGCCGGCCGATTGGCATCGGAATCCGGGTTGACATTCCTCGCCCGCGGCCGATACTAGCTGTGACAGGCGTAACGACCCCGCGACCACGCACGCGAGGGCCCCGTGGCCAGTACGAGCCGACCCATCTCTGAGCGGACGATTGCCCGCCTCAGCCTGTACCGTCGGATCCTGAACGTGCTTCAGACCGAGGGTGTGGGGCACATCTTCAGCCGGGAACTGGCGGTCCTGGCCGGCCGCACCGCCGCCCAGGTTCGCCGCGACCTCATGGTCCTCGGGTCCACGGGCAGCCCCAGCCGGGGGTACGACGTGGCGGCCCTGATTCAGAGCCTGCGGGCGTTCCTCGACAAGCCGGGCGGCCAGACCGTTGCCCTCGTGGGTGTCGGGAACCTCGGAAAGGCCCTGCTCACCCATTTCACCGGCCGCCGCCCCAACCTCACAATCAGCGTGGCGTTCGACAGCGACCCGCTCAAGGCCAACCGTTCCATCAACGCGTGCCGGGTTTGGCCCATGGACCATCTGGCCGAGGTGCTTACGGCCAAGGACGTCGACGTCGCGATCATCGCCGTCCCCCCCAAGGCTGCCCAGGCGGTGACCGATCGGCTGGTGGCCGCGGGCGTGCGCGGCATCCTGAACTTCGCACCCGTCCGCTTGCGGGTTCCGGAGGGTGTCCATGTCGAGGACCTCGACATGACCGTATCCCTGGAGAAAGTGGCTTACTTCGCCCGCCGGGGTACGGAGGTGACGTAGGACGCCGCGCCGTTCGGGCCCGTACGGGTTACGTCTGGCACGTGTGGCACGCGGCCGTGCCGGTCGAACGTGACCCGCCTCGCGGCAATGTAAGGTCGCGGGCACGTCGACCCGTCGAGGACGACTGCCATGACCTCAACGCCCGACCTGCGTCTGACACTGCGGACCGGCGGTCCCATCGATGCCGGCGGTGCGTTCGTCCTGTACTGGATGACGGCGGCGCGGCGGACGCAGTTCAACTTCGCGCTGGAGAGGGCGGTGGCCCACGCCCGCCGCCTCCAGAGGCCTCTCGTTATCCTGGACGACCTGCGGACCGGCCGGCAGTGGGACTCGGACCGGCTGCACCGGTTCGTCCTGGACGGCATGGCCGACCTTTCGCGCCGCCTGGCCGGCAAGCCACTTCTCTATTACCCCTATGTGGAGCCGGCGAAAGGCTCGGGCGACGGCCTCGTGCCGGCTTTGGCGGAACATGCCTGCGTCGTGGTCGCCGACGCCTATCCGTGTTCGTATTGGCCGAAGGTGGTCGAGGGGGCGGCCCGGCGGGTCCGTGTGCGGCTGGAGCAGGTGGACTCGTGCGGCCTGCTGCCGATGCTGGCGGCGTCGAAGGTGTACAAGACGGCGGCGTCGTTCCGGCGGTTCCTCCAGACGGCCCTGCCGGAACATCTGTCGGCGATGCCGGTGAAGGCCCCGCTGGCGCACGTGGACCTGCCGCGCCTCAAGGCGCTGCCGCCGGAGGTGGCGCGCCGATGGCCGAGGGCCTCAGAGGACCTGCTCGCGGGGAAGCCGGCATCGCTGGCGCGGCTGCCCATCGATCACGGCGTCGGTCCGGCCCCGGCGAGGGGCGGTGAGACGGCCGCCGCACGCACGCTCCGCACGTTCCTTCGCGAGCGCCTGGCCCGATACGCCCGCGGGCACAATCATCCGGACGACATTGCCTCAAGCGACCTGTCGCCGTACCTGCGGGCGGGGCACATCGGCGTGCACCGCGTGTTCGACGAATTGGCCGCGGCTCAAGGGTGGTTGCCGGATCGGCTGGCCGGCCGGGCCACCGGCAAGCGCGAGGGCTGGTGGGGCATGGACTCGGACGCCGAGGCGTTCCTCGACGAACTCGTCACGTGGCGCGAACTCGGGTACAACTTCTGCCATCGCCGCGACGACTTCGCCGACTACGCGTCGCTGCCCGATTGGGCCCGGCAGACGCTGGCCGAGCACGCTTCCGACGAACGCCCCTATCTGTATGTCCTGGATGACTTGGCGTGTGCCGGTACGGACGACGCCGTCTGGAACGCCGCCCAGACGCAACTGGCACGCACCGGCCGGCTCCACAACTACCTGCGGATGCTGTGGGGGAAGAAGATCCTCCAGTGGTCGCCGTCGCCCGAGGCGGCCACCGAGCGAATGGTGGAACTCAACCACCGGTTCGCCCTCGACGGCCGCGACCCGAACTCGTACACTGGCGTGTTCTGGTGCTTGGGCCGGTACGACCGGCCGTGGGGTCCCGAGCGGCCGATCTTCGGCAAGGTGCGGTATATGACCAGCGCCTCCGCGCGCCGCAAGTTGCGGATGACGGCGTATCTTGACACGTATGGAGGTGGGCCATGACCACCAGACGCCAGGTTTTCGG
>Ga0272441_10002401_pt1 | contig 37814 bp, 28 predicted proteins | sample SSMProp6N_FD_193582 | JGI IMG/M metagenome (GOLD analysis project Ga0272441, IMG submission 193582) | Marine sediment archaeal communities from Little Sippewissett salt marsh, Falmouth, MA, United States - SSM-Prop-6N | ecosystem: Environmental > Aquatic > Marine > Wetlands > Sediment ... | reverse complement strand
CCCCTGCTCCCGGCTCAGGCCGCTGAATCTGAAAAGCAGGAGGATTCATCAGCCTATAAAACCCTGCTAAAACCTGATGGTACGGCAGTCCGGGTTAAGGTAAGCAGTCTGAAAAAATCCAATGTGGTCAAAAAGAAAATCAGCAATGCTGAACTTCTCAGTTGGTTGGATAAGGACAAAAAAGATCAGTAGTACTTTGAATTATGGACGATCAAATGAAAGATACAAGACGAAAATTTCTCAATAACGGGTGGAAACTCGGGCTTGCCTCCATTGTTGGAGGAGCAGCGCTCACGCATCTGAAGGAGGGCTTCGCCTTTGAATCAAAAGATCCGTCCGGCAAGACCATGGAACTGATGGATACCGAAGGGAACATCATTGAGGTGGACCCTATGGATATTGAAGAGATGGACCTGGACCATGTAACCCATAACGTGCGACGGGGAATTCCCGGGCGTAAATTTACTATGGTGGTGGACCTGGCGAAATGCCAAAACGCCCTTGCCTGCCAGCGATCCTGCAATAAACATCACTTTGTGACCGGGGACAATGCCTGGCTGAAAGTGTACAAAATGCAGGAAACCGAGGATACAGCCCCTTATTGGCTGCCTACTATGTGTATGCATTGTGACCAGCCTGCCTGTGTGACGGTATGCCCGGTAGACGCAACCTTTAAGCGGGAAGACGGCCTGGTGCTGATCGACAATGATCGCTGTGTGGGTTGCCGGTTTTGTATGGCCGCATGCCCCTACTCCACCAGGGTGTTCAATTGGAATGAGCCCAACCAGGAGTTTGAGATGAATATGGATATGGTTGAAGAAATGCACAGTCCGGAACACGCCGGTATGCCCAGTGTTAAGGGGACGGTCGACAAATGTGACTTCTGCCCCCACCAGGCTGAAAAGGGGGAACTCCCCCACTGTGTCACTGCCTGTCCGAATGGGGTCTTTTATTTTGGGGACAAAAATGAGGATGTGGTAACCAACGGAAACGAAACCGTGCGCCTGAGCAAACTTCTGGAAGAAAATGCAGGATACCGGATGTTTGAAGATCTGGGAACAGAGCCAAGTGTGTATTACCTGCCGCCAAAAGACCGTCTTTCATTTGAGGAGGGACTTGAAAATTACAACGAGTTCCAGTCGGTTGAAAAACCTGACTCCACTGTAGAAAACTCAGACGAATCATGAGTAAATACGATCAGTTCATAAAAGATGTCGGCCCACAGAAATTCAGCAGGGGCGGTATGCTCTGGATGGGGTTCCTTATCCTGCTTATCGCAGCTGGAATTGTGGCTTATATCGACCAGCTCATTGAGGGCCAGGTTGTGACCAACATGCGTGATTATGTTTTATGGGGGGTTTATATTTCCAACTTTGTCTTCTTTGTGGCAACCAGTTTTGTCGGTGCCATAGTAGTCGCTGTGTTGCGGCTGACCAATAGTGAATGGAGAAGGCCTTTTGTTCGCCTGGCTGAAATTGTAGCCCTGGCCTGTATTATCATGGCAGGGATCACCATTGTCATTGATATGGCCCGGCCGGACCGCATGCTAAATCTCTTTATCCATGCCCGCCTGCAGTCTCCCATCACCTGGGATGTAATTATTATCCCCACTTTTATCGTCGTGAGTCTGTTACTGCTCTATTTCCCATTAATACCGGATTTCGCCATTCTAAGGGATCACTACAAGGGAAATAACAAACGACTGAGTAAGATCTACGGTTTTTTTGCCGTGAAGTGGCAGTGGACAAAAGAGCAGTTAAAGCTCAAGAACAAATCGGTACACCTGCTGGCACTGATGATTATCCCCTTAGGGCTTATCCTGGAATCCATCGATGCCTATCTTTTTTCGACTACCTACCGGGTGGGATGGGACAGTTCCAACTTTGCCCCATATTTTATCTCAGGGGCGATGGTAGCGGGCATCGGAGCACTGGTCAGTGTGGTCTATATCGTCAGGAGGAACAAGCAATTGGAGTCCTATATTACGGAATACCACTTCGACAAGATGGGAAAACTCTTTAACCTGGCGTGTATCATTTATTTATACTTCAATATTAACGAGTACCTGGTTCCCCTCTTTACAGCGAAGAAAGGCGAAAGCGAACACCTTGAAACACTCCTGAGGGGCGATTTCGCGATCCCCTTTTGGATCGTCACCCTTATCGGCCTGGTTCTTCCTGCCATCCTCCTGATTTTTAAAAGGTTCAGAAAACCCAAGCCCATGTTTTACATTGCCGTAGTTGTGGTGATATGTTCGTGGTGGAAAAGATACCTTATCGTAACCCCTACCCTCCTGCACCCATATCTGCCCATACAAGGGGTACCGGAGTCCTGGAGGCATTATTTTCCAAGTCTGCATGAGTGGGTGATTACTTCGGCCACCCTGGCAATGGCACTAATGATTATTACCCTTTTGGTGCGTTACGTCCCGGTAATGTCAATCGACCGGCTTGCCGAGGAGGAAGCAGAACGGGTAAGTACAGAAAAAAAGGCTACAATATGAAGGGAGTCTTAAATAATATGCACGCGATGCTCAGGGGATTTACCTGTGTCCTGCTTGCGTTTTGCATTCAGACAGGTCTGGCTCAGGATAAAGAGCGCCTCCGACTATCGACCAGCTATACCAAGGTAATGGACGGGCCCGTGTATTTGGATTTTCAGACCTCCGCCCGGATCGATAAGACCAACGTCACGGTCCCGGACGCTGAACTCGAGATATACTATGAAGTAGATGGGGAGGAATTCCCTTTGGGAACCACGACTACCGGTCCTGCAGGTAAAGCACAGTTTACCCTCAAGGGAATAGAGGCCATTCAACCGGATTCGACAGGGCTCTACATTGTGGGTGCAGCATTCGCCGGCAATGAAACCTTCAGGAAAGCCAGTAGCAGTGTGGAGTTCAGGGATGCCGTTCTCAGCGCTAAACTCGTTCAAAAAGACAGCTTGAATTACATCGAAGCGACTTTAAAGGACAAAGTGCTGGACAGCACTATCGCCGATGCCCTGATCAAAGTACAGGTGGAACGCATGTTCACACCCCTGGTGGTTAGTGAAGAATTCCTGATGACCGATGAATCCGGGAGCATTAATGTGGAAATTCCCGGAGATATTCCCGGGAAGGACGGAAATCTGGCCATGGAAGTGGTAATCCAGGAAAACGACGACTACGGCACGGTGAAAGCCCAACTGGATGCCCCTGTAGGCACTCCGATAGTCCATTCCAGTACCTATGACCAACGCACATTGTGGGGTCGCAGTAGCCGTACCCCCTTATTTATCTTGTTTTTTACCGGGCTCCTCGTATTTGGTTCCTGGGGACTTATCTTTTATTTACTTTTTAATATTTATAAAATCGCTAAAAATTGACTTATGAAAACAATTAAAATCCTTTTGCCGTTAGCCTTTCTCGCATTGGCGTTTTACGCTTTTACAACCCCTGAGCAGGATGAATGGGTAGTGCCGGAAAAATATGTGAATATGAAAAACCCAACAGATCCGACTGCGGATTTGAACATCGGAAAAGCACTTTACTCAAAGCACTGTCAGTCCTGTCATGGAAAAGAGGGCTATGGAGACGGTAAGAAAGCTGCTGGCCTGAAAGGAGATTTGGGGGATTTTTCTTCCGAAGAATATCACGCCCAGACAGACGGCGAATTGTTTTATAAAACTTCCTTTGGTTTTGGTGACATGCCGGAATACACCAAAAAAATGCCGGATGACGAAGATCGCTGGCTGATAGTAAACTATATGAGGACATTGAAGCAATAACACAGGATATTGCAAACGATTTTAAATTGGATTAAACCGAATTTCTAAACAAACGTGTTCCATCCTATGGATACGAGATTACGATATATCAGCATTTCACACCATACAGCCCCGGTAGCCCGGAGGGAGCGCTTTCACCTGTCCGATGCGGCAAAGCAGGAAGTCGCCAAAGCCCTTCAAATGGCCTTTCCGGACCTGTGTTCCCTCCTTGTTTTGGTGACCTGCAACCGAACGGAATTGTATTTTGAATCCGTAAATACAAATGCGGCATCCGTCAGGGATTTCCTTTTGGAACATGTCACGGGAGACGTCAATAAAGTTGATGTGACTGATTTCAGGGATAGCGACCGCACGGAGGACACCGTCCTGCACCTGCTCAAGGTTTCTGCCGGACTCGAATCTTCCGTTATGGGAGATGCAGAAATCATTCACCAAATTCGCAAGGCCTATCACTATTCCCTGCAGACGGGTATGCAGGGCTCCCTTTTGGAGCGCAGTATGCAAACCCTCTTTAAAACACACAAGCGGGTGAGCAATGAAACCGGGTTCCGGGATGGTACGACTTCTACTGCTTACAAGGCTTTAAAACTTATAGGTGAAACTTTTGGAAGTGAAGCCGCTGAAAAGAAAATCCTTTTTGTCGGGGCCGGGGATATCGTAAGACAACTCTTTAAATACAACAGTAAATTCAGATACCCGAATATTTTTATAACCAACCGGACGGAACCCAGAGCGGCAAAGCTCGCCCGGGCAAACAATGTAAATACCTTTTCCTGGGAAAGGCTTATAGCGAATGACCTTAGCGAATTCGATGTTATCATATCCGCCGTAAGTCATGCCTCCGGGTTAATTCATAAGGGAATTGCCACGGATAAGAACGTATTACTTATCGATCTCGCCGTGCCCGGTAATTTTGCCCCGGCCCTGGCATCCGCTACGTCCGTGCTGCTGCACAACCTGGATTCGATCGCATGTCAATTGAAATCCAATCGCGAAGCGCGTAGGGCCGCTATTGAAAACGTGGAGGAAATTATCGCTCAGCAGTGGTCTGAATATCGGCAATGGCAGGAAATGCAACCTTTCCGAAACCTAATGGCCAGGCGCAAAAAACAAGTGCATAAGGCCTTGAGCAGGATTGGTATTGCTGAACGGTACGGTTGGTCTAATTATGAAGTGACCGTCCTGGTCAATCAAATCATGAGAAAAATCCTGAAGAAACCCGAGACGCTTCAATACTCTCGAGACCTGGAAGTATTGGTTACCCAATACGCCGCCCTCCAGGCCGCTTAACTACTTAATAGCTATGAAAATGAAATACCCCAGTGTGGGGGACATCCTGTCCCTCTGCAGCATTGCATTGTTACTCTCCAACATCGCCTGCAAAGGCGGGCCTGATGCCGGAGACCCTATACCTCTTGAAACCGAAGTAAATATAGCGGATGCGCATAAAGACGTTGTCATGGATATGCGCAAAATCAAAGTCCTGGAAGCCGTTCCCACTACAAAATACCTCTATTTGAAGGTGAGCGAAGGGGACCACCAGTACTGGATGGCCACCGGGCCCACAGAGGTTGAAACAGGAGCTGTTTACTACTATAATGAAGCCCTGATACGCGCCGATTTCGAGAGCAAAGAAATGCAACGGGTCTTTGATACCATTTACCTGGTCACCCGGATTGTACCTGAAGCCCAGGTTAAAAACCTGAAGCCCGTAAAATCCATCGCCTCACCTCCCGAAGAAACTGCGAGTTCCGAGGAATCCGGGATGATGGGCCAGGATGGGGTTCAGGATGCAACCGCCGTTCAAATTGCAGATGTACTGAATAATCCAGGGGCCTACCAGGGGCAGTGGGTTGAAGTTTCAGGGACATGTACCAAGGTTAATGAGGGTATCCTCAACCGCAACTGGATCCATCTGAAAGACGGGAGCGCAGATGATAAAGACTTCGTCATTACCTCCGCTGCCACTGTGAAACCGGGGGATGTTGTAAAAATGAAGGCCGTTGTTCGCATGGACAAGGACTTTGGGGCCGGTTACAAGTACGCGGTTATCCTGGAAGACGGGGTGGTCCTGGACTAACCAGAGGAGCCCCCCTTCTCCCCCTTTTGAAACCACAGCGCCTGAGAAATACAGGGCATAGCCTAAAGACAAAAGAACCTGTGAAGCGTACTTCACAGGTTCTTTTTTATCCTTCATTTCGCTCCCGCTAAAAAGAAGGTGCAATATCGGGGCCCGGCATCACCTGAATAAGGTAAAGTGGCCTACGTATTGCTGTTTTTCATTATCGTTCGCATTGACCACATACCAGTAATCTCCGGATGGGAGTTCTTTGGAATCGTAGGTTCCATCCCAATTGGTAACCTGATCCAGGGTGGCTACCACCCGACCATACCGGTCGTAAATAATGACCTCGATATTCGGGAAAAACTCCCGGTTAAGCGGTGCCCAGACATCATTGATTCCATCTCCATCAGGGGTAAAGAAGTTCGGAAAGTCGACCATCCCGGTGAAATCAAACGGGAAGTCTATGCTGATCTCGCATCCTTCACGATCCCTAACCCGAATATTGACCATGGCGTCAAAATTGAGGTAGAATACATTGATACTTCCCTGAGATTCCCCCTGGAAGAAGTATTCATAGTCCCCAAAGCCTCCACTGGCCGTGGCTGTAATCTCATTGGGTCCGGTCTGCATGGCATCCAGGGTGAGCGGTTCATAGGCCTCAATGGTGAATTCGACCATATTCGTACACCCGTTTTCGTGATAGATATAGACTATATGATCACCAGCTGGTAAATCGCCCCATTCCCGGGTAGTATCTGCCAATGCCGTTATTGCATCAGTCGGATCCACAGGATCGAGCGCAAAAAGCACCTGATCCAGCACACTGTCGTCCTGCATTTCAATACGGGTTGTGCTGAACGGGAAAATACCATCGCACCCGTAGTCCACCACAGCTTCCGCATTGAGTTCGACCCCAATCTCTACAGGAATGATTACATTGGTTGTACACCCTTGTGAATCCCTGATAAAGACCACATAAGACTCTCCCCCTTCCAGATTATCAAAGAACAAGTTGTCATTCCTCACATAATCTGCGGGATCGGAAGAATTCAGACTGGTTTCATAATACCTAATTCCTCCGGGAGTTGTAAAGGGAGTTCCCCCGCTCACCGTGAGTTGGGCAGATCCATCTGCGAAACCAATACACGTCTCAGGACTGGTCGTAAAATCCGCGTCCAGGGGTTCGGGTTCAATAATCCGCACTGTGGTAATCTCGGAACATCCGTTTTCATCCTGAATAAGGATATCGTATTCCCTGCCCGGGAAAGGAGCTCCTTCCAGGTCGGTAAAGGTATATGCGCCCGGAGTTGCAGGATCCGTAAAGAATTCACTAAAACTCGGTTCAATGGCAAACTGAATCAGTCCCTGTCCCCCACTGGTAACTTCTACCGTGGCGGTTCCATCAGCCTCCCCGGCACATGATATTTGGGTAGTGCTTATACTATAGGTAATCGGATCGGGCCGGACGATGGTCAGCGGTCCTTCCACATCGCCACAGGTGCTTCCACTGATCACGGCCACATAGTAATCTGTCCCTTCGGAAAGGCCTTCAAAAGTTCCATCGGGTTGTGGTCCGCGCACCACAACAGCTCCGGGATTCGGACTAAACGGATTCCCCGGATCGCCCCTGAAGAGGAAAAAACTGTTACTGCCCACACCTCCCGAAGCGAAGGACTCAATTCGTCCATCTAATTCACTGGCACAAGAAATATCATCGGGTAAATTCACCACCAGATCCAGATCCTGGGCATCGATAAGGGTAAGTCCATTAGAGGTAACCACATCACAGGCATTGGTTGCATTGACCTTTCGCACTTCGAATTGATAGAACCCCGGAGTTCCTGGAATCAATACGGCATTAACACCCACACCCATCGAAATAAACGGATCTGAAACAGGTGCACCAACGGCCCGGTATTCGTAATTGAAGCCCGCTTCCGGATTCGTAACGGTCAGCCTCATTTCCCCGAAGCCACCACAACCAGGAGCCTGAACCTGTACCAGGGTGGGAACAATAGCCGGTGGGGGATCCACAAAGTATGGGGCCGAAACTCCAACACACTGGAAGCTCGAAGAAACCTCTATGGCATACCAGCCTGCGCTGATGTATCCAAAACCATTGCTGCCGATAAATGTCGGGTCGTCCTGAAGTCCGCTTCGTGATAACTCATCGGTAATATCATTACTACCCAGGTAAATGAGCTGGTATTTGTATCCCGCTCCAGCCACACCTCCCGAGGCCCCTGCATTTCCTGTGAGGGCATCACCCGATGCGGGATCATATGCCTCGAGTACCGCATTATTCCCCCCCGGGCAAATCAATCCCTGAGGTTCGCGAATTTCCACGAGAATAGGTGGAATGGGATCCAGGGTGATGTCCGTGGTCTCCGTACATCCTTCGATATCCCGAACTTCAACCCGGTAATCCCCACTGGAAAGGTTTTCAAAACGCGATTGTACCGAGAACGGCTGGACCTCTACATACGTTCCTGAACCGTCATCCCTCAACAACCTGAATTCATAAGGCGTCGTATCCCATCCCCCGGAAGAAGAAGCATTAATAATACCTGTATTGTCCGAACAACTCACATTTCCTTCAGAGCTGGCAACGGGAAGTAAAGGACCGTTTGGAGCACGAATCGTAGCGAGATTACTGATACCGGGGCATCCCGGGGCTGCACTGGTTGAAATCTCCACGACGTAATTACCACCGGTCAGGCCTGTAATTCGGGCAGGATCGCCGCTGGCATCCGGAAAATTAACGGTATCAAAACTACCTGTGGCCGCAGCGGGAAGCACCCTGTTTCCGCTGGTGTCGATCAGGAATGCCTCGTAATTGTATATTCCATTATAATTGGTTACATCAATAAAGAGCGCTCCGTCATCACCGGGAACAGCGCAACGAACAGGGTTGGCCTCGCTGATCACAACATCCGGATAGATGGGTTCAACTACTTCATGCAAAGGAAGCGGATAGCTACAACCCTCAATATTATCAGTAACCTGGAGCAAATAACCACCGGCTACAGGAAGATCCACCAGTACAAAGGAATTACCTGCCGTATTACTCACTGGGGTAACCGCGCCCGGCCCGTTGACCAGGGAGACCGTGAAGTCAGTAGTTCCGACGACATCTATCCGTACCTGTTCCGGATCCGTACAGGTAAGGGCATCAATAACACTTAGGGTGGGTACCACATTGGATGGTGGATTGATCACCGGGAGAGTAACCTGGTCCTGACATCCATTCCCGTCAATGGCATAAACCGTAATGGTCTGGGGAGATCCGTTATCGATTATCTCGAAGGTGTTTGTGTTCTGATAATTCTCAAAACCGGTGATACTGTACTGATATCCTCCGGCTGCCGTCCCAGGATCGACCACGGATACCGTCACAACAGTGGAACTGAATTGATTGGCACCGGGTACACAACTAAAAGGGGGAGCTGAAGCGCTGATGGAGAAAACCGGTGGCTCAACAATATTTATAGCGTTCTGTCGCACCTCGCAACCACGGTTAGATACAACAGCTATATCATAAACCCCGGGAGGCAGATTGTTAAATGAGCCGGCCCCATTCTGATCTATAATGGTTGCCGTACCGTTTAAATATAAGGTGTATTGAAGCGGACTATCCAGATCGGTCCCCGCGGCAAGGATGACCTCAATACCCCCATCGTTGGCGCCATTACAGGAAACATCGGTGTCGAGTATTGTGGCAATGACCGGTTCAATCACTGGAGGCAGGGAGATATCATCTACGAGGAACGTACATGTACTCAGGATGTCCGTCACAACCACCTCGTAATCCCCGGCCGCATATCCGGTAAAGACTCCAGTGGGGTTGACCTCGAGAGAACCGCCCCCTGAATCGAATAATTCGAATGAGAAAGTCCCGCTACCTCCATTGGTGGATACGGTTATCTCCCCGTCAGCATTGGTACAGGAAGGGTCAGTTGTAAAATCGCCGGAAGCATTTAAGAACTCATATACGGTAGCGATTCCCTGACTGGTACAGCCATTTGCGTCGACCACATCCACGGTATAGTCTCCGGGCGATCCTACCGTATAGGTATATTCCCAGAAACCACCATTAAGTACAGCGAATTGTTCGTCTCCGTTTAGCGAGAATCGGGGGGTATCGACAGTACCGGGCATTTGCACCAAAATGTCAAAAGTAGTTGCGGTAATATCACAGCCGTTTGTCACCGAAAATGTCGGTGGAACCAGAGCCGGATCCAGATCAATGATCGTTGCTATCGCAAAGGAGGTACAACCTCCGGCGTCTCTCACATAAACATCATAGGAGCCATCAGGCGCGACAAAGGTCGTCCCTGTAGTCCAATCTAATGGGTTCGGTGAAAGCCCTGAACCCATATAAGCAAATTCATAGGGTGCAGTACCCCCTGCACCACGCACGGTAATTTGCCCCGGGGCATTGCAATTTGCGGGAAGCTCAGCGATGATATCAATGGTAGGCAGGTTCTGATCCACAGTAACTGCAGTTGCATCCGTACAAAGGCTTACCACATCGGTCACTATAATCTGATAATTCCCTGCCAGGGTCTCATAGGTGTTGGAGTATATCGGTGAGGCGTTGGTCGGGTTCTCAATAGTGATTCGCGAACCTGTATCTGTATTGAGAAGTTCGATCAACAGTTCACTATTTGCAGGAAAACCATCGATATTGTAAACAATTTGTCCATTTCTGCTTGGATCACAGAAGTCCGGCGTGGACGAGGCGGTAATATCGAGCGGATTGGGTCCATCAACGGGCGCAATTTCATCCAGATATACACAACCAGTCCCCTGATCCGTGACTTCTACGGTATAGGTAACTCCAAACTGCAATCCTGTGAACTCATGTCTTCTCGTGGTTAGGTTCGGACTGACTGGCGGGTTGGGATCGATCGCCAGGCGAATCAGGAAGGGCCCTACACCACCAACGATTTCTACTGTATTGGTAAACCCACCCGGGGCACAAATGAGTGGTGTAATGGGATCGGGTACGACCTCCAGAGTGGTTTGGTCAATCGTAACAACGTCTTCATCCCGGCATCCATTGGCATCCAGAGTGACAATGCGATAGGTATCCGGAGCCAGGTTGGAAAAGGTCTCCGAAGTACTGGACGTAGGTCCGATACGGCTGATTTCAGTGCCAAACTGATCCTGCAGGATATAGGTAAAATCAGGAGTCCCATCAGTAACCGATGTAATGTCGATGCTTCCTTCAAGAACACCAGTAACACAAGTTGCTGTGACCGGGGTTACCGCTGCATCCGGAGGAGGGGTTGCATCGGAGGGAATGGTTACAGTGGCCGGAGCCGTCTCACATCCGATGGCATCCCTTACAATATAAGTATAGGTCTGACCGGCATTCAGATTGGAAAAAACGGTCTGAGTTTCAAAGGGACCCCCTTCAAAACTGATGAGATATGGGGGAATCCCACTTGTGGCATCCGGGATAACCGTCAGAATACCGTTATTGGTTTGTCCGCAACTTGCGGGAATAGTAGTTGTTGAAGCCGGATCTAGGGGAATCGGAGGATTCAGGGTCACCGGAACAGACTCCGAAATACATCCGCGATTATCAGTTACCCGAAAAACATAATCCCCGGGTGTATTGGTATTGATAAGGAATGAGTTGGAAGTAAGCGGACTGGCAGGCCCGAATGTCGATCCACCGTCTGCACTTATCTCATATTGTTTCGCGCCTGCTCCGGAGGTATAACCGCCGTTAACCTGAACGCGCAGGCTTCCATCCGCACCACCACAGGGAATTTCCGTTTCGATGGAACCGGTTACCCGCAACTGTGGATTGACCGTTACGTTGATCTGGTCAGAACAGTTATTGCTGTCGACTACCTGAATTCTGTAGTTTCCGGGACTGAGTCCGGAAAATACCGGGCTGGCCTGCAGGGCGCCCCCATTAATCCGGTACTGGTGTGTTCCCACAGGTGCGGAACCAGCTGTAGAGGTAACAGCAAGTGTAGCTCCTGTACCCGGTACATAGCAAAAATCCGAGGCCGGGTCATCCAAAGCGATGTTCGGGGAAGATACAGGGGTTAGGTCAAACGAAAAGGTAGCTGTACATCCTTCAGAATCTGTAACCGTCAATATATAGGTCCCCGCCTGGGTAAGGCCCCCGAAGTTTTGATTGCTTCTGGGACCCCGAGTGGTTCCATTGGGTAATTCAAGCGTGTAGCGGTACGATCCCCAACCTCCGGTGGCCAGGCCAATCACACGACCCCGATTGCCATTGGCACAGGTCATGGCCGTAACATTTCCACCCAGGGTAAGTGGGCTGGCTGGCTCTTCTATTTGCAAGGAACTGGTGTCTGTACATCCGGTGTCCGCATCGGTAACAATGATGGTGTAGGTTCCTGCACCGGAAGGAGGAAGACTAACCAGGGCAGTATTTTGGACCGGACTGTCAGGTCCTCCGTTTATCGAATAGGTAAACCCATTGAGGAAACCGTCCACGATAAACGTCCCCGTTCCATCTGAAGCTCCGGTACAAACCCGCAAATCACCGCCGGATTGTAAACGAACCCCGATGGTGTTCAATAAGGCTGGTGTAAAACTCTCCTCGTAAAAACAACCGTTGGCATCAGTGATGCGGAAGGTATAGGCTGTATTTACATTAAGTCCGGGAAAAGTATCACTACCTCCGTTGTCAAAAGAAATCGGACTTATAATCTCATATCGGACAATAGCGCCTGTACTGGTTCCGGTTAACTGAACGTCGGATGTTCCTGCCGCACAATTGATTATCCCTTGTGCAAAGGCAATATCGGTAGGCGGATCTGTATCCAGAATATCAATTGGCGTCAATTGCAGGCGACATCCTCCGGTATCCCGGATAATCGGGGTATATGTTCCGGCAGAAAGGTTGGTATAGGTCAGTTGGGAACTGAAATTAACCCCGTCGATACTAAATTCATAACCACTTCCGGAACCACCGCTAAAGGGTCCCTGAAACTCAATGATTCCACCATCAGTACCACCACTGGCGTTACACAGACGATCCTGAAGTTTTACTGCGTTACCCGAAATCGCCCCAACATTGGTGAGGGTAATGGAAGTAGGTATCGTATAAATACAATCAAAAATGCCTTGCTCGTAACGCACCTGAATGTTGTTGTAGGTTCCATCACCCACAGTAAGTACAGGATTGGCCGACCAGGGATCCCCGGGCTGCGCCCGAAAAGACAGGTTATATCCCTTGGCATCTAGCACATTGATGTTAATTCGGGCTCCATTGTTACAATCCCCGTCGGTCCCGGAAGCAGTTACATCCGGAGGGGTGAGTTCCTGAACGGAAGCCGAGGCTGTAATGGTACAGCCGTTGGCATCGGTAATCGCAAACTGATAGGAGCCTGCTGAAGTGACATTATAAGTAGTCTGCCCGGTATACGTCCCTCCTGAATTCCCGCCATCGCTCACGGTAAAGGTATAGGGAGCAACACCTCCGGACGTTCGTACAATGATATCTACATTATTGGACCCACAGGAAGGGTCTGTACTCAAACTCTCATTGACCTCCGTGGACGCCGCTAAGGCAACCAGCCCGTCCCCGATTATAATGGGGTTTCCATTGACATCCAGGGATTCCTGGGGTGGTAGAATTCCCAGTCCCGGATCCCCGGCACATTGTTGCGTCTCTACCTGGACACTGTAGGTGCCCTGGCCAACTGCGGCAAAAGTGTAAGGATTGTTGGGGATAAAGGTGGTGAATTCCTGAGGCACTCCATTCTGGTCGAGGAGTGTATATCTGTAAGGCCCTGGAACGTTGTTGACATTTACTGTAATCGATCCGGTGTCTCCAAAGCAATTTGCATCTATAAATGTGACATCAATGTCGATAATCCGATCTTCAATAACGATCGGCTCATAAGGGTACTCGCACGTATTGGCTGTATTTCGAAGGCGGGTTTTTACGACATACGTCCCCGGGGTAAGGCCATCAAAAATAGCCGAGGATTGCCAGGGTCCGAAACCGCTTCCATTGTCAATACTGTATTCATAAGCACTGGAAAGGTTCGTTAACTGGATACGTCCGGGTACCCCACAGATGAAATCCCGCTTGATAAAGGTTTGGGTAATACTACTTTTCTTGACTTTAAAATAGTAATAGGTACCGCCATTGGCCCGAACCCGGAACTCAGCTCCCGTTGTGGCCGGTATTGTGGCTGCTGAAACGGTAAAAGCAGCAGAAGTTCCTACAGTTTGCCAGGAGGAATTACATTCATTACCAATAATGGGAGGGCAATCGTCATTGACATCAAAAGTACAACTGCCGCTTGGGACGAGCTGTTGCCATTCATAGGTGCTAAAAGAACCTGTCAGGGTCAGGATACGGTCGTCAAAGTCACCACATAAGTTAAATCGGGAGATCGTAAACCCGTTATCAGAACACGTAACCTGTTCGTCTGCATTCTGTATAATAGTAGAAAACATAGGCGCTGCTGCGGTAAATTCTTCAAAACCTGAGTTTGAAGACATATCGCGTGCAGGCGCGGATTCGGTATCGAAATTCTCTGCCCGATGCCCCGTGTTGGTGCCCGTCTCGGGAGACAAACCTTCAACAGCCATGACAATATGGCGCAGCGGACTGTATTCGAAAGCCGAAGCACTAACGAAGGTTATTCCCACTAGGAGCAGGGCATACCATAGGTGCCTGGTTTTTTTCGGGAGCATAGATTAAGTAGGCTTCAGAGAGTACAGCAGGGATTCGGGGACCCTCCGGCACTCTGTTTGTAATTATTTACACTTATAAATTCTCTTTATCTTTGGGGTATTAACCCATTATCCTTTTTGTATATATTTTGCAAAAACGGTACTACATCAACGAATTGGTATGAAAAATAGTATTGTCACCCTGTGGTTTTTCGCTGTAATGATCTGTAATTCTTGTGCGCAAAAAGAAGAAAATGAAGCAGAAAGCCCTCAGGAGCCTGTATTTTCAGCCGAATTAGTCGTCGAGGACCTGCAAATACCATGGGGCATGGTGTTTTTACCCGATGAGAGTATCTTGATTTCCGAAAAATCAGGGGATGTAATTCTATATAAAGACGGGAATAAAACGGAAATTCAAGGTGTTCCCGAGGTTTATGTGCGGGGCCAGGGGGGGCTTCTCGACCTGGAGTTGCACCCGAACTTTGCGGAAAACAAATGGGTATATATGAGTTATGCCTCCGAAGAAGGTCCGGAGAAAGGAGGGCATACCGCCATAGCCCGTGCACGGCTTAATGGAAACCAATTCACTGATTTACAGGTACTTTACAAAGCAAGCCCGAATACTACCCAGGGGCAACATTTTGGATCCCGTATTGAATTCGACGATGATGGCTATCTCTTTTTCACGATCGGGGAACGGGGCGCACGAGACGTCAATCCCCAGGATCTATCACGGGATGGGGGCAAGATATATCGCCTCCACGACGACGGTCGCATCCCTGCGGACAATCCCTTTGTCGACACAGAAGGAGCACTCCCGGCCATTTATACCTATGGCAACAGAAACCCCCAGGGGATGATTAAACATCCTGAGACCGGAGAAATCTGGATACATGAACATGGCCCGAGGGGCGGAGATGAAATCAATATCGCGATCCCCGGCCGGAATTACGGTTGGCCCCTGGTCACCTATGGCATAAATTACAGTGGTACTCCGATCACCGATAAAACAGAAATGGAAGGGATGGAACCCCCTATTCACTATTGGGTTCCTTCCATCGCCCCGAGCGGCATGTGTGCGGTTACCTCAGAGCGCTATCCGGGCTGGAAGGGGAGTTTACTGGTCGGATCCCTTTCATTTCAATATCTGGAACGCCTTGAAATGGATGGTCGTCGGGTGTTGAGGCGGGAGAAACTTATGGAGGATATCGGACGGGTTCGCAATGTCCGGCAAGGACCGGATGGCCTGATTTATGTAGCCGTGGAAGGCAAAGGCATCTACAGGCTGAATCCAACATCGCAAAATTGAATCAAAAGCAATCCTCCCGACAAAAGGCAGGATGGGTCTGGTCCTATTTCTTATAGTGCTCCAGTGCTTTTTGCACCGATCCAAATTGGGAAAGGGCTTCCCCGGCTTTCTCATAGGAAAAACCCAAATGCTCTACCAAATATCGCGTCCCCCTGTCGATGAGTTTGTTGTTGCTCAATTGCATGTGCACCATCTTATTCCCACTCACCCGGCCAATGCGAATCATCAGGGCGGTAGAAATCATGTTAAGGGCTAGTTTCTGGGATGTGCCACTTTTCATCCGGGTACTCCCGGTAACGAATTCAGGACCTACGGCTATCTCTATGGGTATTTCTGCAGCCCGGGCCAAAGGCGATCCCGGGTTGTTGGTGATCCCAGCGGTTAGCAGCCCGGCCTCCCGGGCCTTCCGGATACCCCCAACAACATAGGGCGTGGTTCCGGAGGCAGCTATCCCAACCAATGTATCCAAATCACCGATTTTATGGGCTTCCAAATCTTTCCAGGCCTGATCCGCATCGTCTTCCGCATGTTCAACCGCTTTGCGAATGGCGCGGTCACCCCCGGCAATCAACCCGATAACGCGGTCGTGTGGCATTCCGTATGTAGGAGGGATTTCAGAGGCGTCCAATATCCCCAGACGCCCACTGGTACCAGCACCGATGTAAAACAAGCGTCCCCCGCTGAGAAACCTGGGCACCATAGCCTCCACCAGGGCAGTGATCGCCGGGATGCATTTTCGGACCGCCAAAGCGACTTTCTGGTCTTCATCATTGATGTTTTGGAGTAATTCACTCACCTCCTTGTCTTCCAGATGGTCGTAGAGGGAAGGAGACTCTGTAATTTTATCAAAATCGGACATAATTAGAGAATATGGATTTGATGACTTCGAAATGAATTCAAACGACTGGATTCCGGATCCAGCTCAGTAATAATCGAATTTATGGCACTAATATCACAAGTGCGGTAGCGGTGCTGAGAATTGAGTTTTTCCGAAATACACAACAGAACTACTTTGCGGGAGGCCTCTACTACCGCCTTCTTCACCTGGACGACGTCCCAGTCAAACTCTGTGAGACCATGAAGCGCATCGACATAACCCGTGCCAATAAAACCGTAATCCACATGGATATCGGCCAGGGCTTTGACAGCGGTGACTCCCGTCGTGATCCGGGCCTCTGCGGAGACCTCACCTCCAATGAGGATCACGCGAATACCGGGTTTGTTCTGAAGCAGTAAAGCGACCGGAAGACTGATGGTAAAACAAGTGAGTTGCAGCGATTCGGGGAGCAGACGCGCCAACTCCTGGCATGTGGTGCCCCCGTCCAGAAAGATGACACTTCCATTCTTTAAAATACCCATGGCCTTTTTGGCAATAACTATTTTCTCTGCAATAGCGTAGGTATTCGCATTGGCCGCCGCCGGGGCGATAAATCCAAGAGAGACAGCACCCCCATGAACCTTTCTGAGTTTCTGAACGGCATCCAGCTCTTTGACATCCCTGCGCACAGTATCCACAGAAACCCCGAGCTGCTCTGCCAAATCTGTCAGCAGGACCCGGTTGTGGACCTCTACGTCCCTGAGAATTATTCGTTGTCGCTCTTCTTTTAGCATAGGATGTTTCAGCAAAGATACAATTTTCGATTTTTTGCAAGGATAAAAACATAAAAAATGAATAATTTCATTATATAGCAATATATTGCACATAATACTGCATTTTATTGCAAAATTTAAAACTAAGGTGTATTTTTACCTCTCGAACTAAAACCCTTTCCGACATGCCAGACCTCGCCCCTGCCGCCGTTTCTTATCCGATTCCTCAGGACCAAGAAGCTTCTAAATTTGAAAAAATACGCACCCGCATTCACGAGGACTCTGAATCGGCTTCTCTCTATGCCGCCCGGGAAATAGAATCCTTGATTCGTTCCCGGCAAAAAGAAGGTAAAAATGTGGTATTGGGCCTCGCTACAGGGTCGACTCCTACCCGACTCTACAATTTCCTGGTCCAGTTCCACAAAGAAGAGGGCCTGAGTTTTAAAAACGTTATCACTTTTAACCTGGATGAGTATTATCCGATGCAGCCGGATTCCATACACAGTTATGTGCGCTTTATGAAGGAGCACCTCTTTGACCACATCGATATCCCTGCAAAAAATATCCACATTCCCGACGGGACTCAGGAAAAAGAGGATGTCCGGGACTATTGCCAGAGCTTCGAAGAAAAAATTCGAAAAGCCGGGGGGCTGGATATTCAAATTTTGGGTATTGGACGTACGGGCCACATCGGCTTTAACGAACCGGGCTCCTCTCTGGGCAGTATTACCCGGATGGTGCGTCTGGACCGGGTGACCCGGCTCGATGCCGCCAGCGACTTTTTCGGCCTGGAAAATGTTCCGACTAAAGCCATTACCATGGGGGTTGGTACGATTCTTTCCGCCCGCAGGATTATTATGATGGCCTGGGGTGAAGGCAAATCAGATATCATTCAAAAGGCTGTGGAAGGGAAAATCCGGGAATCCGTGCCGGCAACATTTTTGCAGAATCACCCGAATTGTGAAGTACTTACGGACCGTCCGGCAGCCTCTGCCCTAACCCGGGTAGCCACACCTTGGCTCGTTAGCGAATGCGATTGGGACGACAACCTTATAAAAAGGGCTGCCATCTGGCTTTCACACACCCTGGACAAAGCCATACTAAAACTGACCAATGAAGATTATAACGAATACGGTATGGGGAACCTCATTGCTGAAATCGGATCGGCGGAACATATCAATTTAAAAGTATTCAACGACCTGCAGCGCACCATTACCGGATGGCCTGGCGGCAAGCCCAATGCCGATGACAGCAACAGGCCGGAGCGAAGCCAGCCTTTTCCCAAGCGGAGCCTGATCTTCAGCCCGCATCCGGATGACGATGTCATTTCCATGGGAGGAACACTACTGCGTCTGGTAGATCAGGGCCATGAAGTTCATGTTGCCTATCAAACCTCGGGAAACATCGCGGTTTTTGACGACGAGGTGATTCGCTTCCTGGACTTTGCTACCGATATTCAAAAAGGCAATCAGAAACTGCAGGATCAATTCCAGGAGGTGCGCACTTTTTTAAGTCAAAAGAAACCGGGAGAAGTTGACAGCACCGAAATACAAAATTTTAAAGCTTTGATCCGCAAGGGAGAAGCCCTCTCCGCCTGTCGCTACTGCGGGGTGCACGAAGCTAATGCCCACTTTATGAACCTGCCCTTTTATCAGACGGGTACCGTAAAGAAAAAACCGCATTCTGAAGCGGATGTCACCCAAACCTACGAACTGCTGCAAGCCATAAGGCCCCATCAAATCTTTGCCGCAGGCGATTTATCAGATCCCCACGGTACGCACCGGGTATGCCTCCAGATCATCTTTCAGGCATTGGATCGTTTGAAAAAAGAAGGTGCTGAATGGTTGGAAGATTGTTTTGTTTGGCTCTACCGGGGCGCCTGGCAGGAATGGGACATTGCAGATATGGAGATGTCTGTGCCCATTGGCCCAATGGATATGGAACGAAAAAAGAACGCCATTTTTAAACACCAGTCCCAAAAGGACAGCGCTATGTTCCCGGGTCACGACCAAAGGGAGTTTTGGCAACGGGCCGAACAGCGGAACCGGGATACCGCCCGAAAGTACGATGCTTTAGGTCTTGCAGAATATGAAGCCATGGAAGGTTTTGTTCGGTATCATTTGAAAGCATAACTTCACGGCATGACGCCTAAAGACAAAAAGGCCTGGTGGTGGGTCCCAAGCCTGTATTTTACCCAGGGCCTCCCCTATGTCCTGGTGGTTACCGTGTCTGTAATCATGTACAAGCAACTCGGGCTCGGCAATGCCGAAATTGGCTTATACACCAGCTGGCTCTACCTGCCATGGGTACTCAAGCCGCTCTGGAGCCCCTGGGTAGACTTAAAGGGAACGAAAAGGCGATGGTTTTTGTGGATGCAATTGCTCATTGCCCTCTCTCTTTTTGGGGTAGGGCTGAGCGTTCCCACAGATGTCTTTCTCACCGCTACACTGGCCTGTTTCTGGATGGCGTCCTTTGCCTCGGCTACAAATGACATCGCCTCTGACGGGTACTATATGATCGCCCTGAGTGAAAAAAAACAATCCTTCTTTGTAGGGCTTCGCAGCACTTTTTACCGCCTTGCGATGATAACGGGGCAGGGACTTATCGTAATTCTGGCCGGTTTTCTGGAACAGCGTCTGGGCGATCCGGCACGGGCCTGGTCTCTTACCATGGTTTTTACTGCATTTCTTATGCTCCTGCTGACGGTTGGCAATTTTTTCGCTACCCCGGTCTATGAAGTCAACCGGACCCCGGAAGGAGGTCAGGGATTTATTAAGGTCCTGCGCGATTTTTTTCTAAAACCGGGCATTGGCTGGGCCATTGCCTTTATTCTCTCCTATCGGCTCGGGGAATCCCAACTGGTCAAGATGGCGGCTCCCTTTTTGCTGGATACCGACAGTGCAGGGGGCCTGAACTATTCCACAGAAGCAGTCGGTACCATTTACGGAACCCTGGGAATCCTTTTTCTTTCCGCCGGGGGAATCCTGGGGGGCATCCTGATTTCCAGGGACGGCTTGAAAAAGTGGATGTTGCCCATGCTACTGGCCCTGAACTTACCCAATTTGTTATATGCCCTGCTGGCATGGACAGGGGAAAAGAGCCTCTGGGCAGTAAGCGGCACGGTTATTCTGGAACAGTTTGGGTATGGTTTTGGATTTGCAGCCTTCCTTATCTACCTGATCTATATTTCCCAGGGGCCCTACAAAACGGCACACTACGCCCTGGCAACCGGATTTATGGCCCTGGGGATGATGCTTCCGGGAATGGCCAGTGGTTTTATACAGGAATCCCTGGGGTATCCCGGTTTTTTTCTCTGGGTTGTGGCAGCTGCCCTACCTTCCCTAATTCTCTTAAAATACATCCGGTATCCCCGGGATTTTGGAAAAAAGTCGGCCGAAAATGATGTCTGAATTTCCCTTTTACAAAGCGATTAAACCCCAGTTAAACCTCGCTGAAAAAGTAGGGCAACTCTTTATGCCTGCGGCCTTTATCAATGACAGTGAAGCCGAGATTGAGAATCTGGAATCCCTAATTGCCCGGGGACAGGTCGGGGGATTGTGCTTTTTCCACAGCCGCGCCAGCGCAGCCACAAACTTCGAAGGTCCTAAAGAAGTTCCCTACAACGAAAACAGCCTGGGCCGGCTGCAACAGCTCATTGAACGCTACCAGAAGGCTGCCCGGTATCCCCTTTTAATGGCCATCGACGCGGAGTGGGGGCTGGCCATGCGGGTAGAACACGCCTCGCAATATCCCTATGCCCTCACCCTTGGTGCCCTGAACCGCCCCTCGGAAAACCTGCTCTATGAGCTTGGACTCCGAATGGCTCAGGATTGCCGCGAAATCGGAATTCACCTCAACCTGGCCCCGGTTGTGGATATTAACACGGATCCGGAAAACCCGGTCATCGGATACCGCGCTTTCGGAAGCGATCCTGAGGCAGTAGGTCGTAAAGCAACCCTCCTGCACCAGGGCCTGGCAGACGGCGGGATTCTGAGTTGTGCCAAACACTTTCCCGGTCACGGGGATACGGCCGTGGATTCACATCTCAACCTCCCGGTACTACACAAGAGCCTTTCGGACCTGGAAAAGGAGGAACTCCTTCCTTTTAAGGCTCTGATTGAGGCCCATGTACCCGTGGTCATGACCGGACATTTATCCCTGCCCAAACTCGACCCTTCAAGTCTTCCCGCGAGTTTATCCCAACCGATAATCCGTGTACTCAGAGACATGAAGTTTGAAGGGGCCATCATTACAGACGCCTTAAATATGCATGCCCTCAAGGGTTTCTCAACTCAGCCTGAAATCCTGAATCTGAAAGCCATTGAGGCGGGTAATGATATATTGTGCTATGCAGAACGGGTTCCGGAGAGCATTGAACTCATACTAAATGAGGTGAGCGACTCACGAATTGAAGCTTCTTTTAAAAAGATTTGGGAACTAAAAACCCGAGCCTTCAGGGGTACAGCGAACGTCATCACATCAAAGAGCAGCCCTGCCGCCTTAAACCGCCAATTGGCCAGGGAGTGTCTTACTGAATTGGAGGACGCCCAGGGGGCAAATGCTGCATTTAGGAAAGAAGGCTTTGAGTTGATTGCCGTAGGCCAGACGCCCGAAATATTTATTAAAACACTTGGGGAAATTCTCGATTTTAAAACACATACCTGTTCCTCCGGAGTCGGGGTTCCAATAGGCACGGAGGTACAATCGCAGAACATAGTGCTTACCCTGTGGCCCCCTCAATTGAAACCCAAAGGCCTTTTTGGATTACCTTCAACGCTGCTCAGTGAACTGGAGGCAATAAGTGCTGAAAAGAACGTCGTTATTTACCTTTTCGGAAATCCATATGTGCTTACAAAACTACCTTTGAGTCGCTTCAGGGGAGTGGTTTGTGCTTTTCAATCCCAGGCTGTTTTTCAGGAAACGGCCGGACAGCACTTTTTAGGGCGTATCAATGCGAAAGGCGAAATCCCTATAAAACTGGTTTATGACAACTAAAAATACATTTCAGATACTGGGGATGATGTCCGGGACTTCCCTGGACGGATTGGATATGGCATTGTGCTCTTTCCTCCGGGAAGGAACTTCCTGGTCTTATGAGCTGATCCGTTCCGGCTACAAGGACTATCCCCCCGAGCTGAGGTTGCAACTCGAAAAAGCGATCGGGCTCAAAGCCATTGACCTCCTGTCCCTGGATGCACAATACGGTGCCTGGCTGGGGCATCAAGCCGTTGCTTTCCTCGGGTCCGATTCAGCGTCTTTGGATGCAGTGGCCTCCCATGGCCATACGGTACATCACAGGCCGGAACTCGGTTTTACATTTCAGCTGGGAGCGCCTAAATACATTGCTCTTTCAAGCGGGTTACCCGTCATTGGAGATTTCCGTTCGGGCGATATTGCCCTTGGCGGACAAGGGGCCCCACTGGTACCTATCGGAGATCGGCTGCTCTTCAGTACTTATGATTTTTGCCTGAATCTCGGGGGCATCGCAAACATTTCCTTTGAACAGGATGGCAAGCGTATAGCCTTTGACATAGGGATTGCCAATATGCTTTTAAACCATCTGGTCAAACCCCTGGGGCTGCCCTATGATTCCGGGGGCGAACTGGCCCGGGGAGGGCAAATCAATACGGCATTGCTCAAATCCCTGGACGGGCTTGCCTACTATTCCAAATCCTATCCGAAGTCCACAGGCTATGAATGGTTCTCGGGGGAAATCCTTCCGCTGATCGAAGCATTCCCGGACCGGCCCGAAAACCAACTTCGTACAGCCGCGGAACATATTGTCCGACAGGTGGATGCACAGGTTCGCAGTGTCAGTAAGGAAGGATCGGGGCGTATCCTGGTCACCGGAGGGGGTGCTTTAAACACGTTTTTGATAGAACTTTTGCAACAACGACTCCAACCCAATTTTGAAGTGGTGCTTCCGAAGCAAAAACTCATTGAGTATAAGGAGGCCATCGTCTTTGGCCTGCTGGGTGCCCTACGACTCTGTGGTGTAACTAATGTACTGGCCTCGGTCACCGGAGCCCGCCGCGACTCCTGTTCGGGAATTCTGTGTTTGCCCTGACCCTACATAAGCCCACATGAACCGACTTTAAAGAATCCGCGAAGAGCCCCCTAAAGTGGGATATTGCCGTGTTTTCTATTGGGTTGTAATACTTCTTTGTTCTCTAAAGATGCAAAGCCTTTTATGAGTTTTCTTCGCGTCTCAGCGGGGAGGATCACCTCATCGATGAAACCCCTTTGTGCAGCAGTGTATGGGTTGGCAAATTTGGCGGCATATTCCGCCTCTTTTTCAGCCAGTTTTTGATCCGGATCGGTCGCCTCCTTGATTTCTTTACGGAAAATGATTTCACTGGCCCCTTTGGCTCCCATTACCGCTATTTCGGCCCCGGGCCAGGCAAAATTCAAATCCGCTCCGATATGTTTTGAATTCATGACATCGTAGGCCCCTCCATAAGCCTTACGGGTAATCACAGTGATTCGCGGGACTGTCGCCTCGCTAAGGGCATACAGGAGTTTGGCACCGTGCATAATGATACCGGACCACTCCTGATCCGTACCGGGAAGAAAGCCGGGCACATCGACTAAAATCAACAACGGAATATTAAAACTATCGCAAAAACGGGTGAACCGGGCTGCCTTCCGGGAGCTATCGCTGTCCAGGACCCCGGCCAGGAACAGAGGCTGATTGGCGACTATACCGATACTTTTACCCCCCAAGCGGGCAAATCCGGTGATGATGTTTTCCGCATAATCTTTGTGGATTTCAAAAAACGATTCCGCATCGATGATGCCCCGAATTACCTCGTGCATGTCATAGGGTTTGTTCGGATTGCCAGGCACAATAGCCCCTAATTCTTCCCGGTATTCGGTACCGGGCTCAAAAGGGATATCCGGAGCTTTTTCACGGTTGTTCTGAGGAAGGTAAGAAAGCAAAGTCCGCAGGTCTTCCAGGCAAACCACATCGTTGGATGCCGTACGGTGGGCTACTCCGGATTTTACAGCGTGGGTGGATGCCCCGCCCAACTCTTCGGAGGTTACGGTTTCATTGGTCACGGTTTTCACGACATTGGGACCGGTTACAAACATATAGCTCGTTTCTTCCACCATAAGGATAAAGTCAGTCATGGCAGGCGAGTACACCGCACCACCTGCACAGGGGCCCATGATAGCCGATAACTGCGGGACGACTCCCGAAGCCTTCACATTGCGGTAAAAGATATCGGCATAACCCCCAAGGGAGCGTACCCCTTCCTGAATCCGGGCACCCCCGGAGTCATTGAGTCCGATTACAGGAGCCCCGACCCGCACAGCCAAATCCATCACCTTGCAGATTTTTTCGGCATGTGTTTCGGAAAGGGATCCTCCAAAAACCGTAAAATCCTGGGCGTAAACATAGACCAGCCTGTTGTCAATAGTCCCATAACCCGTTACGACCCCATCTCCATAATACTGTTGGTCCTCCATCCCGAAGTCCCGGGTTCGATGGGTAACCAAAGCGCCCATTTCTTCAAAAGAACCCTCATCCAGTAAGTAATTGACCCGTTCCCGGGCGGTGAGTTTTTTCTGGGCGTGTTGCCTCTCGATTCGCTTGGCACCTCCTCCGAGGCGGGCTTCTTTTAAACGTTTTTGAAGTTCCTCAATCTTTTTCTCCATATCTATGTCGTGGGAATTCGTAATTTTTCCTGTTCTTCCAGATAGTACTTTAAGGCTACTGCAGCCGCAACCCCGGCCTCCTGTTCATCCCTGGTACGAAGCATTTCAGGGGCGTAGTAATCTTTGACAAAATGCGTATTAAAATTTCCGCTCCTAAAGGCCTGATGCCGGCAAACAAAGGCCCCGAAGGGAAGTGTAGTCTGTACTCCTTCTACCTGGTAACGGGCGATAGCCTCGAGCATTAACTGGATGGCCTCCATCCGATCCGCCCCATAGGTAATGAGCTTGGAAAGCATGGGATCGTAATAAATGGGAACCTGCATTCCTTCTTCAAATCCATTATCCACGCGAATCCCCTCCCCTTCAGGCAGTCTGTAGCGTTCCAGTTTGCCGACCGAGGGCAGAAAATCATTCCTGGGATCTTCGGCATATACCCGCAGTTCAATGGCGTGTCCGTGAATCTTCAGGTCTTCTTGTTTAAGGGGAAGTACTTCCCCACGGGCTACACGAATCTGGAGGGATACAAGATCCTGTCCGGTGATCAGCTCGGTTACCGGATGCTCCACCTGCAATCGGGTGTTCATCTCCAGGAAATAAAAATTGTGTTTATCGTCCAGCAGGAATTCTACAGTACCGGCCCCAACATACCCACAGGATCTGGCCACGTCCACAGCAGCCCGCCCCATGCGATCCCTGAGTTCCGGGGTGAGTACAGCGGACGGGGCTTCTTCAACAACCTTTTGGTGACGCCTCTGAATACTGCATTCACGTTCAAAAAAATGCAGGATATTGCCATGGGTATCCGCCATGACCTGAATTTCAATATGGCGGGGGGAACTGATATACTTTTCAATAAACACAGAGCCATCTCCAAAGGCAGAGGCCGCCTCGCTCATGGCCCGTTCCACCTGGGATTTAAGCTCTTTCTCAGACTCCACAATCCGCATCCCTTTACCACCTCCTCCTGCCGCAGCCTTGATGAGTATCGGGAAACCGATCTCCCGGGCCACCTCAAGTACCTCATCCATGTCAGAAACGGCGTGGTCAGTACCCGGAACCATAGGGATATCATAGGCCTTTACAGCTTCCTTGGCAGCGAGTTTATCCCCCATGGTGTGTATGGCTTCAGGTCCGGGCCCGATAAAAATAAGTCCGTTTTCGGTAACCGTTTTTGCGAATGCGGCATTTTCACTTAAAAATCCATATCCCGGATGAATCCCATCTACGTCCAGGGATTTGGCCACTTCCACAATATGGTCTCCTCTCAGATACGATTTACTGGAAGGCGCCTCCCCGATACAGACCGCCTGATCTGCAAATCTGACGTGGGGGGCATCCCGGTCGGCCTCTGAATATACCGCCACTGTTTGAATCCCCATTTTTCGCGCCGTCTTCATCACCCGGATGGCGATCTCTCCCCGGTTGGCTATCAGAATTTTTTTCATTGACAAAGCTTTTATTTGAATTCGATTAGAAGACTCTTCTTATCGACAGCTGCTCCTTTTTCAACAGCAATTTTCGCGATGACCCCTTCCCGTGGAGATAGAATTACATTTTCCATCTTCATCGCCTCCAGTACGATCAGGGCATCGCCTTCTTTAACTTCGTCTCCCTCTGAAACGGGAATGTCCAGGATCAATCCGGGCATGGGAGCTTCAATATGGGAAACGTTCCTGGAGGAACCCAGTTCAAAACCCATGGCAGAAATCAACTGATCAAGAGGATTGGAAATTGACACTGAAAAGGGTTTCCCATCCACGGACACCTTATACGTTTTTGTATTAAAATCCGCTTCGAGTATCTGCACTGAAAAAGAGTGGGCGTTATGAATTACATGAAAGGATTCTGGGGTAAGACGGGCCTGATCATAACCTTCAAGGGTTTCGGGACCCATTTGAAAAGACCATTCCCCATTTACCTTAACTTCAAAAGGATTTGGCATAGTGTAGCATTTGCACTTAGAGGTTAAAAATAAGGTATACGCGCTAATTCTGAATGCACAGTGTTGGATAAATCTGAAAACACTTACTTCAATAACGCTCCGGTTAAAAAATCAGGCATTCAAAAGTAGCGGCACCCTTTGGGAATTCCAATGAGGTTTATCATTTTATCCTATGAAAAACCTGCCGAGATTCGCCGAAGTCGTCCCATAAGGATTAATCTAAATGCCTATTTTTGATCCAAAGATCCAACTTCATGGTTACTATTGGAATTGCAGGAGGAACGGGTTGTGGAAAAACGACAGTAGTCAATCAGATCATTGAACAACTTCCCGCGGGGGAAGTCGGAATCATTTCTCAGGATTCATATTATAAGGACCTCTCCCACCTCAGCTATGAAGCCCGGTGTGAAATAAATTTTGATCACCCCAGCACTATTGATTTTGAACTTTTAGAGCAGCATCTGAAGTTGCTGAAATCGGGAAAACCAATCGATCAGCCAATCTACTCCTTTGCCGAGCACAACCGTACCGCGGATACACTTCGCACGCCTCCACGAAAGGTCCTCATCATCGAGGGTATCCTCATAATGACCCAGCCGGAAATCAGGGATCTTTGCGATATCAAAATTTTTGTACACGCAGATTCTGATGAGCGACTTATACGGAGGTTGAAACGCGATGTTTCAGAGCGAAACCGAAGTGTCACCGAAGTACTGGACAGGTATCAAAATACACTGAAACCCATGCACCAGCAGTTTATTGAGCCCACCAAGGAGTATGCAGATATCATCATACCCAATAATAAATACAATACGGTGGCAGTAGATATTGTCCGGACGATCATCTCTGAAAAACTCGCGCTATGACCTGGAAGGATTTCAGAAAAAAAAGATGGTTTAGTATTGTGAGCAATATCTATGTCCTGGTGCTCACCATATTTACCGTTTGGATGCTCTTTTTTGATACCAATTCCCTTCTGATACACAGGGAACTGCGAAAGGAAATTGACAAACTTGAAAAACAACAGGAATTTCTGAAAAATGAGATTTCCAAAGATCGGGCCATTATTGAAAAGCTTTCGGACCCGAAGGAATTGGAGAAATTTGCCAGAGAGCAGTACTACCTCAAAAGAAAAAATGAGGAGATTTATCTCATAGAATACGAAGACAGTATAAACCCTGACACGGATGAAGAACCCAATTGACTTTTCCGAATTCCCTCAGATTTCCGACAAGGCCTGGAAACAACAAATCCAGGCAGATCTGAAAGGGGGAGATTACAACGAACTACTGACCTGGACCTCCCCGGAAGGCATTGTGGTAAAGCCTTTTTACAGCGCAGAAGACACTCCTGTTTCAGATAAAGAACCTACCGATTTCCAAACGCGTGAGTGGCGAATCGGTTATGCGCTGGATTCACGCTCCCAAAAGTCCGTATCCCTTTTGGAGAACTACCTCGAAAACGGAGTCGAGGCCCTCTGGGTGGAGGTCTACGGTGAAAGTGTGGAAAATCTCTCCCGCCTCGCAGCTTTGGATACCCCCCAGTATTGGGATACCTTCGCTCTGGACCAGAAATTCGCAGATGTCCTCAAAAACAATGCGACTTCCACGACCCACATCCTGGCCGATCCCCTCCACACCCTGGCCGCAAGCGGAAATTGGGAAGCAGACGAAAAAACAGACTATGAAATCGTTGCAGGTCTTGCCGGGCAGGAAGGGGTAAAGGTTTCCCTGTCTGTTCACGTAAACCTCTATCAAAACGCAGGGGCAAATCGAATTCAGGAACTTGCTTATGCCCTCGCCCACGGCTGTGAATACCTGGAAAAAGAACGTGAGGACAACAGGTTGAAACCGCTAGTGGAGGAACCTGTATTTTTGATCTCCACAGGGAGCGAGTACTTTTTTGAAATCGCCAAAATACGTGCGCTCAGACGCCTGTGGGAACTCCTGGCCCAGGCCTATGGTTTTTCGGGCAGATGTAAGATTATAGCCTCCCCCACCCTGAGGAACAAAACCCTCTATGACTACAACACGAACATGCTGCGCACCACGACCGAATCTATGGCCGGTATCCTTGGAGGAGCTGATCTGATCTGCAACCTTCCCTATGACGCACTCTATCACAATGAAAATGATTTTGCAGCCCGAATCGCGAGAAACCAGTTGCTATTGCTCAAACACGAGAGTTATTTTTCCAGTGTGCGCAACCCGGCCGATGGCAGTTACTATATCGAATCGCTGACAGACCAGCTAGGACAGAAAGCACTTGAACTGTTTAAAACCATCGAAAAAGGGGGAGGGTTCCTCTCCCAACTTCAGTCCCATACGATTCAAAAGAAAATAAGCGAGAGTGCCGAAAAAGAACAAAAGGCATTCGACAGGGGGGAGCGTGTTCTGGTGGGTACAAACAAATATTCAAATACGGACGACAGGATGCTGAAGGTTCTGGAAAAAGATCCCTTCAGGGCAAAGCGCAGAGTACAAACCCGTATAGTCCCAATCCTGGCCAAACGACTCTCCGAAGCCAACGAACGCAAAAGACTGGAAGATGAGCAGAAATAAAGCATTAAATATAAAGTGGACTCCCGGGGGGTCGGGAACTCCCCCTGCGAAAGTGGACGGAGCAGCTCGTAAAACGGCTGAGGGGATATACCTGAAACCGCAGTATTCAATCGAAGACCTCAAAGGCCTGGGACACCTGGAGTTCGGGGCGGGCATGCCCCCTTTTTTGAGAGGACCTTACAGTACCATGTATGTGCGAAGACCCTGGACAATCCGTCAATATGCCGGCTTTTCTACGGCTCAGGAAAGTAATGCTTTTTACAAAAGAAATCTCGCGGCAGGCCAGAAAGGGCTTTCAGTGGCCTTTGATCTGCCCACACACCGGGGGTATGACAGTGACCACGAACGGGTTACAGGAGATGTGGGAAAGGCAGGGGTTGCCATCGACACTGTAGCGGATATGAAAGTGCTTTTCGACAATATACCCCTGGATCAAATGTCGGTATCCATGACGATGAACGGGGCTGTTATCCCTATTATGGCCTTCTATATCGTGGCTGCTGAAGAACAGGGAGTCTCCCCCGATCAGCTTTCGGGAACCATACAGAACGATATCCTTAAAGAGTTTATGGTTCGCAACACCTATATTTACCCCCCCGCCCCCTCCATGCAGATCGTTGCGGATATTTTTGAGTATACCAGCCGTCATATGCCCCGGTTTAACAGTATCAGTATCTCCGGGTATCATATGCACGAAGCCGGCGCCCCCGCACATATTGAGCTGGCGTATACCCTGGCAGACGGGTTGGAATATATCCGGACTGGTCTGAAAGCCGGTCTTAAAATAGATGCCTTCGCCCCCAGGCTGTCCTTTTTCTGGGGTATTGGCATGAATCACTTTATGGAAATTGCAAAACTCCGGGCAGGTCGGATGCTCTGGGCAAAACTCGTTCGGACTTTCGAGCCGGAAAAGGCAAAATCCATGGCCCTGCGCACCCATTGCCAGACTAGTGGGTGGAGCCTGACCGAACAGGACCCTTTCAACAATGTAGCCCGGACCATGATAGAGGCCTCAGCCGCCGTCTTTGGCGGAACTCAGAGTTTGCACACCAATGCCCTGGATGAAGCCATAGCCCTGCCAACAGATTTTTCAGCCCGGATCGCCAGGAATACCCAGCTGATCCTTCAGGAGGAGACAGGTATCACCCGAACCGTGGATCCCTGGGGTGGGAGTTACTACGTGGAAAACCTCACAGCTGAACTTTGTGATAAGGCCTGGGAACTCATCGAGGAGACAGAATCCTATGGTGGGATGACCAAGGCCATAGAGGCGGGAATTCCCAAATTGCGCATCGAAGAGGCCGCGGCCCGGAAACAAGCCAGGATCGACAGCCAACAGGATGTCATCGTGGGCTTGAACACCTATCAAAGTCCTGAGGAAGACTTCTTAAATATCCTCGAGGTCGATAATTCCAGGGTGCGTCGAGAACAAATACAGCGTCTGGAGGAAGTCCGTGCCACCCGGGATGGACAAAAAGTAGATGCCGCCCTGAAACGCCTTGCCGCTGCGGCGGCCAAAAAGAAAGCGGGTGAAGCCACGGCCCCGGAGGAAAATTTATTAGCTTTGGCTGTAGAAGCCGCCAGAAACAGGGCCAGTCTGGGAGAAATCAGCCAGGCTATGGAAACTGCTTTTGGCCGTCATAAAGCCACAGTACAATCAATCTCCGGGGTGTATTCAGACGAGATCAAAAAAGATGAGTCTTTTGTAAAAGCACGGGAACTCTCCGATGCTTTTGCCGTGCGCGAAGGGCGCAGGCCCCGTATAATGATTGCTAAAATGGGACAGGATGGTCACGACAGGGGAGCTAAAGTCGTAGCTACTGCCTATGCAGACCTGGGCTTCGATGTGGATATCGGTCCGCTGTTTCAAACCCCTGAAGAGGCGGCAAAACAAGCTGTGGAAAACGATGTACATATTCTGGGGGTATCCTCCCTGGCCGCGGGGCATAAAACACTTGTTCCGGAAGTAATCGGGGCGCTGAAAGCCTTGAAACGGGATGATATCCTGGTTATCGTAGGCGGGGTTATTCCCAAACCGGATTACGATTTTCTCTATAAGGCCGGAGTTGTAGGAATTTTCGGTCCCGGTACCCGTATTCCGGATGCTGCCATCGAAATACTAGAGCTGCTCGCAGCAGTTTAACGGAGATCTCCCGGCAGGCAGCCACTCCGTCCGAGGCGGGGAGAAGAACCATCGCCTGCATACAGACCCCGAAACCCCGAAATACCCGGAGTTATTCACCCTGTGTTAACAAGTTCCATTTTCTTCAACGCCAAATAATCGTATTTTTAACCCCTAACATTAAGGGCACCTATGGGCAAGATAATAGCGATTGCGAATCAGAAGGGAGGAGTTGGGAAAACGACTACTACCGTTAACCTCGCTGCAGCTTTAGGGGTATTGGAGAAAAAAGTGCTTGTAATTGATGCGGATCCTCAGGCCAATGCAACCTCAGGCCTGGGCATGGATTCAGATTCCAATAGTGCGGGCAGCTATCAACTCCTGGAGCATACACTTCCCGCCTCAGAAACTATAGTGCAGACGGGCTCGCCGAATGTGGATTTGATTCCGGCTCATATCGATCTGGTGGCTATAGAAATAGAACTGGTAGATAAAGACGAGAGGGAATACATGCTGAAAAAGGCGATAGCGGACCTGGGAGAGCAATATGAATATATCCTGATAGATTGCGCTCCCTCCCTGGGCTTGCTGACGCTCAATGCGCTCACTGCAGCAGATTCTGTCATTATCCCCATTCAATGTGAATACTACGCCCTGGAAGGCTTGGGCAAACTGCTCAACACCATTAAAAGCGTGCAGCGGATTCACAATCCGGATCTGGATATAGAAGGCATGCTGCTAACTATGTATGATTCCAGGCTGAGACTTTCCAATCAGGTTGTGGAAGAGGTCAAAAAACACTTTGGCGATATGGTGTTCGACACAATCATCCAAAGAAACGTGCGCCTTGGGGAAGCCCCGAGTTTTGGAGAGAGTATCATCAAATACGACGCGAGTAGCAAAGGGGCTGCAAATTACCTGAATATGGCCCATGAAATACTTCAGAAAAACAGACAGACAGTGTAATGGCTAAGGCGACGCGAAAACAGGCACTCGGTCGGGGACTTTCCGCTTTGCTGAAGGATCCTGAAAATGACATTCAGTCCGCTTCGGACCAGAATGCAGATAAGGTGGTCGGTAGTATTGTCGAACTGGATTTGGAGTCCATTGCAGTCAACCCGTTTCAACCCCGTTCCAACTTTGACGATGAATCCCTCAAGGAGCTGGCGGATTCTATCCGGCAACTGGGCCTTATACAACCCATAACTGTTCGAAAATTGGGTTTTGACCAGTACCAACTGGTCTCCGGGGAACGGAGGTATAGGGCCTCAAAACAGATTGGCCTCAAACAGATCCCCGCCTACATCCGGATCGCCAACGACCAGGAATCCCTGGAGATGGCCCTGGTTGAAAATATTCAGCGCCAGGATTTGGACCCGGTTGAAATTGCCCTTTCGTACGAACGCCTGATCGACGAAATAGGACTGACCCAGGAAAAATTAAGTGAGCGTGTAGGTAAAAAACGTTCTACAATTACCAACTACCTTAGGCTTCTCCGGCTGGATCCGATAATCCAAACAGGGATGCGGGACGGTTTTATCACTATGGGCCATGGGCGCAGCCTGGTAAACGTCGATTCCCGGGAAGACCAGATTTCCTTATATGAACAGATTATTGGTGAAAACCTCTCTGTACGGGAAACAGAGGCCCGGGTCAGGGGTTATCACAATCCTTCGGGCCAAAGCCAAAAGCAAGGGACTGCCGGGAAGCCGGAAATTCCAGATTTCGCAGCCGAAGGGCTTGAGGCTTTGAAGCAATATCTGGAGACAGAGGCCAAACTCGCTATTTCCGGAGACGGGAAGGGTAAAATTACCATCCCCTTTAAAAGTCCGGCTGATTTTAAAAACCTGATAAAACGGATAACCGGTGCCTAAATTTCTCCTCCTCCTCGTGGGTTTTTTTTGTGCCCTATCCGCTTTAAGGGCGCAGGAAGATAATCCGACGGAGCGGGAGACCGATTCTATCAAGAACATCATTGAGCAACAGGGAATCACCGTTGAAGAAGTAACCAAGAAATCATTTAACCCGCTGGCCCCGAGTAAGGCAGCTTTCTATTCTGCAGTCCTCCCGGGCCTTGGGCAGGCTTACAACAAGCGGTACTGGAAAATACCTATTGTCTGGGGAGCCATCGGCACGGGGGTAGCAGTTTATATTTATAACGACGATTTATACGACCGCACCCGGACGGCCTTTAAGAGAAGGCGAGCCGGGTTCACAGATGATGAATTCTACGACCTGAATCCGGATGATGATTTTATTCCTACCTCTCCGGGTCTATCGACAGAGGCACTGCAGGATCTCCAGGAAAGGTATCAGCGAGACAGGGATCTGGCATTACTTGTGACCATAGCTCTATACGCTTTAAATATAATCGACGCCAATGTAGATGCCCATTTGAGGCAATTCAACGTTAGCGAAGACCTGAGTCTGCAATTCGAACCCTATCTGGACTATCACCCTATAAATGCTGATGCGAGTTATGGGATAGGATTGGCAATCCGTTTTTAGAATCTATGAGAATTGGTTTATTCGGATATGGAACCATGGGTAAAATGATTGAGCGGATCGCCTTAGAACGGGGGCATTCCATTGAGTCGCGAATCGATACCCCCGGAGAGACCCCGGCATTCGAAACCCTCGACATCGCTATAGATTTCAGTATCCCTGGGGCGGCACTCGGAAATATTTGCGATTGCCTGGAGGCCGGTGTACCCGTGGTATCGGGCACCACGGGGTGGATGGATGATCTTCCAATAGCGGAACGCCTCTGCCGTGAGGTGAATGGCGCTTTCCTGTACGCATCCAACTTTAGCCTGGGAATGAATTTGTTTTTTGAGCTCAACGCCCACCTGGCCCGGCTGATGTCCCAATTTCCCGACTATTCCCTCCATATGACCGAAATTCACCATACACGCAAGGTGGATGCCCCAAGCGGTACGGCAATTACGCTGGCTGAGGGAATTATCGAAAATAGCTCCTATACCCAGTGGAATGCCGGTAATGAATCATCAAAAAATATCCCTATTACCTCCGAGCGCGCAGGGGATACTCCGGGGACACATCGCATTACCTATGAATCCAAAGTCGATCAAATTGAGATACAACACACCGCCCACAACAGGGAAGGATTTGCACTCGGAGCGGTTGTTGCCGCAGAGTGGCTTGTAGATAAAACAGGGATTTTTGGAATGAAAGACGTGTTAAACCTCCGTTAAATAGGATGAATTTACGCCATCAGCTGGCGTTCTTTGAAATTAAAAGGTACTTATGAATTACACACAATGGCTACTTTTTTTCCTGATTGTTCAGCTCATTCATTTCCTTGGGACCTGGAAACTCTATGTGAAAGCCGGGCGTAAAGCCTGGGAAGCCGCAATACCGGTTTACAACGCCATTATTTTGATGAAAATCATCAAAAGACCTTCCTGGTGGGTCGTATTGCTATTTATCCCCATTATCAACCTGTTGATGTTTCCGGTGGTTTGGGTGGAGACCATTCGAAGTTTTGGCAGGAATCGACTTGTGGAAACCTGGTTGGTCATTCTTACCCTGGGGTTCTATATTTATTATGTAAACTACGCGCTGGATGTCCAATACATCGAAGATCGGGACCTTCACCCGAAGTCGGCTTCCGGGGAATGGGTCAGCTCCATCGTCTTTGCCATTGTTGCGGCTACGTTGGTGCATACCTATTTCATTCAGCCCTATGTAATCCCTACGGGGTCCCTGGAACGTACCCTTAGGATTGGAGATTTACTCTTTGTAAGTAAATTCCATTTTGGAGCCCGTGTCCCCATGACGACCGTTGCCGCCCCCATGGTGCACGATACCCTTCCGGTTCTCCGCACCCGGTCCTACCTGAAAAAACCACAATTGCCCTATATGAGGCTGCCCGGATTTCAGAAGGTCGGGCGCACAGACCTTGTAGTCTTTAGCTGGCCTGCAGATACGGTAAGGCAGTTTTTCAAAGCAGAGGCAGGGGTTAAAAAACCTATCGATAAAAAATCGAATTACGTAAAGCGATGTGTTGGCGTTCCCGGCGACTCCCTGGAGGTGCGAAACGGTTATGTTTTTATCAATGGAAAACAATTGGAACTACCCGGGCGGGCCCGGCCGATGTACGATTATCGCGTCTACGGCCAAAAAGGTATCTCCGCCAGGGTCCTGGATCAGGCCGGTGTTTCAGATTTCACCCGTACCTATGTCACTGCCCCGTTGAATCGCGCCCAATTTGAAATTCTGAGTACAGCAAACCTCATGGGAGCCCAATCGAGGGAAGACGGGCAAATTGAATTGCTGACAGGCCCGAAAGGACTTTCTGTAGAAATCATCCGCAAAGCCGGGATCTCCTCCATTAAAGAGGTGACCCCACGGGAACGGGTGACGACAATGACTTCAGAGATGGTCGGTGCTCTTGAGAAGTTGTCCTCCGTAGATTCCGTAGTGCGCATCGTAGATAGCCGGGGTGAGGCCGGATATAATATTTTTCCACAGGATCCCCGCTATCCCTGGAATTACGACCAATTGGGCCCTGTTTACATTCCGGCGAAAGGCGATAAAGTCGAATTAACCCCAGAGACCTTCCCGCTGTACCAGAAAATTATCCGGGACTATGAAAGAAATACGGCCTCCGTCTCCGGGAACCAGGTACTGGTCAATGGCGAGGCTGTCGATTCCTACACCTTTAAGCAAGACTACTATTGGATGATGGGAGACAACAGGGATCATTCCGAAGACAGCCGGGCCTGGGGCTATGTCCCGGAGGACCATATCGTCGGTAAACCTGTATTTATCTGGATGAGTTTTGATAATTTCAACGACGGGATAGCCAATTGGAAGCCGCGGTGGGATCGCATTTTCACAACAGTAGGCGGGGATGGGGAACCCCGATCCTATTTCAGGTATTTCCTGCTCCTGCTCGTTGGGTATTTTGTTTTTGATTTCTTCAGAAAGCGACGCAGAAAGAACCAAAAGGGTTAATCTGGGATGGAAGTTTTAATCCATCCGGGGTACTTCCCCAATTGCCTGACCATGGCGGTTATCGCCCAACGGAAAGTCGTATGGGAAGTCTGGGATAATTTTCAGAAGCAAACGTATAGAAACCGATGTTTTATCGCCACAGACAAGGGGTCTCTTATGCTCAATATTCCGATCCGGCATGTGGGAGGCAAAACCGGCAGGCAAGCCTACCGGGAAGTACAGATCGAAAATAGCACACCCTGGCAGCGACAGCATTGGAGGAGTCTGGCTACAGCCTACAGATCCGCCCCTTTTTTTGAGTATTACGAGGCAGAACTCAGGCCTGTTTTTGAAAAACCCCCTTCTTTACTTTTGGATTTAAACCTTGAGACCATCTCCGTTATGTGCGGTCTGCTGGAGCTCCCATTCCCCACCTCCCGTTCAACCAAATTCGAAACCCAACCTGAAGGGATTCAGGATGGGCGGTTGTTGATCTCCTCTAAAGTAAAGAGTTCTGTTACTGTGCGGGAGTACGCCCAGGTCTTCCAGGAGCGGCATAGCTTTCTCAAGAACCTCAGCACCCTGGATCTGCTGTTCAACCAGGGACCTGCAGCTCGGGAATACCTTATGACCCAGGAACTTCCATGGGATGACTAGAGAGATCCTACATTACGGCATTCACTTTTTAGTTCCCGTTGTGGTCGGGGTCCTTTTTTATCCGCGCCACAGGCTGAAAGCAGTGTTTATACTGCTCTCCGGGATTGTCATTGACCTGGACCACCTCCTGGCCGATCCGGTCTTCGATCCGAACCGCTGCAGTATCGGGTTTCATCCGCTGCATACGTACTGGGCCATCGCTTTTTATACTATCCTGTTTATTCCCAGGGCTACCCGGATCTTCGGCCTTGCGTTGCTCATACATATCCTGGCAGATGCTGTGGACTGTTTGTTACTCTCCCTGGAGCTTTAACGTCACCTCCACGGGCAAATGATCTGAGGCCCGGATATCAAAATTCTGGTGTTTCACTACCTCTATGCCCGGGGATGCTAAAACGACATCAATACGGTAAGGCAGCATTTGATTCAGGTAGTAGGTAGCCCCCCATTTCTGACCTTTCTTCTTAAAACTATCTTGCATTCCTTTACTCATAATCCTGTAA
>Ga0272441_10002400_pt1 | contig 37820 bp, 34 predicted proteins | sample SSMProp6N_FD_193582 | JGI IMG/M metagenome (GOLD analysis project Ga0272441, IMG submission 193582) | Marine sediment archaeal communities from Little Sippewissett salt marsh, Falmouth, MA, United States - SSM-Prop-6N | ecosystem: Environmental > Aquatic > Marine > Wetlands > Sediment ... | reverse complement strand
GGACTATCCCCGCGCGTACGGGGGAACCTCGATGACCGCCGCACTACGGACCACCTACAAGGGACTATCCCCGCGCGTACGGGGGAACCCTACGTCTGCTGTGGCTGCCATTGCAGTGGCAAGGACTATCCCCGCGCGTACGGGGGAACCCCTAGAATATTAGGTCACGATGTGAGGGAAAACGAGTGTGAATCTACGTGTCGCGGTCTGTACCTGCAAGTGTCTCCAGTTCTCTCATGTCATGCTGCTGCGTAAGTTGCCCCAAGGCAAGCCATACGCCTTCATGATCAAGCAGCTCTGTCTTTGGCCACCCGATCATCCGGATTCCGATTCCACTAGGCACTTGTGGGTCGCTCCAGAGGAGGACGAGGCCACCATCCTCTGGGAGAAGCTCCGCCCAATCTTGGATCACTTCCCATACCCTCTCGCGCACGGCTTTCCCCATGCGGGGTGCAACGTACACGCCTGGCGCAACCTCCAACATGCACGAGGCCAGGAAGCCACGAAACCTGTCAGGGGCATTCCGCGTCATGCTGAGTGTCATCGGCATCGAGGAGCTCCTTGATGTCATCAATCATTGTGGGAATCACTTTCTGCCGTCGGAGGCTTTCTCCGATCATGCGGCGAGTGAGCCTCTCGATGTTGGTTTCCCCCTCGGCTTGAGCCTTCTTGGTTGCCGCAAACGCTGTCGGTAGCGTCAGAGATGCTCGATGGAGATCTGCGATGTCTAATGCGAAGGCTGTGCCAGCGCTCTCATGGATGAACCCAAGTTGAGGAATGGCGCCTGTCGCGGAAACGGCAATCATGGCCGCGGCGCGCACCGCAGACGAGGCGTGATTGATGGCTGTGTTGATGGTGTCATCTGCTGCGGGATTGCTGCGGTCATATCTCCGCCCTTTCCACGAAACGCCATATTGGTTCGCCAGAAGTCGATAGATTTCTCTCATTCGGCGCCCTTCGGCTCCGCGGAGGGCATCCATCGTTGTGTGGGGAAGCTCCTCCCCCAGGCGCATGAAGTACATCTTCCGCGCGATGCTCACGCGCGTGCCCTTGTCAGCCCACAGTCGGGCTTGCGTGCGAGCAAGGCTGGATCGGTCGGGACCCAACGGCATGCTGGCGGCATAGAATCGCACGCCATCGTCCCCCACGGCGAGCAACCCGGTCCCATGACGCGATAGGAGACGCAAGGCATCGTGGCTGACCGTGCAACCTGGCGCAAGAAGAATGTTCGAGACGGTTTGGAACGGAATCTGATATACCCCGCTCTGCAACGTCTCCGTTCCTGCTGTGGCGAATGACAGGCTTCCATCCTCGACGTACAGCTTCCCGCGTTCCAACCACAACAACCCGTGCCGCTCCACGTGTGGAACGCGTGCCGTCTTCAACCCAAGTCTTCCCTCAAGCACCTCTATCCTCCGGGACGTCTGATCTTGAGCATTCCAAACCCGAATGCTCGGTGACGTCCGATGCCCCGACGCAACAGATCGGTGAACCGTCCGCTATCCAATACCTCGAGTTCGCCGGCAAGCGTTGCGGAGGGCCGCTTGATCGTTTTCACATGGCGAGAAGCCTGGTGATCGCGCCGGAAGATACGGTCTAGGCTGAAACGTTCGAGGCGAACGGTGTGCGCAACGGCGCCGCCCAGGCGATCGAACTGATCTGAGAGCCAGTCGCGATACACCTTCTCGCGGTCGACCTCCGCGTTTGGGTCATTGATTTCCCATACACGCGACAGAAATGCGTCGACTTCAGCGCCCGCGCGATGGTATTGGCCGTCGGAGGATTTGCGCACTACCGGGCAGGCGCGCAGCTCGAATCCCAGCCTCGTGGCGCGTGGAAACAGCGTGGGCATCGGCTTGGATCTGAATCGTTCCCAGTCCGCGATGTCGTATATCATGGGGCTGGCAAACGCTTGTGCGCCTGCCTTGAGTTCTTCCTGTGCTACCGATGAGTAGGCGAGTATTCGGATGTGTCTCCCGCTGGTGTTCTCCACACTAAAGGGTCCTGGTGCCTTGTCGCCAAACAGCTCACGTAGCGCACAGTGGGTGATATAGCTCAAGTCCACTTGCTGGACCGGGAGGTGAAGCGCCCGCCCCAGGTTGACCAATCCGCGGAGTTCAAGCCATATTTCGATCATGAAGAGCGAAGCGTGATCCATCATATCACTCCTTGGCCGTTCTCCCCGAGTGCAACCTCGATGTTGCCTGTGGCGATCCACCGTTCTCCGCTGTGGATCTGGTTGGCCCAATCCCGCAGATCCGTGGCCAGTCGTTTGTCCGACGCAGGGTCGGGTGTCGTCGGCCAGCAGGCCCGGAACTTGCCACTCTCCAAAGCCCAACGAGGGTCACAAAGAGGGGCAAGAAGATCGTCGGCTTGGGTGCGCCCTAGGAGTAATCGCCCAGCGGGCAAACAGGCCTTGCGCCCGATGAAGAGCGGACGTTCCGGCGCCTGGAAACTCTGCTCAAGGTCTTCGACCGTGGGGCGCTCAGATGCCGGATCGAGGGAAATCGCTACGGTGTACACCGCGTCGGCCCAGTAGTCCCGGTAACGGATATGTGTTTTGGTACTGGCTGGGCCTCCCTTTCGTTCCTCCAGTCGGCCGTGAGTGGTCCACGCTCTCTCGCTTCGCATCAACGGCTTGCCGAGATCAACCGTCTGGTAATCTCTTATACGTGTTCCCCCATGGTCCTGTCGGCAGGCGTAGCGCAAGCGTGTTTGCAGTCGCTGCAGGAGCGAGTGGTCGTGGTGATCGTAGCCGAGCGCATTGCCAAGGAGGCCGCAGATCATCGAGCAAGCAGGAAAAACCTTGATCACTCCGTAGTTGTCTATGATGGGTGCTCCGAAGCTCATCATGGGAGCATCGAGCCGCAACAGCAGGACGTCCATGGCGTCACCCCCTGACCTGCGATGCGGCCCATGCCGCCGCTTCCGCAAGGGGCACTGTTTTGTCGACGCCAACTCCTCCGGTGAGTAGCTCCACAGGACCTACTGCCGACAATCTCCGGTCCTCCTTTGAATCGTACATCACATCCAGTTCTTCGAGGTGTCTCGCGAGTTGTTTGTAGGTGTTTGTCAGGAGATCAGCCTTCCTCTCAACGGGGTTTCGGAACGCGTTGGCAAGGGTGCGTGGCTGGGATGCGCCAACCTCGACCAAGACGAGCTCCGAATGGGCATAGGGAGCGGTTGAACCCAGCTTTGCTCCGGGCGAGACGGTTGCGATGATGTGAATAAGGCGCTCCACAACCGACGCAGCGAGGTTGCGATCGGCATTCTCCCACTCCGTACGTAAACATCCTTCGAGATTGGAGACAAGAAGAGGCACGTCGACCACGACGTATCCGTAGAAGAGGCCGCTTGCCAATTCGCTTGTGTTGATGTGCCCGCTGCCCAACTCGCCATCGTCGCTTGAGGCGACGAGTTCGTCTACGGCAGAGAAATAGTCGTTCTCGCTTTCCTCTTCGTGTGTCGTGAATGCGTGTGCAACGTGGATGGCCGCATCACCGCGCGCCAGGAGATCACTTGTCGCCATCCGCCCGAACAAGGCGGCATCGAGTCCCGTAGCGTGCCCCAATCCTTGGAGGTTCTTTTTCAGTTCCTTGTCCGAAAGCTGCTTGCAGACGTCGATGACAGCCTTTGTCTGCCCTTCGGCGAGATTCGATGCCGGATCGGTCCACAGATCTGGAAGATTCTCGCGAAGCTCGTCCAGCACCTGCTTGGTCAGGTCTAGAAGGTATCGAACCTCGGGCTCACCGAGAATGGTAACTTGCGTGGAATGGAGCAGAGAGGCAAGACCTTCCTCCTGCTTGAGGATCGCCTGAAGGGCACTGTCCGTGGTCTTCTTGCCGGAGAGAACTAGCTCCATGAGCGTCTTCACCACGCAGACCACCAGTCTCTCCGGGTATCGCTCCTTGATCAGAGGCTGCGCAATCAGCCGATCGAAGGTCTGGCGGGAGCGGACTGTCGGCGCCACATCGAGGTCGGTGAGGGCTTGGTTCCCCTGGTGATGGCGCCAGTGGTATTTGAGGCACTGCGAGGAGATTCGTGTGCGGGTAGCTCCGCCGAACGGCAGACGCTTCGCGAATCCGGCATCGTCTCGATTGAGAAGGGTGGCAGGATATGATGTCAACGTGTGGATCTGTACGAATTTTCCGGGCCTCATGGTTCCTCCTTGCTGATCTCGCTTTGTCGAGAGTCCGCACGCTCGTGATGATGGAGCGAGCTATAGTAAGAACGCGCGATGCGTCGGCGGTGCTTTTCAGCCCACTCTTCGCGTTGGTTGAGCACGAGTTGCGCCATGTCCGCCCAGTCGGCGATCTGAGTCTTGCTTGAGAGGAAGCGGGCGACACGGCGCACTTCTCCAACCAGCGCGTCACCCCGGGCTTGTAGCAAGCGAACGAATCGGAGTTCCGACCAGCCTGCTTGCTCTAGGGCTTGGCCGAGTGGCGTGCCTGGGCTGTGAAGCCCGGAAGTGATCGCCATCCCCGTCAGGACAGCGGACCAGAGCCGTTCCTTCTCGTCGCGGTCACGCCCGGCTGTCCAGGTGTCCGGTACGTAGGCCACGAGCAGCTTCCAAAGGGCTGGGCTGTACGGTGATTCGACTGAGGCGCGTCGCAATTGCGCGAGTTCGCCAGTTGAGAGCGTATGCTCCATTGCATGGGCAATCCTGCCGATGACGGTCTGGGTGGTCGGCTCCTTGGATTCGGACTCGAAAGGTTCTGTTGACGGACTCATTCCTCCTCCTTTCTGTAGTTTCCCGTAGGTTCTTCGTTCTTCAGAATGCCGGCCGCGGTCCGACTGAAACTGGACTCCGCTGCGCTGATGGCCCGATAGCGACGAACGGATGGCAGAGGCGTGCTTCTGATCGCGTGATTCAGTTGCGTTCTGGCAAAGCCGAGAATGCGTCTCTTCCATCGAACGCTCGCTTCGTCCCCGGCCAGGGGTACTGAAGCCCATAGGTCGTCGAAGAACACGTCGTCAACCTCAGCGTCGTAGGCTGCCGCCCAACGATTGAGCTTTGCCCAATCTACGTTTCCCTCGCTCCCCGCCTTCATCAGGGCGAAAAGGGCGACGGTGAGCACCTTCTTCTGGACCTCCGAGGCCAAGTCGACTTGGAGTTTCGCCCGGGCGGCGAGCTTCTCGCGTTCGGTGGGCGAGCCGAACAAGCGGATTACGCTCGCAGGTACGGGCACCACGCGACGGTGCCATCCCCCGGTGACTCCCTGTCCGCGAACGAGTGTGGTCGCGGTCGCCAACGCGCCATCGCTTTCCGCTTCCGTTGCCTCGAGTGCGGGCGGACGGACGTAGTTTCCGGAGAAGAGAATCTCCTGCAGCAACCGGTAGGTGAATCCTCGTTCGCCAACGGTCAATGCCTTGCCGGCTTTCTTGTCGATCGGAGTCCAAGGGTCACCGATGGCACCATCGGCTCCCTCGCGCACTGCCACACGAGGACCTCTTGAGTTCGCGCGTAGGCAACGGAGTGCGCCACCAGACTGCACAAACCGTATTCGGCGGCAGATCTCGATGAACAGGGGATCACAACGCTCCAGCGGAAGTGCTGCAGCTCTGGATCCATCCCAGGGCTGAAGCCACAGGAGCGCGATCCCTTCAAGGTCGTAGCTGAACTCCTCAGCCAGGCGTGCACGCGCGGTCAGCAGAACCTCTACATCGCGCCGGAATCGTCCTCCCCAAGAGAGACTGGGACAGAGTTCCACAAGCGGGCGGTTCCCGAATCCTCCATTCATGCGGGAGATGCCGTAATTCCCCTGACCAAGGAAACCATCCATCGTTTGGAGTGTCACCAGCGCGTAGATCCAGTGCTCAATGCGGGGAGAAGTGATCCGCTTCATCTTGATGTCGTGGTTCTTGGACGTCACCAACATGTCGAGTTCATCGGGGGTGGTCAGATCGGCCTTGTAGTGCGCGGCCTTCAGAGAACCCTCCGGCACCGGAGGTTGCAGGAACGCTGGGCGGGCGACATCTTCAACCAACAGGCACCAGCAATCCTCAGACCCCTCTGCGAGAGAGACCAGGAGCGCTCTCCACTGGTCGCTGGTTAGGTTGAGGTCGTGTCTTCCATCGCGCGCAAGCGCCAGCGTGGCCAGCTGCACGAGAAAGCAGTGCCACGCCTGCCGTTGATGGAACTGGAGTGCGACGAAAGAGGCAACGTCGCCCGATGAGAGTTGGACAAGAACTTCCGGCAGCGTGAGGCCACGCTCTTCCCCCGTTTCCAGAGTCACCCGAAACAGGGGCTCATCCAACACCGAGTACCGAGAAGCATCAGACATGGGAATCTTCCTCCTGACGACCGGCTCCTTGTGGGCGAAGTCCGAGTCGGTCATAGACAAACGCTCTTCCGCCGAAGGTGAATTCGACGCTTCCCGATTCGATGACGATGTCTTCCGCTTCGGCATCGTCATCGGTGTCGGATACGTAGTGGGCCGGAAGGGTGAGCTTGCGAATCTTGTTTCCAAACGGACTGATGACGTCCTCCTCGAGATCTACTGTGCGATCGCCTTCTCCCAGACGGGTCTTGATCCTCTCGTTGAGATCCCTCGGGAACTCTTCTGTGCCGAATGGCTTGGCGCGAGGAAGAAGCACCAGGCTCGCGTACGAACGCCCTGCGCTGTGGATGCCGAGAATGTAGGTCGCATGCTGCTCCCAGCGGCCCCCCAGGCTGGAGACAATCCGGGCCAATGCCTCAGGGTGTGTGCCCCTCTCTACGAGTTCTCGATTCATCGTCGGGATGACCCACGTGCTGTGTGCTTCGACGAGTCGCCAGGTGGCTTCCAGCATGCGGAGGTCTTCATACACGGTCCCTAGTCCATGGGGGCCAACGGCTCTGCCGTTCGTGCGGATGTGCGATTCGAGTGAGCGTTCTAGGGGCAAGAGGATCAGCGCCTTGGGTGTTGAATACTGGTCCGGGCGGGAGGTTGGCGGTCTGTTCTCCGGGTGCCGATGAAGACGCCCGATGCGCTGAAGAAGAACATCGATCGGGCATAGGTCGCTCATCAGCAAGTCCGCATCGAGATCCAGGCTTTGCTGCACGGTCTGCGTCGCGATCGCGACGATCCCGCCACGCTGAGAGCCCTTGCCGAATTCCGAAGTGATGGCTTGATCCAAACCCGTACGGTCCAGCCTGGCGAACCGGGAATGGTGGGGTGCTGCGACGCCATTCACGCGAAACAGCACGTTGCTGTCTGATCCGGCGAGGCGTTCGATAGCCCGTTGGGTGGAGATGCAGTCACGTACCGTATTCCGGATTACCAGTACGCGTGCGCCACTGGCTGCTGCTTCGAGTGCCAAGTGAGCAATGCCGTTTGGATCTGCCGCAATAGGCCGCGCTTCCACATGGACGTGCTTGACGGCCTGAGAACCTGCGGGAAAGACATGCTTCAATCTCTGTCTGGAACCGTCGGTGGTGGAGATCGAGGGATAGGGCGCCTTGTGTGCTTCGCGGAGCGATGGTGGCGGAACAGGGGCCGCGTGCATGAAGCGATACTTGGCGGCTGCACCAAGGGTGGCTGACATGAGGAAGGCGTGTCCACCAGCCTGCAGGTGATGGGAGAGAACGCTTTCCAGCAAGCGGTCCATGTACACATCAGATGCGTGCACCTCGTCTACGATTAGCAGATGCGTCAGTAGCGCCGCTGCGCGAAGGTGCGCATGTGGCACCTGGAGTGTCGAGAGAAGAACCTGATCGATTGTGCCGACAACCACCGTTCCTGCCAGGTACCGCTTCGGACGTTCGGCGGCCCATCCGCGGTATCGCCAGCGCTCCTTGTCGTCATCGTTCCACAGAACGCTGAATGGAGGGAGCTTTGTGCCAATCGCTTCGTCGACTCTGAGATACCCAGGCACAGCCAGGACAACCCCCGGCCGATTGTCGGGATGTGGGAAGGCTCTCCTGACGGCTGCAACCACGCGACCGTGTAGCTCGGTGGCCGCTGTGCGTGTTGGCAGTGCGAAGTACATGCCATCCACTAGTCCCTCGTGGAAGAGTTGGATGAATCGCGTGAGTGCTGCTTCTGTCTTGCCTGACCCCGTAGGGGATTCGAGGATCGTAAGGCTCCCATTGACGTGGTCGGGCAGCTGGGCGCACGCTTGTTGAATGGGGCGTGCCGAATAGTCTGCCGGTACGACGTCTGCGAATCCCGGGCGCTTCGATCCGAGATCCGTCCGCGCTTTGTCAGGAGCCAACCCGAGTTGCACAAGCGCAATACTCGCATGCTGCCTGGCGTACACGATCCTCTCAGTAGAGCCCATCTCGTACGCGAAGAATCGCTCATCGGAGCCAATCCAATCGGCGAGCGTCAGAAGCCCATTGAATGCGTGCTGGAATTCCGTCGAAGGCGGAAACGGTTGTGCCTCACTATCCATGGCGCGCGGAAACCACAACTCGGCTTCGCTTCGCATGGCCCGCAATTCATCTACAGGATTGCGTTTCCCGGTTGCTCTCCAAAGGTTGGGGTCGAAGCGGGATGATGATGGCCGGATGGGGCGTCCATGATGGCAGAAGGCGGCAAGAAGAGACGCAACGAGTGCCTCTTCTGACTCGAACCAGGCGAGCATCTGCTCCAGGCCAAGCGCGGAGACGATGGCGTTCTTCTCTTGTCCATCCCAATCCATGAAACTGACGAACGGCGAGACGTGACCGATCCGTGGTGCGTCCTTGCGGTGAGCGCGCTCTTGGAAGCCGTGGTTCACCTTGCCGGCGTCGTGAAGCGCCGCAAGGACACAGAGCCGAGCAATCTGCACGGCGGACAACTGATCCTGACCCAGGATTCGGCCAAGGCGGGCCCGCAAAACAGTTCTTGTAAGTAGTGCTTCGAGAACTGCCGCTACGTCAGCAGAGTGAGCTTCCAACGCGTGCCAGGAGACGACAGCCCCCTGGTCGTCGGTTGCGATCTTCGCCCAGAGGCCAACCTGACTACATGAGTCTCTCATTGCTTTCATCCCGCACATCCACTCAAGCTGTCTTCTCCAGCGCAACAGGGGTTCGCAAGTATGGTTGGCACATATGCAGACGTAGCCTCGCTATTCCCATCGAAGAGATCTCCGAATTCGCGGGCGCTCTGAATCGTTGACTTGATGGCGGGTTTCGGCTGGTACGCCTCCCGCTGAGCTGGATGGTCGCACACGACTTCACGCTCCTGAACAGTGAGAAGTATATGAAAAGATCGGGATTTGTAAAGCAAGTGGATGAGCAACGCGATAGACAGGCGAAGTGGCAGCAACGAGAGCGGAATTGGCTCTGATAGTCGTGCAGCTGCCTCTCACGTGGATTGAGTTGCTTCGCTCTCCCGCGAAGCGGAGGGGGATGATTGGAGATAGCGAATGGGGAGCAAGCAGTGAACACTCTCGGGTAGACTCTTCTCTTGCTGCACCCAACGCGGGTTGCGTCGGAGATCGGTGGCAGGAGCGGTGGAGGGGACAAGAAGCTCGATCGGTTTGGACCAACATTCCTCGGGAAGTACTCGGCGTGGTCAAACAAGAACCGAGGAGGTCTTCTCCCCGGTTCTGCATACAGTAACGTCTGGTGGAGGTGGCGGGAGTCGAACCCGCGTCCGAAGATACCTCTGGTCGGCGTCTACAAGCTTAGTTTCGCGTTTTGATCTCGATCCGGGCCCTCCCGCGAACCGGATGAACCGAACCCAGCTTCCCTAGATTTCGGTGGCACGTGGGAAGCAACCGTGCACACCATACCCGCTAAGTTGACGCCTGGATGAAGCCCGCGGGAAGCTCCATTAGACGGCCTTCCCTAGTTTAGGGAAGGAGCAGCAAATGCGTAATTATTCGCAGTTGTTGTTTTGTACGCCAGTTTTAGGAGATGACGAACGCTCCGCTTGCAGCCTCGCTTCGATAACCCCGTCGAAGCCGGAACACCCCCATGTCAAAGAACCGCCTCATTGTAGTCCGCTTGCCCGGGCTTGACAACGGAGGGGCTTTTCTTGTTCTCTCCTACGAGATGAGATATGGAATGATAGGCTTAACGCTCGTGTTCGCGCTGGGGATCCTGATCGGATCTTCCTGTCCCGTCTCCTTCTCTGGAACGACCCTGTGGTGCACGGCGGCTGCGGCCACGGCGCTGGCACTCGTCGTACGGCGGTGGCCACGGCTGCGGCGATCCCTGCTCTTCCTTGCGGTGTTCGCGTTCGGGATCTTGCGTGTAGGCACAGCACCCCCGTTCCCGGCGTGGCTTCTACGCCGGGCGGATACGATGACCGAGGTCACCGGTACGGTGGTGTCGTATCCGGATCTCGGAACCCGGCACATTACGTTCACCCTTGCGCCCGATCACCTGCCGGCACGGATCCGCGTGACGTGGTTTGCCGGGGATGGCGACCTTCCGGCGGTCGCGTACGGCGACCGGCTGCGCTTGACGGGCGATGTCTCACTTTCGGATGCATTCGACGGCTTCGATTACCCGGCGTACTTGGCCCGCCGGAACGTCTTCGCCACGATGCGGGTTGCATCGGCTGCCGAGGGTCTCGTCGCAGGAACGGCCGGGTTCTCGATTCCTCGCGCGGGCGACCTGCTTCGTCAGCGGGTCCTTGCCCGGCTCCGGGCAGTCCTGTCGCCCACGCAGGCCGCTTTGGCCCAAGGGCTTCTGCTAGGAGACCGCACGGCACTCGGAGACGAGCTCACCGCGGCATTCGAGCGGACCGGCATGATGCACGTCCTGGCGGTGTCCGGCCTGCACCTGGGCATCGTCCTTGCCGGGGCGTGGTTTGCGTTGCGCTGGATCGGGCTCCGTCCGGCGTGGACGTTTCCGCTGGTCGGCATTCTTGTCGCGGCGGTGCTGTGGATCGTGGGGCCGCGGGTCAGTCTGATTCGCGCGAGTCTGTTGTTCGCCTTCCTCGCCCTGGGCAGCGTCCTGGCCGATCTCGGCCGGGTTCTCCGTAGGACGGTTCGACCGATCAATGGGCTCGGATTCGCCGCCTTGGTGATCCTCGCCCTTCACCCGAACGACCTGTTCGATGCCGGGTTCCAGTTGTCGTTCGGCGCGACGGTGGGGATCCTGCTTGCGGTACACCCGGCGGTCGTTGTTGCCTGCCGCCGGTGGGCGGGAAGCTTGGGTGCGGCAACGCACCTTCCGCCTCGGCTGTTCTCCTTCATCCTGTCGATCTTGATCGTCTCCGCGGCGGCACAGGCCGGTGCGGCCCCGGTGGTGGCGTGGCACTTCGGGACGTTTCACCCCTGGGCCCTGCTCGCGAACCTCGTCGTGATTCCCCTGGTGACGCTCGCCCTGTGGCTCGGCCTGGCGGCGGTGCTCCTCTCAGGGACACCGATCGGCGCGTTGGCGGCTACGCCGTTTGGCTGGGCGATCGAAGGATTTCTGTGGGTGATCCGCGGGGTGGATGCGCTCCCGGGCGTGGCATGCCCTGCATCACGCTTCCTTGCACTGTGGTTGGCAGGCGCCTCGGCCTTTGTCCTCGCGGTGATCACGATCTATCGAGCGAGGATCGAATCGGCAGCTACACTGCCGTTGGATGGCGACTACCCCTGTGGGTCGTCGTCGTGGACCTTGTACTCCACATCGATGACATCCGGTTCGCGGCGGGAGGGCCCCTGATTCTGCGGCGGCCGGCGGCGTTCGGTGAAGTGACGGAAGATCAAGGCCACGGCGGCGATGTCGGTGAGGATCCCGGGAACGATCAGCAGGATGCCTGCCAGCACCAGGGCCCACTCGGAGCGGCGCAGGTACGCGCCCGGGCGGAGGAGGAGCTGAATGAGTTCCTCGGTTCGAAGGGCCGTCTTCCGGGCGGCGCGCAAGACCACGTATCCGAGGACGCCGGAGAGCAACACCTCGGCAAAGATCCATGCGCCTCCGACGGCCAGTCCGAGCCGTAGAAGGATCGCGATTTCCACAAAGATAAATGCAAACACAAGAATCGGCATCGTCAATCAGCGCATGGTAACGAAACGCCCCGTTCGGCTCAATCGAATCTTCACGATGGATTGACGAACGGCCGGGTAGGGTCTAGTCTTCTCCTCACCATGCAACGATCCGACAGAGAACTCCTGGTGGGATTGAACCTCATTCCGCAGCTGACGCCGAAGCGCTCGAAGGTCCTATTCGCAGCGTTCGACTCGTTTCAGGCCATCTGGAATGCGCCCGCGACACGGTTCTCCGAGGTCTTCGGGTCGGGGGTGATCGGACAGGCGATCGCCGCCGGACGCAGCGAGCAGCGCATGCAGGAGGAACTGGATCTGGCGGAGGAGCACGGCGTTCAACTCGTCACGCTCGTGGATGAGGCGTATCCGCTGTTGCTGCGAGAGATCGACGATCCTCCGCTGGTGCTGTATGTGAAGGGCGAGTTGCCGATCGACACCGCGCGGTGCATCGCGGTGGTCGGGACGCGGCGCAGTACGCGCTACGGAAGCATGGTCGCCGGACGGTTGGCGAGCCAGTTGGCGTTGCGTGGGATCACCGTGGTCAGTGGCTTGGCGGCCGGCATCGATACCGCTGCGCATCAGAGCGTCTTGGATGTCGGAGGGCGCACGGTGGCGGTGCTGGGATGCGGCATCGACCGTGTCTATCCCAAGCGGAACCAGGGCCTCTACGATGCGATCACGGGGCACGGAGCGATCCTCAGCGAGTACCCGATCGGGACCTCGCCGGCGAAGTGGACGTTTCCGCAACGCAATCGGATCCTTGCGGGATTGTCGCGTGGGATCGTCGTGGTCCAGGCGCCGGAACGAAGCGGCTCGCTGATCACCGCACGATTGGGGCTGGAGCAGGGGCGTGAGGTCTTCGCGGTGCCAGGAAACATCAACACGCTGACCTCGGCGGGCACGAATCGCCTGCTCAAGCAGGGCGCCAAGCTCGTCGATAGCGTAGAGGACATCCTGGAGGAGTTCCCAGATCTTCGCTCAATCGGCAAAGGAACCGCGGAGGAACCCGAACCCGGCGAGGTGTCTCTGGGCGAGCGGGAGCGCAAGGTGTATGAGCTGATCGCGCTTGAACCCGTCCATGTTGACGATATCATTGCGCGTGCGGACCTGTCCCCAACTGAAGCGTCGCACACTCTCCTTCTTCTTCAACTCGAAGGACTCATCGAGGAAGTGGAAGGTGGTCGCTACATGAGAAAACCATAGCAGGAGGAAGTGAAATGACCGTTCAACGGACACTGGTGCTGTGCAAGCCCGACGCGGTTCAGCGAGGCTATGTGGGAAGGATTCTCACACGCCTGGAGAGAAAGGGTCTGAAGATCGTCGGACTCAAGATGGTCAAGGTGAATGAGGCGCTGGCCGCACGGCACTACGAGGAGCACGTGGACAAGCCGTTTTACCCTGAGCTGCGCGACTTCGTTACGTCTTCGCCGGTGATGGCGATTGCGGTCGAGGGCAGGAACGCCATCGAGGTCGTGCGAGACCTGATGGGCGTGACCAACCCGCAGAAGGCGGCGGCCGGAACGATCCGTGGCGACTTCGGTCTGAACCTGACGATGAACCTCGTACACGGCTCGGATTCGCAGGCTTCTGCCAAGCGCGAGATCGCGCTCTTCTTCTCCGAGGAGGAGCTGTACGACTACGACCTGACGATCGCGGCCTGGACGTAGGACAACCCGCGGGACCGGCAGCCCGCTGCTCTCTGCCGAAACCCATTGCAACGGAGGACTCGAATGGAACTCTCGAAACGTTACCAGCCGGCTGAAGTGGAAGCGAAGAACTACCGTTTCTGGGAGGAAGGCAACTTCTTCCGCGCTTCGACCGGCGTCGTTGACAAGGTTCCATTCTCCGTCGTTATCCCGCCGCCGAATGTCACGGGGCGGCTGCACATGGGCCATGCCCTCAACAACACGCTGCAGGACATCGTCGTGCGATACAAGCGGATGACCGGGCACGAGACCTGTTGGTTCCCGGGCACGGATCATGCGGGGATCGCTACGCAGAATGTGGTGGAGAAACAGCTTGCCCAGGAAGGGCTGTCGCGTCACGACCTGGGGCGCGAGGCGTTTGTCGAACGCGTGTGGGAATGGAAGGCGAAGTACGGCTCGGAGATCATCGAACAGTTGAAGGCGCTCGGTTGCTCCTGCGACTGGTCGAAATTGCGGTTCACGCTGGATGAAGGCCTGTCGCGCGCCGTTCGCGAGGTGTTCGTCAAGCTCTACAACGAGGATCTCATCTATCGCGGCGCCTATCTGGTGAACTGGTGCCCTCGCTGCGAGACGGCCGTCTCCGACTTGGAAGTGGAGCACGAAGACGTCGACGGCGCCCTCTACTACGTCCGCTACCCGTTGGAAGACGGCGGGCACATTCTGATCGCAACGACCCGGCCCGAGACGATGCTCGGTGATACGGCGGTGGCGGTGAATCCCGATGACGAACGGTTCAACCACCTGATCGGGAAGACGGCGCGGCTTCCGATTCTCGACCGGGTGCTGCCGATTGTGGGGGCCACCGAGGTGGATCCCGAGTTCGGTACCGGTGTTCTGAAGATCACCCCGGCGCACGATCCGATCGACTTCGAGATCGGAAAGGCCAACCAGCTGGATTCGATCAGCATCCTCAACGGAGACGGGACGATCAACGAGAACGGCGGGCCGTTCGCGGGGATGGATCGCGAGACGGCGCGTCGTGCGGTGGTGGCGCGGCTGGAGGAGCTGGGGTTGCTGGAGAAGACCGAGCCGTACCGTCATGCCATCGGCCACTGTGAGCGGTGTTCCACCGCCATCGAACCGCTGATCTCGACCCAGTGGTTTGTGCGGATGGATGGGATGGCCGCCGCGGCGATCGCGGCGGTGAAAGACGGACGGATCGCGTTTACGCCGGAACGTTGGTCGAAGCTGTACTTCGATTGGTTGGAGAACGTCCGTGATTGGTGTATTTCCCGTCAGCTGTGGTGGGGGCACCGGATTCCGATCTGGTATGGCCCCGACGACCACGCCTTCGCCGCCCACTCCGAGGCCGAGGCCGCCGAGCAGGCCGCCGAGCATTACGGTCGAGACGTCGCGCTGCGCCAGGACGAAGACGTGCTGGATACGTGGTTCTCTTCTTGGTTGTGGCCGTTCTCCATCATGGGGTGGCCGGACGAGACCGCCGAGCTGGAGACGTACTTCCCGACGAACTTCCTGCTCACGGGCTTCGACATCCTGTTCTTCTGGGTGTCGCGGATGATCATGGCTTCGCTTCACTTCACGGAAGACGTGCCGTTCAAGACGGTGTACATCACGCCGTTGATCGTGGACGAACACGGTCAGAAGATGTCGAAATCCAAGGGCAACAGCGTCGACCCGATCGATCTGATCGACGAGTACGGCGCCGACGCGCTGCGCTTCGCCGTGGCCCACGTCACCGGCAAGGGCCGTACTGTGAAGATGCCGTGGGCTCAACTGGCCGAAGCACGCAACTTCCTGAACAAGCTGTGGAACATGGCCCGCTTCGTGTTGATGAACCTCGGCGAAGAACGGCCGGAACTGCCCGAGACGATCGACCGCTTAGAGGACCGGTACATCCTGTCGCGGCTGCACGCGACCGCGACAACGGTTGCGCAGCATCTGGACGGATACAACTTCAATCTCGCTGCCGAGGCGCTGTACGACTTCATGTGGCACGACCTGTGCGATTGGTACGTCGAATTGGCGAAACCCCGGCTGCGAACGACTCCTGGCGATGGCGTGAAGGGAGTTTTGCATCACGTGCTTGCGCAATCGATGCGCCTTCTGCATCCGTTCGTTCCGTTCATCACCGAAGAGATCTGGCAGGTGCTCAGCAGCTCGCCGGAGTCGGTCTCGGTGGCGCCGTACCCGAGCGGCGGCGAGCGCGATGAGGCCGCCGAGCGGCTGATGGAATCGTTCCAGCAGGTGATCACCGCGGTGCGCGCGATCCGCGCGGAGTGGAACGTTCCGGCCAAGGCGCCGCTCACTGTCCACGTGCAGACGGCGGACAAGCAACTGGCGGCCACCTTGCGGGAGTACACCGAAGCGCTCGGTGTGCTGACCGAGGCGCAGACGTGGAACGTTGCCGAAGAGATCGATGCGCCGAAAGGGTCCGCGCGACAGATCCTGGCGGATGCCGAGGTCTTCGTTCCGCTGGCGGAGTGGATCGATCTCGATGCGGAGAAGGCGCGCCTGCAGGGTGAGCTGTCCTCCGTTGCAGCCGATCTGGCTCGCGTCGAAGGGAAACTCGGCAATGCCAAATTCCTCGAGCGTGCGCCACAAGAAGTGGTCGAGAAGGAACGTGCCAAGCGCAACGAGTTCCGGCAGAAGCAGCAGCGGCTCGAGACGAATCTGCAAGCGCTCGGAGGGTAGATGACCTACGCCGAGGCTCGGGAATTCCTCAGCCGCCTCCCGCGGTTCGAAGTCAAGCCTGGGCTGGAGCGGACCCGGTGGCTGCTGGACGGTCTCGGCCGGCCCGAGACCGTGGTGCGGGCAGTCCACGTTGCTGGCACCAATGGAAAGGGCTCCGTTGTTGCCATGCTCGATGCGGTGCTACGTGCCGCGGGATATCGCGTCGGACGGTTCACCTCCCCGGAGGTGCTCGACTACCGCGATCGCATCGCCATCGATGGCGAGTGGATCTCCGAAAAAGCCTTCGCGGACCTTGTCGAACGCCTCGAACCGCTAATCAACAGCATGGCGGACGTGCCGACCGAGTTCGAAGTCCTCACGAGCATGGCGCTCCGGTGGTTTGCCGACCAGGCAGTGGATGTCGCGGTGGTCGAGGTCGGGTTGGGCGGACGGTTCGATGCGACCAACCTGGTTCGGCCGGTCTTGGGAATCCTGACCAGTGTGGACTACGACCACACCCATCTACTCGGCGAGTCGCTCGAAGCGATCGCGTGGGAGAAGGCCGGGATCGCCAAGCGTGGCATTCCTCTGGTTGTGGGCGGCCTTCCGCCGGCTGCGGAATCGGTGGTCCGTTCGGTGTGCGAGGACATCAACGCGCCGTGTGAGGATGCTCGGGAGATCGCGCTCGAGCGGGAAGACGGGCCGGAGCCCCCGGCGCGGTACCGGGTGAGCGGGGAAGGACTTCCATCTCGGATTGAGCTTCCACTCCTCGGCGGCTATCAAAAGGGCAACCTGCGCCTCGCGCTTCGCGCCGTGCAGCACCTTCGCGGTGCAGGTTTCGAGCTTCCGGACGGTGCGGTGATCCGCGGACTCGGTGGCGTGCAGTGGCCGGGGCGATTCGAGATTGTATCCCGCCGGCCGGATGTGATCCTCGAGGGGGCGCACAACGTGGCCGGGGCCCGGGCGCTCGTGGCCGACCTCGAGCGGTACGTTCCCACACGAGCGCGGCGGCACTTGTTGTTCGGTGTGCTCTCGGACAAGGATGCGGCCGGCATGGCGCGTGTGCTGTTTCCTCACTTCTCGCGGGTTTGGCTGACGCAATCCTCCAGTCCCCGCGCACTGCCTGCCCGGGAGCTGTCCGGACATGCGGCAGAGTTGTCGGTGCCGCACACATGGTATGATTCAGTTCGTGAGGCTTGGGCAACGGCTTGCAGTGCGCTTCAACCGAACGACGTGCTGATCGTTGCGGGCTCGTTGACGGTTGTCGCTGAAGCGCGGAAGCAGATGGAGCGGAAATGAGACCTCTGATCGAACGGATTCGAGAGGGTGAGATCCCTCGGCACATCGCCTTGATCATGGACGGCAACGGCCGGTGGGCGGAGTCACAGGGCTGGCCGCGCACGGCGGGGTATCAGGCCGGTGCTCAGGCCGCCGAACGGCTGCTCCGGTTTGCCGGTGAGCGGCTGGGCATCCGCTACATCACGCTGTACGCGTTCTCAACCGAGAATTGGAAGCGTCCGGAGACGGAAGTCGCCTTTGTCATGAAGCTCCTCGAGCGCTTCCTGCGAGAGAAGACGGGCGAGTTCGTGCAGAGAGGGATTCGTTTGCGTGTGGCCGGAAACGTCGAAGACCTTCCCGAATCTCTGCAGAGGAGTCTCGATCGCTCGCTGCGAGAGACGAAGGACTGCGATGCACTCCACCTCACGGTGGCGCTCAGCTACGGCTCGCGGCAGGAGATCGTCCAGGCATGTGCACGAATCGGAGAGGAAATCGCCGCGGGACGGATGGCCGTGTCTGATGTGTCCGAACAGGCCCTTGCGGCGCGGATGTATGCGCCCGATGTGCCCGACCCGGATCTGATCATCCGAACCAGCGGCGAGATTCGCTTGTCGAATTTCCTGCTCTGGCAGGCGGCGTACGCCGAGCTGTACTTCACCGACGTGTTGTGGCCGGACTTCGCGCCGGTTCATCTCATCCGTGCCATCGCCGACTATCAGATGCGGCATCGGCGATTCGGTTCGGTGGAACGGAAGGAGAGTTGATGCACTTCCTCAAACGTCTGGTGAGCGGGGTTGCCGCCGGGGGATTCGTGTTCGGACTGCTCTATGTCGGGGCCCGCTACGAGATCCAGTGGATCGTCGGGCTGTTGATGCTTGCGGTGGCCTATCCGTCGGCAATCGAGTATCTCCGGATGATGAAGCGTCTCGACATCGAGCTCGCGGCGCCGGAGTTCTTGATCTGGATTCCGATCCTGACGTTCAGCTACCTCGTGCTGGACGGCCGATACGCCGAGGTTGCGCTGCTGTTCGCCATCGCGTATCAGGTGCTGCGTTACCTGGGCAAGCTTCCGCACCGCCTCGGACTCCACCAGACGGCCGCCGGGGTGTTTGGGCTCCTCTACATCCCCTGGATGCTGCATTACTTCTTCTTGATCTACATCGGCGCAGAAGGTCAACCGCCACACGTCGGCGCAGTGAACGCGCTGGTCGTTTTGTTGATGGTCTGGGGGTACGATACCGGCGCCTTCTTGATCGGATCGACGCTTGGCAAGCACAAGGCCTTTCCCAATGTGAGTCCCAACAAGACCTGGGAAGGGATCGCCGGCGGCTTCGTCTTCGCCTTTATCGGCGCAATGGTCGGCTCGTCTCTATCGCCGGTCTGGCGGTCGCTTGCGTTTTCCGATGGGCTTGTCCACATCCTCGTGGCATCGTTCCTGGTGGGGTGGGCGAGCCAACTTGGGGACGTGTTCGAGTCCAAGCTCAAGCGCGCGGCCGATGTCAAGGATTCCGGCACCTTTCTACCGGGGCACGGCGGTGCGCTGGACCGTATCGACGGCTTGCTGTTCGCCTTGCCGGTGTTCTACTTCTACTTCCACTACATCGTCGGCACGCTGTGAGCCTTTGGGAAAACGGGCTTTCACGCGGGCTGCGCAGCGTTTCCCAATGTGAAGGGCGGCCGCGCAGTTTGCTCGGCCGCCCTCTCCGGGTGGTGAAAAAGATGAGGGGGTTCTCTCATTGCCGTACTATAGCGCAAACCGTACCGCGCGTCCGTAATGCACATCACACCGGTGCAAACATCGATGCGTTGCGGGTCCGAAAGGCTGTTGAGATAAGGAGTGTAGCATTTCGGAGTGATTCATTCTTGCTCCGATCCATCGGCAAGATCCTTTAGTGAAAGGGAGCCGAGTAGGTCGAGGAAACGTTGATTGATCCTTCCCCACGTTCGCTTGGTCGGGCACACGGCATCCAGATCGCACGTAACCTGTGAGCCAAGGCAGCTGACCAGGTCAAGGTTCTCATCGAGGGCCTCCAGCACGTGACGGACCGAAACATCCTCTGCGTTCGCGCACAGCGAGTACCCACCGTAGCGGCCTTGCTTCGAGCGAACGACGCCCCGGAGCCTCAACTGGCGCAGGATCTTCTCGACGAACGGCAGCGGGAGCGAATACCGATCGGCGATGGCGGCCGCGGAGACCGGCGCATTCGCCGGCGATCGCGCGATCTCCACCGCGGCGATCAGTCCATAACTCGCCTTCTTCGTCACTGCCACGAGATGACTCCTTCTCTATGCGCCGTCCTTCTTGGAGAACGCCTCGTAACGCTTCTCCAGCGCTGCGACTTCGCGGGCGATCCGCTCGTGACGCTTGGCCAGGGCTTCGGGAATTGGGCGATTCTGCTTCGTCAAGTATTCATAGATCGCCTCATTGAGGGCGTCCGCGGCCAAGGCGGAGCAATGCATCTTCACCGGCGGGAGGCCGCCAAGTTCGTTGGCGACATCCTGGTTGGTGAGCGCGATCGCTTCGTCCAGGGTCTTCCCCTTGGCCAGGTCCGAAACCATGGATGAGGTGGCGATGGCCGCCGTGCATCCGAAGGTCTCCCATGAAATGTCCGTGATCACATCGCGGTGATCGGCGTCTTCATCCACCTTGATGTACAGCCACATGACATCGCCGCACACGATATTCCCGACCTTGCCGATGGCGGAGTATTCCTCGAGCTTCCCGCGATTGTGCGGTTCGCGGAAGTGTTCGATGACTTTTTCCGTGTACACAGTGCACCTACCTTGAAACCTTGAATGGGGAGAACGAGCGAAGCTCCTCGACGACACGGGGAAGGACTTCGATCAACCGGTCGATCTCTGCCTCGGTGGTCTGCCGCCCCGTGCTGATCCGCAGACTGCCGTGGGCCATGGAAAGCGGGACGCCGATGGCCACCAGGACGTGGCTCGGTTCGAGTGTCGGAGAAGAGCAGGCCGATCCTGTTGAGGCGGCGATTCCGTGCTCGTCGAGCTTCATCACCAGGCTCTCCCCTTCGATCGCCTCGAAGCTGAAGTTCGCGATGTGTGGGAGGCTTTCCGTCGCATGACCGTTCAACCGTGAGCCGGGGATCTCGGCGATCGCACCCATCAATCGCTTCCGGAACCCTCGCATCCGGGCCACGACCTCTTCCCGTTCTGTGGATGCCACGCGTGCTGCGGCGGCAAGGCCTACGATGCCGGCAACGTTCTCGGTCCCGCTTCGACGCCCACGTTCGTGTCCGCCGCCGTGAAGAATGGGCGACAAGGAAACGCCCTTCCGGACGAAGAGGAATCCGATCCCTTTCGGTCCGTGGAGCTTGTGAGCCGAGACGGACATCAGGTCGATTCGATCCATCGGAAGGTTCAGCTTGCCGTAGGCCTGAACTGCATCTGTGTGGAACGGGACTTCCCGCTCCCGGCACAGGTCGCCGATCGCTTCGATCGGCTGCAGCGTGCCGATTTCGTTGTTCCCTGCCATCACGGAAACGAGCAACGTATCGTCGCGAAGCGCGGCACGAACCTGTTCGGGATCTACCCGGCCCGATGGGTCGACATCGAGCACCGTGGTCTCGTACCCGCGCGCCGCCAGGGCCTCCACACTGTGCAGGACCGCATGGTGCTCAATCGCCGTGGTGATGATGTGCCGCTTGGACGGATCGGCTGCTGCGAGGCCGAGGATGGCCAGGTTGTCCGCTTCGGTCGCTCCGGAGGTAAAGAGAATCTCGGCCGGCGAGACGCCCAATCCCGCGGCGATCTCGGTTCGTGCTTCCTCGAGTGCCTTGTGCGCCTCCCGCCCCTGCTGGTGCAGGCTCGATGCATTGCCGTAACGGTGCGTAAAGTAGGGAAGCATCGCGTCCAACACGGCTTCGGCAACCGGGGTTGTGGCGCTGTTATCCAAGTATGTATAGGTTTGCATGGTCATTCACCGCGCAAACCCTACCAAAACAGTCCGGTTTAGTCAAGGGGGCGCGTCCGGCCGGCTGAACCGGCCGAACGACGGTCGCGGAATCACTAGACCTGCTCGAACATCTCCTTGGCGGCTCCGCAATCGGGACAGGTCCAACCCTCGGGAAGCTCCTCAAACGGCGTCCCGGGCTTGACGTCGGTTGTCGGATCGCCGACGGACGGATCGTAGATATAACCGCAGATCGTGCATTCCCATCGTTCCATGTGATTACCTCCTTAGTCTGTCGCTTCTTCCGCTTCCTCCGAAACGTCCACCTCGTTGGCTTCGGAGGGCGAAACATACAACCGGAATTCTTCGGCGGATTTCAAACCGAAGTGACGGAGAAACTCTTCTGTGATATGGAGCATCGAGGTCCGCCCATGCTCTTCTCCCCGGACGAGCCGTCGCTCGATCAGCGCCTTGATGTGCGCATACCCCTTGTTTCCCCGCACACGGATGACATCGGACTGTGTCACCGGCTGGTTGTACGCGATGACGGCAAGCGTCCGAAGCATGGGGCGGGGAATGTCCTGCTGGGGTGCCAGGTGCGCGACGCGTTCCACGTACTCGCCCTTCACGCGAAGAACCGCCCGGCCGTCCTTTACGTGCAATTCGATGCCTCGCCACGAATCTTGATAGGCTGTGGCGAGATCCTCGAGCAATTGGTCGACGTACGCCAGCTGCACGCCCCCAAGGAGTTTGGCCAGCCCTCGCCGGGTCATCGGCGTAGGAGAGAGGAACAAGGCCGCTTCCACCAGGGCGAGGTCATTGCCGCGATCGGTCACAGTGGACTCCTGTCGATCTACGCCGCGAAGACACGTGCCCCCGGCCGGATCATTCCGGTTCCCCCATGGTGATCAGGATGTCACCGAGGAATTCGTCTTGCGTGCACTCGATATCCCCACTGGCTGCGAGGTGCAGGACTTCGAAGAAACAGCGGATACGCTCCTCCTTGTCTCCCCTCTCCAGAAGACGGAAGAAGCTGAGGATCCGGCGGCCGGACAGGAGGTCGCGAATCTTGTCGAACAGATGGGTGAGGCGGTCCGAGAAGTCCGTTCCGCCGATGGAGAACCGCTCGAATGGATCGTCCTCCTCGAAATCCACCTGCTCGATCAGCCGTTCGGCCCGTCGGTGGCTCACCTGGAGCGCTGCGTGCAACGCCTGCTTCAGATCGATCAGCGCCACCTGGCGGCGCGGCCGCCGAAGAACGGGCATGTCGAACTGCTCCGGCTCCACTGGGGCAATCCACTCGTCCTCGATCTCCTCCATGGCGTCTTCGATCTCCGAGACCAATCCGTCCCGCTCGGTCATCCGTTCTGCGGCCAGCAGCTCGTCGGACTTCATGCGGAGGATCACCGAGCACGCGAGAACCATCCGCCCGGGGATGTCGAACTTCATGTCGCGGAGTGCTTGGATGTAGTCGCGGAAGCGGTGGGCCAACTCCGTGAGATCGACATCCCACGGGTCCATGTCCGACGTCAAACGCCGGAGCACCCCCTCCCAGCTCTCCCCGACCAATTCCTCAACGGGAACGTCGGCGATGCGTATCGCTTCCACCCACGCGCTCCTTCCCACCTAGTTCAGATTCAGTGCCAGGATCTCCGAGACACCGTTCTTGATTGTCACTCCGTAGGCGCGGTCTGCATGACGAACTGTTTCCTCGTTGTGTGAGACAACGATCACCTGAATCCGATCTGCATACTCCTGCAGCATTCGCGCCAACCGTGTCGTATTCATCATATCCAGCGCAGCGTCGATCTCATCCAGAATGAACAGAGGCGCCTCTTGGAACTCCTGCAGCGCGAAGATGAAGGCGAGTGCAAGGAGCGTTTGCTCTCCACCGGACAAGGAGTCAATGACGTGGGGTTCCTTGTCGGGCGGATGGGCACGGATGAGCAGCCCCGAGCTGATGTCTCCGTCGTTCTCCAAGGTCAATGAAGCGCTGCCGCCTTCGAAGAGCTTCTGGAAGATCCGGTTGAACTGCCCGTCGACCGCCGTGAGCACCTCGAGAAACCGGTTTCGCTTCTTGTCTTCGATGTCGCCGATGAGGCGTTCGATCTCCCGCTTCTCTGCTTCCAGGGCGTCCACGCGTTCGCGGAACAGCTCGTATTCCTCTTCGTAGCGGGCATACTCGTCGATCGCCCGCATGTTGATCGGCTCCAGACGGCGCAATCGGCGCTTGTTCTGATCAATCCTCCGCTCCAGCTCGCGCAACGGCTCATCGATGTAGTAGGCGGGATCGCGATCGCCGAGCTTCCCGATCGCTTCGAGTTCTGTCTCAGCCTCCGCCTCCTGCCGTTCATAGCGCGTGAGGGCGCGCCGGAGGTTCTCCAATCCCTGGTAGGCCTCCCGCCGGGCTTCCCGCAACGCGTGCAGCTGGTCGCTTCGGACGGTGGCCTCTCCCTTGGCGCGGTCTTTGTCCTGTTGAGACTCGGTGAGTTCCTGCTCCTTGGTCTCCAGCCGGCCGGACATCTCCGCGATCTCATCCTGGAGTCGATCGATCTCCTTGGCCAGCTTGGACATCTGCTGGCGGCGTCGCGTTACATCGAATCCGCTGTCCTTCGGTTTGTCGGCTTCGGCCGCCTTCTTGGCTGTGGGCCGCCAGCCACCGCTCAATGCGCCGCCCTTGCTCTGGAGATCACCTTCGAGCGTAACCACGCGGACCCCATCGACGCTCCGCACGGCTTCCAGGTTCTCCGCAACCACGGTGTCGGACAGGACGTAGTCGAACGCCCGGCGGTACTTCTCATCGAATTCGATCAAATTGATCGCGTAGTCGATCACGCCCGGAAGCTTCAGTGCTTCCGCGGACGCGAGGCTCTTGCGGCCGGTGACCAAACGGCGCAGCGGGAGGATTCGCGCCCGGCCGAGCCGGTTCTCGCGGAGGTGGTTGATGCAGTCGATCGCCGTCTCCCGCGAGTCGACGACGAGGTCGTTGAAGCTCCCACCGGCAGCGGTCTCGAACGCAACCTCGTAGCCGGGCTTGGCGGAACCGAGGGATCCGACCGTCCCGTAGACGCCGCCCCGTTTCCTTCCCAGCAGCGCCTGAACCGCAGGATTCTGGCGCCGTCCGCCGGGACCGGTGGGCGCACGGCTGGTCTCCTCGGCCTTCATTCGGGAGATCTCGTCGATCATGTCTTGCAGGTTCTTGACCTGTTGGCGCTTGAAGCTGACCTCTCCCTGCTTGTGGAGAATATCCGAACGAAGCCGCTCCACGTCCTTGATGAGTGCGATCTGGTTGTCGCCGCCCAGATCGTCCTGCATGCCTTCGAGTTCCCATTCCTTGTTCTCGATCTCGAGATCGAGGCGGGTAACGTCTTTTTCCAGGCCTTCGATTCGCTCGTCCATCCCCTGGCGTTCCTGCTGAGCCCGCTTGAGCTTCTCAAGGATCTTCTCGCGTTGCTTGTAGAGGATCGATTCCTCCAGGCGGCCGAGTTCCTCACTCAGGGTTTGGTACTCGATGGCTGCGTCCCGCTCTTTCTGTAGCGCGACCAAGCGGCGGCGGCGTTCGGCGAGGATGACCCGATGGGTGTTGAGCTTGGACTTGACGTCCTTTAACTCTGCGATGGCCTTGCGCCGCCGATCGTCATAGGCGGCGATCCCGCTGACCTCATCGAGTATCTCGCGCCGGCGCACGGGGCTGCGGCGGATGATCTCGGTGATCCGTCCTTGTGCGATCAACTGCTGCCCATCGGGATCGATCCGCGCCTGTTCGAGGACCTGATCGATCACGCTCCGGGGGCAGCTCTTGCCCATCAGGGTGTAGGTCGATGACTTGCGGGTGATCCGCCTGCCGATGAGGATCTCGCTCGATGTGTCCCCGTTCTCGAAGAACTGATCGAAGCTTCCATCGGTGTTGTCGAGTCCCAAGACGACTTGTGCCGCATCCGACGGCTGATACTTGTCCCCGCCATTGAAGATCAGGTGTTCCATCCGGTCGGCGCGCAACTGCGATGAACGCCGCCCCATGACGAAGCTGATCGCGTCAAACAGGTTGGACTTCCCGGAGCCGTTCTCGCCGACCACCGCCGTGACCCCCTCGAAGAAAGGAATGGAGATCTCCTTGCGGAATGACTTGAATCCAGCGAGTTCGACCCTGTTGATTTTCGTCATGTCAGTGTGTGCGAGACGGTCCTTTCGTCCGGGAGGGGAACAGGCTCAGTTCAAGCCGGTCGGCCGACGATTCGTTGGGAGAAGGCGGAGACCACTCATGGAGGAACCGCTCGATCTTGTGGCGGTTGTAGTCGTTGGGGTCGGCGCGATCGTCCTCCCAACGCATGATGGACGGAATGGAAACTCCCAATTCATCTGCGACTGCTCGTTTGCTCCACCCGTGCTCCAATCGGCATCTGCGCAACCGCGCGCCGAGTGTCTCCATGTCGCCCCCTCACCCTGTTTACCGATATTACTTCTGTTACACCATCCTGCAAAATAGAACGAGAGGGGTGAGAGACCCCTCTCGCTGAAATCCTTGTTCTGTTCTCGGTTTCGAAGGCTAGCTGTTCCCGAGGAAACCCCAGATCAGCGCGCCGACGCCGGCGAGCAGGGCAACGATCGAGATGAAGTACAGCGTATCGATCTGGCTCTGCAGATCCGTTCCATCCTCGAGTGCCTGGAGGCGCGCGTCGTACTCCGCAAGCAGAACCTGGTTCGATTGGATGATTCCTTCGCGGGTCGCGTCCATCTCTTCCGAGATTCGAGCGATTGCGTGATCGAATCCTTCGAGCTTCGCCCGATTGTTGTCCACCTTGATGGCGAGGGCGGCCATCGATCGCTCGAGATCGAGCACCTTCTTCTTGAACGTACCGACGTCCTCATCTTCGAGTGCCGTGACGCGGAGCGAGAGGTCCTCGCACTGCGCTTTCAGCATCGAGACATCGGCGCTGAAGCTCTCCGCAAGCAACGTGAGTTTCGCACCGGTGTCCTCTTTGAGCATCGCCAATCCGTTGCTGAAGTTCTCTTCCAGCTGGAGAAGATCCGCGTAGACGCTGTCGCGCAGCGTATCCAGATCGCCGTACACGCCATCGTGCAAGGCAACCAGGTCGGCGGTCAAGGCCTCTTCCAGAGCCGCCAGATCACCGTAGATTCCGGCTTCGAGGTCTGCGATGTCCGCAAGGAGTGCTTCGCGGAATGCGGCGAACTCGATCTTGAATGCGTCGTAATCGGCGACCCATAGATCGAATTCCTCACGCAGCGTGGCAAGATCAGCCGTGTTTACATCCAGCCGTGCCTTGAGCTCATCGCAGAACGCGGCCAGCTCCGAAAGCCCGGCTTCCAGAGCCACAACCCGGACCAGCAGCTCTTGCTGCGTTCCTTGGAGTGCTGTGACATCCTCGCGAAGGCCAATGATCTTGCCTTCGGCGTTCTTGATCTCGACAGACACGGCGGTCACGATGTCTCGCAGATCATCCACCATCGCATTGAAGGTGATGATATCCCCCATGTTGCCCTTGACCTCGGTGATCAATTCGCCCATGAAGGTTTCCAGGCCGCCGAAGGCCGCCTCCATTGCAGTGAGCTCTTGTTCCAACAGTACGGAGACTGCCTCGGCGCCTTCCTCCTGCGCGTAGCCGACGAACAGGAATGCAAGGAGCGATAGGGCGGTCACCGCAGCGACAGAAAGCGCTCTTTTCATCTTCCTCCTCCTTTGATCGCTTTCGCAATGATTCGGATTTGAGCGTACTGCTCTCGCAGGGAGGCCAGGAGGACCGGCGTGGTACAAGGGACGTTCGTTTGTCAGGCGCATCGGTGACAGCTGTCCTCGATCGCCAGGCGCACATCCTCTGAGCTTGAACCCGACGCCCTGTCGCGCGTTTCTCAGTGAACCTACTGGATGCTATCGTGAGTTCCTCGGTTGCGGGGCCTTGAGAGGCGTGCTACAATCCCTCAAAGTCGGGAAGGGATGGCTAATTCAGTCCTCGACTGCGTTGCGTTCAATCGGTCATGAGGGCGCCGTCCTGGCAACATCAACCCGAAGACAGGGGGACGAGAAGCAAAATGAGTGCACTAATCGTCATTCCAGCAGCAGTTTCCGTGCTGGCGCTGTTGAGTGCTTTTCTGTTCAACCGATCCGTGGTCCGGAAGGCGCAGGGCAGCGATCGGATGAAGGAACTGCAAGGGTACATCCGCTCCGGAGCGTTCACGTTCATGATCTCCGAAGCCAAAGTGATGCTGGTTACGATGGCCGTGATCGGCGTCATTCTCTGGGTCCTGTTCTACTGGGAGATTGCAGTTGCATTCTGGATTGGAGCGTTGCTGTCGCTTGCCGCGGGCTTCATCGGGATGAATGCGGCGACGCACGCCAACGTTCGCACCACGCATGCCGCCCGCAAGTCGTTCAAGGACGCGCTCAATGTTGCGTTCTCCGGCGGAAGCGTCATGGGGCTGTCGGTCGCGGGACTGGCTGTCGCCGGTCTTGTGATTGTGACGCTCCTATTCCGTAAGTGGTTCACGCCCGAAACGCTGCACATCGAGACTCGGTACTTGTTCGGTATCCAGTCGCTCGGTGTGAACTTCATCCGTGGTGCGCTGATCGTGAGTGCTTATTCCATGGGCGCTTCGCTGGTCGCGCTGTTCGACCGCGTGGGCGGTGGCATCTACACCAAGGCGGCCGACATGGCGGCCGACATGGTGGGCAAGGTCGAGATGCACATCCCTGAGGACGATCCGCGGAATCCGGCGACGATCGCGGACAACGTCGGCGACAACGTCGGCGATGTGGGCGGACTCGGCGCCGACCTGCTGGAATCGTTCGTTGGTGCGATCATCTCGGTCATGGTGATGGTCGCTTACATCTATGTGGGACGGGGCAACGCTAGCCTTCAGGGGCTGATCGGTCAGATCGGATTCTCCAACGGACTTACTGAAGCCAGCTACTGGTGGCTGATGTTTGCGCCCTTGGTGATTGTGGCCGGCGGAATGTTCGCCAGCCTCTTGGCCATCCTGTACATCCGGTTCAGCCGCAGACAGGAAGGGATGCAGTCGGTTCTGATGAACGGAACGCGTCTCGCCGCGCTGTTGACCGCGATCACGACCTTTGTCTTCTGCTACTTCTCGCCGCTTTCACTCAACATCTTTTGGGAAGCGGTGCTCGGCCTGCTTGCAGGCGTCGGCATCGGATTCTTCTCCGAGTACTACACATCTTCGAGCTTCAAGCCGACGAAGGAATTGGCGAAGATGAACCAGTCCGGAGCGGCCGTCGGTGTCACGGAAGGCATGGCGCTTGGCATGCTCTCCACCTTCTTCCCGGTCATCCTGATCGCTGCTGCGACCATCATCTCCTATCAGCTCGGCGGTCTGCTCGGGGTGGCGTTCACCGCCATGGGAATGCTGTCTTTCGTTGCGATGACCGTTGCCGTGGATACGTACGGCCCGATCGCCGACAACGCGGGCGGGATCTCGTCGATGTCCGAGCTTCCTCCGGAAGTGCGGGAACGCACGGATAAGCTCGACTCGATCGGCAACACCACCGCAGCCATCGGCAAGGGATTCGCCATCGGATCGGCGGCATTCGCCGCGCTCGGCCTGATCGCTGCATTCATGTGGTCGGCGATCGGCAGTGCCGACATGGTCACGCAGCCGCAGCTTCCGATTGTTGGACAGATTGCTGCCGAGTTCTCTCCGTCCGGAAGCCCGATTCAGGTTGGCGCGTTCGTCATTGCCGGATTGATGCTCGGAGCGATGGTGCCGTATGTGTTCTCGGCGCTGCTGATCCGTGGGGTTAGCCGTACGGCCGACGTCCTCGTGCAGGAGGTTCGCAACCAGTTCAAGCAGAAGCCCGGAATCATGGATGGTACCGAGACGCCGGACTACAACAAGTGCATCACCATCACCGCGCACGGAGGGCTCAGCAAGATGTTCTTGCCGGCGATGATCGCGGTGCTCACACCGATTGTGTTCGGGCTGATCTTCGGTCGCTACGCGCTGGGCGGTTTCCTGATCGGTGCGCTGTTGTCCGCGATCCAGCTGGCCATCTTCTGTGCCAACTCGGGTGGCGCGATGGACAACGCCAAGAAGTACATCGAAGAAGGAAACTTCGGCGGCAAGAACTCCGAAGCCCACGAAGCTGCCGTCACCGGCGATACGGTCGGCGACCCGCTCAAGGATACCGTCGGACCTTCGCTGGATATCCTCATTAAGCTAATGAGTGTTATCGCGTTGGTGTTTGCTTCGTTGTTCCCGTTGTATCCCGTCTTTTTCTAGAGACACGGCTTTCGAATGCTGAAGCGGCTCCGTCCGGATGATCGGGCGGAGCCACTTCTTTTTGGTCGGGATACATCGCCGCAAGGCGATCGGACAGCCGGTGCGGTGCGGTCTGCACCGCGCCGGTGGGGTCGCTATAATCCGCGTGTTTCCCGTATTGCCGGACCCCGGTCGAAGGAGGGGAGAGGGAATGGAGATGCGAGCACCATTCTTGGTCGGTGAGCGGCTGTCCCTGCGTCCGCTGGATGTGCAGGATCTTGAGCGCTGCTTGCGTTGGATCAACGATCCGGAGATCCTGCAGTTTCTTGGCCGGAGGCGGCCGATGAGCCGCGAGATGGAGACAGCGTGGCTCGCCGCTCAGTACAAAGATGAACGGCAGATCAACTTCGCGATCACGTTGAACGAGGGCGATCGCCACATCGGCAACTGCGGTCTCGACATGCTGGATACTGCGAACCGCAGCGCCTGTTTTGGGATCCTGATCGGCGAGAAGGATGCGTGGAGCCAGGGCTACGGATCCGAGGCCGCCAGACTCGTCTTGGGCTATGGATTCCAGCAGCTCAACCTGCATCGCATCGAGTTGGAGGTCTTCTCTCTCAACCACCGGGCGATCAGGGCGTACGAGAAACTGGGCTTCGTTCACGAGGGCGTCAAACGGGAGTCGTACTTCCGCAATGGGGCGTTCCACGACACCCTGGTGATGGGCCTGTTGGAATCGGAATGGAGAGACGGATGAACGTGAGTTTCTGGAGCGACGAGAACCGATGGTTCGTGCCGCGGGCGTTCGGCCTCGGATACAGCCTCAACCTCAAGTACGTGGCCAAGCGTCTCGGCCTGATCGAGCGTGGCGCGGCGGCAGCGGCCGGCGATGCAACGCCGATCCGCAGCGAGGACTTGCATCAGGAAACGCGCGAGGAGCGTCTGCTGCGCCAGATCGAAGCATCGCGTTTCGAGGAGCGCCAATGATTGCCACGAAGGGACTGACGCGGCGGTTCGGGGAACTGACCGCCGTGGACTCCCTAGACTTGCACGTGGAGAAGGGAGAGGTCTTCGGCTTCCTCGGGCCGAACGGAGCGGGAAAAACCACGACCGTCCGGATGCTCGCAGCGCTGATCGCGCCCACGGCCGGCGGCGCGACGATTGCCGGCAAGGCACTCGGCACAGACAATCGGGAGATTCGTCGGCGCGTCGGTGTCTTGACGGAGACGCCCGGCCTGTATCGGCGCCTTTCTGCCCGGGACAACCTGCTGTTCTTTGCCAAGTTGTACCACGTGGCCGATCCCGAGAAGCAAGTGGAGCGGTACCTGAAGCTGTTCGATCTGTGGGATCGGCGAAACGCCCCGGCTGGGAGCTACTCCAAGGGCATGCGGCAGAAGCTCGCCATCGCGCGAGCACTCCTGCATGAGCCGGAGATCCTCTTCCTCGACGAGCCCACTGCCGGCCTGGATCCGGAAGCGGCCAAGACGGTCCGTGATCTGATCGAGACCCTTCGCTCCAAAGAGCGAACCATCTTCTTGTGTACCCACAATCTCGATGAAGCGGATCGTTTGTGTGATCGCGTTGCACTGTTCAAGACACGGCTGATCACGATCGGGGAGCCGGAGGCCTTGCGGGACGCGTTGTACGGCCGGCGGACCGTTGTGCACCTGGCTGAGAGCATTGACGGGATCGAGGGCGCACTCGACCTGCCGTTTGTCAAACAGATCGATGTCATCGATCGCCGATTGATTGTCTCCTTGGGCGACCCCGAGGCCGAGAACCCCGCCCTTGTCCAACGGCTCGTGGAGCTGGGCGCGAAGGTGCAGTTTGTAACCGAGCTTCGGGTATCGCTCGAAGACATGTATCTCGATCTGATGGAGGCGAACCATGAGCCGTCTTAGGATTCTTCTCATCAAGGAGTGGCGCGAATCCTTGCGCAACAAGATGGTTCTCTTCGGCGTGGTGCTGCTGCCGGTCATCCTGGTTGCGACGTCGGTGTACATGATCACGGTCGGCGAGGGGGCCGATGATGCCGTTGGGCAGATCGTCTTGTTCAACACCAGTCTGATGTACTTCTTGATGTTGCCCGCGATCATTCCGCTTGCCATTGCGGTGTACTCCATTGTCGGGGAGAAGGAGCAGACCACCTTGGAGCCGCTCCTCGCGACCCCGATCAGTGACACAGAACTCTTTCTCGGCAAGGCACTGGCGAGCGTCATCCCGGCGTTGATCGTCAACTGGATCAGCTTCGGCGTCTTCCTCGGAGCGATCCGGATCCTGGTGGGGAGCGTACCGTTGCAGACGCTCACCGCACCGTGGCTTGCGTCGATCTTCGGGCTCTCGCCGTTGCTCGCACTGTTCTCCGTCGGCGTGACGATGATCGTCTCATCGCGTGCGAGCGATGCGAGGGCAGCGTATCAGTTCTCCAGCTTCGCGATTCTCCCGGGGATCATTCCGCTGATCATCTACTCGAGCAGCAAGACGCTGGTGGATCTGCGGCTGGTTGTGTTGGAAGGAGGAATTCTCATCGTAGCCTGTGCGGTGATCATGTTCTTCGCTGTCAAGCTCTTCCGGCGCGAGCAGATCCTAACCCGCTGGAAGTAGAAGAGACTCGGAGCACGAGCAGGCGGCGGATGCCGCGTGGCAAGTGATCGCGACGATCGAGGAAGATGCGGGCGCCGTGACTGTTGAGTCACGGCGCCCGCTTCTATTGCACCGGTTGAAGCAATGGATTGGCCCGACTACCGGATGCGAGAACGCACCGGTCTATGTCTCCGGTATCCGGGGATGAACGGCGTCTTGTCCCTTGCGCTGAGCTGAGCGGAGATCATCGCGTCGAGGCCCAGCGCTCTAGGGAGATCCATGTTGCATGATAACGGCCCGAATACCTCGTACAGCTCAGAACCGTCGTTCGCAGTAGGCAGTTCAATATCGTACCTGTGGGCGCAGACAGCCCCTGAGACAAGGGCGACGAGGATCAGACCGATCAGAAGTGCTACGAGTCGTTTCATAGCCGACCACCTCCTGCGTTTCACTATAAGGCAAAAACCTCAAACAACCAACACGCGACCATAGGAATGAGGAGGTCGAAGCAACACGCGAGCCGCTCAGCGGTCTTGCGGATTCGCGCTCCGTGGGCGCGGAGGCCGTGCCGGCTGTGGCCTCCATGTCGATGTGGTTTGGGAGGGCGTGGTATACTGGTTTCAGGCGCGGACAGCGCGGATCGAACAGAACAAGAAGATGGGGGCATCATGGAAAAGAAGCTGCTGATCGGCCTGGCGATTGTGCTGGGCCTTCTTATCGTAGGTCTCACGTCAGACATCATCAAGACACCGGAACCCATCGAGCCGGGTGAGGAAGTACGGGGGGTTCTGATCAATGGCGGGCACTTCGTGCTCGAAGCCGCAGGGACGCGGCTGCTTGAAGAGTCGTATACGCTGTTCTATCACCCGGTGGATGGGTACATGTTGCTCTCCCAGGGCGAGCTGACCGCTGGCGGCGAGACGATCGGCCTGGCGCAGCAGACGCAATACGACAAGGCGTTCTTGCCGTTCTTCTATCAGCTGGGGGCGGAGACATCCGTCGGGAAACAGATCATCTCGGCGCAGATGGGCCTCGAGGGGCTGCACATGGAGGTTCGCGTGGGGCTTGCCCGGCAGGAGGCCGATGTGGTCCCGTCCGGGAGCCTGATCTTGCTGGACAACAACGTGATCGGACACTACGCGATGCTGTTGATGGCCATCCAGGACGATGCGTTGGAAGACGAGATGACGGTGGCGGTGCCGCAGGCACTGCTGTCGCTCCCGGCGGCTGTTGGTGAACCACAGCCGGTGGTCTTTGTGTCCGGCGATGTCGAGCACAACGGAACGGAGTACGAGGTGCGATTGGGCGATCTGGTCATTCTCCTGATCGAGTACGAAGAACGTCTCGTCGGGCTCGTGAATCGCTCGCAAGGCACGATAGGCTACGACATCGATCGATTTCCCGAAGGGATCCAGATTGTCGAAGACGAAACCGTGGACGAAGTCGTGACCTCAGAACGGCCGGTCACATTCGCTAGCGGCGGTCTGATGCTCTCCGGAACGCTTCGCCTGCCCGACATGGGAGAACCTCCCTATCCGGCGGTTCTCTTCATTCACGGCTCCGGTCCGGTGGATCGTGACGGAACCGCCTTCGACCCGGCAACCGGGGCGGCGGTGATGGAGATGGACGCGTACCGGCAGTTGTCCGTAGCGCTGGCGGAAGCGGGGATTGCTTCACTGCGCTACGACAAGCGAGGTGTGGCGGAGAGCGAGGGCGATCTGTCGGCAGCCACGCGTGCCGATCTGATCGGAGACGCGGTCCATGCATTGGCGGCACTTCGCGAGCAGCCCGAGATCGATCCGGCGGCGTGCGTGTTGATCGGTCACAGCGAGGGATCCTACTTGGCTCCGGCGATCGCCGCGGAGGATGGGACAGTGGCCGGCATCGTGCTCCTGGCCGGAGCAGCGCGGGCACTCGACGGGGTAACCCGCTGGCAGGTCGAGACGATGCTTCGACAAGCCGGGGCTCCCGAGGAGCAGATCGTGGCCGCCCTGGCGCAGCAGGATGAGTACACTGAATTCGTCAAGACGTCTACCGGTGAGTGGGCCGACTACACCGTGTCGGAGGTTCAGGAGGCGCTCCCCTGGGCCACGGAGGAATTCGCCGAAGGACTCCTGGCGACGACACTGAGTCTGTCCTGGTTCCGTGAACATTACAACGCGGATCCAGCGGCGGATCTTCGCCGGGTGACGTGTCCGGTGTTGGCCGTCAACGGGTCGAAAGACTCTCAGACGCCATGGGAAGAGGGCGAGAGAATCCGCGCGATTCTCGAAGAGGCGGGCAACACGGATGCGATGACATTGGTAATCGAAGATCTCAATCACCTGCTTCGCTACCATCCGGAGGAGCCGAACCTCATCTACAGACACCTTGACGAGCCGGTGGATCCCCGCCTGCTCGATGCGGTGACATCGTGGATCGGCGAACGCCTTGTGCGCTGAAGCGCTGACGGATCGAAGCGTTGTACGTCGCCTCCTCGAAGCGTTGGAGGTTCGCCCCAGTCAGCGGCTGGGGCAGAACTTCCTTGTGAATCCGGGGATCGTGAACGCGATTGCCGAGGCTGTGACAGCGCGCCGGCCGACGCGGCTGGTGGAGATTGGACCCGGGCTGGGCGCGGTGACGGAAGGGCTCGCCCAGCTGAGGATCCCCCTGACGGCGGTGGAGATCGACCCGCGTCTGGCGGAGCACCTGGAGGAGCGGCATGCGCAAGATCCTCACGTCGAGATCCGCAAGGAGGACTTCCTGACGTATGACCTCACCGAGGAAGCGGCCGGGGAACCGGTGATGGTTGTCGGGAGCATTCCTTATCGGATTTCGGCGCCGATTCTCCGGCATCTGGTCGAGCACAGGGCATCGATCTCCGAGGCGATCTTGCTCACACAGCGAGAAGTGGCCGAGAAGATCGCCGCCAGCCCCGGGCCGCAAGGGACGGCGCTTGGGGTGTACGTGCGGGCCTACGCTGATGTGAAGACCCTTCGCCGAGTGGGCGGCGGAAGCTTCTATCCGCCTCCCAAAGTCGACTCCGTGCTCTGGAGCATGACCTTTCGCGAGGGCCCTGCCTTCTCCACCGACGAGGAGGCTTTTTTCTCCGTCTGCCGTGCAGTGTACGATGCGCGGCGGAAGATGCTTCGGCGTGTTTTGCGGTCTTTGCTCCCGCCGGAGCGCATTGACGAGGCGCTGAAATCGGCCGGTCTTGAAGGAACCGAGCGTGGGGAATCGCTAGGTTTCGCTGAATTGGACAGGCTTTCCGCCGCCGTAAAACGGCTTGGGGGCTGAAACAGGGTTCTCTAGAATCGGCGATGGTGATTGTATAGTTCCTGTCTATACAAACGGGAAACTTGACAGCCGTCCCGTGGTGCGATAAAGTTTCCCCTACGTCGATCCGCAACAGAAGCTTGACACAACAAAAGCAACGTGGTAGGATCGTTGGTTGTGCAGCGGCCATAACGCTGCACTGTTCCTTGACAAGTGAATAGAGTGTGTGTCACATAAGCGCAGTAAGGGCAAACGGTGGACACCTTGGCAGTTGGAAGCGATGAAGGACGTGGCTAGCTGCGATAAGCTTCGGGGAGCCGCTAAGCAGGCTTTGATCCGGAGATCTCTGAATGGGAGTGCCCCCCATGGTGAAGCCATGGGAGTGCGTACTGAAACTTAGTAGGTACGTACAGCGAACCCGGTGAAGTGAAACATCTCAGTAACCGGAGGAAAAGAAATCAATCGAGATTCCCTGAGTAGTGGCGAGCGAAACGGGAACAGCCTAAACCGAACGTGTGTAAGACTGCATTCGTTGCTCGTTCGGGGTTGTAAGTTTGTTCTGTCTCACCCATGCAGGAGTGGGCAGGGTTAAAGGCGAAGTCTAGTCGAACGTCCCTGGAAAGGGCGACCGCAGAGGGTGATAGTCTCGTAGACGAAAGGCCTAGCTACCCTGAGAGCAGACTTGAGTAGCGTCGGACACGAGAAATCCGGCGTGAAGCTGGGAGGACCACCTTCCAAGGCTAAACATTACCAACTGACCGATAGTGAACTAGTACCGCGAGGGAAAGGTGAAAAGCACCCCGGGAGGGGAGTGAAATAGAACTTGAAACCGTTTGCCTACAGACAGTGGGAGCATCAGGATCATCGTCCTTCGGGACACCGATCCGTTGTGACCGCATGCCTTTTGCAGTATGAGCCGGCGAGTTACGGTATGTGGCAAGGTTAAGCCGATGAGGTGTAGCCGAAGCGAAAGCGAGTCTGAATAGGGCGAACAGTCACATGTCGTAGACCCGAAGCCAGGTGAACTAGCCATGGGCAGGTTGAAGTGTACTTGACCGTACATGAAGGACCGAACCCACTAACGTTGAAAAGTTAGGGGATGACCTGTGGTTAGGGGCGAAAAACCAATCGAACCTGGTGATATCTGGCTCTCCCCGAAATAGCTTTAGGGCTAGCCTCGCGTGAAGGCAGTTGGGGGTAGAGCACTGGTCGGGGAAGGGGGGCAACTCCCGACCCTAGTCAAACTCCGAATACCAACTGTCCGTTTCGCGGGAGTCAGAACGCGGGTTATAACATCCGCGCTCGAGAGGGAAACAACCCATGACCGCCAGCTAAGGTCCCTAAATCCAAGCTAAGTGGGAAAGGAAGTGTTGTTGTCGAGACAGCTGGGAGGTTGGCTTAGAAGCAGCCACCCTTTAAAGAGTGCGTAATAGCTCACCAGTCTAACGGCGACGCGCCGAAAATTTAACGGGGCTAAGCTTGGTACCGAAGCTGCGGGATTATCGCAATAGCGATGATCGGTAGGGGAGCATTCCGTTCACGGTTGAAGCTGAACTGGAAGGTTTGGTGGACGAGACGGAAGAGAGAATGCCGGCATGAGTAGCGCGAGCAATGTGAGAATCATTGCCACCGATTGCCTAAGGTTTCCTGGGGAAGGTTCGTCCGCCCAGGGTTAGGCGGAACCTAAGGTGAACCCGAAAGGGGTAGCCGATGGACAGCAGGTTAATATTCCTGCGCCTCTACTCTAGCGTTTGAGCAATGGGGGGACCCCGAAGGTTCTCCTCCGCATACTGACGGAATAGTATGTCCAAGCACCAAGGTAGGGGGGATAGGCAAATCCGTTCCCCCGTTACGTCGAGGTGTGATGGCGAGCCCGCCTTTAGGGCGAAGGGAGATGGAATCATCGGGCGAGAAAAGCCTCTAGCGAGCTGGAAAGAGTCCGTACCACAATCCGACACAGGTAGGCAAGTTGAGAATACTAAGGTGGACGAGTGAAATCCGGTTAAGGAACTCGGCAAAATGACCCCGTAACTTTGGGATAAGGGGTGCCATCTTCGGATGGCCGCAGAGAATCGGCCTGAGCGACTGTTTAGCAAAAACACAGGACTCTGCTAACACGTGAGTGGATGTATAGAGTCTGAAACCTGCCCACTGCCGGAACGTTAAGGGGAGGCGTGAAAGCGCCGAACTGAAGCGCCGGTGAAGGGCGGCGGTAACTATAACCGTCCTAAGGTAGCGAAGTTCCTTGTCAGGTAAGTTCTGACCCGCATGAAAGGTCCAACGACTTGGGCGCTGTCTTGACCGGATGCTCGGTGAAATTGAAGCAC
>Ga0272441_10002399_pt1 | contig 37824 bp, 31 predicted proteins | sample SSMProp6N_FD_193582 | JGI IMG/M metagenome (GOLD analysis project Ga0272441, IMG submission 193582) | Marine sediment archaeal communities from Little Sippewissett salt marsh, Falmouth, MA, United States - SSM-Prop-6N | ecosystem: Environmental > Aquatic > Marine > Wetlands > Sediment ... | reverse complement strand
GCAGGGCCACGTCGGCCCAGGACTTGGCGCGAACGAACGTGGCCTTGCGGGCGTCGGAGCGTTCCACCGCCAATGGGCCGACGCCCACGACGGTCAGCCCCGCGCGGAGGAAGGCTTCGGCCTCGTCGTCCTCGGCCGCGATGCCCCAGCGGAGGTTGGGCAGGCGTGCCTTGATGAAGTCGGCGGCCCCCGGCTGCCGTTTGCGCCAGCGGCTGAGCGTGTACCACGGATCGCCGGCCGCGTAGGACAGGACCGGTCCGGGCGGGAAGCGCCCCTTAGCCAGACGGCCTCGGGCCTGGGCCGGCGCCGCCGCATGGCGATGCGTGCCGTACACCACCTGGGTGTCTTGGGCAATCCGCGTCAGGGCGCGGGCGGCGGCGGGGGCGTGCTTGCCCGCCGTCGGCAGCGAGTCGAGGTCCACCAGCACGGCCGGGCGGTCCGGGTCGAGCACGTACACGCTGACCGTGCCCGAGACCGTGTCGCCGAGGGTGTCCTGGTGATGGATGGCGATGTCGTACCGCCCGACGCGGTCCGGCAGGTTCAGGGCGACAGCGGCGTAGCCGGCCTTGTCGGTTCGGGCGGCGCGGAAAGGCCCGTCGGCGAGTTGGAACGTCAATGCCGACTCGGCCAGTGCAGGCGCGTAGCGCCAGAATTCCCGCCGCTGGAGGCGAACAACGACCGCCACGTCGCTGCCGGCCGGGGCGGCAACATCCGGCGTGACCAGGATGAATTCTCCGCCGCACCCGCCGGCAATCGCCATCGTGATGAGCCATCCCATCCTTTGCATGGCCGGTCCCTTTCGACGCGGATTAGCGCCCGCTCTGCCGTGGTTGTCAAGTCTGGCCCGGCCGGCGGCGGCGCGGTACACTGCGCCGGCGAACCGGCAAACCGGCCGGTGCGACCCTTTCAGGCGGCGCCGACATGAGCGAATACAGGGAAAGCGGAACCTACACGGAGGATCCCTGGCGGATCTTCCGGATCATGAGCGAGTTCGTGGACGCCTTTGAGGAGATGAGCCGCGTGGGCCCGGCCGTGAGCGTGTTCGGCTCGGCGCGGACGCCGAAAGACAATCGGTTCTACGGCATGGCGCGCAAACTCAGCGGGATGCTGGCGCGGGCGGGTTTCGCGGTGATCACCGGCGGCGGGCCGGGAATCATGGAGGCCGCCAACCGCGGCGCCGACGAGGCCGGGGGCAAGAGCGTCGGACTCAACATCGCCCTGCCCCACGAGCAAATGGCCAATCCCTACGCCAACATCCGCCTGGACTTTCACTACTTCTTCGCCCGCAAGGTCATGTTCGTCAAGTACGCCTGCGCCTTCGTGTGCTTCCCCGGCGGGTACGGGACGATGGACGAGTTCTTCGAGTCGATGACGCTGATCCAGACCGAGAAGGTCGATCCGTTTCCGGTGGTCTTGATCGGCAAGGCGTTCTGGGGCAAGTTGATCGGCTGGATGGAAAACGTGATGCAGCGCCGGCACAAGTTGATCTCTCCGGGCGACACGGACCTGTTTTACATGACGGACAGTTTGCGCGAGGCGGTGAGCATCGTCGAGGAGGGCCGGGCGCTGGAGGCCTGTCGCCAGGCCGAACCCGCCCGCCACGGTGTCCGGCGCCCCAGCGGCGAAGGCACCGTGGTCGGCGCGCCCCCGCGGTCGAGGAAGTCCCGCCGCCGGCGCCGATGACGGCGCTCGCGAGGCCGAGAAACCCGCAAAGGACATACCGATGCCGATGACGATCACCGAAAAGATCCTCGCACGCCGCGCCGACCGAGCCGCCGTCGCGCCCGGCGAGAACGTCTGGGTGGACGTGGACGTCCTGCTGACCCACGATGTCTGCGGGCCCGGATCGATCGGCGTGTTCCACAAGCAATTCGGGCCCGACGCGAAGGTCTGGGACCCCGACAAGGTCGTCATCATCCCCGACCACTACATCTTCACCGCCGACCCGAAGGCGCACCGGAACCTCGAGATCCTCCGTGCGTTCGCCGCGCGCCAGGGGCTGCGGCACTTCTACGACGCTGATTTCGCTACCGGGGATGGGATCCCCGCACCGTACGCCGATCCGTCGGCGACGCCTTACAAGGGTGTCTGCCACGTGGCGCTGCCGGCGTCGGGGCACGCCCGCCCCGGGGAGGTCCTCCTGGGCACGGACAGCCACACGTGCACCCACGGGGCGTTCGGCGAGTTCGCCACCGGCATCGGGAACACCGAGGCCGGTTTCGTCATGGGGGCCGGGCGCCTGTGGCTGCGGGTGCCCCCGACGCGCCGGTTCGTCTTCACCGGATCGCTGCCGCCGTTCCTGATGGCCAAGGACCTGATCCTGCACGTCATCGGCGCCATCGGCACCGACGGGGCCACCTACATGGCGATGGAATTCGCCGGCGAGGCGCTGTACGGCCTGAACGTCGAGGAGCGGATGACGATCACGAACATGGCGGTCGAGGCCGGCGCCAAGAACGGCATCATCCCTCCCGACGACGTGACGGTCGAGTGGGTCCACCGGCGGACGGATGTGCCATTCGAGGCCGTCGTCGGCGACGCCGATGCCGTGGTGGTCGACGAAATGACGATCGACGTGTCGGCCCTGGCGCCGACGGTCGCCTGCCCGCACTCGCCCGGCCACCGCGCTGCCGCCGCCGATCTGACTGACGTGGCGGTGGACCGCGTGTACATCGGCTCGTGCACCGGCGGAAAGACCACCGACTTCATCGCCGCCGCGCACCTCCTGGCGGGCAAGGAAGTCCGCGCCGAGACGTTCATCGTCCCGGCGACGACGGACGTGGACGCGGACCTGGACCGCTGCCGGGTGGGGCAACGGTCGCTGCGGGAGGTCTTCGCCGCGGCGGGTTGCCGGATCGGCCCGGCCAGTTGCGCCGCCTGCCTCGGCGGGCCACCCGACACCTTCGGGCGCGCCAACGAACCGCTGACGGTCGTCTCGACGACCAACCGCAATTTCCCCGGCCGCATGGGTCACAAGGACGCCCGTGTCTACCTGGCCAGCCCGCTGACCGCCGCGGCCAGCGCCTTGGCCGGACACGTCGCCGACCCGCGCGACTATGTCGATTTCGACCGTCCTGTCGGGGCGATCGACGGATAACCGCCCATCATCAGGAATAAGGGGAACGCCATGGCACGACGGCGGCTTTGGAGAAGGTCCGGGAAGATCGGCCTTGCACCCGGTACGCTGGTCTACGTCGGCGAGGAGCGCGTCGAAAAGGTCGAGATCACGCTGATCGACTACGACGAGAAACGCTGCGATGATCGGACAGTCGACCGGCTCGAGGACGTGCTGGTCTGCAGGGATACCGACACGGTCAGTTGGATCAACGTCAATGGCCTGCACGAGGTGGAGATCATCGAGCGGATCGGGAAACACTTTGGCATCCACCCCCTGGTGCTGGAGGACATCGCCGACACTGGGCAGCGCCCCAAGGCCGAGGACCACGCGGACCACCTCTTCGTGGTCTTCAAGATGCTGACCTTCGATCCCGCCGCCGACGCCCTCAGCGCCGAGCAGGTCAGCGTCGTCCTGGGGCCGGGGTGGGTGATCTCGTTCCAGGAACGCCCCGGCGACGTTTTTGAAGCGGTCCGCGACCGGATTCGCGGCGCCAAAGGCCGCATCCGCCAGATGAAGGCGGACTACCTCCTTCACGCTCTGATGGACGCCGTCGTGGATCAGTACTTCGTGATCCTCGAGACGTTCGGCGAGAAGGTCGAGGCCCTGGAGGAGCGTCTGCTGGCGGACCCGGCGCCGCAGACGCTCCAGTCCGTCAAGCAACTGAAGCGCGACATGATCGTCCTCCGACGGAGCGTCTGGCCGCTGCGCGAAGCCGTCAGCGAACTGGACCGCTCCGAGTCCAAACTGATCCACAAGCCCACCCGAGCCTACTTCCGCAACGTGTACGATCACACCGTTCAAGTCATGGACGCCATCGAGTCGTTCCGCGAGATGCTCTCGGGCATGCAGGATCTGTACCTGTCCAGCGTCAGCAACCGGATGAACGAGGTGATGAAGGTGCTGACGATCATCGCGACGATCTTCATCCCGCTGACGTTCGTGGCGGGGATCTACGGGATGAACTTCGATTCCGAGGCCTCGCCATTGAACATGCCGGAATTGAAATGGCCCTACGGGTACGTCGGGGCCCTGGCCGTCATGGCGGTGATCGCCGTGGTGATGGTGATTTACTTCCGGCGGAAGCGCTGGTTGTAGGGCCTCGGCCCGCGGGGGCGGTCCGGAAGGAGGCGACGGTATGGCTGGTCAACACAGGCTACGGGTTCTGGCGCCTCTGGCGGTGCTGCTGGGGATGGGGGGATGTCACTGGTGGCAGATGCCGCCGATGAGGCGTATCTCATCGGACGCCCCGCCCGAGGTCCGGCCGCAGGTTCGGCGGCTATACAGCCTCGACCCGCAGCGCCGCGCGCAGGGGTGTCTGGACCTGGCTGGTATGGGCGAGGCCGCGGCGCCGGCCGTGCCATGCCTGATCGGTTTGCTGGGCGATCGGGCCTGGGCCTGGAGCCCTTCTCGCTGGATTCCCTACGTCGGCAAGCAGGTCGGATCGGAGGCGGCTTGGGCCCTGTCCCGCATCGGCGCCCCCGCGATGGGGCCCGTGGTCGAGGCCCTGCGGTCTCACGGCAGCGCCGGGGTCCGGGCCGGCGCCGCCGGGGCGCTGGGCCACACTGCCGACCCGTCGGTTCTGCCGGCGCTGATTGAGGCCGTGAAGAACGACTCGTCGAGCCGGGTCCGCGCGAGCGCGGCCGCGGCCCTGGGACGCTTCGACGATCCGCGGACGGCTCCTGCCCTGCGGGAGGCGAAGAAAGACCGCCAAGCGCGCGTCCGGAAAAGCGCGACGCGTTCCCTGGTGCAACTGGAACGGGGCAGATGAAGGCCGGGCGCGGCCGGGCGGGTCGGGTCAATAGCCGTCCAGGGCGTTTCGCATCGGCCATTGGTGGGGGAACAGGGCCTCAGCCAGTTCGGCACCGGCGCCGGCGAAGCGGACGTGTCCCTGGGCGGCAAGGACCGACGGAGGTTCGGACCCGATGATCAGTCGTGCGACCTGCCGGTCGGCGACGATGCGGTGAGCCGGCAGGCGCCCGTCGGACCGCGCAACGCGAACCTTCCCGCCGGCGATCCGCAACGTGACCTTCTCGCCCATCCCGCAGACCGCCAAGGCGCCCCGGAATGCCTTGGTATCCGATCGGCGCAGGCGGTCAGCCAGTTCACCGGCCAGCGCTTCCAGGGAAGCGCTGAGGTTGACCACCGCGACCATCGGGCCTCCGCTGCGGGTGTAGTTCAGTTCCGCCCGGCAGGTGCCTGCCCGCAGGGCGACGCACAGGGGATGCGCCCAGGAGAGGCCCTCGACGACGACGCGTCGGCATCGCGCCCGGCGGGCGATGGCGCGGATCGCCGCCAGCAGTTCGCCGACGCCGCACCCGCGACCGAGGCCGCCGACTTCCAGGACTTTCAGGTCGTCGCCCTCGGTCCGAATGACGAGGTATCCTCGGACCCGCCCGGCCGGGTCGGACAGCGTCCGACACTCGCCGCGAAGCCAGTGCATCCCGCCACGGGTGTAGATCGGCCTGGCAGCCGTGCCCGTCCGCGTGGCGTTGTCGCGGTTGTAGATCCGCATCACGGCGCCCCGCCCGCACAGCGCCTCGGTCAGCGCGACCTTGGCGACGCGGAGGCGGCACTTGGCGTCCGGCAAAGCGGCCAAGTCGGCGATGATCCGCGTGCTGGGCCAGGCTTGCGCGAAGCCCCAACGGTGGTAGAAGTCGCGGATGCCCCCCAGCATGCTGAGGTGGTATCCGGCCTGTCGCATCGCGGGCATGAGGGCGCCGAAGATCTTCGCCGCGATGCCGCGGCGGCGGTGGTCGGGGTGGGTGCTGACGGCGCCGATCCCGCCGGTGCGCAGGCGCGCCCGCCCGATGCGGATGCGATGGTCCCAGACGCCGACGTGCCCGACGAGCCTTCCCTCGGCCTCGGCGACACGCGAGACGGCCCAGTCGTAGGTGGCCCCCTCGAAGTAAGCCTGGCGACAGAACCGCAGGAAATCGAAGTACCCGTTGCCGCCGAAGATCTTGGAAACGAGGTCGTACAGTTCCTCGGCCCGGTCGCGGGGCGGGGCGATGATGCGATACATCCGGCCGCTCCTTACACACTCGTCGCGGTGCACTTAACACGCTGGCGGCGGCGATGGCAAGGGGCTTTCCGGTCGGGTCAAAGCGGTTCGAGGAAACCGGCAGCGCGTGCCGATAAAACCAAGTCGGTCGGCGCGGGCCGACAGCACCGATCCGAGCGGGAGACGCAGGGCATGGCGGGCCAACATCGCGTGGCACTGGTCGCCGATGGGACGGGCCCCGTCGGCCAACGGATCGCCCGTGAACTGATCGGGCGCCACTGGTCCGTCGTGCTCCAGGGCCTGCACGCCGAGGCGCTGCAACAGGCCGCTGAGTCGCTGGCGGAAGACACCGAACGCGACCGCCAGGTCGCCGCGTGTCCCGCCGATCTCGGCTTGCTCGCCGACCGCGACCGTTTGGTCGAGTTCGTTGTCGAGGAGTTCGAGCGGATCGACCTGCTGGTGGCGGTGCCGGAGGCGCCGCCGGCCGCTGAGGACCTCCTGGAACTGGCGCCCGAGACCGTGGACGCTGCCCTGGCCGCCCACGTGACCGGCCCGCTGTTTATGATGCAAGGCGTCGGCAACGAGATGGTTCGCCTGGTCGAGGCCGGGCAGATCGAAGCGCCCAAGATCGTCTTGGTCAACTCGCTGGCGGCGTACACTACCTCGACCGACCGGGCGGCGATCGCCCTCGGGGCCGCCGGCGCCGCGATGCTGACGCGCCTGTTCGCCGACCGCCTCGCCGAGCACGGCATCAACGTCTATGAAGTCCGCGCGGGGCTGATTTCCACCGGAGGATCGGACGCGGTCCACGCCCGATACAACCAACTCATCCACCAGGGCCTGACGCCCATCCGCCGCTGGGGCAGGCCCCAGGACGTCGCCCTGGCCGTCGCCGCCCTCGCCGACGACCTCCTGCCGTACTCCACCGGCGAGGTCATCAACGTGGATGGGGGTTTTCACCTCCGAAGGCTCTGAGCCGCCGAAGCGGCCTGGGCGCGGCCGCGGCAGCAAGGGCAACATCACTTCCTGGCGTAGATGATCTGTTGGTAGGGACTCTTGGCGAGGTAGAGGACGAGTTTCTTCCCGCCGTCGATCAGCCGTAGGCCGCAGCGGAGGGTATGCGTGCCGTCCGTGAGTGTGGCGAGGGTCCGGCCCTGGACCTCACCGGCCTGTCCGGTCAGTCCGGCCAAGGCGACGGCGACCTCGAACGCCTCGCCGTTGGGGCGGATCACCAGCCGATGTGGGACCGAAGCCCGCAGCGCCTCCTTGATCGGATCGTTGAACCCGATCCTGAGGTAGCGGGCGGCCTCGACGTAGGTGCCCGCCAGCGACCCGGGCGCGACGATGCCCGGCGCGGTCACGTTCGCCAGGTCACGCTCGCCGACGCCGGCGACCTTCAGGCGCCCACCCTCAAAATCCGTCGGCACGGCAAAGACGAACGTCGGGGTCCGCGATTCGTCCGGCGGGATGGAGAACGTGATGTTCTTAGCGGCAATGGGAACGGCCTCGTCGAGGCGAACGATGCCCAGCGACGGCACCTGGGTTTCGCCGTCGACAGTGACCGTCGCCTCGGCGGCGGGGTCGATGGTCACGGGCTTGTCTCCGGCGGTGATTCTGACGGTGACGTTGAGGAAGGCTTTATCGAACGGCGCGGGCACCGTCCCACCGGCGGCCAGGTAACGGATATCAGCGGACTGGACGGCCAAGATGGGCTTCCGGTCGAGCGCTCTGGAGGTCGGGGCGGTGGCGGTTCGGGGGGTCGAGGTCGTGGGCAGCGTCCGGACCGGCTCGGGGTCGGGCTTCTTGCCGCCGCGGGGCGTTTGAGCAACGCGTTGCGACTGGGGCATGTTGTGTTGGTCGCCTATCCTGTGCCATATGAGGTAGCCGACGAGGATGCCTCCGGCTGCCGCCAAGGCGGCGGCGGCGAAGACCCGCGCTGCTTGGTTGCCGCCGCGCGGGGTGGGCGCGGGCGCGTGGCGTCGTGGCACGACGGGAATGGCTTCGGTTTCGGCCGGCGGGGGCGGCAGCCGGTGTGGCGGCTGCGGGGGAGGCGCCGGGGTCGGCTCGCCCGGGTGCGTCGCGTCCATCAAGTCCAGCATCTCCGATCGCGCCGGCACTTCGGCCATCAGTTCTTCCGTCTCGATCGGACTGCCTACCGAAGGGATGTGAATCTGCTCCCCGCACGAGGGGCAACGGGCCACCTTCCCCGCCAGGCGCTGCTCGACCGTCAGACGCTCCCCGCACGCCCCGCACACCACCAGGAGTTTCTTCTTCAGCGCCAAGCGGGCTTTGGTCAGGAAGTCGTCGGCCAGGTTTTCGCGTTGGTCCATCGGGACCAAGACGTCTGGTGCGACGATGGCTGGCTCGTCGGCGTCCAGCGCGGGGATGCGGATTCGGCGCCCGCAGTAGGCGCATCGGACATCCTGTCCGGCATCGGCATCCTCGACGCTCAGCGTTCTGCCGCATCCGCCGCAGAGAAGTTCCACGATGGGCTCCTGTCTGGGTTCGACGCGGGCCGTCCCGAGCCACTATACCCCATCGGCATGGCGCACGCAAAGCCGCGCGGCGCGCAAGCGGCGGTGGCCGGCGAGTCGGAGGACAATCCGCTGTTGTCGGCGGTCCGAATGGCCGATAAGCAGTATGGAGAGGGCGGCGGGCCTTGCGGTTTGACGGCGGGGCTCCGCCGGTTCTGAGGCGCCTATGCCATCGTTCAACGCCATCGAGAAGGTCCGGTTCAACTCGGCCCGCCCGCAACGGGTGCAACTGTACCGCTGCGACCCGTTTGCCTGCGACCTGTTGTGCCTGGAGCCGGAGCAGGAGTTCGTGCTCACCGGTCCGGCCGCCTGTTACGTCATCACCGGGGACGGGAGCCTCCAAGTGGCCAAGCGGGCCGAGGACCTCCGCATGTGTCACTTTGCCTCTTCGGATGCCGGCGAGTCTCACACGGTCGTCAACTCGTCCGAACAGAGACTTGTCCTGCTGATGGTGTCGCAGCACGCCTGAGCGCACTCGGCGCACGGGGACCAACGTCACATGAGCATCGGAATCAAGATCATCGCCGAACCTGCCACGCTGGACGCGGCATTGGACGGCACGCCGATGGCCGGGGCGGCGTTCGGTGTCCGCCTCGTCGGGCGCGTCGTTGGCGATCCAGCCGCCTTGACGGGCGCTGCCGACGACAAGACAATGACCGTTGCACCTTTGAGGGACTGAGGAGCGCGTCATGCGCATCGGCATCATGCAGAACGCGATCGATCCCGGGGATCTCGCTCGGGCGTTTCGTCTGGCCGCCGAGGCCAAGGCCGAGGGAGTCGAGGTCACTTGCGACCGGGATGAGGACATCGACGCGCTGCTCGGGGCCGAAGGCATCAAGCGGATCAAGCAATTGGCTGGGCAGCACCACGTCGCGGTCCCGAGCATCGGGTTGGGGTCGCTTCGTCGTGGGGAGTCGCTGTTTGGGGACAAGAAGGTGATCTCGGCCGCCAAGGACCTGATCCGCCGGGCGATGGACGCGATCGCGGAAATCGGCGGCGGCGTCGTACTCGTGCCGTTTCTCGGCAAGGCGACGATCGAATTGGAGACCGAACTCGACCGCGTCATCGCCGGTCTGGACGAACTGGCCGAGGACGCCGAAAACGCCGGCGTCGTCCTGGGCATCGAGTCCACCCTGAACGTCAACCAGCAGTTGTATCTCGTCAGCCATCTGGAGGCGTTCACGTCCGTGAAGGTCTACTACGACACGGGCAACGCCCTGGCGCGAAAGTTCGACCCGGCGACGTTCCTCCGCGACCTCGGGCCGGATAAGGTCTGCCAGATGCACTTCAAGGACGTCCGTCTTCGGCAGGACGTCCCGCCGGACTTCGACATGCCCCTGGGCGCCGGCGACGTGGACTTTCCCGCCATCGCCAGCGCGCTGCAGGCGATGCGGTACGACGGATGGATCATCCTGGAGACGCCCCCGACCGACGAGCCCCTTCGCGCCGCCAAGGCCAATATACAGTTCACGCGCGACCTGCTGGCCCGGGCGTAGGGGGCTGCTCCATCAGAGCCCCAGTTCCGGGCCGATCAGGTCCTCGTAGGTTTCTCGCCGTCGAATGATCCGAAAGGCGCCGTCCTCGACCAGCGCCTCGACCGCGCGCGGGCGGGCGTTGTACTGGCTGGCCATCGTGAACCCGTAAGCGCCGGCCGAGAAGACCGCCAGCAGGTCCCCGCGGCGCACCGGCGGCAGGCGCCGGTCCTTGCCCAGGAAGTCCGACGACTCGCAGACCCCGCCGACCACGTCGGCAAGAATCCCCTCGTCCGCGACGGCGTCGCGCGTCCGCTGCGGGGCCGTCGCCGACCGCACCGGCCAGATGAAGTGCCATCCGCCATACAGCGCCGGGCGGATCAGGTCCGTCATGGCCGCGTCGGTGATGATGAACGTCCGGTCGGCGCCTTCCTTGACGTACACCACGCGCGCCAGCAGGATGCCGGCGTTGCAGGCGATCTGGCGCCCCGGTTCGAGGATCACGCGCAGATCGGCGCCGGTCAGGGCCGGCACGACCTCGGCGGCGTAGTCGGCCGCCAGCGGCGACTGGCCCTGCTCGTAGTCGGCGGCGTACCCGCCCCCGATGTTCAGCGTCGTGATTTCAAATCCGCCTTTGCGGAGGCGCCCGATCAACTCCAGCGTCTTGCGGATGGCTTCGACGTAAGGCCCGGCCGAGTAGATCGGCGAACCGATGTGGAAGTGGATCGCCTCCAGACGGGCGTGCGGATCGCGCCCGTAGGCGGCGAAGAATTGCTCCGCCCGGTCGATGTCCACGCCGAACTTCGTTTCCTTCTTGCCGGTGGTCGTGTAGCGGTGCGTCTTCGGGTCGTACACGTCGGGGTTGACGCGCAGGGCGGCGCGGACGTCTCGTCCGGCCTTGGCGGCGAGGCGCGCGAGATTCTCGAATTCCGCTTCCGACTCGATATTGAACAGGGCGATGCCGGCGGCAATGGCCTCGGACAGTTCGGCGTCGGTCTTGCCCACCCCGGCAAAGACGACCTTGCTCATGTCCCCGCCGGCCTGGCGAACGCGGAACAACTCCCCGCCGCTCACCACGTCGAAGCCGCTGCCTTCCGCAGCCAGGAGGCGCAGGATGTGCAGGTTGCACAGGGACTTGACGGAGAAGCAGATCAGCGGGTCGATGGGGGCGAAGGCCTCGGTCAGGCGGCGATAGTGGCTGCGCAGCGTCGCGGCCGAGTAGATGTACGCCGGCGTCCCGACCGCCTCGGCGATCTGGGCGACGGCGACGGCCTCGCAGTGCAACTGCCCGGCCCTGTAGTCAAACTGGTCCATGTTTGATGCGTCCCATTGGCCCGCGCAGCACGCGGGGTAGGTTGTCCATCGGGGATTATACAACAGTACGGACCGGCTCAGGCGAATCGTTTGACGACCTCGGCAGCGCGTCGGCGGAGCAGTTGGCCCGGTTCGGCCAGCGCCTGAGCGACGGTGACGGACCTATCGGCCAGCGGACAGACGGCCGCGAAACAATCGTGCGGGGCGTCGGGGGTGGCCTGGCCCGGGATGCACACGACGGGGACGCCGGCGGCCGAGGCCAGGCGCGCGACGCCCACGGCCGTCTTGCCCGCCGCCGACTGCGCGTCGAAACTGCCCTCGCCGGTGAGGACCAGGTCGGCGCCGCCGATCCGTTGACGCAGGCGCACGGCCTCGGCGACGATCTCGACGCCCGGCGCGAGCGTCGCGGCGGCAAAGGCCATCAGTCCGGCGCCCAGCCCGCCGGCGGCGCCGGCGCCCGGCAGGGACGCCACGTCCGGCCCGAGGTCGCGCCGGATGACCGCGGCGAGGTTGGCCAGGCCCGCGTCGAGGGTCTCGACCATGTCGGCCGTGGCGCCTTTCTGCGGGCCATAGATCGCCGCCGCGCCGTTCGGGCCGGTCAGCGGGTTGGCCACGTCGCAGGCGACGCGGATACGGCAGGAGGCGATGCGCGGATCGCGATCGGAGGCGTCGATCCGCCCGACGTCGCCCAGCCCGCCGCCGGCGAGCCCGCAGACGCACGGACGCCCGTCGCAGCCGATGAAAACAACCCCCAACGCCTGGGCGCAGCCGGCCCCGCCGTCCACCGTCGCCGACCCGCCGATGCCGACGACCAAGTCGGTGGCGCCGGCATTGAGGGCGGCGCGGATCAGTTGCCCGACCCCGAACGTGGTGGTTGCCAGCGGATCACGCCGGTCGGGCGGCACCAGGGCCAGTCCCGCGGCGGCGGCCATCTCGATCACCGCGGTCGTCTCGTCGCCCAGCAGACCGAACCGCGCCCGCCGCGGCTCGCCCAGCGGGCCGAACACGTCCGCCGACAGGAACGTCCCGAGCGTGGCGGCGACCATCGCGTCCACCGTCCCCTCGCCCCCGTCGGCCATGGGACACAGGTCGATCTGGGCGTCGTCGCGAGCGTCGCGCACGCCGGTCGCCAGCGCCTTGGCCACGTCCCCCGCCGGGAGGGATTCCTTGAACGAATCCGGCCCGATCAAGACCTTCATATCGTGGTCCTCTTGCCCGTCGTCGGCTGGGTGTCGATCGGGCGGGCACGGATCACTCCCCACGCCCGCTGTCGGGCCGTGACGACCCCGATGCGGATTGCGTCGCCCGGTCCGACGTCCTCGAGGATCGCTCCGGCGTCATCGAGGTCCGCGACGTACCACCGCCCGAGTTGGAAGATCACGTCGTGCCGGCGGACGCCCAGGCGCGCCGCCGGGCTCTTGGGCTCGACGGCAACGACCAGCAAGCCCGCCTTGACCGGCAGGCGGAGTTGCTTGGCCTGCTCGGCCGTTAGCGTGACCAGTTCCATCCCGAACAGGCGCTTGGCCAGCCTCGCCGCGTCGGGCTTGGGGCGGGACTTGGCCGTCACGGTTAGGTTCACCGTCTTTGCGTGGCGTCGGCACCGCAGGCGGACCTTGGCGCCGGCTTTGACGGCGAGCATGGCGATCTGGTAGTCGCTCAGTCGCCTGACGGGCTTTCCGTTCAGTCCGACGATGTGGTCGCCGGCCTTGCAGCCGGCTTGGGCGGCGGGGCTGTCGGCGGCCACCCGCGTGACGAGAAGTCTGACGGCGTCCTTCGTGCGTTTCTGCTCGACCGCCAAGCCGACGATCACGCGGTTGCGCCGCTCGTAGTCCAGCAGGCGCGGCAGGTCCGCCACCAAGGCATCCACGGGGATGGCAAAGCCGATTCCCTGGGCGTCGGCGCGAATAGCGGTGTTGATGCCGATCAATTCGCCGGCGATGTTCAGTAACGGCCCGCCGGAGTTGCCGGGGTTGATCGGGGCGTCGGTCTGAATCAGGTTGCGGTAGGCCTGTCCGCCGCGGAATTCCAGCTTGCGCCCCAGCGCGCTGATCACCCCCGTCGTGCAGGTGTTCTGATAGCCCATCGGGTTTCCGATGGCGATGACCGTCTCGCCGATCATCAGATCGTCGCTGCGCCCGCACAGCAGGTGCGGGAAGCCCTTGCCCTTCGGCGGGGCGATCTTCAGGACCGCCAAGTCGTGGGCGGCGTTGTCGGCGACGACGGCGGCGGGGTACTGGCTCTTATCGGAGAAGACGACGTTGATCTTCTCGGCCCGGCGGACGACGTGAGCGTTCGTGATGATGTATCCGCTGGGGTGGATCACGAAGCCGCTGCCGAGGCTGATGACGGGGACCTTCCGGAGCAGTCTCGGGGTGAACGGCTCGAACGGGTCGTCCTGCCAGCCGAACAGCATCGCGCCCGTGCTGACCAGGCGCTCGGTGGAAATATTGACCACGGCCCCACTGGCGGCGCGATAGGCCCGGACCACCGGCGTGACGCGGATGGCCTTGCTGGTGGTTTGACCGGCGGCCGGGGCGAACCCCGCCAGCACGGCCGCCAACCCGGCGGCCAGGGCCGCCCTACAGGTCCAGAATCTCCATGCGTTTTTCCACATAAGTGCTTCCTATGTTGACGACCTGCATGTGTTCGATCCGCTCGCTGTGGGCCCAGTGCGAGTGCCCGCAATACACGTGCGTGACCAGCGGGCAGTCCAGCAGGGCCCGCCCGATCCTATCGGAGCCCATGAACGCGGCGCTGAAGGCAAACGGCGCGGGGCGCCCCTGCGGCACCAGTTGCCGGAAGGGCAGATGGTGCACGAACGCCACGATGCGCTCCACGGCCGGGTCGCCGGCCAGGACTCCCAACTGCCGGACGAGTTTGCCCAGCAGACGATCGAGGAACTCCTCGTCGGTCAAATCCATGCGGACGTGGACGCCGTCCATCCAGCGCGCCGTCAGGTCGAAGTGACGCTTGCTCAGGCGCCGGCGGTGGGCGGCGACCAGGTGGCGGTGTTCGTCGAATCGGCGGGCGGCCCCTGGGGTGATCTTGGCGCGGTAGAAGGCCAGCGGGAGGTCCAGTTCCTCATAGCGGTAGGAGTAGTCGTACCAGCCGATCGATCCGACCAGCCCGACGCCGCCCAGGCGCGCCGGGGCGTGGTCCAGGACCGCGAAGTCGGCCTCGGCCGCGATGGCGGGGAGGGTCTGCTCGTAACGCGTGATCGAGTCTTCCCCGTTCAGGCACCACAGGCAGTGGTTGCCAGGGACGAGGAACTTCTTTCCGCCGAAGGCGGCGAACAGCCGCAGGCAGTCGCGCAGGTCTTGGTGCGCGGCACCGGCGGAATCGCCCACGAGGACCAGCGCGTCGCCGCCGGCTCGGCAGATGTCGCGGGCCAAGGCCTCGGCCGGAGTCCGCGACCGCGGCGCGTCGTAATGCAGGTCGGCTGTGACGATCAGACGCATGGGCGCTGCCCTCGCCCGCGAAGGCTGAGGTCTGCCTGCCGGATTATGAGAATTCCCGCACGCCTGCGGAAGGTCCGCCCGATCAGGTCACTTCGCGCGGGCGACCTTGACGGTCAGGTTCGAGCCGCCGGCGATCTTCAACCCCTTCAACACGAACACCCCGTCGCGGTCCACCACGGCGGCGCCGTTCTGGGGATCGGGCGTCTGCCCGCGGCGGGGCTTGGCGCTGATGGCCTCCCAGCGGACCTGCTCGCCCGCCTTCGGCTTGAAGGTCTGGAGGCGGCGGAAGGCCAGGTCCACCGTGCACCCACGGCGGTTGCTCACGACGATGGCCACGCCACCGGCGGTTTCCTTGATCGCCTGCCAGCCGATCGGCAGGTTGGTGTTGCCGTCGCCCTCCTTGTTGTTGTCCGTCGAACAGTTGGCGAAGGCGGGAATCGGCGTGGTGCGGGTGATGTCCAGCCCGCGCCACAGCCCGCTGTAGCGATCCGGCCGGATCAACTGCCCGCTGGCCCAGGTCCAGTCGGCGATGATGGGCTGGTTGGCCTTGCGCATCGCCGTGTAGAACCGCCCCTTGCCCTTGGCGAAGCCGCGGACGAACGGGCCCCAACTGTATCCCTTGCAGTAGATCAGCGGCAGGTCGCGCCCGCGCCGCGCCTGGACGACCTGGTCGAGCATCGCCCAGCCCCAGTCGGCGCGACCGGCCCGGTCCTTGACCTGAGCACACTTCGGGCCCCACGCCATCGCCAGGGCGCCGCCTTTCGGGGTCCGCAGGACCTGGTTGCTGAACTTGTTGATCAGGACGTAGGCGAACCGCTCGGGATGCTTCAGCGCCAACAGCGCCGCCCCGTCCGAGCCCGGCAGCAGGATGCGCTCCGCGTCGATGGGGAAGGTCTTCAGCGCCCAATCCATGAATGACAGGATCCGCCTCTGGGTATGGTCGCGCACCTGACCGGTCGCGTACGACGCCAGCGTCCCGAAGGAGTCATTGTATCCGTACCATCCGCTGGGTGGCCAGTCGTGCGGGGCGATCTGGACGCTCTTGAGGATCATCTTGATCCGCGGCTTGGCATAGGAGAAGTTGCCCGAGTGGAAGTACAGTTCCCCGGGGGCTTTCTGGTCTTTAGCCAGCCCCGGCGGGACGAGGACCGACCAGTTGAAGTACATGTTCTGCCGGGGCGCCAGCGGCGGGGCGCACCACTGGACGTACACCTGCCGCCGCCCGGGGTAATCGAAGAATGGTCCCCACAGGCCCGGGCCCTGATGTACCGGCTCGCCCCGACCGGTCTTCTCGGCCAGCGGCTTGGCCAGGGCGTTGGCGGCGGAGAAGTCGTTGGTGTTCTCGACGCCCGCCCGGCAGGAAACCACCGCGTAGTATCGCTTCTGCGCCCGCCAGGGGTGATGAACGTACAGGCCGGTGCCCGGCGGCAGGGGGCCGGCCTTGGAGTCGATCACCAGGCGGTCCACCGGGTAGCGGTCCATCCGCGGGTGGTTCGGACCCCATGTGTACATCGCGTGGTTGTGCCCCTCGGCCAGTTCGCCAATCTTGTCGGACTTGATCATTGCCTGCCCGATCAGGTACTCCATGTTCCGCCCGTGGATATTCCAGCACGACAGCGGCCCCACCTCGGCCAGGAACCTAGCCCGAGCGAAGGTCTTCGCGTCGATCGGCTTATCGTGGGTGTAGATGCGATAGGTGCAGGCATCCCGAGCGTCGGCGAGCTTGGCGCGGATCTCGCCCCAGGTGGCGCGCTGGGAGGCAATCAGCGGGGCGGGCTCTTTCCAGGTGATGAAGGTCTGTCCGGCGCGGTGGAAGGCCTTCAGGCCTTTGACCGGCGGCGGGGCCTGGGGGGGCTTGGCGCCGCGGGCTTCGTAGAGAACCTCCAGGCGGGTGCGGTCGGCCTGGAAGGCGGGGAAGGTCTTGACGAACAGTTTCAGCATCCCGTCGGCGGCGACGGCGCGGGCGACGACGGCGGTGGCATCGAAAGCGTCGAAGGTCGGTCCGTCCAGCGCCAGGGCCGAATCGGCGGAACCGGCCTTGGCGCCGGGGAAAATCTCGATCTGCGCCAGCAGGTCGTCGGCGTCCTTGATCGGGCCGCGCGACACGCGAAGGCGGGCGCGGACGACCTTGGCTGCCTTATCCAGCCCGGCCAGTTTGACCGTCAGCAGCCGTCCGCCGTCCGCCGGCGTGATCTTGACGGCCTTGGGGTTGGGGCCCTCTTCGGCGGCACTGTAACTGGTCGAGATCGTGCCCCCAGCGGCGACAGCGGACGCTGCCGACAGGATCACAGCCCACGCGATGATGTCTCTGACAGACATGGATTCACTCCTTCTTCGGCGACGGTCTCCGCCCTGCGGCCGGCGCGGTTGCCGCCCCTTTGGCGCGGCGGAGGTGCACGACCACTTCTTTGCCGAATCCCTGAGGTGGTGTCAAGACAAGCCCTGTGGCGGCGGCGGTGACGCCGGCCTGCCTGACGGTCCTGCCGGCGGCGCAGTCCAGCCAGGTCAGGTCGTATTGGCCGGCGAACGTCCCGGTCAGGCCAATCCGGCCGGTGTGCCGGGAGGTATAGGCGATGTAACTCTTGGGCGGGTTGGCCAGGACGTACTCCGTGTCGCCGGCGGCCAGTTCGTCGTGCGGGGCCATCGCGTCGAAGTCCGTTGATTCGAAGAACGCCACGAGGCGCCCGCAGTCTACGAGGTCGGCGGGGCGCGTCGAGGCGATGTCCATCTCGAAGACCATCACGTAGGCCCCGCCCATCGCGCCGGCCCAGGTCCTCCTGCGGATGTCGGCCGAGGAGCCTTGTCCGTGACCGGCGACCTCGGCGAGATTGAGATTGTACCGGCCGCGGGCGGCGCGGAAGGCCCGGACCACACCGGCGTGCAGCCGGCCGAGCCCCTTGACGTTGTGCTGGATGGCGAACTGATCGATGCTTGGATCGTCGGCAAGTTCGTCGAACTTCAAGCCGCTGAGTTTGTGGACGGCGATGGGGTGTTTGTGGTCGTCGGCCTTTCGGATCTCCGCGGCGATGGCGGCCGCCCGCTTGGCGCTGAGGCGCTCCTGGTATTCCTCGGCGATACACCAGACGAGGTGCTTGTGGTGTTTGAATCGCTTGACCAAAGCATGGAGGAACCGCCGCTCGGCCGGGCCGACGACGTCGCCGGTGTTCCAGATGCGCGCCGAGTCGTCGTAGATGAACAGGAAGATCACGATCCCGGCCTTGTCCATTGCGGCGAACCACCTGGCCCACTGATCCAGGACCTTGGGGTTCAGGCCCTTGGCCGGATTGTGGTCGATGAAGGGATTGTGCGTCTTGTCCCCGTCGCCGCCGTGCGATCGGATGGCCTGGAGGTAGATGCAGTTGGCCCCGGTGCCGATGAGTTTACGGATGAGTCTCATCTGGTCGCCGTCCCGGGTGCCGTCAAGCCGGCGCTTGCCTCGATAGAGGAAGTCTTCCGGATCGCCCGGGCCGCACATGAAGAATCTCTTATGGTGTCCCTTGGAGTCGTAGCGCACGAACCATCGGGGGTTGGTGGGGTGGACGACAATTTGCCCCGGCATGGGCCCGGCATGAGGTCGCGTTTTGGCGGCCGGCGCCGTACTGGGGCGCAACGCCAGCGTTACGTAAAAGACTCTCTCGCCAGGCCCGAGGAAGACCGTCTTGCCGCCGGGATAGCCGTAGGCCGAGTTGCCCCGGCCTTTGCCTTTCTTGGTGACTTGGTTGGCGAGGATTCCGAAGCATTTGGCCGACCGGCAGGTCTTGGCGAAACTTGTGAAGGACTTGCCGTCGTCGTCGCCGGCGATGACGATGAACAGATCGAGGTCCGCGTCGTCGTAGGCCTTGGCCCAGCGGGTCTTGGCGTCTTTGCAGATCAACAGCCCGACGCGGCCAAAGGGCGTCTGAAAGGGCTCCGCCTTGCTGCCCGCGCCGGTCCAGGCCTTCTCGGCGTTGGAGGGGACGGTCTTGCGGTGCCGGCCCAGGAGTTGGCCGGCGGGCCCGAAGAACAGGGCGGTGTTGTGCACCTTCTTGGCGTCGCACGGCTCGCGCAGGCCGATGACCAGCCCGATGCCCAGTTCCCCGGCCAGGGCGCCGAAGTGCTGGCGGAGGGAGTTATACTCGGCCGCCAGTTGCGCCATGGTCACGCCGTTCTGCGACCAGGGCTGGTAGCGGTAGAAGCAGGTTTCCGGCGCGACGACCAGTTTCGCGCCGTTGCCCGCTGCGGTGCGGACGAACTTCTCTACCCGGGCGGCGTCGACGCCGACCTTGTCATCGTCGCGGACCTGGTACTGGACGATGGCGACGGTCAGGTCCACGTCCTCGGCTCGCGCTGGTCCGGCACCTGCAGATAGGCCCAAGAGGGCACATAGCAGCGCGATGGTCCTGCGACCGGGGGCCTTCGCCCGCCTCGCTTCGGGCCACGGAATCCATGGGTCAGCCATGCCTATCCCTTTCCCTGGGCCCCATCCGGTCGCCTGCCGGGGCCCGGGCTGGCGCTATCGTACCGCCTGAGGGACTGAATGCAAACGCCCGGGGATCGGGGCGCGACCGGGGACAGATCGAATTGCCTTTGACTTACACGCCGGCGAGGGTATGATCCGCCCTTTGTCCGACGCGACTTGTCAGGGTCATTGAGCACTTCATGGCGACCGACCGAGAAAGGTTTGGCGCGGCCGAACTGGCCATCTGCCTGAGCCACTACGACCTTGGGGTGATCCGCAGCCTGCGCGACTTCCCCCGCGGGTCGCGGCGGTCTCCGAAGATCGTCATCGACGCCGAGCGCGGGCGGTTCCTGTTCAAGCGGCGGGCCCGCGGCAAGGACGACCTCCGCAAGGTCGCCTTCACCCACCAGATCCAATTGCACCTGGCGGGGGAGAACTTCCCCCTGCCGCACTTGATCGGCACCCGCGCCGACAACAACTCCCTGCTGGTCCTGGACGACCACATCTACGAGATGTTCGAGTACGTCGAGGCCGGCGGGTACGACGGCTCGCTGGAGGCGACCCACGACGCCGGGCGCGTCCTCGGGCTGTACCACAAGCTCCTGGCGGGCTTCCGCAGCGACTACTCGCCGGCGCGGGGCAGTTACCACAACGCCGACGCCGTCGCTGAGGCGGTCCGCAACACGGCGGCATCTCTGCCGATGGACTCCCGCCCGCCCGCCGACGTGCTGATGGCGACCGTGTCGTTCATGGACGAGACCTACCGCACCTGCGCCGCCCAGGCCGACCAGGCCGGGCTGAAAGACTGGCCCGCCCAGATCGTTCACGGGGACTGGCACCCCGGCAACATGCTCTTCCGCGACCGGCTCGTGGTCGGCGTGATTGACTACGATTCCGCCCGGCTCCAGCAGCGGGCGATCGACCTGGCCAACGGGGCGCTTCAGTTCTCGATCATCGGCGGCGCCGACGACCCGTCGCAATGGCCCGCTCACCTCGACGAGACCCGCCTGCGGCGATTTCTGGACGGCTACGACTCGGTCAACGTCATCTCCAAGGCTGAGATGGAGGTCCTGCCCCTGCTGATGTGCGAGGCGATGATCGCCGAGGCCGTCCTGCCCATCGCCGCGACGGGCAGTTTCGGGCGGATGGAGGGCTTCGCGTTCCTCCAGATGATCGAGCGCAAGGTCCGCTGGACCCTCGCCCACCAAGCCGAGATTACGTCCATCCTGAAGGACTAAAGGCCTTCTCCAGACCGCTTTGGTCCCCCGCGTCGGGAAAAGTCTTTGAAAACGCCTCCGGGATCGGCAGAATATGAAATCTCCGTTGTCCGGCTGGGCCTCTTGGGGCGCCGGCCGGGGACGCATACCCGAGACTCAACCCGGGAAATGGAAGGAAAGACAGGATCATGAGTGAGACGAAAGCGCCCTCGCGGCCGGCGGCCGGTAAAGACCAGACTCCCAGCACCCAACAGGCTCCCCCGCGCGCGGTGGCGATGATGGACGGCAACGAGGCGGCCTCCTATGTCGCCCACAAGGTCAACGAAGTGATCGCGATCTACCCGATCACGCCGTCGTCGCCGATGGGCGAGTACGCCGACGCCTGGAGCGCCGCCGGGCAGAAGAACATCTGGGGCACGGTCCCGCTGATCGCGGAGATGCAGTCCGAGGGCGGGGCTTCCGCTGCCGTCCACGGGGCCCTTCAGACCGGCAGCCTGACCACCCCCTTCACCGCCAGCCAGGGCCTGCTGTTGATGGTTCCCACGATGTTCAAGATCGCCGGGGAGTTGACGCCGACGGTCTTCCACGTCTCGGCCCGGTCGATCGCCTGTCAGGCGCTGAGCATCTTCGGCGACCACAGCGACGTGATGGCGGTCCGGAGCACGGGCTTCGGGCTGATCGCCTCCAACAGTATTCAGGAGATCATGGACACCGCGCTGATCGCCCAGGCCGCGTCGCTGGAGGCCCGCGTGCCGTTCGTGCACTTCTTCGACGGGTTCCGCTCCAGCCATGAGATCCAGAAGGTCCAGACGCTATCGATGGACGACCATCGGGCGATGATCGACGACGATCTGGTCCTGGCCCACCGGCAGCGCGGGATGACGCCGGACCGTCCGGTCCTGCGCGGCACGAGCCAGAACCCCGACGTGTACTTCCAGGGGCGCGAGACGGTGAACCCCTATTACCTCGCCTGCCCGGAGATCGTGCAGAAAGCGATGGACCGGTTCGCCGAGGTCGTCGGGCGTCAGTACCGCCTGTTCGACTACGTCGGCGCCCCGGACGCCGAGCGGGTGGTGGTGTTGATGGGCAGCGGCGCCGAGGCCGCCCACGAGGCCGTCGAGCACCTCGCCGCCGCCGGCGAGAAGGTCGGCGCGGTGAAGGTTCGACTGTACCGTCCGTTCAGCATCAAGCACTTCGTCGAGTCCCTGCCGGAAACCGTGCGGTCGATCGCCGTGCTGGACCGGACGAAGGAGCCCGGATCGGCGGGCGAGCCGCTGTACCTGGACTGCCTTGACGCCCTCGTCGAGGCCGGCCGAAATGACATCACCGTCGTCGGCGGGCGCTATGGGCTATCCAGCAAGGAGTTCACTCCGGCGATGGTCAAGGCCGTCCTGGACAACCTCGCCGCCGAAACGCCCCACAACCACTTCACCGTCGGTATCAACGACGACGTGACGGGCACCTCGCTGGACGTGGACGCGTCGTTCCATACCGAAGGCGCCGACGTGGTGCGGGCGCTGTTCTACGGGCTGGGGTCCGACGGCACCGTCGGGGCGAACAAGAACTCCATCAAGATCATCGGCGACGAGACGGACAACTATGCCCAGGGCTATTTCGTGTACGACTCCAAGCGCGCCGGGGCGGTGACCGTCAGCCACCTGCGCTTCGGCCCGCGCCCGATCCGCTCGACGTATCTGATTGAAAAGACCGGGTTCGTCGGCTGCCACCAGTTCGTGTTCCTCGAGCGGTACGACATGCTCTCCAAGGCCGAGGACGGGGCCGTGTTCCTGCTGAACACGCCGTACGCCCCTGAGGAAACCTGGGACCGGCTGCCCCGGCGGGTCCAGCAACAGATCATCGACAAGAAGATCCGATTCTACGCGATCAACGCCTACGAGGTGGCCAAGGCCGCGGGCATGGGCCAGCGGATCAACACGATTATGCAGACATGTTTCTTCCACCTGTCCGGCGTCTTGCCGCCGGACGAAGCGATCGCCAAGATCAAGGGCGCCATCAAGAAGACCTACGGGCGCAAAGGCGACAAGATCGTCCAGATGAACTACGCCGCCGTGGACCATGCCCTGGCGGGGCTGGTGGAGATCCCCGTGCCCGCCGAGCCGACCTCGACGATGGAGATGCCGCCGGTCGTGCCGGACGAGGCGCCCGCCTTCGTCAAGTCCGTCACGGCGATGATCATCGACCGCCGGGGCGACGAGGTGCCCGTCTCGAAGATGCCCGTGGACGGCACCTGGCCGACGGCGACGACGCAATGGGAGAAGCGCAACCTCGCCCTGGAGATTCCCGTGTGGGATCCGGCCGTGTGCATCCAGTGCGGCAAGTGCTCGATGGTTTGCCCGCACGCGGCGATCCGCCTCAAACTGTACGACCCTGCCGCCCTCGACGGCGCGCCGGAAACCTTCAAGAGCGCCGATGCCAAGGGCAAGGACTTCGCCGGCATGCGGTTCACCGTCCAGGTCGCCCCGGAAGATTGCACCGGATGCGGGCTGTGCCAACTGGCCTGCCCGGCCAAGAATAAGGCCGAGCCGGGCAAGAAGGCCCTGAACATGGCCTTTCAGCCGCCGCTCCGCGAGCCGGAGCGGGATAACTACGCGTTCTTCCTGGCCCTGCCGGAATACGACCGGACCCAGGCGAAGGTCGCCACCGTCAAGGGCAGCCAGTTGCTTCGCCCGCTGTTCGAGTACTCCGGCGCCTGCGCCGGGTGCGGCGAGACGCCCTACGTCAAACTCGTCAGCCAACTGTTCGGCGACCGGGCGATTATCGGCAACGCCACGGGCTGCTCCAGCATCTACGGCGGCAACCTGCCCACCACCCCGTACTGCGCCAACGCCGACGGGCGCGGGCCGGCCTGGAACAACTCCCTGTTCGAGGACGCCGCCGAGTTCAGTTACGGCTTCCGCCTGACGCTGGACAAACGCATGCAGTTCGCCCGTGAACTGGCCGAGGCCCTGGCGGACAAGATCGGCACCGACTTGGTCGCCGGCCTGCTGAACGCCGACCAGACCACCGAGGCGGGCCTGGCCGAGCAACGCGCCCGGGTGGCGCAGTTGAAGGACAAACTCGCCGGCGACGCCGACCCGAAGGCGGTGCACCTGGCGTCCATCGCCGATGTCCTGGTGCACAAGAGCGTCTGGGGGTTCGGGGGCGACGGATGGGCGTACGACATCGGCTACGGCGGGCTGGACCACGTCCTGGCCAGCGGGCGCAACATCAACATCCTGGTCCTCGACACGCAGGTGTACTCCAACACCGGCGGGCAGTGCTCGAAGGCCACGCCCCGGGCGGCCGTCGCCAAGTTTGCCGAGGCCGGCAAGCCCCTGCCGAAAAAGGATCTCGGCATGCTCGCCATGGCTTACGGCAACGTGTACGTCGCCCAGGTCGCCTTCGGGGCTTCCGACGCCCAGTGCGTCAAGGCGTTCGTCGAGGCCGAAAGTTACCCCGGCCCGAGCATCGTCATCGCCTACAGCCACTGCATTCCCGCCCACGGGATCGACGGGCTGACCGGCTTCAAGCAGCAGAAACTCGCCGTCGAGAGCGGCGCGTGGATGCTCTACCGCTACGACCCGCGCCGCGCGGCCGAGGGGAAGAACCCCCTCCAACTCGACAGCAAGGCGCCGTCCGTGCCGCTGGCCGACTACGCCTATAACGAAACCCGCTACACCATGCTCACCCGCAGCAAGCCCGACGAGGCCAAGCGCCTTATGGAACTGGCCCAACAGGACGTCGCGGACCGGTGGAACACCTACCAGTACCTCGCCGCACGGGATCTGGGCGCCGAGGGCGGGAAGGCATCGTAGCCCGGCGCCGGATGGGTGCGCCGCAAGGCGCGATCCACCCGCGCCGGTCGGCGATCGATGTTGCGTGAGAACCCGGGCATTCGCCGCCCCCGGCCGGGCAGTCCGCGCCGGGGCGGCTTCATGTCTGTACCGAAAGGATGGTGCGCCATGGATTTGACAACGACCTACATGGGTTTGCCCCTGCCCAGCCCCCTGGTGGCGTCCGCGTCACCGCTCAGCGCCGACCCCGCCAACGTCAAGGCCCTCGCCGACGCCGGGGCCGGGGCCGTCGTGATGCACTCGGTCTTCGAGGAGCAACTGGACCAGGACGCCGGGGACCTGGAGCACTACCTCACTCAGGGGGCCGACAGTTTCGCCGAAGCGCTGTCGTATTTCCCGCCGCCGGAGTCGTTCCCCGCGGCCCCGGACGCGTACCTCAAGGACCTCGCCCAGGCCAAGAAGGCCGCCGGCGTGCCGATCATCGGCAGCCTCAACGGCGTCTCGGCCGGCGGGTGGACCGACTACGCCAAGCAGATCGCCGACGCCGGCGCCGACGGGCTGGAACTGAACATCTACGTTCTCCCGACCGATCCGGCCGTGGACGCCGCCGAGATCGAACGGGTTCACCTCGACGCGCTGGCGGCGGTCAAGTCGGCCGTGTCCATCCCGGTGGCGATGAAACTGTCGCCGTTCTTCTCGGCCCTGCCGAACGTCGCTAAGCGCCTCGCCGACGCCGGCGCCGACGCCCTTGTCCTGTTCAACCGCTTCTATCAGCCCGACCTGGACGTGGAGAACCTCCAGGTCGCCCCGCGCCTGGTCCTGAGCACGTCTGACGAAATGCGCCTGCCGCTGCGGTGGATCGCGATCCTGTTCGGGAAGGTTTCCGCCTCGCTGGCCGGCACGACCGGCGTGCACACTGGACTGGACGCCGCCAAGATGGTGCTGGCCGGGGCGGATGTGGCGATGCTGTGCTCGGCTCTGCTGGCCAACGGGATCGGGCGCCTGAAGGAGGTCCGCGACGAGATGGCGTCGGTCCTCGCCAGCGCCGGCTACGCTTCGGCGTCCGAAGCCCGCGGCGTCCTCAGCCAAGCCTCCTGCGCCGAGCCGGCAGCCTTCGAACGCGCCAACTACGTCAAGGCGCTTCAGAGTTGGACGTAGCGCCCGGCTTCGCTCGGGGCGCGGGCCGGACCCATCAGGGCAGGCCTCGCTCGAGTTGGCGCTGGTGGCGCCATTCCGCCAGCGACTTGAACTGTCCCTTGAACGGGTCCCACACGGCGACCTCGCCGGTGGCGGCGTTCACCTGGAAGCGGTTCCACAGGACGGTGCGTTGCTTGTCGGACTGCCCGAAGTAGAAGACCCACACGCGGCCGCTCCCTTCGGCGGCGTTGTCCTTGGGCCCGGACTCGGCTTGGCAGACGGGGATGATCCGGCCGCGGGAATCGGCCTTGATCCGGCGGGACCAGGCCTGGACCTCGGGCAGTTTCTTCAGGACGTCCTCGGCCTGCAACTGGGTCATCAGGGGCCGCGCAGACGACGTGGGGCGCGCCGATCTTTTTCGGCAGCCTACGGCGGCCAGCACAATCATCATGCCGCACAGCAGATGCCTCATGGACCGTCCTTCCACCGGCCATTATAGCCCCCGGCGTCGGTGCGGCAAGACCGGCCGGGTTGCATCCACGGCGAACCGGACCTGGTGCACCGGCCCCGCCCGGCCGTCAGGTCGCGTCCCGCAGCGGTGCGCCGGCGTCGATCAGGCGCCGCCGAAGCGCATCGCCGGCCACGTCGCGGACGTTGCCGCCGGCGGGCGTCATCGCTGCGGCGATCCCGGCGGCTTGACCCAACTGCATGCAGTTGACCATCACGCGAATCGCGCCGGCCGAGTCGTGGTTCGCTCCCGCGCATCGCCCAGCCGCCAGCACATTATCCAACGCCCGCGGGATAAGACTGCGATAGGGAACTCGATAGCACAGCGTCTCGCGCGGCGGGGCGCCGTCATCGCCCCCATCCCATCGCCCATGCTGCGCCGAGCCGTCCCCGGCAATCCGCGTCCACGTTCCGTCCAGGTGCTCGAAGGTGATTCCCGGCCCGTCGGGGTTATGGACGTCGATGGGGTACGTGCCCTGCGCAATCGCGTCTGTGAAGGTCCGCCCGTGCAGGATGTCCTGTCGGGTGAGTTGATGGTCGGCAAGGATGCGGTGGGTCTCCCGCGGCCCGATCTGCGCGGCCACGTCCACCAAGTGGATGTTCTCCCAGCCACTGATGTGACGCATCTCGGCCAGGAGCCAGCGGAGTTGATAGCGCGCTTCGACTTCGGCGCGGGTTAGATCGGCGGCATCGGCGCAGTTAACGCCGACGACGCGGGTGCCCGCGAGCATGTGCTCGTGCGGATCCCAGAGGCTCGGGTTACCCCACAGGAACGTCGGGTAGGGCTGCCCGTTGTAGTCCATAGGGCTCTTGAACAGTTCGGCCTGGACCTGTCGGAGGTCGGCGGCATCGGCGGCGCGCCCGCCGACGCGGGCGACCAGCGAGGGGGGTTGGCACCGGCCGCGGGCGTCGCCCAGTTGCGTCTCGACGCCGGCGCGGCGGACCAGATCCGCGTCGCCGGTGCAGTCGACGAACACATCGGCACGGACGGCGCCGCGCCCGCTCTTATTCTCGACAAGTGCCGCCGCCACCCTGCGCCCGTCGCGCACCGCCCCGGCCAGGTGCGTGTGGAGGAGCATCTTCACTCCGCTGTCGAGCACCACATCGTCGAGGACGAACTTCGCGGTCTCCGAGCAGATGATCCAGTTGTGCAAGTGGGTTTCCTCTGCGGCCGACAGGCGCTTCAGACGCTCGACGATCTCCGCCGGCAGCCCGCCGATCACCGGGGTCCGCCCGTCGGTGCCCAGCAGCGAGTGCCAGACGTTCACGCCCGCAACCGTTGCCATCCCCCCCAGGCACCCATGGCGTTCCACCAGCAGGACATCCTTTCCGGCCCTTCCGGCGGCGGCTGCCGCGCACACCCCCGCCGGGCCGGCGCCGAGGACGACCACATCGCACTGGGCCACCACCGGCACCTCCCGCGCCGGCTCCGATAGGGTCAGCCCCGTTGGGGCGGGCAGGAAGTCTGGCAACGGGAATGCGACCTTGTGGTCCTGACGTTTGGCTGGCGGCATGGCGGTATCCTGATTCGCGCCGACGGCGACTCCCGGCTGCGGCGGCGCGACCGCGACAGGGGACCGCACTATACCACGCCTAGGCAGGGGGAGGAACGTCGGGCGGGCTACCGCACGGGAGGCCGATGCGGTATAAGGTGCGGCATGATCATCACGATCGACGGACCGGCCGGCTCGGGCAAGAGCATCGCCGCGAAGGAACTGGCCCGGGCGCTGGGCGTGGCGTACCTGGACACGGGCGCGACGTACCGCGCCGTGACGCTGGCGGGCCTGCGCCGCGGTGTGGACTTCTCCGACGCCGCGGCCCTGGCGTCCCTGGCGGCGGGGCTGGACCTGCGCCTCATCGATCGGGCCGGCGATCTTCAGGTCCTGATGGATGGCGAGGACGTGTCGCGCGAGATCCGCTCGGGCGACGTCAGCGACCACTCGCACTTCGTCGCCGGCGCCCCGGCGGTGCGCGACGTCCTCGTGCCGCTCCAGCGGCGAATCGGGCGCGACCTGGCTGAGCGCACCGGCGGCGTCGTCGCCGAGGGACGCGACCAGGGCTCCGTCGTCTTCGCCGACGCCGACATGAAGTTCTACCTCGACGCCGCTCCCGAGGTCCGCGCCCGCCGCCGCTGCGACGAGATGCGCGCCGACGAGCAGCCCGCCGCTTACGACGCGGTCCTGTCGGCCATCGTGACGCGCGACGGTCACGACCGCACCCGCGCCGTCGCGCCGCTGGTCAAGCCCGACGGCGCCATCGAGATTGACACGACCGACATGACGATCGCCGACGTCACCGCCGAACTGCTCCGCCGAGTCAGGGCGCACCGATGAGGCGCCTGCGGTCGGACCTGAACCCGGCGCTGGCCGGATGGGGCTTGCCCGACGGCGTGCCCGGGCCGAACGCCTGGTACCGCCTCTGGCGGATGCTGTTTCGGATGGCGGCGAACGTCACCTGGCAGGTGCGGGTCGTCAACCGCCACCACGAGCCGACGCGCGGACCGGCACTGTATCTGTGCAATCACCAGAGTTACCTCGATCCGGGACTGATGAGCGTGGCGCTGCAACGCCCGATGAATTTCATGGCGCGCGAGGGGCTGTTCGGCATACCGGGGTTCGGGCGGTTCATCGCGTCGCTGCTGGCCTTTCCGGTCCGCCGGGGCGCCGCCGACACCGGCGCGATGAAAGAAGCCCTGCGCCGCCTGAAGCGCGGCGGGCAGTTGGTGGTGTTTCCGGAGGGCACGCGGACGCCCGACGGGCGCGTCGGGCCCTTCCTGCCCGGGGTGGCGTTGCTGGCGCGCCGTGCGGCCGAATGGGTGGTCCCCGTCCTGATCGACGGGGCGTTCGAACTGTGGCCCCGACACAAAGCGCTGCCGCGCCTCGGGCAGATCTTCGTGGCGTACTGCCCGCCTCTGGGCATCGACGCGATCCACCGCCTCGGCGACGCCGGCGTCCTGGCCGTTGCACGCGAGCGGATCATCGCCATGCAGACCGAGATCCGCCGGCGCTTCGGCAAGGCGCCGTACGAGTACCCGTCGGAGGTCGGCAACCCATGACGGACGCCAATCGCCAGTACGTTTTCGGTCCGGTGCCGTCGCGCCGCCTCGGGCGGAGCCTCGGCGTGGACCTGGTGCCGCTGAAAGTCTGCTGCTTCGATTGCGTTTACTGTCAGGTCGGACCGACCACGCGCCACACCGCCCGGCGCGACGTGTATGTCCCGACCGACGCGGTGCTGGCCGAACTGGCCGATCGCCTCGCGGCCGGATGCGGCGCCGACGTGGTGACGCTGTCCGGCTCGGGCGAGCCGACTCTTCACGCCGACCTCGGGCGGATCGTCCGCGAGATCAAGGCGATGACGGACGTGCCCCTGGCGGTGCTGACCAATGGCGCGCTGCTGTGCGATCCGGCCGTGCGGGCCGACGTGGCGGACGCCGACCTGATCCTGCCCAGCCTCGACGCCGCCGACGAGGAAACGTTCCTTCGCGTCAACCGCCCGTGCGCGGGCGTGACCTTCGCGTCGCTCGTCGAGGGGCTCAAGGCCCTGCGGGCCGAAGACACCGGCACGATCCGCCTGGAGGTCTTCTTCCTGGCCGGGGTCAACGACACCGACGATCACGTCGGCCGCCTCAAGGCGCTGATCGACGAGATCCGCCCGGACCGGATCGACGTGAACACGGTCGCCCGCCCGCCGGCGGACGCCGAGGCCCGCCCGGTGCCGCCGCAGCGTCTCAAGGCGATCGCGGCGATCCTGGGCCCGACGGCGGAGGTCATCGCGCCGCTGCCGGCGCCGCAGGTACGCGTCGGCGCCGTCGGACGCGCCGACGTGCTGACGATGCTCCGACGCCGCCCGTGCACCGTCCGCGACGTCGCCGACGGGCTGGGCTGCCACCACGGCGAGGCCGCCAAGTTGCTCGAGCACCTCGTCCGCGACGGGGACATCGTCACCCGCCGCCAAAATGACCAGACCTATTATCACGCCAAGGAGATCTCCCCGTGACCGAACTGACCGCCGCCGTTGCCCCGGACGCCGAGGCCTTTCTGGCCAACCTCCGGCGTGACGGGACACCGAAGCGCGTCCACAACATGGAGTTGTTCCTGGACGGCGAGATCAAGCAAGCCCTCTGCGAGCGGTTCGACATCACCGCCGGCCTGCGGGCAGACGACGCGCGTTATAACGAAAAGCGCGAAATCGCCATTCAGCGGTTTCTGGGATACGACTACGTGCACGTCGGCCTGCCGATCGCGATGCCGACGAAGCACGTCATGGCTTCCGACACCGCCGCCCTCGCCCGCGCCGACGGGCGCGCCTTCATGGAGGAACACCACGGGCCGATCACCACATGGGAAGAGTTTGAGGCGTACCCTTGGCCCGATCCGGCCAAGGCGTCCACCGAGACGTTCGAATGGTACGAACGGAACCTGCCCGACGACATGTGCCTCGTCGGCAACGCCAACGCCCACTACTGCGAGTGGCTCTGCTGGCTGATGGGGTACGAGTCGCTGTGCTATGCCCTGCATGACCAGCGCGACCTGGTGGAGGCGATCCACGAGAAGATTCACGGCGTCGTTCTGGCGACGATGCGCCGGATGCACGGCTTCACGCGGATCAAGGCGGTCTGGGGCAGCGACGACATGGGCTTCAAGACCCAGACGCTCATCTCCCCAGACGACACCCGCCGGTTCGTCCTGGCCGGGCATAAGATCGCCGCCGAGATGGCGCACGCCGAAGGATGGCTCTACCTCGTCCACGCCTGCGGCAACCTCCGCGAGATCATGACCGACCTGATCGACGACGTGAAGATCGACGCCAAGCACAGTTTCGAGGACACGATCGAGTCGGTCATCGATGCCAAGGGCGCCTACGGCGACCGGTGCGCCCTGATCGGAGGCATCGATGTGGACTTCCTCTGCCGGGCCGACGAGACGGCGATCCGCCGACGCGTCCGCAAGACACTGGACGCGTGCATGCCCGGCGGCGGATACTGTCTCGGCAGTGGTAACTCGGTGGCCAATTACGTGCCGGTGAGCAACTACCTGGCGATGATCGATGAAGGGCGGCGATATGTCTGAGCGCGCCGCGCTTCGGTAAGTGAACAAAGGAGATTTCGATGCGTTCTGCCTCATGGTGTGGTTTGGCTGCGGTTGTGTTGTGCGCGGCCGCCTGGGCGGGGGATTACCCTCAGTGGCGCGGGCCGGCGCGGAACGGCATCGTCGCCGACAGTCCGGCCCTGGCGACGACCTGGCCGAAGGCGGGCCCGCCCCGACTTTGGACGACCACCACGCTGCCGGCAGGCGGCGACGGCGGGTTCGGCTGTCCGGCCGTGGTCGGCGAGAAGGTGTTCGTCTACGCCAACGTCAAGTACCGCGTGCCGATCACGCCCCGCAAACTCAGCGCCCAGGGGCTGCGGCGATTGGGCTTCTACGAGCCCGGGCCGCCGGCCGAGATCCTCCAGGCCGTCGAAAAGGCCCGCGTCAGCCAGCAGCGAGCCAAACTCAAGGGCAAGGAACTCAACGCCTGGATCAAGACCTGGACCAACGAGCATCTCAAGAGCGACGACGACCGTAAGAAGTTCTCCCGCTTCGTCGCCGATCGACTCAACCGCGGGGCCAAGGCGATGAGCCTGGAACTGCTCGACAAACTCGCCACGATCAAGGACAAGGAGTTTGTCGACCAAGCCGCCCTTGACAAGTGGTATGCCGACAACGGCATCGACAAGGACAAGGACAAGGACCTGATCAAGACCATCGCCCGCGTGATCCCCACCTACATCCAGAAGGCGTGGGACAAGGTCTATGGCTTCAGCGCCGCGGACGGGGAGACGTCCTGGGAGTACACCCAGGAAGGCCGGCCGAGCGGATGGAGCGCCTCCAGTACGCCGTGCGTCGCCGACGGGCGCGTATACGCGTCCGGCTCGGCGGGCAACCTCTACTGCCTTAACGCCGAGAACGGCGAGGAGGTCTGGAAGGTCAAGGCCGCCCCGAGCGGCGGGCTGATCCACTCGTCGCCCCTGGTCGCCGACGGGATGGTGGTCGTCTTGGCCGACGACCTCGTCGCGATGGACGCCACCACCGGCGAGGTCCGCTGGCGGCAGAAGAGGGTCCGCGGGCGCGACAACTCCCCGGTACTGTGGAAGCGCCCCGGCACTACGTTCGTCATCTCCAACACCGGCAAGGACGTCGCCTGCGTGAACCTCAAGACCGGCGACGTGGCCTGGACCGTGCCGGGCGGCGGGCAGTCCTCGCCGACCGTCGCCGGCGATGTCCTGGCCCTGGTCAGCGCGCGGAAGGAAATCGGGCTGGCGGCGTACAAGATGTCCGCGGACAAGGCCGAGAAACTCTGGGCCAAGGGCGACTACAGGGACGGGTCGACCTGTCCCATCGTCCACGACGGATACGTCTACGCCGTCGTCGGGCGCAAGATCGTCTGCGTCAAGGTCGCCTCCGGCGAGTTGGCGTGGGAGCAGAAGGCCGGCAGCCAGGGCTGGTGCAGCCCGGCCCTGGCCGACGGGAAGATCTTCGCCATCGTCGGCAGGGAGATATGGGTCATCGCCCCGACGCCGGAGAAGTTCAACCTGCTCGCCAAGGCCCGACTGAACCCGGCGACGTACACGTCCCCGGCCGTCAGCGACGGGCGGATGTACATCCGCCTGGGCAAGACGCTGGGCTGCTACGATCTCCGAAAGGGCGCTGCCGCCGCCGCGGCGAAGCCGTAGGGCGCCCCGGGATTCGACGCCTCCGGGCCGGTCGGACGCCGGCGATCGCCTTCGCTCGCGTCCGGCCGGCCCGTGTCTTTGCGCGCCCCCATGGGCGATCACTTTTCCTTGGCCTGATCCGACAGTTCGGCGATGCGTTTCTGGATGTCCTCCAACGCTTGCCGGAAGCCCTCGGCCTGGGCCTTGAGGGCCTCGACTTCCTGCTCCGGCCCCATCGCGGGTGCCGGATAGGCCGGCGCCGCGTACGGGCCGGGCGCGGCGTAAGGCGCGGGCGCCGCCGGGTAGGCGGGCCAGCCATAGCCGCGCTGCCAGCCGTACAGCCCGGTCGCCCAGAAGCGGTTGCGCCACCCTCTGCCGCCGCCTCGTCCGCGACCGAACCCTCGGCCGAAGCCAAAGCCGCCCCCGCCGCCGGGGTTGGCGTATCCCGGCATCCCGTAGCCGGCGCAGTAGCCGGCCGCTCGTCCTGTCATCGGGCCCATCCCCGCGGGACCTGTTCCGTCTCCGAATGGCATGGTGCATCTCCTTGTTTGGTGGGCAGTGGTTTATCCGTTGGGTCCGCGTCCGCCGCGGTATCCGCGCCGCCCGCGTCCGCGTCCGAAGCCGCGCCCGCCACCCGGCGGGCCGGCAGCGGGTCCGGTCCATCGGCGCCCGCGAGGGGTCATGCCCGGCGCGGCGGGCGGGCCGATCACCGGGCCGCCCTCGATCGCCAGCGCCGCCCCGAACGACAGCACATGGGCGACCTTCGCCCGCGCCCGCCCGATGATCCGCGTGACTGTCGGGCGGGACACGCCCATCCGCGCCGCGGCGGCGGCTTGGTCCAGGCCCTCGCCGTCGATCAGGCGGACCGCCTCGTACTCGTCCAGCGTCATCCGCACCCAGCGCAGCGACGCCGCCGGAACGCCCGCCGGCTTGAATACCGCCGCTACCGGCGACGATCCCACCTGACGCATGATGAACGGCCTGGGCATCGGCATCCTCGGTTATGAACCTACGTTCATAATACACCATCGGACATCCCCCGGCCACCCTGAAAGGGGAATTTCAGGAAGAATCTCCTATTGGGCTTTCTCGGCGTGGCTTGCGCCGTCGTCGGCCGGCGGCTCGGCGCCGGTCTGCTCGGCAAGACACGCTGGGCAGAGGCGTTTTCCGGCGCGGGCGTGAAGCCGCGTCTCCATGGTCGGCTCGCCGCACCCGTCGCAGGGCGCCGAGGCGAAGTGCCGCGCCTTGGCCGGGATGTCCATGACGCCCTGGTTGATGTCGAACAGGTCCTCATCGGACTCGCTCAGGAGGAAGTCGATCGCGGCCGAGCGGTCGGCGGGCCGCCGCCGCGACGGCTTCAGCGACGCGCGCACGAACCGCCCCGACGGCCGGAGGGCGAAGGTGAACACCATCTTGCCCCAGTCGCGGAAAACGAGGTTGCCCTTGCCGAACGTGCAGCCGGTCAGGACCTGCACGGCGTCGGCGGCGCACGTGTCGTTCTCGACGATGGCGACGAGTTCCTCGTCCTCGGCGCGTTCGGCGCGGAGTCGGTCCAGGCCGATCCGCGCCGCCCGGTAGCCGATCGACAGGCCCGGGCAGAAGTGCCCGTGGAACTCAATCGCCTGGCGGAGGTCGGTGGGCAGGTCGGCCATCGGAATTTCGGAGATCGGAGTAACCATCATCATCCTTTTCGTATCCGGGGAGTGCGGTTCGGGCAGGGGTTGTCCACCGGCGGCGGAGGCAGTATCGTACCGGCCTGGGGCGAGGAGTCAACATGGCGGACGAATTCGGGAAACTTCGACGCGCCGCGCGGGACCTGATCGAGTTCGACCGCCTGCTGGCCGGTGACGCGCTGGCCCCCGGCGCCACGCTGACGCCGCGCGCCGCGCCCGCGACCGAGCGTGCCGCGCCGGCGTCCGCCCCGGCCGCGGCGCCGAGCGCCGAGGCGCAGCGCAAGGCCGCCGAACTCGACGCCATCGACGCCGGCGAGGTCCGGAACTGCACCCGCTGCGCCCTGGCCGGCGGCCGAACCCACACCGTCTTCGGCGAAGGCAACTCCGACGCCGACCTGATGTTCATCGGCGAGGGCCCCGGGGCCGAAGAGGACAAGCAAGGCCGGCCCTTCGTCGGGCGGGCGGGCGAACTGTTGGACAAGATGATCGCCGCGATGGGCCTGACCCGCCAGGACGTGTACATCGCCAACGTGGTCAAGTGCCGCCCCCCGGGCAACCGAGCCCCGGCCGCCGAAGAGGCCCAGGCCTGCTGGGATTTCCTCCTCCGCCAGATGCGCATCATCGTCCCCAAGGTCATCGTCACCCTCGGCAACCCGGCCACGCACGCCCTGCTGAACACCACCGTCGGCATCACGCGCCTGCGGGGCCAGTGGCAGTCCCTGCCGATCCTCGACGCCGCCCTGGCGGGCATCAAGGTCATGCCCACGTTTCACCCGGCCTATCTCCTTCGCTCGTACACGCCCGACAACCGCCAGAAGGTCTGGTCCGACCTCCAGCAGGTCATGGCCGAACTGGGCCTCGGGCCGGCCTAGGCGCGCCGCCGGTCAGTACACGAACATCGTCCCGTCCGCCCGGCGGACCAGCGGCATGTAAGCGGGCTGGTACGGGAACTTCGCGGCCGCGGCCTCGTCGATGTCCACGCCCAGTCCCGGCGCCTCGTGGGCCATCGCGTAGCCGTCCTCGACCCGGCACGGTGGGCCGACAACCTCGCAGACTTCCGGCATCGCCGTGAAGTCCACCCACTCCTGCACGCCGAAGTTCGGGATCGCCACGTCCAGGTGCACGGCGGCGGCCTGCCCGATCACACCCAGGTCGTGCGCCCCGTGGAACGCCGTCCGCACCTGATGGAACTCCGCCATCGCCACGATCTTCCGCGCCTCGGTCAGCCCGCCGACGTGCATCGGGGCGATGCGGAGGTAGTCGATCAACTGCTCGGCGATCAGCCCCATCGCCTGCTGCCGCGACCAGAACACCTCGCCCATCGCCAGGGGCGTGCTGGACGCCGCACGCACCCTGCGGAAGCCCGCGAGGTTCTCGGGCCGGAGGCAGTCTTCCAGGAAGAACAGGCGCACCGGCTCCAGGTCGCGCGCCAGCCCGGCGGCCTCAGTTGGCGTGAGGCGCTCATGCACGTCGTGGCACAGGTTCACCGCGTCGCCGAGTTCGGCCCGCACGTCGTGCAGGAACGGCACGACGGCCGTCAGATACGCCGACGGCTCGAAGGTCTCCACCCCCGGCAGCCCCTCGCGGGCGGGCGCCGCGATGCCCAGCGTGCCGGCGCCGCCGTAGCCGGGCACGCCGCCGGTCTGCTGAACGCGGACGACCTTGATTCCCTCGGCCAGGAACATTCGGACGTTCTCGACGGCCTCGGCCGGATCGCGCCCGGCCGCGTGACGATACACCATCGCGCCGACCCGGCACCGCCCGCCGAGCAATTGATACACCGGCGCGCCGGCGATCTTGCCGGCCAGGTCCCACAGCGCCAGGTCGATCGCCCCGGCCGCCGCCGCGTACACCGGGCCGCCGCGGAAGTAAGGCCAGTGGTACACGAACTGCCAGATGTCCTCGATCCGCCTCGGGTCCATCCCGATCAGCAGCGGGGCCATGTGCTCGATCGCCTTGGCGGCGACCGGCTCGTTGCCGTTGAGCGTCCCCTCGCCGCAGCCGTAGAGCCCCTCGTCCGTGCAGACCTTCACGAGGACGAAGTTCCGCCCGTTGGGGCACGTCAGGATGACCTTGATCTCGGTGATCTTCATGTCGCGTCGGCTCCTTCAGGTGATCGCGGCCGGCCGGGCCGCCGCCGCGAAACGCACAGCATACGACACGCCGGCCGACGCGCTCAACGATTCCACGCCAACGACCCGGCAGGCGAAGCCGCCGCGACTCTCGTGGGTCTCCACGGTTCTCTACAGTTCTCTACAGTTCTCTACAGTTCTCTACGGTTCTCTACGGTTCTCTACAGTTCTCTACGGTTCTCTACAGTTCTCCACGATTTGAGATGGGGAATATTCCCCCACGCCTTGCGTAAACCCTTGCGATACAAAGGCCGGCGGTTTACCGCGTCCGATAATGTGGCGTAAACCGTGACGCTGGGCGAGAATCGGTTGATCCGTTGCCTGCTGCCTGTCGCTATTCACTTATCAATCACGCTTGCCACGGCGTAGTCTCACCGGGACGGAGCCGAGACCGCGCAGCGCCTCCCACTAAGAGTCCGTAGTTACACCTTTGTGCGCACAAACGTGTAACTACGTCGCCGCCGAATCGGCCCAAGCCCCCACGGCCGCGCGAGATAAGTTTTTCTCACTTTCCCCGCCTGCCCCGGAAAAGCGTGACATGTTTGTGCGCACAAACGTGTAACTACGTCTGGGCGGATTCACCGCTGAGGCCGCCGAGATCGCCGAGGACGGATGAAGGGCTACGGATGGGGCACAGGCCTGTAGGGCCGATCGTCCGTAGCCCAGGGCGCGGGCCGCCGAAGGCGGGCGAGCCCTGGGTCACCAAGCCCAATTCCCTTCTAGCCCCGTCGGGGGCGTCTGGACGCCAGCCGGCAGGACAGGGGCTGAAACGGCCCCCTGTCCGATGGCGAACAGGGCTCGCAATCGGATCAGATTCATCTTCGAATGTCTGCCGGGTGCTTCCCGGAGCATGCTTCCAGCGGCTCACGTAGATGATTGACAGGCTCCCCCAGTATCTGGATGATATCTACATGGGAACAGTGATAGGGCGGGACACAGTGCTACCCCAGGGGCATGTTCATGCAAGAGGGCGAATCTGACGGCATCTGCATCAAGTTGACGTATGACGGTCTCCTGGCCGCAAGAGGCCAAGTGCCGCTGTATGACTTGGTGACTTCGCTAGGCGGGTGGCGGGGTTTCCTCGACCTATCCACTTCGGCTTTTGTGCAGAAGAGTCTGACGGTACATGCACTCCCACCCGAGCAGGCTGTGCAGATAACCCTCAGTTCGCCGGAGCGCGGGTCTCTAGGCTTCTTGCTGCAGGTGTTTGGGGGCTACTTGGGCAGCAAGATAGCTCAGAATGACACATTTTGGGTGAAAGCCCTGCTCCGGTGGTGGCAGTGCTCATACGACAATCACTTGCGCGAAAAGCGAAGCCTGCATTCATTGGATGAAGTC
>Ga0272441_10002398_pt1 | contig 37828 bp, 29 predicted proteins | sample SSMProp6N_FD_193582 | JGI IMG/M metagenome (GOLD analysis project Ga0272441, IMG submission 193582) | Marine sediment archaeal communities from Little Sippewissett salt marsh, Falmouth, MA, United States - SSM-Prop-6N | ecosystem: Environmental > Aquatic > Marine > Wetlands > Sediment ... | reverse complement strand
GGGATGGGGGTGGCGGGGGCTCTGGGGTGGTGGTTAAGAAGATCTGCCGGTATCAGCAGTTTCGGGCGGTGAACAAGATTGTGCATCGGGTGGTGTCGGGGGAGGCTTCGCGGGGGCTGATTTGGCATACGCAGGGGAGCGGGAAGTCGCTGACGATGGTGTTCGCGGCTTTGAAGCTGAAGTTTCATAAGACGATCGATGCACCGGAGGTGGCGAACCCGAACCTGCTGGTGTTGACGGATCGGACGAGCCTGGACGATCAGATCAGCAAGACGTTTGTGGCTTGTGGGCTGCGGAATCCGGAGCGGATGAAGTCGATGCGGGATCTGCGGAAGAAGCTGCATCAGGGGACGTTGGGGCTGACGGTGCTGTCGACGATCCAGAAGTTCGAGGGGTCGACTTCGGAGGTGGAGGGGTCTGCGCGGTGGATCGTGCTGGTGGACGAGTGTCACCGGACCCAGGAGAAGGATCTGGGGGCGTTCCTGCGGGCGACTTTGCCGGATGCGCGGTTCTTTGGGTTTACCGGGACGCCGATCAAGAAGACGGACAAGGATACGTATGCGAACTTCGGGGCGCCGGGGGAGGGGTATCTGGACCGGTACTCGATCGATGACGCGGTGGCGGATGGGGCCACGGTGCCGATCAAGTATACGAGCCTGAAGCCCCAGTGGCAGGTTGATACGGAGAGCTTGGATAGCCAGTTCGAGCATTGGTTTGCGGGGGAGAGCGACGAGCGGGTGGCGGCGATGAAGGCCAAGGGGGTGTCCATCGGCGATCTGTTGAAGCACCCGGGGCGGGTGAAGCGGATCGCGAAGGATCTGTGGCAGCACTTCCGGGGGCACGCGTGGCCCGATGGGTTCAAGGCGCAGCTGGTGGCCATCGACCGGGAGGCGGTGATTCTGTACAAGCGGGCGCTCGATGAGGTGATCGCGGCTTCGCTACAGAAGGTGACGCTCGATCCTGGGCTGGCGCTGGCTGCGGCCGAGGGGATGACGGCGTGTGTGTACTCGTCCAGCCAGGAGGATGACAAGCCGAGCGAGGACCCGTGGCGGGCTGACGTGCGACGGGGGCTTGTGGAGCATGCGTTGGATGAGCAGGCCGAGAGGGAGCTGATCAAGCGGTTCAAGACGGCCGGGGAGAAGCCGCATATCCTGATCGTTTGTAACAAGCTGCTGACGGGGTTCGATGCGCCGATTGAGTCGGTGATGTACTTGGATAGCCCGCTCAAGGAGCACAGTCTGCTGCAGGCCATCGCGCGGACGAACCGGGTGCACGGGCCTCAGAAGAAGTACGGGCTGGTGGTGGACTATGTGGGGGTGACCAAGAAGCTGAGAGAGGCGCTGCAGTCGTATCGGGAGGAGGACGTGCAGGGGGCGATGCGGGACCTGGACGGGCTGCGGCGGGACCTGGCGGCGGCCCATGGGGAGGTGGCGGCGGAGCTGCGGGCGTGCTTTGGGCGGAGCGGGAGGAAGGCGGGGCGGGCGCTGCATGAGGGGCTGGATAAGGAGATCGAGGCGTTTTTGGAGCATCTGGGGTCGGAGGACGCGTGGTTTACGTGGAAGCGCAAGGCGCGGGCGTTTACGCGGGCCTATGAGGCGTTGAGCCCGGATCCGGTGGTGCTGGAGTATACGGACGACCTGAAGTGGGTGGCGCTGTTTGTGCCCTATGGGACGCAGCAGTTCGAGCAGAAGGAGAGCGTGGACCTACAGGACGCGAGCGCGAAGATCCGGGAGATGCTGAGGGAGCATCTGCAGGTGACGGGGATGACGACGCTGGTGAAGCTGCGGTCGCTGTCGGATCCGGAGTATTGGGGCGACTTTGAGAAGAAGGGGTCGCAGGGGCAGCTGAAGGTCGCGGCGATCCGGAAGACGACGGAGCTGAAGAAGATTTTGACGGAGCGGGTGGACGCGAATCCGCTGCGGTATGGGCCGTTTTCCGAGCGGGTGATGGAGATTTTGAAGAAGCTGGAGGCGGGGCAGGTCGAGGCGGCCGAGGCGATGGCGGCGCTGAAGCGGGTGTCGGAGGACCTGCGGGCGGAGGACCGGGCGCATGAGTCGAGCGGGCTGAGCGCGCGGGCGTATGGGGTGTTCAAGATTTTGGAGGTGTTTGCGCCGGCTGCGGCGGGTCGGGCGGCGGAGGCGGCTGGGGGTCGGGCGGCGGAGGCGATGCCGGTGTACGGGGAGTCAGAGGGCGAGGCGGGCAAGGCGGGCGAGGCTTCGCCAGGGTTGAGCCCTGTGCAGCGGCTGGCAGCCGAGATTGACGAGCTGTATTCGTCGGAGCAGACGGCGCCGCTTTTGTGGCAGCACAAGGACCAGGTCCGCAAGGAGCTGCGGATGCAGGTGCGGCGGCTGGTGAACCACGCGGGGTTCGACAAGAGCGATTTGAAGCCGGTGCCCCTGAGGGTGGAAGAGTACGCGCTGAAACACTACCGGAAGGATGGATAGGTGATGCCCGAGCTGGTCGTGGGGCGGACGCGCATCCCGTACTTGGTGCGGCGGAGTCGGCAGACCCGGCGGCTGCGGCTGGTGGTGACGCCCGACCGGGTGGAGGTGGTGGTGCCCGAGGGGCAGACAAAGGACGTGGTGGCGGACTTCGTGCGGCGGCGGCGGGAGTGGATCTACACCGAGCAGGAGAGGCTGCGGGCGCGGGAGGCGCGGCAGCAGGGCGTGGGACCGGTGCGGATGGTGACGGGGGCGAAGATCCCGTACCGCGGGCGGATGATGCGGCTGCGGGTGACACGGCGGGGCGCCACGGACGATGACGCGGGCAGCGCGGTGGCGGTGGCGTACCGCAATGGCTTCTGTGTGACGGCGGACGCCGAAGAGGGAGACGCCGCGCTGCGCGCGGCGGTGGAGGCCTGGTTGAAGGATCGCGTAAAGCGCGACGTGCGAGCGCTCGTCGGGCGACACGCTCCGCGGCTGGGAGTGACCCCCAAGGCGGTGCGTGTGATGGAGCTGAGACGGATCTGGGGCTCCTGTGGACAGGGCGGCGTTCTCCACTTCAACTGGAAGCTGATCTTCGCGCCCAAGGCCGTGCTGGAGTACGCCGTAGTCCACGAGCTGGCGCACCTGCGGCACCGAGATCATACGCCGACGTTCTGGCGTACGGTGGGCGCGTTGGTGGGCGACTATGAGCTCAGGCGGGAATGGCTGGCCAAGAAGGAAGACCTTCTGGACTGGTCCGGCGGGGACCCCCGAACGCAGGAGTGAAACCACAGAATGAAAAAAGCACGACAGTCATCATCTGTTTCTGCCGGTGTTTTCGTGGCGACAGCCCTGCTCGCCACCGGAGCGCTGGTCAGTACCGCGTGCGGTGACAGCGACGCGCCGATGAACAACAACCAGAACAATTCCACGGATCTAGGTTCCAGTGGGCCCTACCGGGCACAGATCCCTCCACTCGTCGCTCGGCTACGCCGGCTCCTCGGTCGGAATGACAGGTTGGCGCGGCTCTCTCCTGTCATTCCGAAGCGAAGCGAGGAATCTCTCCCTGGGGAACCAACACCAACCTCAGCTTCACTTCGAGGGGAACCAGCTCCAGGTGGGCCCCACTGGGCCGTCTGCCCGGCGGCGGAACCACCGGTGATGAAGAGTGGCGGTAGCCGCGGGTCAGTGGCGGTAGCCGTTAGGGCGCGGCGCCTTGGCGAGCGCTGGAAATCGAGCGCTGGAAATTGCCTTGAGACCTTTTCAGAGACCCAGAAGGGAAATTTGGTGCGGGTGCGCGAGAGTCAGAAGCGGTGTTCGAGCTCCAGGCGCGAGGGTTAGAAGCGGTACTCGAGCTCGAGGCGGGCCCAGACTTCTGGGTTTGGGGAGCGGTCCAGGGAGGAGTCGCGCCGGTCCAGGTAGTGCAGCAGCTCCACCCGGCCCTTGATCCGGAAGGTGCGCTTGTACCACCAGGAGGCCTCCAGGTAGGCCCAGATGGACTGCTCGAGGTAGTCCCTGTGCTCGACGTCCTCGTAGCGGAACCGCACCCGGGCCCGGAGCCGCAGGTCCTTGATGGGCTTGTACATGACCAGGAGCCAGGCCGAGAAGTCCTTGCGGAACTTGTTGAGAGGCTCGCCGGACGCGTCCTCGAAGCGAGTGGTGTTGTCATCGACGAAGCGGAGCATGCCGTAGGTCGTGAGGCTCAGGTTCTTCAGGGGCATGAACTTGAGCTGGAGGCCGAGGTCGTACTTCTCGCCGTGGCAGGAGATGGGCTCGCCCTCGAGGTCCTCCTCGTCGGTGATCGAGTAGCAGTTGCCCCGGCTGGTGTCCTCGAGGCCCTTGTCCTGGAACTCGCCCCAGAGGCCGGGCCGGAACCAGGTGGTGACCTCGTAGTCCGCGCGCGCCCGGGCCCGGAGCTTGTGGGAGGCGATCTTGTCGCCCGCGATGTCGACGCGGTTCCAGTCGGTGGGGGCGGTCCACCAGTCCAGGAGGGTGCGCAGCTGCACGTCCTTGATCTTGGTGTTGTACTTCACGCGGAGGCCGAGCTCGTCCCGGTGGCGGTTGCCGTCGAACTCGTCCGGGGAGGCGATGGGCCGGCCGTGGGGGTTGGCGAAGGCCTTGTCGTAGTACCGCGCGGCCACCTCGATCTCGTGCTTCTTGATGGTGAACACGGACCGCAGGATGGCCCCGAACCCGCCGATGCGCTTGGTCTCGTCGTCCGCCTCGGGCATGGAGTCGAAGGTGTGGGCCATCTCGAGGAAGACATCGGCGATGCCCTTGCCCCAGCCGGCGTTGACGCCGATGGCGCCGAAGGGGCCGCCGTAGGGCATCTTGTTCCACTCCTGGAAGTCCAGGTCCGCGCCGTCGATGAGCCACTTGACGTCGGAGCCGTATCCGGTGACGCCGAAGAAGATGCGGCGGCTCACGAAGTAGGTGAGGTTCCCGCCGCCCAGCATCTCGTTGTACATCTCGGGCAGGGTGTAGAAGCTGAACCGCGAGGTGGGGGCCAGCCGATCGTCCCGGATGCGGAACACGCTCGGGGCGGCGCACTCGGGCAGGTCGTCGTTGCGCGGGTCGTCGCACCGCATCCGGTTGTAGATCTCGTACTGGTAGATGTTGTGGGTCTGGTGGGAGAAGAAGCCGTAGGCCTGCATCCAGTGCTTCTTGCCCACCTTGATCTTCTTGATGCCGAAGGCGGCGCCGCGCAGCCGGTTGGTCCACTTGAAGTCCGGGGAGTGGTACAGGTAGCGGCTCGACCCACTGCAGGGGCTGTCGGTCAGCTCGCCGGTGGACTCGCGACAGGTGCGGCTCGCGTCCTGGTTGGTGTACAGGGAGTCGTCGATGCGGATGCCGTTGGGGCTGTAGTAGCCGGTGTTGTCGAAGGTCAGCCGCTGGCCAAAGCCGATGCGGAAGGTGCCGGCCATGACCTCCCACTTGGGGGTCTTGTACTGCAGGTAGAACTTGGGCACGTGGACCTGGATCTTGGGCGGGTTGGAGGCCAGGGCCTCACGGTTCGGGTCCCACACCGGCTTGTCCAGCCAGTCCCGGGTCAGGACCAGCGTCAGGCCCGCGGTCATGTGGCGGAAGGTGGAGATGCGGGCCGACAGGTACATGGACGGCACCGTCTTGTCTCCGACAACATAGGAGAGGCCGTACTTGAACCGCCCCTTGGTGGCGTAGAGCTTGACGTCCTGCTTCTTGACCAGGATGAACGGCGCGATGGCCCCGATCTTCCGGGCGCTGATGGCCCCCGCCTTCACCAGGTCCGCCGGGTCGGCGATGCGTCCGGCCTCCCGGCGGTAGGCCAGGATCGCGTCCACCTCCTTGTAGGTGACGTTCGGAAGGGTGTACAGGGTCGCCCGGTCGGCCGTGTTCAGGTTGACGCCGTCGTCGAGCAGCTCCTTCAAGGTCTCGAAGGACGACTCGGTGATCTCACCGGAGTTCTTCAGATCGAGGAGATCCTCCTCGGTCTCGATGTCGATGAAGACGCCGTAGTCTGTCGCCCGGGCCACCGGGCTGTGCCCCAGCACGAGCACGCACACAGCTGCCGCCGCGAATCGCCTTGTTCTTGTACGAGCCCTAGTCACAGGTCACCTCTTGGCAGGCACCCCACATGCCCACGCCGTTGGTTCGAGCCACGTACTCCAGGGTCTCGAACTCCTCCTCCCGGTCGTCGCCGTTGGGAGGGATGTGAAGCACGCAGGCGTAGCCCCGCTCGACCATGACGGTGTTGAGCTCCCGGCCGTTCAGGGAGACGTAGGCCAGGAGCCGGCCGTACTGGTCCTCGCAGACGACGTCGTAGGCGAGGTCTACCTCCTGGGTGATGAGCGTCGTGGTCAGGTACTGCTTGGCCTCTTGGCCATAGCAGTCGGTGGCACCGCCGGTGGTCTCGGGGGTGTCGATCATCAACAGGCGCACGGTCTCGCCGCCGGACAGCTCGATGGTGTCGCCGTCGATGACGCGCACCACGGTGTCGCTCGAGGGCCCGCAGCGATCGTCGTCGCTGCATCCCGGGCCGGCTGCGATCATTGTCACAAAAAGCAGCGAAGGCAGTGCAAGGTGTGCGTGCGTCATGTCGGGCTCGGCAGATCCTTCGGAAAGCTCAGGGGCAGGTCGGGTTCGCCAGGCCCGGCGTGCCGAGATCGCCGTCGCCGTAGCTGGCGACCCCGTCGCACCAGTTGCCCGGGTTGTCGTTGAGCGCGTCGTCCAGGGCGGTGGCCGACAGGGAGGTGGAGGCCCCCACCGAGCTGGTGCTGAAGGTGATCTCGTCGAACACGGTGTTGTCGTATCCCACGGTGATGGAGTCGGCGGCGGAGTTGCTCAGGGTGAAGGTGAACGCGAGGGCCACGTCCGTGAGCCCGCCGTTGGCGGCGGAGTCGGCGTTGCGGGCAAACACGACGTAGGTGCCGGCCGTTACGGGGATGCAGTCGGCGCTGGTCACCGTCGCGACGGCCGGGTTGCCGGTGTCCCCCAGCTGCAGGCCGTTGAGGTCGGCGTCCTGGGCGAAGTACACCTCGAACCACTCACCCGCCGTGTCGCTCACGGCCGCCGGGTTGGGCATGAACTCGGTGATGATCACGTCGCCTGCGACCGGCGGCACGATGTCCCGGGAGTTGGAGCTGATCGGGTCGATGCAGGTGTCAGGGGGGATGAAGCCGCAGGAGGGGTTCGCCGCCCCGGGGGTGCCCAGGTCGCCGTCGCCGTAGGCGTCCACGGCGTCGCACCAGTTGGTGGCGTCGTCGTTCTGCGTGGCGTCCAGGATCGCGCTGTCCAGGGAGATGGAGGCTCCCGCCTCGCTGGATGCGTAGCTGACCTCGTCGAGCACCACGTCGTCGTATCCCACGCTGACGGTCTCGCTCGTGTTGTTGAGGGTGAACCCGAACTCGTAGCTCACGCCCGTGAGCCCGCCGTTGGTGGCCGAGTCGGCGTTGCGGGCAAACACGACGTAGGTGCCGGCCGCCACGGGGATGCAGTCGGCGCTGCCTACCATCATCGAGGTCGGGTCACTGGCGTCACCTAGCTGCAGCCCGTTGAGATCCGCGGCCTGCGCGAAGTACACCTCGACCCACTCGCCCTCCCCGTCGTCCACGGCTGCCGGGTTGGGCATCAGCTCGGTGATGACCACGTCGCCGGCTTGGGGCGGGACGATGTCCCGCTCCACGCCCCCGTCCAGGCAGGTGCCGGTGGGGTTGCCCCCCGCGCACTGGTCGTTGGCCGCGCCCGGCGTGCCCAGGTTGTCGACCTCGTACTCGGACTCGGAGTCGCACCAGTCGGTGATGGTGTCGTTGCCGATGGCGTCGGGCACCAGCCGGCCGTCGTAGGAGATCGAGACGCCGCTGGCGCCCTCGAGGTAGACGACGTCGTCCACCAGGGTTGCGTTGCACTCGAGGGCGAGGCGGCCGCCGGTGTTGGTCAAAGAGCCGAGGTCGTCGGCGTAGGCGTAGTCCATGTAGGCGGGCATGGCCACCTCGATGATGCCGCCGAAGACCATGTACTGTCCGGCATCGATGGAGGCCGATTCGATGACGTGGGTCTTGCGGCTGGTGCCGTCGGCGCGGCTGTAGACGAGGGTCAACCCCCGCAGGTTGATCGTGGTGGAGGTGGCGTTGTACACCTCGAACCACTCTTTGCCGTCGTCGGCGCCCTCTGGGTTCGGCATCACCTCGGTGATGACCAGGTCCCCGGGCAACAGGTTCGCCTCGCAGGCGTTGCCGCTGTCGTCGTCGCTGCAGGCCGTCAGACCGCCCGCCAGGGCCACAGACACAACCAGAAGCACCGCCACGAGACCGGTGCGATGAAGGCCGTTGTACTCAGTCATCTCTGCTCTCCTGTCCTATTTGTCTTTCTTCGGGTCGTCCTTCTTCGGGCCGTCCTTCTTCGGGTCGTCCTTCTTCGGGCCGTCCTTCTTCGGGATGTCCTTCTTCGGGCCGCCGGCCTTCTCCGGGTGCCACCGCGAAAAGTCCGGGACCTTGTCCGACCCCTCGATCTGGCCGGGCAGGGCGATGACCATCTGCAGCTCGTCCCGCTTTCGATACTTGTTGAACCAGGTCGTGACTCTCCCGGTGACGCGCACGTACTCTCCCTTGAACCGGGCGATCCGTGACGACCCGAAGACGTCCTTGTCGAAGAAGATCAGCGCGAAGTCCCCGCCCCGGCGGCGCGAGAGCATGACCTTGGTGGGGCCGCGGTCACCCAGCTTGACGCGGCCCACCGTGGCCAGGATGACCACCTTCTTGTTGATGTGCGCCTGGAGGCGGCGCAGGGCGTCCCAGTTGGTGAGCATGATGTAGTTGGGCTTGCCCCGGGCGTCTTGCTCGAACTGCCGGATGAAGTCGGCGCGGGCGTACCACCAGGTGAGGCGCTTGTCGTAGTCGATGTAGTGCATCTTGTTCGGATCCCAGATGCCGAGCTTCTTGCGCCGGGCCTCGGCCTGGGCCGCCACGAACTCCTTGTGGAAGCGCCGGGAGTAGCTGTACTTGGTGAAGTAGGGGCTCATTCCCGCGCGGACGCACTCGAGGTTGTAGTTGACCCAGCGGCCGCTTTTCTTGGCGAAGACGTAGACGAGGTAGCGGTTGAAGCGACCGCGGATCTCCTTGGGGTGGTCCCGCTCGAGCCGCACCGTCTTGACGTCGTCGAAGAAGGTCTGGGCCCACTTCTTGGCCTCCATCCCCAGGGGCGAGGCCATCTTCACGGGCTTGACCCGCTTGCCCATCAGGACCTTCAGGTAGTTTTTCCAGCCCGTGGAGAAGAGGCGCTTTTCCGAGGGGCGTTTGAAGGTCTCCTCCGTGTCGATGGCGAGCAGCCGCAGGCTCGTGCGCAGCCCGTCCACCCGGATCGTGTCGCCGTCGATCACACTCCTGGAGGCGAGGGGGAACTCGCCGATGACCAGGCCGGTGGATTCGAACTTCTGCAGGCTCTTTTGCAGCATCGACTTGTTGTAGCGGCGGGTCCGTCGGGAGTCCGGGCCCGGGCAGGCCGACGCGGCAAGCAGCAGCCCCACCGCGGCCAGGCAGAGCCAGACGTGTTTCGAGTGACGGTTGGTTTTTGTGTTCAGTTGCATGGGCGGTTCTGTTCACCGGGTGTGCCGGGGATTCCGACCTCGGTGGGGCTGGGGACCTCCGAGGCGTCGTTGCACCAGTTGCTGTCGATGTGGTTCGGATCAGCGTTGTCGTTTGCGTCCACGGTCAGCTCCAAGTCGCCGTCGAAAGCCAGCGAGCCCACCGTGGGGAGGTTCTGAAAGAAAACGTAGTCCACGAGTTCATTGCACACGTACAGCTCCAACTGCCCCGAGGAGTAGAGATCCGAGTTGAAGTCTTCGTCGTACCCGTAGTCCACGTGGTCGGGGAGGAGGCTCGGGCTCTGGTGTCCCAGCACCACATAGCCGCCGGGCTCCACAGTCAGCCCTTCGTCCCGGACCATGATGATCTTCTCACCGCCGTCTTGGATGTCGTACAGGTGCAGGCGGATCCCGGCGATGTTGATGGAGGTGGTGCCGCGGTTGTGCAGCTCGATCCACTGTCCGTAGGTGTCCACCTCGGACTGGGGGCCGCGCAGCTCACTGATGACGAGCTGGCCGCTTTCCACGGGGGTGCAGATGTGCTCGAGCATCTTTCGCTCGCAGCCCCCCAGCAGAGATGCCACGAAGAGCACTGACCACAAAAGATGACGCCAGAGAGTCGAGGTCTTCATTAGCACTCACTTTATCATAGATTGCGTTTGGTTGAAGCATGGGGACAGAGGTCGAATTCTCCGCAGGAGAATTCGACCTCTGTCCCCTACACGCCCTGGGGCACGATGATCCCGCTGAAGGTGATGGTGTCGGAGGACTGGTCGATCTCCTGGACCAGCCACAGCAGCAGGTGCGCGTCGGCCTTGTTCGCTTTTTTTATGGTGATGCGGTGCTGCAGGTCGGTCTTGTTGAGGAGACACTCCAGGAAGTCCGTGCGCAGGTTGGGGTAGGCGTGGCGGAACTTCGTCTCGTCCAGGGGAGTGCCCACGAGGTCGGCAGAGCGCTTGTCGAGGAAGCTGCTGAAGGCGCTGTTGCCGATGACGATGTTCAGCTGCTGGTCCACCCGGAACTGAGGGCAGGGGCTGTTCTCGAAGACCGAGCGACCCTCGTCGACCTCGGGCATGGGCGCGGGCGCGCGCTCCACGGCTTTTTGTACGCGCCGCTTCTGGTTGTAGCCGAGCATGTCGGTCAGGGTTCGCAGCTCGTAGACCAGCTGCCCCATGGTGGTCTGCCGGTCTTCGGGCTTTTTCGCCAGGGCCTTGCCGATGAGCTCATCCACCCGCTCGTCCACCGGCTCGTCGAGCCGCTCGGAGGGCGGCACCGGCCGCTCCTTGTGGTGCGCCACGGCGAGGTGCTCGAGATCCCCGTCAAAGGGAGGCTTGCCCACCAGCATCTCGTACAGCAGCACCCCGAGGGAGTAGATGTCCATGCTGGGCTGGGGCGCCACCCCGGCGAAGTGCTCGGGGGACATGTAGTGTGGGGTGCCTCCCACCTCGGAGCGGGCGAGCTGGGCGCCCATGGCCTTGGTCTTGGAGAGGCCGAAATCCAGGAGCTTGGCCACGGTGCGTCGGCGCTGCTCCTTGGGCTGGTCCACCAGGAAGATGTTCTCGGCCTTGATGTCGCAGTGGATGATGTTGCGCTCGTGGATGTAGTGCAGGGCCTCGGCGAGCTGCAGGCCGATGTCCAGCGCCACGGGCAGCCGCATGGGCCCCTTGCGGTGTACGCGGTGCCGCAGAGTCTCCCCCTTCAGGTACTCCATGACGATGAAGGCCCCGTAGGCCTCATCCACTCCGAAGTCGGTCACCCCGACGATGTTCGGGTGCTCCATCTGGCTGGCGACCTTGGCCTCGCGCACGAAGTTCTTGCGGATCACCGGCCGCGCCGACATCTCAGCCGAGAGGATCTTCATGGCGAATTCCCGCTCGAGGTTGATGTGCGTCACGCGGTAGATGCGGGCCATGCCGCCCACCGCCAGCTCCTCCTCCATGCGGTAGCGATCGGCCACGATGGGGGCGTCCGGCTGGTGGTCGGGAGCCGGCTTGTCGGAGTCCTGGAAATCCCAGACGTGGGTGCCGCGGTCTTCCAGATCCTCTTCGTCGGCGTCGGCGTCGGCGTCGGCGGGAAACAGCGAGTCGGGTGCGGATTCGGAGCGGGGCGTCCGCGCCGGTGCAACGTCCACCTTGGCGGTCGGCTGGGGATCCAGGACCAGGGGTGGCGGCGTGGCCGCGTCCAGGAAGCTCAGGTGCTCTCGGTACTCTGCGAAGGCGTCCACGCGGCTCAGGCGTCGACGCTTCTGGGACTGCGTGGTCTCGCCGTCGGGCCAGGGATCCACGAGGAAGGAGTCCTCCGGGGGCGACGCCACGGACCCGGTTCCTGCCGCGGGCGCCTCGGGCAGCGGCGCGGGCATGTCTGGCAGCGGCGCGGGCTTCGGGGCGGTCACGCTCTCCTTGGTCAGCGAGAAGTCCCCGCCGCCCACCGCCTCTGCCACCACCTCGTCCACCGCGTCGTCCACCGCCACCGGTTCGGGCAGGTCCACGGGCTTGGCCCTCCGGGACCGCACGTCCGTGTCGCTGTCGTTGTAGGCGTCGAAGGAGGGCAGATCCTCCCCGTCTCCCTTGGACTCCTCCGGGGACGGGAGCATCGCCTCGACCTCGACGACAGACGGCTCGCCGGAGTCCCTGGGCTCCAAGGTCGCGTCCTGACTGGTTCCGTCCTTGTCCATGGTCCCGTGGAGATGATCCGGAACCGCCTTCGGTTTGTCAAGCCGCCCCTGCCTCCGCCCCTGCCTCCGGTTCCCGACTCCCCTCGCTCACACCACGCCGTGCTTGCTGGGCTTGGGAGCGGCGCCCAGGAGGCGGGTGACCACCCGGCGCACGGTCAACCCCTGGCCGAGGATGGAGAAGAGCACCACGACATAGGTAACGGTCAGGATCGTGTCGCGGCCCTCGAACGGTGGGAGGGAGAGGACCAGGGCCACGCTGATGCCGCCCCGCAGCCCGCTCCAGGCCAGGACGGGCACCGTGCCCCGGGGCAGCGGGCGCCTGAGCCGGGAGAGGACCTGCACGGGCAGCCCCACGGCCAGGAAGCGGGCCAAGAGGACGAAGGGGATCATCACGGCGCCGGCGGCGAGGTGCGCCGGCTGCAGTGAGATGGCGAAGACCTCCAGGCCGATGAGCAGAAAGAGCACCGCGTTCAAGATCTCGTCGATGAGCTCCCAGAAGGTCTCCACGTGCTCAATGGTCATGGGGCTCATGGCGAACTGGCGCCCGTGGTTGCCCAGCAGCAGCCCGGCAAGGACCACGGCGATGGGGCCGGAGATGTGCAGCACGCCGGCCAGCAGAGTGATGAGCATGACCAGGGCCAGGGTGATCTGCACCTCGATCTTGTACTCGTTGATGGACTTGAGCCCCTGGTAGGCGATCCAGCCGAGGCCGAGGCCCAGCGCGATGCCGCCGCCCACCTCACGGCCGAAGAGCAGCGCCACCTGGCCGGCGTCGGGAGCGCCGCCCCCGCCGCCACCGGTGCCCGCCTTGAGACCGGCGATGCCGGTGAGGGCGAGGAAGACCACCACCCCCACGCCGTCGTTGAACAGCGACTCCCCGGCGATGATGGCCTCGACCTCCCGGGGGGCGTTGGCGCTCTTGAGGATGCCGAGGACGGCGATGGGATCCGTCGGCGAGATGAGCGCGCCGAACACCAGGCACACCAGCAGGGGCAGCCCCAGGCCGAGGACCTTCAGGACGAGCCAGGTCGCCAGCCCCACCAGCGTCGTCGCCAGGACCACGCCCACCGTGGCCAGGGTGAGGATCACCCAGCGCCGGTCCAGCAGCTGGTCCAGCTCCATGTGCAGGGCGCCGGCGAACAGCAGAAAGGACAGCATCCCGTACATGAGGGTCTGGTTGAAGTCGATGGACTTGATGAGGGCCTGGACCTGCGGCCCCAGCCGCAGGTCCGGGAAGATCAGGTCGAGGCCCAACAGCAACAGGGAGGCCACCAGCGCGATGAGCACCATTCCGATGGTGGCCGGCAGCCTGAGCACCCGGTGGTTCAGGTAGCCCACGACGGCGACCAGGGCGATCAGCAGCGCTGCTGAGTTGTACAGAGACATGGCGGCTCACGATCAGTTACGCGATGACAGAAGTCACGTGAGTATACGCCATCGGACAGGGGATTCTTCAACTGCGCCTGACACCACGCCCCGACGCTCGGGTCACCCCTCCCAGTAGCGCGGCGTCACGGCGCGGCGACCGGCGGGGCGCTTCCACGGGGCCTTGGGGTGGCCCACAGCGATGACCGCGTAGATGCGCTCGTCGGGCGGGATGCCGATCTCGCGCTTGATGCGTGGGTCGTTGGCCATGGCCTCGACGGCGAATCCCACCAGACAGGTGCCCAGCCCCATGGCCTCGGCGGCCAGGACGATGTTCTGGGCGGCGAGGAGCGCGTCCTCCCGGGGCGTGGTGCCGCCGGGCGCCGCGCCGATGAAGATCCCCGCCGTCGCACCGTGGAACAGCAGGTCCCGGCCCGTGCGATCCCAGTCCTCGAGGGCCTCGACCACCCGCTCGTAGTTCTCGCGGTAGTACTTGCCCAGGGCGTCGCCGGCAATGAGCCGTGACGCCAGCCGCGCTGGGCCGAGCCGCGCCACGAAGTTGAGCTGGCGGAAGAACCGCACGGCCAGCTCACCGAACCGCAACATGGCCTGTCGCGTGGGCAGGAGCGTGAAGGTCCACGTCTGGCTGTTGGTGCCCGTAGGCGCCGTGATGCCGATGCGCACCAGGTCCTCGAGCACCGCCCGGTCCACGGGCTTGTCGCGGTACATGCGGCAGGAGCGGCGCTTGCGCATGAGCCGCACCAGGGCGGCCGGCGAAGGGACCTCGGGCTGCGGATCCGGCGTGTCGACGGTGGCCAGCACCAGCGCCTCGTCGCTCACCGCGGCCACGGTGACGGCCCCCGTGGGGCAGATGGCCGCGCAGTGATCGCAGTGGATGCACCGGTCCTGGCGCCCCGTGGTCCGGGCCACGTCGCCCACCATGGTGAAGATGTCCGCCGGACAGGCCGTCACGCACAGCGTGCAGCCGTTACACAGGCCCGCGTCAACGGCGGTGCCAAAAGGAAGGTCCATGGCGCATCTCTCCGAATCCGGTTGAACGCCCACCTGATACCACGCCTACCCCCACGCCAACAAGGTGCGCAATGTCCCGCGCACGTCCGAATCACTCTCACGCGCCGAGGGCGCAGCAGTCGTTGACCCCGTGCGAAAGGTCTCATCGCCATTCAAGTACCGCCCGGGTGCTGCGATGGGGCATGATCAAGATATCTGATCCCAAGGTCGCTAGACCAGAGCACTCTGATGTCTGTCATCCCCGGCGAAAGCGGGGATCCAGGGAGAGACTGCCAGGCCAAATCCCTGGATCCCCTCGTTCGAGGGAATGACGACCCAAAAGTGTAGCGGCGTTGCGGACCGTTGTCTGCGATGGCAAAGCCAGGCAGCGGTCCTCAGCGAGCAGACGGCCATGGCGCTGGGGACGACCGAAGGCCTGGAAGGCGTCGAGCTGGCGATCCTTGCCGCGCTGCGCCCGACCATGGATGAGGTGGATCAGGTCGTCCTGACCATCGTCTCTCCCTGATCCTTGATTTTCATTCTGGATGTGAAAATGGGGTTTTGTGTTGTAGAATGGCGTTCTCGAAGATGGTCGATCCAACCTTAGGAGACTTGAAATGACTGCTAGAATCTTGTTTGCGCTGTGTTTGACCGCAGGTCTGGCCATGGCTCTGCCGGCTTGTGGAGACGATGACAGCAGCTCTAGCCAGGACGGTTCCACGGGCCAGGACGGCTCCACTCAGTCTGACGGCGCCGCCCAGCAGGATGCCGACACCTCGCAGGACGCGGCGGTGGCCCAGGAGGAGTGGATCGGTGCCGACTGCATCTGCACCGGGGACGGATGCGAGCAGATGACCGTGCCCAAGCCCAACGGCGGGACCATCGAGGGGTGTGAGAATGTGAACCAGCCCTGGACCGGCGCAGATCTGGTGTGCCTGCGCTCGTACAGTGGGACCTTGGCCACTGATACGTTCTTTGCCAACGGCTACTGTAGCCTCATGGCCACCACGTGCACCGGGGACGGGTTGATCTGCGACTCGGCGGTCATGGGCGACTACGCCAACATGGTGGCCTGCCCGGCAGGGTCGGTGCTGATCGAGGACACCCAGGACGTGGTCGTGGCGACCTGGTCCGCCACCATCGAGAGCAAGACCTGCGCGCCGGTCTGTACGGACAACGCCGACTGCCGCGAGGGGGAGATCGATCCCATTTTGGGTGATGAGGTCTCGCAGTACCAGTGCATCGACAAGGGCGGCGTGAAGTTCTGCTACGACCCGCGCAACCTCGGCGCCAGCTACACCGCCACTGCCTTCTGATCGGGTTGTGGTCTCCCGGCGCCGCCGCTGCGCCTGAGCCTACCTCAGGAGGGCGAGAAGAGAGGTCTCGTCGAGTAGCTGCAGGGACGTGCCGCCGAAGACGATCTCGGCACCGGCGGTCACCAGCCGGGGCACGTCCGTGGGCAGGGGCTCGCCGTTGACGATGGTGCCGTTTTCCGAGCCGATGTCGCAGAGTTGGAGGCCCTTGACGCCCTCTTCGGGGGCGTAGAAGTGGGCGTGCAGCTTGGAGATGGCCCGCTCCCGGATGACGACGTCGTTGTTCTTGGCGCGGCCCACGCTGATGTGCTTTCTCCAGGTGTTCCGGTCGCTCTTCTCGAGCCGCCACAGCTTGGGTCTAAGGGAGATGGCGCCCGAGGCCTCCAGGTCCGGCATGGCGGGCACCTTCCCGGTGTTGAAGCCCAGGAGGTCGCGGTCGAACTCTCTGAAGTAGCCCAGCAGGTAGTACCCGCGGTATCGCGTGATGAACGAGCCGCGATCCAGGTCGGCGGCGCGCTTTTTCAGTACCTCGTACAGTCCCATGGTTGGTCGTCTCTCGAGTTCGCGACAATATCATGATTTGGGGGGCTTGTGCTGTTGTCAATATGTCATAGCAATCTGTCAATCGAGCTCAGGTCGTTGACAAAATGTCACAATCAGGGTGGCGACCATTGGGGCTTGAGGCTATAATGGCCTGAAAACAAAACACAATTGTGAATAGTCCCCTACGTGCACAGATCTTGCACAGAAGTGTCTTCCCGAAGGAGTACGCTCACAATGGACCGTATGGCTTGTGTGTTGGTTGTCGATGACGAACAGGGGATCCGCGACTCGGTGAAGCGTATGCTCGAGCGGACCGGCTACGAGGTGTACGTCGCCGAAAATGGAAAGGATGCTTTGTATATCCTTCGGCAACGCAAGGTCAATGTCATGCTGACCGACCTCGTCATGCCCAAGATGACCGGCATGGATCTGCTCAAGGCGAGCCGTGCCGTGGTGCCTGACACGGAGGTGGTGCTCATGACCGCCTATGGCACGGTGGACGGCGCGGTGGAGGCCATGCGAGAGGGCGCCTACGACTTCATCACCAAGCCCCTCAAGCGGGCGGTGATCCTCAAGTCGGTGGAGAAAGCCTTGGAGCGGCAGGCCCTGGTGATGGAGAACCAGGCCCTGCGCGCCGAGCTCACCGGCGCTCGCCACCACGGCGCCATCATCGGCAACTCCCTGGCGCTCCGGCGCACCTTGGACATCGTCAACCAGGCGGCGCCTTCCACCGCCACGGTGTTGGTGCTGGGTGAGAGCGGCACGGGCAAGGAGCTCCTCGCCCGGGCCATTCACCGCGGCAGCCCGCGGTCCAAGGGGCCCTTCGTGGCGGTGAACTGCTCCGCCCTGCCCGAGTCCATCATCGAGGCCGAGCTCTTTGGCTACGAGAAAGGCGCCTTCACGGGCGCCGTGTCCAGCCGGGAGGGGCGGTTCGCCTCGGCGGACGGCGGCACGCTCTTTCTCGACGAGGTGGGCGAGCTGCCCCAGCACATCCAGGTCAAGCTCCTGCGGGTGCTGCAGGAGGGCGAGATGGAGCGGCTCGGTGGCAAGTCGGTGAAGGTGGACAACCGCGTGGTGGCGGCCACCAACAAGAACCTGGCCGGCGAGGTGGCCGCGGGGCGGTTCCGGGAGGACCTGTACTACCGGCTGAACGTCATCGCCGTGAAGGTGCCGCCGTTGCGGGAGCGGCTCGATGACGTGCCTTTGCTGGCCGAGTATTTCCTGCAGAAGTACGCCGAGAAGAACGGCAAGCCCGTGGTGGGGTTCGCCGGGGCGGCGTTGGACCTGCTGTGCGGCTACCACTGGCCGGGCAACGTGAGGGAGCTGGAGAACGCCGTGGAGCGGGCCGTGGTGCTCACCCGCAACGAGGCCATCGACGACGACGACCTTCCCCCGGAGATCCACGGCAAGCCGGGCACGAACGGTCGCTCGGTGACCATCCCCATCGGCACGCCCCTGGACGAGATCGAGCGGCGGGTGATTCACGAGACCTTGCGGCACACCGACGGGGACAAGCGACTCGCGGCGCAGCTTCTCGGCATCGCCACCCGCACGGTGTACCGGAAGCTGGAGGGCGAGAAGGTCACGCAGGGCCAAGGTGACGGGAGGGACGACAAGTGACGCTCCGTGTCCGCACCGCTGCGATTGGAGTGACGGCCATGTCCCTGGCTGACGGCCAGGTTGATGCCCGGGTCGGGGGGCAGCGCCATTGCCAATTTGTCACGGGTTTTTGCCCGGGGCGTGACAGGCCGGTCAACCATGGGGGAGAAGCGGCGGATGACGCTGCAATTTCATTGACTTGGACGAGCGTTGGGGCTATTCCGCTCGGGCACGTGGATTGCATGGTGGCTTGACCGGACGAACAGAATGCAAGCGTTTCTCGAAAAGCACTTCTATCTGGTGAACTTGGCCGTGGTGGGTCTCAGCGCGGTGTTGGCCGGCCTGGTGGCCACGAGCCTCATCGAGTACGCCCTCGTTGGGGACGGTGCCACCAAGCGCCGAAAGAGGCCGCGCAGAGGCCGGTACCTCGCCAAAACCAAGAAGAACACCCAGAAGGCCCTGCGCAAGTCGATGTTCGACGTCAACCGTCGCAACATCTTTTGCTCATACTGCAAGCCGGCCAAGATCGCCGACGCTGCCACCGGGGCCAAGAAGCCCACCGTCAACATGGACGACGCCGAGCTGCTGGCCACGCAGGTGGCGGTGGACGACGACAAGTGGTCCATCGCGACGATCCGCTTCAAGAAGACCATGCGCATGCGGCTGGTGGCCAAGGGCACGAAGATCGACGAGTACGAGATCACCCAGGTCGAGCCCAAGCGGGTCTCGTTCAAGCGCGGCAAGCAGACCGGGTACCTGGAGCTGTTCCCCGACGCCGGCAAGCAGGCTGCCCCAGCGCCCAAGACCAAGCCCCGCGGTCATCGGCCGGGCTCTCCCCGGAACAAGTGGCGAGACGCGGTGAACCGCGGCGTGCGAAAGGTGGGGCCCAACAAGTACGAGATCGACCGCTCCCTGGTCCAGTCGTTCATCGCCAACACGGCAATGGCCGGACGGGACGCGGCCATCTACCCCCACACCAAGAACGGCAAGCCCGACGGGTTCCGGCTCGGACGAGTCCGGCCCGGCGGGATCTTCGCCAAGCTGGGAATGCGTTCGGGGGACGTGCTCAACTCGGTCAACAACATGGCCATCACGTCCCTGGACAAGGCGCTAGAGATGTTCACCAAGCTGCAGGGCGCCAACCACATGACCATCGGTCTCACCCGATACGGCAGGGCGCGCACCCTGGACTACTCCATCAAATGACGCGCGTGAATGGAAACACGATGAAGAGAATGCGAACGATTCACCTGATCTGGCTGACGGCGGTGGCCCTGGTGTCCCTGGTTTGGGTCGGCTGGGACCTTTGCGCACCGGCAGAGGCCGAGGCGCAGTACCGGCGCCGGGGAGGACCGGACGGAGGGCGGCGGAGACCGCCTGCGCGGGGCCGGCGGCGGGGTGGCAAGAAGGCCAAGGACGTGGGCGGCACCACCGGCTTCACGGGCAAGACCCTGCCCGGCGAGGCGTCCTTCAACGAGTGCCGTAAGTATCCGTACTACAAGCGGATAAAGGTCACCCTCAAGCCCGACAGCGAGCTGCACGACCTGGTGGCGTGGATCTCGGGCATGACCTGCAAGCGCTTCATCATCACCGGGACCATCCGGGCGCCCAAGGTGACCATCGTGTCGCCGACGCCCATCACGCCCAACGAGGCCTACCGGGCCTTCCTGAGCGCGCTCAACGCCATGGGCCTGACCGTGCAACCCGCCGGGCGCTACCTCAAGGTCATCGAGATTGCCAAGGGGGCCACCACCTCGGTGATGACCTGCGGGCCCGGCCGCAAGTGCCCTCGGGACGAGCGGGTGGTGACGCAGGTCATCCGGCTCAAGCACGTCGAGCCCGACGACGTGGCCACGGTGCTGCGCAACCTGACCAAGGGCAACATCATCACCTACGGCGCTACGAACCTGTTGATCATCACCGACACGGGCGCCAACATCCGGCGGCTGCGCAAGATCATCCGCAACCTCGACGTAGAGGCCCAGGCCGAGAAGATCTGGATCGTGCGCATCAAGCACGCCGAGGCGCCGGACGTGGCCACCAAGCTGCTGGAGGTGTTTCCCACGGCAGACGGTGCGAAGAAAGGAAGCCCCCGACGTCCCACCCGGCGGGTCAACCGCCGTCGTCGTCGTCGAGCGGTGTCCAAGGCCTCGACCCTGGTCAACGTGAAGGGTGGCGGCAGCGGGCTGGCCGTCTCCAAGATCATCGCCGACGAGCGGACCAACCTGCTCATCATCGTGGCCGACGAGCGGTCCTACCTGCGGGTGCGGGCGCTCATCCGGAAGCTGGACATCCCCATCCCAGGGGGCGAGGAGAAGATCCACATCGTGGCCCTGGCCAACGCCGACGCCATGGAGCTCGCCGGCACCCTGGCCGGGCTCACCGGGGGCTCCTCCCGCGGTCGGGCCAGCTCCCGGAGCCGGCGGGGCCGCACGTCGCGGAGGGGCCGGACCAGCAGACGGACCAGCCGGGGCCGCAGCGGTGCCGTGGCGCTGTTCAAGGGCGAGGTCCAGATCACCGAGGACAAGGCCACCAACTCGCTGATCATCGTCGCGTCCATGAAGGACTACCTCGCGCTGCTCAAGGTCATCAAGAAGCTCGATCAGCCCCGGCGGCAGGTCTTCGTGGAGGCGACGATCCTGGAGGTGGCGCTGTCCAAGCAGCGGGAGCTGGGCATGTCCTTCCACGGCGGCGTGCCCATCGGCAGCGGCGACGATCAGTCCCTGCTGCTCATGGGCAACAACGCCACCAAGTCCATCTTCCTGGATCCGGCCTCCCTCATGGGGCTGGCGGTGGGGCTGCGCGGACCGGAGCTCGCCAACGCCGAGCAGCTCCTGGGGATCCCGGGCATCAGCTTCCCCACCTTTGGCGCCTTCTTCCAGGCCCTGCAGACGAACAACGACGTGAACATCGTCTCGTCGCCGCACATCCTGACCACCGACAACGAGGAGGCGGAGATCTCCGTGGGCGAGAACGTGCCCTTCCAGTCCTCCATCAGCGGGCTGCCCAGCCTCGGCGGTCTCACCGGTGCGACGGGCGCCACCGCCGGCCTGGGGGCGTCGATGATGCCCTTCCAGTCCATCCAGCGCCAGGACGTGGCGCTGACCCTGAAGATCACGCCCCACATCAACGACGGCGACTACGTGCGGCTGGAGATCGATCAGGAGATCAACGAGGTCAAGTCCATCGATCCGGTGACGGGCCCCACCACCACCAAGCGGAAGGTCAAGACCGTGGTCGTGGTCAAGGACCAGCAGACCGTGGTCATCGGCGGGCTCATCACCGAGAAGGTGAAGGAGTACGTGCAGAAGGTGCCGCTGCTGGGTGACATCCCCATCCTCGGCTACCTGTTCAAAAACACCGTCCGCACGGTGGAGAAGACCAACCTGCTCATCTTCCTGACGCCCTATGTTATTCGCGACCAGAGCGACCTGCGGCGCATCTTCCAGCGCAAGATCCAGCAGCGCAAGGAGTTCATCGAGCGGTACACCGCCTTCAAGGACGTGGACCTGGACGCCGTGGTCGATTTTCGCCACAAGCGCGGTCTCGTCGAGGAGATCAACCGCGTGGGCCGCATGGGCGAGGACGAGGCCAAGATGCGCAAGAAGGCCATGGCGGAGTCCAAGGAGGTCGACGTGGACGGCCCCGTGCGCTCGAATCCCCAGGACATCAAGATGCTGAGGAAGCTCCAGAGGGAGCGGGACGACGCTCGCCGGAAGGAGGAGGAGGAGAAGAAGAAGAAGCGCGACGAGGAGGCCGCCAAGCGCGAGGCGGCCCTCAAGGCCGCCGAGGACAAGGCCGCGGTGAAGAAGAAGGCCAAGCGCCGGCGGCGGAGACGTTGACCATGGCGTCAGACGGCTATCGAGGCGGCAAGGGCTACCAGCCATACCCCGAGGACCTCCAGGCGGGGACCGAGCCGGTGAGCCCCGAGGACGGCTTCGTTGAGGACGGCTTCGTTGAGGGCGGCTCGTACGTCGCCGCCCCCGGCGACTCGTACCCGGATGGCGCGTACCCGGATGGCGCGTACCCGGATGGCGCGTACCCGGATGGCGCGTACCCGGATGGCGCGTACCCGGATGGCGCGTACCCGGATGGCGCGTACCCGGATGGCGCGTACCCGGCGGAGCAGGAGCCGGAGGCCGCGGGCCTTCAGGCGGCATCGGAGCCCGGCTTCGAGCCCGTGGTTCAGCTGTCCGAGGAGGACCTGGTCGACGAGCCCGCCGCCCGCAACCAGCCCCTCATCGGGGAGATCCTCGTGGAACGGGCGGGGATCACCGTCGACCAGGTGGCCGCGGCTCTGGACACCCAGGCCGTGGACGGTGGGCGCATCGGCGAGATCCTTCTGCGGAACCGCGTGATCACCGAGGAGCAGCTCCTCGGGGGGCTGTCGGCTCAGGTCGGCGTGGAGTTCGCGACGGTGCTGCTGCCCGACGACGTGGACGTGGAGCTGCTGGCGGACCTCCCCATCGGCTACGTGAAGACCCAGCGGTGCCTGCCCATCCGGCGTCAGGAGGACGGCACCGTGCTCATGGCCATCGGCGACCCGCTCAACGTCACCGCCACCGACGACGTGCGCACCATCCTCGGCGCCGAGGTGAGGATGGTCACGGTGTCCCCGGCGCGGATCATGGAGGTGATCAACACCGTGTACACCCGGCGCGGGGACGCGGTGGAGCTGGGGGACGGCGACGAGTTCTCCGAGGGCGATGCCGAGGAGCTCATCGACATCATCGACCTCGACGACGAGGCGCCCATCATCCGCTGGGTCAACTCCCTGATGTTCAACGCCGCCAAGGAGCGCGCCTCCGACATCCACATCGAGCCGGGCGAGAAGGACGTGGTGGTCCGCAACCGCATCGACGGGGTGCTCTACGAAACCAAGCACGCCCACAAGCAGTACCTGCCGTCCATCGTCGCTCGGGTCAAGATCATGTCAGGGCTGAACATCGCCGAGAAGCGGCTGCCCCAGGACGGCCGCATCCGACGGAAGATCGCCGGCCGCGACATCGACATGCGCGTTGCGACCATTCCCACCGCGCGGGGCGAGCGGGTCACCATCCGCCTGCTGGACCGCACCGCGGTGCTGCTGGACATGGCGGACATCGGCATGGGGCCAGACCACCTGGAGCAGATCGCCGAGGTCATCGAGCGCCCCCACGGCATCCTCATGGTCACCGGGCCCACGGGGTCGGGCAAGACCACCACGCTGTACTCGGCCCTGTCCAAGATCAACTCCCCGGACAAGAACATCCTCACGGTGGAGGATCCGGTGGAGTATCAGCTCGACGGCATCAGCCAGGTCCAGGTGAACCCGAAGATCGATCTGACCTTCGCCGCTGGGCTGCGGTCCTTTCTGCGACACGACCCCGACGTCATCATGGTGGGTGAGATCCGCGACCTGGAGACGGCGGAGATCGCCATCCAGGCCTCCCTCACGGGCCACCTGGTCTTCTCCACGGTGCACACCAACGACGCGGCGGGCGCCATCACGCGCCTGGTGGACATGGGGGTGGAGCCCTTCCTGGTGGCGTCCTCCCTGTCGGCGTTGCTGGCCCAGCGGCTGGTGCGTCGCCTCTGCCCCGAGTGCCGCGAGGTCTACGAGCCCGACTACGAGGAGATCCGCAACCTCGGCCTGGAGCCGGAGGCCTTCTTCGCGGGCGCCATCCCGCCCCATCCGACCACGGAGAAGGACGGCCCGGCGCCGCCTCCCGGGCGGGCCTTCCGGGCCAAGGGCTGCCCCTCGTGCCTGTCGACGGGGTACACGGGCCGCATGGGCATCTACGAGCTGCTCATGCTCGACGATCAGATCCGGGCCATGGCGCTCAAGAACACCGACGCGGTCAGCGTGAAGCGGGCGGCGATCAACGCCGGCATGCGCACCCTGCGTGACGACGGCGCGCGCAAGGTGGTGGCCGGCATGACGTCCATCGCCGAGGTCATGCGCGTGACTCAGGAGGACATCGCCTAGTGCCCGTCTTCAGCTACAAGGGCGTCGGGCCGGCGGGCAAGGAGATCAGCGGCATCAAGGACGCTGACACGGCCAAGGCTCTGCGGACCATGCTGCGCCGGGATGGCGTCTTTCTAACCGAGTTCAAGGAGGCCAAGGCCGGCAAGGCCGCCGAGAAGGAGCAGGAGGGCAAGGGGCTGTCCCGGGAGGTCCAGGTCTTCGGCAGCGGCATCTCCAAGCGGCAGGTGTCCATGTTCACGCGCCAGCTCGCCGTGCTGCTCCGCAGCGGCATCCCGCTGGCCGAGGGACTCGCCACCCTGACCGAGCAGTCCGGCCTGGGACGTCGCCGCACGGCGGACCGGCTCCAGCGCGTGCTGGCCGATCTGCGGCGGCAGGTCAACGAGGGCACCGCCCTGGCCGACGCCCTGGCCAACCATCCGCGGGTCTTCCATGAGCTGTACATCAACATGGTGCGCTCGGGCGAGGCGGCGGGAAACCTCGAGGAGGTGCTCGACCGGCTCGCCGACTTCATGGAGAGGGAGCTGGACCTGTCCTCCAAGGTGATCGGCACGCTGCTGTACCCGATCATCATGGTCATTGTCTCCATCGGCATCCTGGCGATCCTGATGACGGTCGTGGTGCCGAAGATCACGCAGATCTTCGGCGACATGGAGCGCGCGCTGCCCTGGAACACGCAGCTGCTCATCACCGTCAGCCACTACACGGGCACCTACTGGTACGCCTTCCTCGCCTCCACGGTGACGTTCATCGTGCTGTTCGTGCTGTGGAAGCGCTCGCCCTCCGGGCGGCCCCGGTGGGACAAGTTCAAGATCGTGGTGCCGCTGTTCGGGGTGGTGCTGCGCTACCTGGCGGTGAGCCGGTTCTGTCGCACCCTAGGGACGATGTTCAGGGCGGGAGTGCCGCTGCTCCGGGCCCTGGACATCTCCAAATACGTGCTCAACAACCACGAGCTGATGAAGGTCATCGATGAGGCCCAGGTGGGGATCCGCGAGGGCGAGTCCATCGCCTCCCAGCTCAAGAAGAGCCCATACTTCGAGCCCATGGTCATCCACATGGTGGCGGTGGGGGAGCGGTCCGGTCAGCTCCCGGAGATGCTCACCAACGTGGCCGAGACCTACGAGAAACAGGTGGAGAGCCGGCTGTCCAAGATGACGACGATCCTGGAACCGGTGATGATCCTGGCGCTCGGTGGCACCGTGGGCTTTGTCATTTTCTCCATCATCGTACCCATCTTGCAGATGAACGAGGTCGTGCAATGACCCAATCAATTGTTGATAGGACAGTCAAGGAAGGAACAGGAGGTGCACCCATGGTGCCCAAGTCGAGAGGCAGAGCTGCGGCGGCGGCCCAGCGCGGCATGACGCTCATCGAGATCATGGTCGTTGTGCTCATCATGGGCCTGATCATGGGCACGGTGGGCTACGCGGTCTTCCGCTACTACAAGCGGAGCCAGATCAAGACCACCAAGCTGCGGGTGACCCGGGTGCTCGACGGTGTGCAGGAGTGGCGCGCCGACAACAGCACCAAAAGCGACGGCGACGGGAACTGCCCCAGCAGCCTGCAAGAGCTGGTGCCGAGCCACTTCAAGAAGGACATGGTGCGGGACGCCTGGGGCCGGGAGCTGAAGATCTCCTGTCAGGGCGAGAAGGTCTGCATCTGGTCCGGCGGTCCCAACAAGCGCGATGAGAACGGGGGCGGGGACGACATCCGGGCCTGCACCGAGGAAAGCGACGAACGGTAGCCCGTGATCCCCTCTGCTCCACAGCGTCGTTCCCGTGGCGTCACCGTCATCGAGCTGATGGTGGCCATCCTCATCGGCGTCCTGCTGGTGGTGATCGCCGCGGTCAGCATGCGCGAGATTGATCGCGTGAACGTGCGCAGCGGGTCGCGCCTGGTGGCTGCCACGATCCGGTTCGGCTTCGACCGGGCGCGGTCCACCGGACGCGACCATCGCCTGGTCTTCGACCTGGACGCTTCGGGCGGCAGCTCGGTGACCTTCGAGGTCGCCCAGAAGGGCAAGCAGCTGTTGCCGAAGGACCTGGACGATGCCTGGAAGCAGCACCAGAAGCTCGCCGATGGCGAAGAAGCCGAGGAGCTCGAGAAGGCGGCGGAGACCACCACCATCGGTGGGCTCTCCAAGAACCTGCTGGCGCTCCCGCGACCCACGGGGCCCCAGTGGAAGATGGTGAAGCTGCGCTCCAAGGAGGCCTCCCTCAAGCTCATCAAGGCCGCCAAGCTCGTCAAGTCCATCTACGTGGCGCGGTTGGATCAGGAGATCGATGAGGGCAAGGTGGCACTGCACATCTGGCGGGGGGGCTTCCTGGAGAAGGCGGCCGTGTACCTGTCGGACGGCAGGACCACCTACACCCTGGTGACCTATCCGCTGACCGGGCGCGTGAAGATCCACAAGGGGCGTGTGGAGCTGTCGTCGGACGTGCTCAACCAGGACGACACCGGGGAGAGGATCGAGGAGCGATGAGGGCGGATTTGAACATTCGGCCGGGTCAGCGCGGGTTCACTCTGCTCGAGGTGTTCATTGCCACGGCGATCCTCGGACTCGCCATCCTGTACATGTTCGACGCCCTGTCCCATTCGCCTGATCGTGCCAACCGCGCCAAGCTCGTCACGGTGGCAACGAACCTGGCGCGCACCAAGATGATCGACATCGAAGCCGATCTCCTCAAGGACGGCTGGGAGGAGTTCGACGACGAGGAGTGCGGCGACTTCACCGACGACGAATACGGCGGCCTGGCGCGGTACCAGTGGTGCGCGCGCATCGACAAGATCGAGCTGCCCGACTCGGTGGACGTGGGGTCGGCTGTGGGCAAGATGCTCGGCATCACCGATCCCGACGATCCGGACAGCCCCGGGGCGGACGGTTTGGCAGGGGGATCGTCTGTGCTCGGCATGTGGATGGGCGGCGCCGGAGGCATGGGCGGTCTGCCCGGGGCCGGTGGCTCGGGCGCCGGCGGCACATCCACTCAGCCCAACGCGGCCCAGTCCGGTCTGGCGTCCATCCTGACCTCCTTCCTGGCGCCCTTTCGGAACGTGGTGGAGCAGGCCATTCGGCGGATCACGCTTCGGGTCTTCTGGAAGTACCGCGGCAAGGAGCAGGAGGTCACGCTGATCTACTACGTCACGCGTCCGGAGCTGGTGGATCAGGCGCTCATCGGCGGGTTCATGCAGGGGATGGGATCCCAGACCGGGACCACGGGCACGACCGGGACCACGGGGACCACGGGGACCACGGGCACCACGGGGACCAAGCGGTGAGACCCACGGCGCGCACCCTGGCCCAGCGTGGCCTGACCCTGCTCGAGGTGATGATCTCGCTGGCCATCATGGCGGGGCTGTTCATCATCATCTACGGCACATTCGGCGCCACGCGGCGGACCTACGCCAAGGTGACGAAGATCCAGGACCGCTGGCACGTGGTGCGCAACGGCATGTCCCTCATGACGCAGGACTTGTCCATGGCCTACGTCAGCCTCAACGAGAACATGTCGGAGGTGAACCGGCGCACCTACTTCCGTTTCACCAAGGGCGACTTTGGCGATGAGCTGCGCTTTTCGACCTTCGCCCACCGGCGGCTGTACAAGGACGCCAACGAGTCCGACCAGTGCATCATCCAGTACTTCCTCGCCCCCGACCCCGATGATCGCGCCGTAACGAGCCTCTTTCGGCGGGAGACCCGCCGGCTCGCCAACGAGGAGCCGGAGAAGATACCAGGCGAGGCCTACGTGCTCATCAACGACGTGCTGGACATCCGCTACGAGTTCTTCGACAAGTCCCAGGACAAGTGGCAGGACGACTGGGACACCACGGCGGTGGATGGCCAGCCCAACCGGCTGCCCAACCGGATCAGGGTCTACCTGACGATCCGATCCGAGATCGGCAACGAGGTGATCCTCGTCACCCAGGTGGCGCCCGCCCTCACCACCGGCATCGTGCTCAACCCCTCCACCACCGGGGGGGCGTCCGCGGGCGGCACCAGCTCCACTACGCGTTCGGCCAACCCCTTCGCGTCGAAGTGGAGCAACCTCAAGGGCCGCTCGTCGACCCTGGGCAGGACCTCCCCGACGGGGTCCACGGGGACCAAGCGATGACTGGGTTGCCGACAGTTTTTGCCCCGACCGGTCGCCTGCGGTGCGCTTGGCGCTGGCTGAACTCCGACGTCTGCGTGCGTCGGGGCAAGCGCCCGTCTCGCGGACAGCGTCGGCAGCGAGGGGCCGCCCTGATCTTCGTGATCGTGTCGCTGACCCTGCTGGCGGCCATGACCGTGGATCACGTCTACAAGTCTCAGATCGACGTGGCGTCGGCCTACAACACGCGGGACGAGGTGAAGTCGGAGTTCATGGCGCGCTCGGCCCTCAACCTCACGCGGATCATGCTCAAGGTTCAGGAGCGGGTCATCGACCGCCACCGGAAGATGATCGCCCAGTTCCTCGGCAAGGACCTGCAGATCAGCGACATCATGCCCATGTTGCTCGAGGTGTTCTTCGGCAACGCGTCGCTGCTGGCCGGCTTTGGCATGGACACGGGGGATGTGCGCGGGCTGGACATCCCGGCCGGCTACGGCAAACCGGAGATCGTGGCCATCGACTCCGAGGACGGCAAGCTGAACGTCAACTGCGCCTTCGCGCGGACCGAGACAGATCCCCAGGTGCAGACCTTGGCCCGGCAGCTCTTCACGATGTTCTCCAACCCGCGGTACGAGGAGCTCTTTCAGAATCTGGACGAGATAGAGGATCCCAACCGCCCCATGGCGCTGGTGCGCGCCATCATGGACTACGTGGATCCGGATCAGGCGCGTTTTTCCGCCGCGGGCGCCGCCGAGGACTACCGCTACAACTCTCTGCCGGACCCCTACGAGGAGAAGAACAACCTCATGGACTCGGTGGAGGAGCTGCACCTGGTCAATGGAATCAACGACGAGGTGTGGTCCCACTTCGGGCCATCCTTGACCGTGTACGGCACCTGCGCTCCGAACCTCTGCGCGGTGCCGCCGGGCAACTGGATCGTCGCCGCGGCGGTGATCTTCCGTTCGGCCAAGGACCCCAACAACCCGGTGCTGATGGACCCCTTCCTGATGCCCCAGATCGCCCAGTCGGCGCTGATGACGCTGCAGTTCATGGGATGCACGGACCTGGGGCTCTTTGCCCAGGGCGCGCAGAACCCCACGGCGCTTTTCCAGGCCATGCCGGGCATGGTCCCGGGCATGGGGGGCGTACCGGGCGCGACACCGAACATCCCCGGGGTGGAGCTGGACGCACGGAAGCTGGCGGAGTCGGCCTACATCGGCCCTCGCCGCTTCTATCGCATCGTGGTGAGCGGGCACTCGGGCAAGGGCGGCACGGACTCGCTCGGCAACCCCAAGTGGCGCGTGACCCGCACCATCACCGCGGTGTGGGATCAGCAGGCGTTCTCGGCGGCCTCGGGGCAGCGCGGGCAGTACGTCTACTGGAAACAGGAGTAGGCCTCACATGGCGCAGCAGATCTATGGCATCGATCTCGGATCCTACCTCGTCAAGGTGGCGGTCATCGAGCTGGGGTTCCGTAGCACCGAGCTCAAGCGGGTGGTGAGCGTTCCGGTGGCCGAGGTGGACCTCGCGTCGCCGCCGCTGCCCGCCGCCGACGCGGTGGATCCGGCCGACGCGACCTCCGAGGAGAGCGCAGCCCCCGATCCCGAGGAGCTGCGCACAGCCGCGACCCTGGAGGCGCTCCGCGCCGCCCTCGACCAGGCTGGGGCGCCGCCCGACGCAGCGGTGGTGGCTCTGCCCGGGGACCTGACGAGCATCCGTACGCTGGAGTTTCCCTTCAGCGACCCACGCAAGGTCCTGTCGGTGCTTGGCTACGAGCTCGAAGGGCAGATCCCCTACGACATGCAGGACGTGGTCTTCGACCAGCTGATAGCGGCGAACCGGCAGGGGGAGTCCCGTGTTCTGGTGGGCATGGTCCGGGTGGATCGCGCCCTGGAGGTGCTGCATCAGCTCGGGCAGGCGGGACTCGATCCCACGACGCTCACAGTGGCGCCGCTGAGCTATGGCTACCTGGGAGACCCTGGTGCCACGGTCGAGGAGCCCCCCTGGGGGTTGCTCGACATCGGCCACCGACGGACCAACTTCGTGGTGCTTCGCGGGCAGCACACCCTGGTGGCGCGGACCCTCTCCCGGGGTGGCTATCACCTGACCCAGGGGCTGGCGGAGCGCTATCAGGTGGACCTGGAACGGGCCGAGGAGCTCAAGCACACCTACGCGATGCTGCCTCGACCGGACGGGCCCGTGGTGCCTGCGGATCAGCTCCCTGTCCTGGAGGTGGTGCAGGCCGAGCTGTCGCCCCTGGTCCTCGCGGTGCGGCAGACCCTCTTGGGTCTCAAGCAGACCCCGGGGCTGTATCCGTCCCGCATCGTCCTGTGCGGCGGCTCGAGCGTGATCCCCGGGCTCCGGGAGCACCTCGCCGAGCAGCTGGACGTGGAGGTGGCGCTCAACCTGCCCGGTTCGGCTCCCACGGGAGTGGGCGGGCGCGGGCAGGTCCTGGCCGTGGGGCTGGCCCGGCTCGGGGCGGACCGACGCGTGCCGTCGGTCAACCTGCGACACGGCCCGTTGGCGGCCCTGGACGAAAAATCCCTGGTTGCGCGCAAGGCGCTGTTCATCGCCTGGTCCCTGGTGGCGGTGCTCGGGCTGCTCGTGCTCAATGGCTTCGCCTCCCTGTGGACGCTCCAGAAAGAGGAGAAGCAGCTGCGCCAGAAGCTGGTGGCCAAGTCCGGTGAGATCCTGCACAGGCCCATGAACGACCCCGACAGGGTGGACAAGAAGATCTCCAAGGCGCTCAAGGGGCGCAAGATCTCGACGCTGCCCATCCCAAGCTCTTCGGCCTTCGCTGTGTTGTCGGAGATCTCCCGGAAGGTGCCGGCCAAGACCGCCGTGAAGCTGGACGTCACCCGACTGTTCATTCGCGAGGGCAAGATCGATCTCGAGGGCACCGCCAAGGATCCCACCGAGGTCTCCAAGGTGGTGGAGTCGCTGAAGAAGATCCCGTGCTTCCGGAAGTTCGTGGAGGGGACCACGCGGGAGGTGCAGGTGCGGGAGATGGTGGGCGAAGAGCTCAAGACCGAAAAGCGGAGCAAGTTCAGCGTCAACATCAACCACCAGTGCATGTGAGCGGAGCGACCGGATGGACACATTCAAAAACAAGCTGACGCAGACCTTCGAGCGGATGAGTCAGCGCGAGCGGTTGATGGTGGCTGGCCTCGGCGCCACCCTGGCGGTGCTGCTCATCGCGTTGTTCGGCTACCTCATCTTCGACGGGCTCGACACCCGCCGGACCCAGAACGAGCGCATGCGCTACGTTCTCAAGCGGCTGGAGAAGAACCGGGATCGCCTGGTGGCCAAGGGGACCCAGGACGATCGGCTCTACCGGAAGATCGAGGTCCAGCCGCCGCCGCTCAAGGCGCACCTGGACGGTCTGGCCAAAAAGCACGAGGTGGAGGTCAAGGACTACAAGACCATCAAGGAAAAGCCGCTCGGCGCCAAGAAGGAGATATTGGAGAAGGCGGTGGAGATCTCCATCTACGACATAGACCTTGCCAAGTTCATGAAGTTTATCAACGCCATCGAGACCAGCGGTAGCCGCTACCTCATCATGACCACCCAGGTGCAGGTGACGCCGCGGAGCGGTGATCATGGCAAGCTGGACGTCAAGCGGCTCCGGGTTTCCACCTATGAGCGCAGCAAGACCAAGCCGAGCCCGAAGAAGGGCAAGTCCAAGGGCCGGCCTGCCAAGGGGAGCCGCTGATGAATCCGATCCTACGCAAGGCCCTGCAATACCTCGGCTACAGCGCCTACGCTTCGATCATCTGTTTGATGACCATCTGGCTGCTTTTTCCCTATGAGCGGCTCAAGCAGATGGTCACCGAGGCCATCGACAGTGACGGCCGCTACGAGGTGTCCATCCAGGACGTGGGCCCTGCGTTCCCCTTTGGTCTGGAGATCACCGGCATCAGAATCCTGTCCCCCCCCGAGAAGCCGGGAGACAAGCCCGGCAAGCTCTTCGTGGATCGGGCCAGGGTGTTCGTCAGCCCCTTCTCCATGTTCTCGGACACCAAGAAAGTGAGCGTCGAGATTGACGCCCTGGGGGGGCACATCGAGACGGACGTGGAGACCAAGGGAAAGGCCAAGAAGATCAAGATCAAGTTCAACGGCGTGTCCATGGCCAAGCTCCCGGGCATTGCCAAGGCCATCAGCCTCCCCATGACCGGCAGCTTCAGCGGATCCGGTCACATCAAGATCCCCGCCGAGGGGCTGCGCCGGGCCGGAGGCAAGTTCACCCTGGCCTGCAAGAGCTGCACTCTGGGTGACGGCAAGACCAAGGTGAAGATGGACTTCCGACCCAAGCACTTGCGGAAGCGACGGCCCAACATCCTGGCGCAACAGGGGGTCACGCTGCCCAAGGTGAAGCTGGGTCGGTTTGGCGGGGACATCGAGATCAAGCGCGGCAAAGCCACCTTCCGCCAGTTCGAGGCGCTGTCGCCGGACGGGGAGGCCTTCCTGCTGGGTTTCATTACGCTGCGGGATCCGTTCCCATTCTCCAACGTGGACGCCTATTTCAAGTTCAAGTTCGACGAAGAGCTCAAGCAGAAGGAGCCCAAGTGGAAGGCCATCGAGGCCGGGCTCACAAAGGGGCGCCGCGCGGATCGGTACTTCGGCTTCTCCATCCGTGGGCGGTTCAAGGACCCGCCGCGTTTCATGCCCGCGAGGTACTCCTCGGTGGAGCGTCACTACGACCGCAAGGGGACCTCCCGCCGGGGCCGCCGGCGGGGGGGGCGCGCGTCACGCCGCCGCCCCCGGGCCATCATGCGTCCTCCACGCGTGATGCGTCCCAAGCGGGCCATGACGCCGACCCGCCGCACACCGCGGACCATCATGCGACCACTGCGCTGAGTCCCCGGTCAGGTGGTGGGGTGTACTACCGTCCGGCCCGGCGGGCGGTGAAGCGGATCTGCTCGAGCTCGAGCTGTTCCTTGTAGGCGACCGAATAGCGCGCCCAGGGGACCAGCTTGAGGCGGCGATAGCCGATGGGCTCCTCGGTGCCTTCGCAGAGACCGAACTCTTTCACTTCGAACTTGGCCAGCGCCCGGTTGATCATCTTGAGGAGCTTGGCCTCCTTGTCGCGCACCCGCAGGGTGATTGCCTGCGTCTGATGGGCGCTGGCCTGCTCGTACTCCTCGATGATGCGATCCTGGGGGGGATCGTTCTTGGTGGCCTCGTCCAGCCGTAGGCTCTGCAGGAGCTCCGCCCTACGTGCCTCGAGCATGGCGTGAAGCTCTCTGCGCTGGAGCAGGGTGAGCCCGTTGACGCGCTTCGGCGACTTCTTGCTCGCCTTGCGCTTTGCGACCTTCTTTTTAGCGACCTTCTTTTTTGAGGTGGTCTTCCTCACCGGCTTCTTGACGGTCTTCTTCTTGACGACCTTCTTCTCTGCGGTCTTCTTCTTGACGACCTTCTTCTTTGCGGTCTTCTTCTTGACGACCTTCTTCTTTGCGGTCTTCTTCTTGACGACCTTCTTCTTTGCGGTCTTCTTCTTTGCGACCTTCTTTTTGGCGACCTTCTTTTTTGAGGTGGTCTTCCTCACCGGCTTCTTGACGGTCTTTTTCCTAGCGACCTTCTTCTTTGCGGTGGCCTTCTTCACCGGCTTCTTTGCGACCTTCTTTTTGGCGACCTTCTTTTTTGAGGTGGTCTTCCTCACCGGCTTCTTGACGGTCTTTTTCCTAGCGACCTTCTTCTTTGCGGCGGCCTTCTTCGCCGGCTTCTTGGCGGCCTTCTTGGCGACCTTCTTTTTTGCGGCAGCCTTCTTCGCCGGCTTCTTGGCGACCTTCTTTTTTGCGGCAGCCTTCTTCGCCGGCTTCTTGGCGACCTTCTTTTTTGCGGCAGCCTTCTTCGCCGGCTTCTTGGCGGCCTTCTTCTTTGCGGCAGCCTTCTTCGTCGGCTTCCTGGCAACCTTCTCCTTGGCCTTGCTTTTCTTTCTCGCGGTCATGTCCTCACGTCACCCAGCGTTGTCCCGGAAGTAGGTATTCATACGAATTTTTCCGATGAAATCAAGAGGGTACTGGATCCGCGGCAAAGTCGCAATAGCGAGTGGTGGCGTTGGGCCTCTTTCAAAGGTCCCATTCCGGGGGGTTTTTGGCGGATGGGTGAGGGGTCTGTGGGGCCCTCGTCAGAGACACTCGGGCTGGCTCTCCCGCGGAGGACGTGCGAGCGCCTAGGCGTAAAACAATAGTTATATCAAGTGATTACGCGGACGAGCCCAGGGGGGCGGGGAGGCCGGTCTACCAGCGTCGCTTGACACAGCGCCGCTTGCGGTAGCTCCAGAAGAAGCCCCGGCCGCAGTGGCTGATGCAGCGCCGATGGTGGTGGCTATAGAACTTGCCGGCCGGGCAGTTGCGGGCGTTTTTCTTGCAGCCGGCGCCGGTCCAGTGCCAGCCCGCGCCACAGCGACGCACGCAGCCCCAGCCCGAACGGTAGCGATAGCCGAAGGGGCAGTTTTTGACCTTGGGGCGACACTTCTTGTAGAAGCTGCTCCAATAGGTGCCGGTTGGGCAGCGCCGCCAGCGACGGCAGCGGTAGCCGTTCCAGGAGTAGCCCTGTGGGCACTTGCGTTTGCTCACGCAGCCTTTGTAGTAGGAGCTCCAGCGATAGCCCACCGGGCAGGTGCGTGCGGGTTTGGCGCAGCTCGTCCCGTTCCAGTTCCACCCTGTGGGACAGCGCCGCACACAGCGCCTCTTGTAGGGGCTGAAGCGCCAGCCATAGGAGCAGTTGGTCTTGAGCCGCTTGCACCGCCCGAGGGCGTAGCTGTAGTAGAAGCCGAGGCCGCAGGTCTTGCGGGAGATGCAGCGGCGGCGGGCGTGGCTCCAGTAGAAGTTGACCGGGCACTTCTTCCAGTGGCGGCCACGGCGGCGGCAGCGGCCGGTCACGTAGCTGTAGTACGAGCCGGCGGGGCAGCTCTTGATACAGCGGCGCTGGTAGCTGCTCCAGTGGAAGCCCCCGGGGCAGGAGTGCAACCGGCGAACCCGACGGTTGTGTCGGCGGATGACCTTCCGGTTGTGTCGGCGGATGACCTTCCGGTTGTGCCGGCGGACCTTCCGGTTGTGCCGGATGACTTTTCGATTGTGTCGGCGGATCTTCTTGCGCATGCGCCGCTCACGACGTTTCTTGCGCAGCTTCTTTCTCCGACTGCGATCCATCACCAGGTCCAGGAGCTCGGCGCCGGTGTCGGTGAAGATCTTGTGTGTCACCAGCGCCAGGCGCACCGGCTCAGTGGAGTGCTGCTTCTTGTTCTGGGTGTCCACCGCCTGCGCGCCCAGGTCGAACCCTGCGGCGCCGGTCCACTGCTGCCCCTCGTGACCGGGGGGTGCCGCGGCGGTCACTGCCGGAAATACCAATAAAAAGCCCAGGGTTAGGGCTGTCCCGTGGATAATCCTCATGCTTCCTCTCCTTGCTGTTGATCCCGCCGCAGTGTAACCGACGGGCACCGTCACGCCAATGGCATTCTTCCAACTTGCGGTTCGTTGATTGGCTTGGACTCGCGGCAGGCCGGAATATTTATACAAAGTGGGCAGGTTGTTTTCGAGCAACCGGATCACGCCTGCGGCGATAACCCTCCATAGAGACATCGGAGGAAAGCCATGGAAAGTGCATTCGGCCCGGTCGTTCGGACCCTCACCCTGAAACGACCTCATCCCAAGGGGCCCCGCTATCTTCTGGTACCCGCGGAGCACCGGGTGGTCTCGCTGGAAGGCGCCTGCGTCCGTATCGGCACGTCGGCCGACTGTGAGCTGCGCCTGGGCGATCCCGCGGTCTCGCGGATCCACTGCGAGGTGCGTCATCGCGGCGGTCGGGTCTTGGTTCGGGACCTGGGATCCAAAAATGGGGTGGTGCTGCAGTCCGTGCGGGTGTCCGAAGGCGAGATGCGGGTGGGCGACACCCTGCGGCTCGGCGAGACGGTGGTCGTGTTGGTGGACCGCGACCGCATGGAGCCCGCCAAGACTGGGGAGGTCCTGCCGGGGATCGTCGGCACCACGGCGGTGATGCAGCGAATGGCCCGCACGGTGAGGCTCCTGGCCCCGAGTGACTTGAACGTCCTGGTGACCGGAGAGACCGGCACGGGCAAGGAGCTGGTGGCGCGGGCCCTGCATCGGTTGAGCCCAAGGGCCGATCGGCCCTTCGTGGCGGTGAACTGCGGGTCCATCCCGCGAGACCTCATCGAGTCCGAGCTCTTCGGCCACGAGCGGGGCGCCTTCACCGGCGCAGTGGGCTCCCGTGCGGGGCTCTTCGAGCAGGCGGCCGGGGGCACCCTGCTTTTGGACGAGATCGCGGAGCTCCCGATGGAGCAGCAGCCACGACTGCTGCGGGTCCTGGAGACCGGTCGGGTCCGGCGAGTGGGCGGCGACGGTTCCCGCGAGGTGGACGTGCGCGTGGTGGCCGCCACCCACGTGGCCTTGACCCTCGCGGTGTCCCAGGGTCGCTTTCGCCGGGATCTGTTCTACCGAGCGAACGAGGCCGAGGTGAGGGTGCCCTCGCTGGCCGAGCGGGTGGACGACATCTTACCCCTGGTGGATCGGTTTCTGGCGGAGCTGCCGGCGGGAGGCGCCCGTCCCGACCCGGCCACCCTGGTGCGGCTTCAGGCCAGGCGCTACCTGGGCAATGTGCGGGAGCTGCGCAGCCTGGTGCGGCGGGCCGTGGTGCTCGGGTGGTCCGAGCTGGACGAGCCGACCTTCACCGAGCCCGATGCCGGCGTGGCCCGCAGGGGTTGGAGGGCGCCGCCCCCGGCAAGGGGCCTCGCCGCCGCCGAGCCCAGTCCGGCGTACCCGGGGACCTTTCAAGAGATCCAGGCGCGTGTCCTCGAGGAGGCCCTCGCCCAAGCCAAAGGGAACAAGGCACTGGCCGCCCGCATGCTGGGCATGGCAAAGTCCACCTTCAACGATCGGCTGCGGCGACTGCTCACTCGCCACGGCGGCTGAGGCAGCTGGCAAGGTCGTTTGTGCCAGCTGCCCAAGCCATGGCTTGACGCCGGGCCCCGGGGGGCGCATAAGGTGGGAGATTCCGGAACGTGCCCCGGGGCCCCGTGGAGAAGATGCGAGCTCACAAACGGATCGTGATCAATGCGACCTTGGCGCTGGTGGCGGGGTTGGTGCTTTGCGCCTGTGGCCCGGGGAACATCGTGCGCTCGGAGCCGCAGGTGCGGTTCACGCGCCCTCGGGCCGCGGTGCTCTTCGTGCGCGCCGACGGCGTGGTGGCGCGCATTCGCTTCGATGGCAAGCTGCGTCTGGCACCCTTCACCTGCGCGGCCACCGCGGCCAGGGTGCACACCGCGGAGTCCACCTCCAGCCTGATGTACTCCCTCAAGCTGATGTCCCAGCAGCCGGGCTCCAAGAGGGTGCAGCTGCACGACGTGGACGGCAAGGTGATCGCCCGGGGGACCTTCTGTATCTTCCCCACGCTCAAGACGCCCACCAAGGCCATCCTGCACCACTACGACATCGAGCTGCCGCCCCAGGTCATGAAGCGGCTCCGCTCCGGCAAGCCCGTGGCCGTGTTTCAGGACTACGTCCCCTTCGAGATCGCCAAGCCGGGGTGGAACCACCTGGCCTGGGTCCTGTACCTCGAGCATCACTCCATGCAGTGACCCCCGCGGTCGTCTATGACATTTTCGTCACGTTGAGCGACGCGTTGGTCTCAGATTTCTGGCGTGTTCCTGCCCAACACCGCCATGTCAGGCACCTAAGGGGCCGCGAACGGGTAATTCGATCGTTCAGGCCGCCGATGCATCCCGTCTCGCTTTGTTGCCAGGCGGTCGAATATTCCCGATATGCTCCCTTCTGGC
>Ga0272441_10002397_pt1 | contig 37829 bp, 23 predicted proteins | sample SSMProp6N_FD_193582 | JGI IMG/M metagenome (GOLD analysis project Ga0272441, IMG submission 193582) | Marine sediment archaeal communities from Little Sippewissett salt marsh, Falmouth, MA, United States - SSM-Prop-6N | ecosystem: Environmental > Aquatic > Marine > Wetlands > Sediment ... | reverse complement strand
CCGTCCTCGATCATGGTCATGCAGTAGGGACAGGTGACGCAGATGGTGTCGGGCGTTGTTTCCAGGGCCTCACGCACCCGGGTCAGGTTGATGCGCTCGCCCTGGTGTTCTTCCAGCCACATGCGGCCGCCGCCGGCACCGCAGCAGAACGAATTTTGCCGATTTCGCGCCATCTCTGCCGGCGCCCGGCCGGTCGCCCGGGCAATGACCGATCGGGGCGCATCATAGATGTCGTTATGACGTCCCAGATAGCATGAATCGTGAAATACGATGCGGCCAAGCTCCGTTACCTGCCGGTTCAATGTCAGTCTGCCGTCGGCTGTAAGCCGTTCGATCAGCTCGGCATGAGACGTCACCTCCAGTTCCAGACCATACTGCCGGTAATCGTTTTTCAGCGTCGAATAACAGTGGGGACACTGGGTGATGACCCGGGTTACGCCCTTTTCCCGGAACAACGCGACGTTTTCTTTCGCCATTTTATCAAACACATATTCGTTGCCCAGCCGGCGCAGACTGTCGCCGCAGCACATTTCCTCCCTGCCCAGTATGCCCCATGAGACGCCGGCGGCATCGAGTATCCGGGCCGTAGCCACCGTCACCTGCTTGCTGCGCGAGTCAAAAGATCCGGCGCATCCGATGTAAAACAGATACTCGGTTTTTCCCGCTTCAAACGGTTTCACGTCCAGCCGGGTGCACCATTTGGTTCGTTCCGACGGCGCAATCCCCCAGGGGTTGCTGCGCTGCTCCATGTTTTCAAACAGGTTCAGCAGTTCCTCGGGAAACCGGGCATTCATCTCCACCAGGTGCCTGCGCATCTTTACCAGCTTCGGCATCTGTTCGATAAATACCGGGCAGGCCGCCATGCAGGCCCCGCAGGTGGTGCACGACCAGATGGCGTCTTCAGAAACGCTGCCGTGAGCATCTCCGACAAGCGGTGCCGCCGCCTGGCCGTTTTTCTGCAAAAGAGGCCCGTTGGCGATAAGATTTTCCTTGATTTCATGCATGACCATGCGGGGATTGAGGGGCTTTCCGGTGATGTCTGCCGGGCAGGCCTGCTGGCAGCGGCCGCACTCGGTGCAGGAAAAGGAGTCGAACAGATCCTTCCAGGTAAACTCATCGACCCGGCCGACGCCAAAGCGGTTTCCTTCGGAAAATTTTTCCCGCGGCTGGGTATTGGGTTTTTCCAGGTTCTGAAAAAAACAGTTGGGGATGGCGGTCAGAATGTGCATGTGTTTGCTGTAGGGAAGGTAATTCAAAAAAGCCAGCAGCACCAGTGCATGAATCCACCAGCACAACGAGACAACCGTTAAAAGGGCTGAAGGCGTAAAAGAGGCGGTCAGCAGACTTGCCGCCGCCGAAGATACCGGCATCCATGCGGCCGCCGGCTCATGGCCCATGGCGATTTCAGCCCCGTGAAGCCCGAAAAAGGCGCACATGAGCACGGCGATCATGGCCAGAATGCCGAAGGCATCGCCGGTACGAGCTCCTTCATAGGGCGGATACACAATCCGTCTTACCGCAGCGATGCAGACGCAGACAACGGCCAGCAGCGATACCAGATCAAAGATCAGCACAAGTCCGTGATGGATCGGTTCGGGCAGACGCGCAAACGAAAACGCCGGGAAGATTCCTTTTACCAGAAACTCGGCGTTTGCCGCCGCCAGTATGATAAAGGACCAGAAGATGACAAAGTGGTTGACACCAAAGGGGCGGCTTATCACCCGCTTCTGACCGAAGGCGAACAGGAGCATGCCGGCAAACCGCGTGCCCAGACGGCTGAAGCGGTTTTCGTCCGTGCCGAGTCTGACAAGGCTCAAACGCTGGTAACAGCTCCAGGCGAACAGGGCAAGCGATGCGACCAGAACAGGTGTGAATATTGCTGGATCAGGTATCATGGTCTTTCCTTTATATCAAACCGGCCCCCGTCGGTTGCCGGGAAAATAGTGTGTTTACGGTTAAGCGCACTGTCGGGTGCGCAGATGTTTTATCCGTTCGGTAAGCGCCGGAACCACCTCAAACAGATCGCCGACGATACCGTAGGTGGCCATCTCGAAGATGGGGGCCGACCGGTCGCGGTTGATGGCGATGATCACATCGGAATTCTGCATGCCCACCAGATGCTGAATGGCCCCGGATATGCCGCAGGCGATGTAGATTTTGGGCCGGACGGTCTTTCCGGTCTGCCCGACCTGGCGTTCTGCCGGCAGCCATCCGGCATCGATGGCCGAACGCGACCCGCCCACAACCCCTCCGAGTTCAGCGGCCAGTGTCTCGAGCAGAGAAAAATTTTCCGCGGCCATCATGCCGCGTCCGCCGGAAACGATAAATTCGGCCCCGGCAATGTCCACATGCCCGTTTCCGTTATTGTCGGTGATGATCTTGAGCACCTTGGTCAGGACATCGGCCTCGTCCAGAGAAACGGATTCGCGTACGATCTCACCGGTTGCCTTCGGGCGCTTGTCGGGCATGGGCATCACGTGGGGACGGACTGTGGCCATCTGGGGCCGGAATCTGTCGCACATGATGGTGGCCATGATGTTGCCGCCAAAGGCCGGTCGGGTCTGCATCAGGTTGCGCCTGTCGTCGATGTCCAGACCGGTGCAGTCGGCGGTCAGTCCGGTTTTGAGCCGCGTGGCGATGGCCCCGGCCAGATCGCGTCCCAGGCCGGTAGCGCCCATCAGGATCACCTCGGGTTTGTGTTTTTCTATCAGACGGCACAGCGCCTCCAGGTACGCTTCTGTCCTGTAGAAATGCAACACCGGCTGGTCCAGCAGATAGACCTTTGTCGCGCCGTAGCCGAAGGCCTCACGACACAGATGCTCGACTCCGTCGCCGAGCACCACGGCACAAAGTTCTACGCCCAGACTTTCGGCCAGCTCGGCGCCTTTGCCCAGAAGCTCCCAGGAAACGCGCGCGGCAACGCCTTCAGTCTGTTCGACAAACACCCAGACCCCGCGATAGGCAGCCAGTTTTTTTGCCAGAGCCGCGGCCTCTTCATCAATCTGCTCGACCGGGGCATCGGGCTGTTTTGCCAATTCGGCCAGAATTTTTCGTTCTTCAGCGGTAAAAAACATCTCGACGGCCGATGCCGGGCACACCTTGACGCATTTGCCGCAGCCTGTGCACTTGTCATCGAGAAACACAGGCTCGCCGGCATCATTGATCTGTACGGCATCCACCGGGCAGGCGCTTTCACACCGCGCGCCGCAGGCAATACACTTTCCATCGATAAGGCGCGCTTTTCCGCGCGGTTTCTTTAGCTTTTTCACTTCAGTCATGAGTCGGTGTCCTTCTGATCGAAACTAAAAACGGCAGGGCTTTTGCCGTGTTTTTTCCGGCGTTCACTATATTGCCAGCATGTCTCTTTCCAGCAGCTGATCGACGAGCAGATGAGCGGTTCCCACCGGATCGTTGATGCCGTCGCCGATAATCTCGCCCTTGTCACGCTCCGGGGAAAAGATTCTGCTGACCCACGTCGGCGAGCCCTTCAGGCCGATGGTATTGACATCCATTTTTAACACGCTGTTGTCCCAGACCGATACGGTCGCATCGGCATAGGCCAGGCGCATGGGTACTTTCGGATAACGGGGGCGGTTGATTTCTCTGACCACGGTAACCATGGCCGGCAGGGGTGCTTCCACGATCTCGCTTCGGCCCTCGAGCTTTCGGCGCACCGTGATTCGTTTGGCCGCCAGGTCAAGGTGTTCGATCCGGTCGACCAGTGTAAGCTGGGTAAAGCCCCTGCGGACCGCAATCCCGGGACCGACCTGGGCCGTATCGCCGTCGATGGTCTGCTTGCCGCAGATAACCAGGGCGATCTCTTCGTGTTGCGCCAGTTTTTCGATGGCGGCAGCCAGCACGTTGCTGGTTGAAAGCGTGTCTGAACCGCCGAACGACCGGTCGGAAATAAGGATCGCGTCATCGACTCCCATGGAAAGGGCTTTTTTCAAAGCCGCCGCCGCGTTGGGCGGCCCCATGGAAAGGGCAACGGCCCTGCATCCGTATGTGTCTTTGATTCGCAGAGTTTCTTCCAGGGCATGGGTATCAAAGGGGTTGACGATAAACGGAATCCCGTCGCGTACCAGCGTATTGGTGACCGGGTCGATCTGCACCTGGGTCGTATCGGGGACCTGTTTGATGCAGGCAACAACTAACATTTGCATACCTCCGTGATAGCCGGTTTCTGATGGCATTGTGCCGGTACAGCGATCCATGCACCGGCCGTAAAAACAGATCTCATTAGAGATTAATAATCGCAGTCGGGCGAAACACTGCGGATACCGCCCGAGCATGTGTCGTAAAGCAGCACCCATAAATTCAATTTCTGCCGCAGCGGTTTTCGGATCTTTTTTTTCAATTCTTGCAGGTATATCGGGGTTTCGGGAAGAGACAGTCCGATGTATTGCCGGGCGCTTTTGAAATTATCCGGCATCCCCTTTTTTTCATGACCGTAATGGGAGATGATGAAGGAAAGTGCGCGGTTAAAATCGTTTTGCCGGGATTCAACCGAGTCTTCGATATAGCCGAGGCATTGAACATGCCACCATTCCTTTTCAGAAATTGCCAGAAGGCTGATTCCGTCGTCTGAATGCGTGCACACGCAGTTTAACACAGTTGTTTTTTCTTTTCAGGCGTATTCCCATTGCCGCAAGGTACCAGACAAATATAGGGGCGAACGCCTCGATCAGCCAGATAGTATGCAATCGCCTTTAACACTTCTGTTCCCTGAATCGCATTATTAGCTGTCATTTGTTACCAACTTTCTTTTTTGATTCTTAAAAAAGTTCTGTTTTATACGCACATATTATGAGAATTGCGAAACAACTCTATCGTTAATTCTTATGTGCTCGAATCCATAAGCAAATTGATGGACGATAATTTGTAAACCGATCTTCGATTGATTTTTAACAGTACTTTCGTTTAGTCAAAAACATTCTTAAAGTTGAGATAAAATTCAGAGAAAGATCCTTTAATCTTTATAGAAATAAATATTCCGAAACAGATCGGGGAAAGAAAGATCGGGTGGTTACTTGGAATAACAGTTGCCTTCGGTGGTAGATTGTGAAAGTAGAACATGTGTTTGCAAAAAACGAACAGAAAGCGAAAGTCATTCCAAAATCTCTCGTCTGCTTATCAGTTGAAAATTTATTCTTAACTTTCAAAAGGACAAATTGTTGGGCCTGCCAAAAGGCAGACCCAACAGTAAAGGAGAACGCTCAGGCGGCTGGAAAGGAATTTGTTTTATTTAGCCTTTGATGACGTCGTAGCCGTTCGGGACTTCTATGTTGATTTCGGTATGAGATATCGTGATGGCTTATTTTGAACAATGCCCTCGGTACCAGCCGCATCGGTTACACTTGACATAGTCAAATCTCGCGATGATCTCAAATTTCAGGTCAAAGCATTTTCACGTTTTCGCTCTATAGGGTACATGAACTCTTAAAGTTTTATAACTGATTTGCAAGTGACATTCTCATGAACAAGAATGCCACTTGCATGGGTTTAAACGACCCGTGAAAATTCTTTTGAGGTTAGTAACCTTCTTCGTCTGATACCCAGTCTGCGATGGTTCCGCGACCGTCCCAGATCAATTCTCCGGTGTCGGCTTTCACCATCTTGACTGCCCACTGCGGGCAGTGGCCTACGCACCAGCCACAGCCGTAACATATGTTTCTGTCAAAGGTCGGTTTTTCGCCGGAAGCCTTGTCCAGTTTAATGGCGCCGTAGGGGCACAGGCTTTCACAGATGCCGCACCGGTTGCACTTCTCATCGTCGAATTCGGGAACGACAGGGGTGATCTCCTGCATGTACGGCCCTTCCCGTTTCCAGTCTCTCAGATAGATAAACTGGTTGGTGATATTCGGGATATCCTTGATGGTCGCGTATCCCTTTCGGTCCATGAACTCGTTCAGCCCGTCGAGGATCTTCGGGATTACTTTGATTCCGCGGGAGTAGATAGAGGAGCAGAGACCGACCAGATCGCAGCCGGCCATGAGATGACGGGCAACGTCGTCGTAGGTGAACACACCGCCGCCGCCGAGGAAAGGTGTTTCCGGTACCGTTGCGGTGGTCTCGAGAATCTTGGCCAGTGAGAAGATCTGCCAGGGACGTCCCATAAGTCCGCCCATGGATCCGGGAACGCCATAAAACTCTGCCTTCTCATGATCGATCCAGGCGCCGTAGAACGCGTTGTTGCCGCTGATGGCGGCGCCGCCCTTGGCAATAGCCACTGCCAGAGCGGCGGCATTCACGCATTGCGGGGTGGTTTTGAAGATGATCGGAACGGTGGCGACGTCCACACAGGCCTTGGTGACCTTGTACGCGATATCCGGATCCATTGCCAGCGGGGCTCCGCAATCCTTATGCGCATCAACCGCGCCGAAGGTTGCATGCGGGCCGCCGGTGTCGAGTTCGATGATCTTTACGCCGCGCTCCTGCAGGTCCTTGATGAAGGGCACCCACGTATCCGCATCCGGACCGATTCCGGAGACGGAACCGATGTAGAGAATGTCATTATCTTCACAGATCTTGAGGCACTTGGGCAGCTCTTCGTCCAGCCACTGCTCATAGGGCATGTTATGGAACATCTGCGAGCAGATCCACACGTCCTTCATGTCATTGCCGAAGTGGCGCAGTGAATAGAAGTACGGTCGGGGCCAGCGGTGCACGCCGTCGATCTTGTGCACGGTCTTGCCGATGACCCAGCCGATACCGGTCGGTGCAAAACGTTCGATCAGTTTGGAAGTCCCGCCAAAATCACATGATGTGATACCAACAGGATTTTTTACAGGTAATCCACAAAATTCTGTTCTTAGATCTGCCATGTTAAACTCCTTTAATTATGATATTGATATTGTGATCGGGGTCGAATTTACATCATTCGTCCGACCGTGGTTTTTAAACCAAAACTGTGAATCAACTCCAGAATGGTTCGTAAATGCTGTTGATCCACAGAATCAAACTGTTCATAAGGGGATTCCAGTCCCAGGCATCGGTATTTGTCTGCGCCCAGCCCATGAAGGGGATTGACGTCAATGGTATCCACCCCCAGCGAACCGGCGAATTCGGCGGTTTCGGTTATATTTTCAATAGTATCGTTGAATCCGGGAATCAAAGGGATGGAAATACGGACGGTGGAACAGGTCGCCATGAGTCCGGCATTTTCAAGGATAAGCCGATTGTCCACCCCGGTTCCTTCCCGGTGCCGTTTCGGGGCCATGTGTTTGATGTCCAGCAGTACCAGATCGGTATGTGCCATGGCCGACATGACTGTTTCGGTTGGCGCATGGCCGGACGTATCCAGCACGGTGGAGATACCGTTCTCATGACATGCTTTCAGCAGGGAAATGGAAAAATCCGGTTGAAACAGGGGCTCCCCGCCGCTGAGGGTCAGCCCGCCGTCGTCACCGAAAAAGGGTTGGTCTTTCAGAATTTCGTCCAGAACGGTTTGCGTGGTTACGCGCGAGCCCACCTGTTTGAAGGCGCCGTAGGGACATTCCCGGACGCATATCATGCAGCGGTCGCATCGGTTTCGATCGATTTTGCGGCTCTGACCCGGTCCAATGGCATTTTGAGGGCACACATCGATGCAATCCCCAAATGCTTTGCACCGTGAGGAGACAAAATACACTTCAGGATAACTGTGGATCGTTTCCGGATTTGAGCACCATCGGCAGTTCAATGGGCATCCCTTGCAGAAAACCGTTGTTCGGATTCCGGGACCGTCGTGAGATGCGAATTTTTTGATTTCGGTGATGATTCCGTCAACCATTTCAACGCTCCTGAGCGGATACTCTTGAAAATTGAATAAACGATATAAAGTTCAAGTAAAAAAGGGGTTAGAAGATCTCAGCTGCCGGCCCCGCAGGGCAGGGGCCGGCGCATCTGAGGAGAATGATGAGCTAACGGCTTATTCGCCGTAGATCAATTTGGCCGGAACTTCCTTGGCCATGACGTTGATGTGTTCTTCGCTGATTCCCTGCGCCAGAAGCGTTTTGATAAACATCTTCCATCCGGGAACCGGTTTGTTGCCGGGCTGGCCGGCGTCGGTGATCAGGACCAGATTGTCCGGTCCCTTTTCCTTGATCAGTTCCTTGATCAGGTTGAAGGAATAATCAAAAGCGATGATCCAATCCTGCATACCGGGCCACGGGACACAAGAACATTCGGCAAACTCCAGATATCCGCCCAGGTCGATCATTTCCTTGGCCTCATCGGGGGTCAGGATGGTCATTTCCTGGGTGACGTGATCCATCAACACCTTGACGTTCATCCCGCGTTTTTTGATGTATCTGAGGATGGCGAACTTTTCTTCGTTGGATACGTGACAGCCGGACAGCACGACGCGATCGCCCTTGGCGTTGTCGTTGTATTCAGCCATCACATCGAGGAGGTCTTTCATTTCCTGGGTGAGGTTGTCTTTGTCGTCGGCAACGGAAATGCCTCCGGGCAGACCCATGGCCTCTCGCTGATGCTTGGCGCTCAGTGAGGGCAGCCAAACTTCCTTGCACCGCCCGTAGCCCAGGCAGGTTTTAACCGCTTCAACGTTCATTCCACCAACGGTATAATTTAAAACGATACCGCCGTAAACTTCCACCGGGGTATACTCGATGCCCTGTGCGGCAAGTTCTTTTTTCTTTCTTTCCAGAAAGTCCTGAATAATAATGGCGCAGTTGTTGACCATCGTATTGTGATCTTTGAAAACCAGGGCCTTCATGCCGGCGTCACTGGCTTCCAGACAGGTTTCGACCATGGTCGGACGACCGGGCAGCCATCCGCCCAGAGGAGCCCCGTGCACATGGGTGTCGATAACGCCCTTCAGGATTTCGTCTACTCTTTCGGGTTCCACCGGCTGTCCCGGGTTAAAGTACAGGTACGGCCATGCCGGATGCGTTCGTTTTTTCAATTCTTCCGGATCGATGCGATCAATGATTCGTCCGTATTTGTACTTTGCCCAGTCTTCCATAGCTTTACTCATGATCAACACTCCTTTTTAATGAAGGTTAAACGATAGTTGAAAAAAATGATGCTTACTTTTTGTACAGTGGAGCTCCCATCGGGATGATCTTTTTCCCGAACAATGTATTAAGTACCGTTCCCAGAACGACCCAGATAATGGAGATGACGACCAGCGGCAGGTCCCAGCTGGCGATCGTCCAGAAAATTTTACTCTGTGTCAGAAAAAACAATCCGGCCGGTACGAAGAACAGGTCCGTAAAAATCATGAACATGAACGCAACAAACGGAGCCATCAGGTGACCAATGGTAAATCCGCACATCAGAATGCCCATGATCAGGAATACCCAGCCGTCCACTGCCATGGTGTTATGCGGCATCAGTTCCAGTGTTTTCATTAGATTCTCACCCATGCCCAGGAACATGAACGCGCTGAAAGCGAGCAGGATGTTGCCGTTCATGATTTCTCCCTTGTGAAGGGCAATGACGCCGGCCGTTAACTGTACGATGCCGCCCGCCAGTCCCAGGGGCACTAAAACGCTCGCCATGGAATGGGGCGCCGAATGGGTTGCAACCGGCCACAGGCAGCCCAGATAAAACGCCAATACCATCAATCCAGCCGGTCCGGGGTTTGCAAATGCACTTTTATTATCTGACATGTGATAGTCTCCTCTTGTGAATCAGGTTGAAAAAAATAACCGAGGGCCGTTCGTGTTTCAGGGTGCTGTAGTGCGTGATGCTCCTGGATCAGTATGAAATAACTTTATGATCGGCATCCAGGGCGCTGAGCCCGATCAGACGGCCGAACTCCCGGAACTGCCATGGATAAACCGATACCGCTGCGGCGATTTTGCCCCAGTTTTCTTTCAGATCGTGGATATTGTCTTTTCGCCACATGAATCCCATGAACAGTCCGGTATAATCCGCATAATTCCCGATCGCCTGGCCACCGATCAATTGGCCGTCATGCAGCAGCAGCCGGAGATATCCCATTTGATTTTCCCGCTCGATAACTTCGATTTCGTCTTTATCAAATGCGAATTCGGCAGATTTCAGGGTTTTGCCGAAGGTAACGGCATGGGTATCGAAAAAATGAGCGCGGGCAAAGGGATAGCCTCCCGGGTACACTGCGTCTTCGCCCAGGATATTGCGGGCAACGATGCGTGCCTGCTCGGTTGCGTTATGCTTGAGCTGGTACATGCAGTCTTCACCGGTCAATGCATCTCTGGTTTGAACACAATCGCCGCATGTATAGATATCCTTGACATTGGTTTCCATTTTTTCATTGGCCAGAATGCCCCTGCCGACCTGGATGCCGGCGGTTTCCGCCAGGGGTTTGCCGGGTACCACACCCGTTGCCACGACAACCGTGTCGCAGTCGATGGTGCGTTTGTCCGTCACGACACTGCTGACACGTTGATCGCCTTCGAAACTGAGTACTTTTTCGCCGGTCAGAACGTCGATACCGTATCCGCGCATGGCGTCTTCGAGACGACGGGCCGCCGGTTCGCAGAAAAGGGTCGGCATAATCCAGGGGAGCAATTCGACAATGTATACTGCACATCCTTTGAGCTTCAGCGCCTCAGCGGCCTCGATACCGATGGCACCGGAACCGACGACCACCGCGGTCTTTCCGTGTCCGGCCGCCAGTCGATCGGCCTCGGCCAGCTGCTTGCAGCTGAAAATACCGTCTTTGTCGATGCCGGGAATCGGCGGGATGAACAGGCTGCCGCCATGCGCCAGCACCAGCTTGTCATAGGCGTACTCATCGCCGGTTTCGGTCGTCACGGTTTTCCGGTCAGGATCGATGGCGGTTGCCTTTTGATTCAGTATCAACCGAATATTGTTCGTCTGGTAGTCTTCCGGCGATTTCCGGAATACCTCGTCCCGTTTCACCTCTTCCCCGACGAAATAGGGAAGAGAACACGGATCGTATTCCGGAAATGATTCGGCCGACAGGATCGTAATTGTTATATCGTTTCTGCCGGATGCCCGGAGGCAGGTCGCCACCTCATTACCGGCGATTCCATTTCCAACAATCAGAACTTCCAATGCGTTTCCCCTTTCTATGGGTAATGGGCTTCAGCCCCTCATGAGTTCAGGGGCTGAAGCGATGAGGTTAGAGCCTTTTATTTTTCAGCTTTGGCCATATAATCCTGGAATATTTTCTTTCCGGCTGTCATATCGGGAATAATATCTTCTATTCCCAGATCTTCTGCCTTCTCAGGCGTAATGAAACCGTCTTCATCCCAGACGTGGCATTTGTAGTATTCCTTCTGTGCCCAGGCCCATTTTTCACGATCCAGTTTCAGGCCCTTATGGGGGCCGCCGACGACTTCTTCCTCAAAGTACCGGTCGATATGCGTATCGTCCTGAACACCACTGCCTTCCCGCAGCCAGTGGGCCCGCTCGATGGCGACCACGCGTTCGGCGGCTTTGAACACATCGTCATCGGTCATATCGACGCCCGTGGCGGCGTGGAACAGCGGCGCATAGGCTTCTTTCCAGGTGCCGGCGCCACCCCAGGAACCAATGGCCTGACAGCAGCAGCTGACCATGTCGGCGACACATTTGTTTCGCTCGGACCAGGTACACAGCTGGGGTTTGGTATCAATGGTGGTCATTTCTGAGGGGAAATTGTCCCAGAATTTTTCTTCCATGTCCGGCGTGAACACTTCCTTGACCTGATAAGCGCGGCTTTTGGCGCATCCCGGGAACTCCAGACAGGAGTAGTTTTTCAAATGGTCGGAACCACGGGTGGACATGGCGTACCCCAGGCTGAATCCCAGTGCGACGCGTGGATCCACGCTGATATGTTCCAGACCGCGGCAGTGCGGCACAATGTCCATGCCCACGCCGAGTTTTTCGGCCAGACGGATGTTGCCTTCGGCCAGCAGGTCGCCGTATCCTTCACGACGGGCGATCATATCCAGAACTTTGATGGAGGTTTCGATGTCGCCCCATTCAAATGTGATTCCACCGGTGTCTTTCTCGGAAATGTAACCTTTTTCAAAGGCTTCCATGGACCAGGACAGGGCCGCGCCCGCGGAAATACTGTCCAGACCCAGATCGTTGACCATGCCGCAGAGTACGTTGACGCCGGCGACGTCGGTGGTGTCGATTCTCGGCCCCAGGTTACAGACACTTTCCATCTCCGGTCCGCCGCAGTAATAACCGGCGTATTTGCCTTCCTTGATCAGGGTGGTTCGTCCGCAGGCCACCGGGCATCCCCAGCAGGATTTACGGCGGAACAGGAATTCATCGGCCCACTGCAGACCGCCGTAAATCTCTTCGATATTTTCCATATAACCGGTGGAGCAGTTTTTGTGGGCGTTGATGCCGATGGCGTTACCCACATCGAAAAGGTCCATGCTGCCCTCGGCCTTTCGCCGTATGGCCGAAGGAGATGCGTGAATTTTTTCGCGCAGGGCCCAGGCCAGTTTCATGAATTTTTCCGGATCGGCAAAGGTGATGGGGTTGGTGCCTTTGACGGCGATGGCCTTGAGATTTTTGGAGCCCATGACCGCACCCATTCCTGTTCTGCCGCCGGATGACGAGAAGGAGTTTACGATGCAGGCATACCGGACCAGGTTTTCTCCGGCCGGGCCGATCAAACTGACTTTGACGTCCGGATCATTGAGTTTTTCACGAATTTTGATGGTGGCTTTTTTGGTTCCCAGACCCCACAGGTCGTCGGCATCATAAAAAGTTATTTTATCATTGTTCACATTGACCCAAACGGGTTTGTCCGCTTTTCCTTTGACGATGATCTGATCATAACCCGCGTATTTCATCATCGGTCCGAAAGCCCCGCCCATGTTAGTGTCGCCGTGACCGTGAATAGCGGTTCCCATGGTGGAACAGGTCATTGGAGACCGGCAGGTGACCGTAGTACGGCCGGACAACGGCGCCAGGGTGCCGGCCAGAGGGCCGCAGCCGAAGCACAGGGGATTGTCCGGATCAAAGGGATCCATACCCTGATGCGTTTCGTAGTAGGAGACTGCGGAGTTAAACCCTCGTCCGCCCATCCATTTTTTATAATATTCGACCGGGAGTTTTTCGATTTTATAGGTTCTGTCGGTGAGATTGATTCGTAATCTCTGTCCCATCCATCCGTGCATCATTGTATCCACTCCTTATAAATGAGGGTTGTTGTTTGTTGGTAACAGCTGGATTCATGTATGTATGGAAGATCATTTACACACTGAAGCTGAACGCAAAGTCTCCGTCGCCTTCCTGTGCCGGCGGTTCGAAATCTTCCTTGATGACCGAAGCCCAATCTCTTCCTTTGGCCCGGGCTGCATCGGTGCTGTCCACAAACTTAAGTGCCTGCTGCATCGAGCAGGCTTTGACGCACCAGGGACCCATTTCGTCATCCATACACAGATCGCAGCTCATGGTCTTTCCTGTTTCAGGATTGATGACCGGAGCACCGAACGGACAGGCATAAATACAGGCCCGGCAGCCGATACATTTGTTCTCGTCCGTGACTACCGCACCGCTTTCGATACGGATACGCGCGTTCATGGGACAGACTTTGATACAGGGTGCATCTTCACACGCCTGGCACATCACCGGTACGTTGGTGCTGACATCGCCGAAATCATGAACTTTGATTCGTGAAAGATTGGGGCTGCATTTTCCGAAATGCTTGATGGAGCAAGCCATCTCACAGCTGTGACATCCAGTACATTTGTCAGGATCAATGACAATTACCTTTTCCTGTTTTGGCATAGTCTCTAACTCCTTCTTGTTTTTGTTCGTTACAGGTTAATCAATTCGATCCACAACATGCCAATCAATATAGATGAAAGTGTTTTTTTTTTGACTTATTTATACTTCGGAGAACTGAGTTCTTTCGATAACCTGGCGCTGAACGTCCGGCCCCAGATCAATGAACCGGGCGGTAAAACCGGCGACCCGCACCATCAGGTCGGAGTAATTTTCCGGATGTTTCTGAGCGTCGAGCAGCATGTTCCGGTCTACGATGTTGTACTGAACATGGTACCCGCCGAGATTGAAATATACATCATTGAGCTTGATGAATTTTTTGGCCCCGATCTCTCCCTCGATGGCGGACGGGTTGAATTTCATGTTGAACAGCGTCGCCTGAAGTTCTTCGGCATTGACCTTGGTAGCGGATTTGATCAGACTGGTGGGACCGTTTTCATCCGTGCCCGGAAATGCCGACAACGCGCCGTCGGCCACAAATTCACCGGCCAGTCGTCCGTCCGGAGTGGCGTTGCAGGCTTTGCCGTGCAGCACCTGGGTGGTTACCGACAGGGTGCTGGGACGCCACGGTTCACCCACCCAGTTTTCAACCTGCTGGGCGGATGCGGACCATGCCGTATAAAGCCGGTTCAAAATCTGGTCGACATAATCATTGTCATTTCCGTATTTGGGCGCATCCTGGAGTTTTTTTCGCAGTTTTTCATGCCCCTGGAAATTGTCGTCCAACGCCTGTTTCAACTCTTTCATTGTCAGGCTTTTTTCATCGAACACATATTTCTTTATGGCGGCCAGGCTGTTGGCTACGCTGACCACGCCGCAGGAGATGACATAGGCCGGATCGTTGTATCGGCATCCGCCTTCATATGCATCCATGCCTTTGTCGATGCAGTCGTCGAGCAGGGCCGTCATGAACGGATGGACCAGACCCAGATCGTTGTGAACGAGCATGATCGTATTCCAGTATTCTTCCTCGCGACGGATAATGACTTCCGTGGCCTGGTTGTAGGCTTCCACGATATCGTCAAAGGAGGCGGTGTCCAGATCCAGATTGACGTCGATGAGTTTGTCGCCGGTGATCGGGTTGACGCCGTTGTTCAGGACCAGTTCGAATATCTTCAGGTTGTTGGTATGAGGTACGGCGTACATGGGCATGCGTTTGCCGCAGATCTGCATATCCACGCACCCGCAGGGGGCCCAGTCACGCGCATCATCGAGATTGGCCCCGGTCACTTTCATGAACCGTTCGGTGGCCAGTTTGTCGTTGAACAGCGCCGGATATCCGGAACCGGCTTTGATGCAGTCGACAACACTCATTTTAAAGTCTTCGCTCATGTCGTCGCGCCAGCGCACTGAAATGGTCGGCTGCCAGGTTTTGACGTTGATGCCTGCCTGGAGCACCAGTTTGGAAAGTTCGTTGTCGCAGGGATTGCCGTATCGGTCCACCCCGCCCAGCGTAATATTCTGGTACACACTGCCGCCCAGATAAGATTCGGTAAAGGTGGCATGGGCGCGGGCGATTTCACCGCATTTGATTCGCATCAGCTCCAGCAGTTCCAGCACTTCCGTGTCGGTAATGTTGCCGGCGGCCATGTCCTTTTTGTACGTACGGTACATATACTGGTCAAAACGGCCCGGAGAAATTCCGCGTCCGTTGAGTTCGATAAACAGGCAGATATGGGTAAACCAGAACGCCTGCATGGCTTCGCGGAAGGTGTCTGCGGGCTTTCGCGGAACCTTTCGGCAGATGCGTGCAATTTCCAGAAGTTCCTTTTTGCGGGTTTCGTCTTCGCAGTCTGCGGCCTGGCGTTCGGCTTCGGCCGCATGATTTTCGGCATAGGCCACAACGCCTTCCAGAGCCATTTTGACGCCCTGGTAAAAATTGTATTTATCAAATTTTTCTTTTGTATTCAGATCGTTCAGGGCGGCCAGTTTTTCATCGATCTGTTCGATCAGTTTTTCGATGCCGCTGTCGATGATTTTCTGGTAATCCACAATGAGACGGCCTTCCGGCACGTCAAACATGAACCGAAGGAATACCAGCTGCTGCATCCATTTTTCGACCCGGTCAAAATCCTCTTTGGTTTCCTTGAGATATTTTTCCGCCATATATCGCCAGTCTTTAGATTCCCAGAATTTGGCGACGTCGAGAATTTTTTCCTTGTCTTCGGGCCGAATCAGATAGATGCCCAGCCGATCACCCTGGCGTTCCTGCAGGGTGCCTTCAATATAACGTTCTTCTTCACGTTTGATCTTTTTGAAGCCTTCCAGCATCCAGGTTTCGTATTCGGGATATACCTGAGTACCTTTAAAGAAACGGGAAATATTTCCTACGATCAGCTCGTCGTCCCAGATTCGAGGGGTCAGGTTGGACAGTACATGCTTCAAGGCTCCGCCGGTTCGCAGATAGCGGGGATCGGTCCAGTGTTGTTTCATGTAGTCGGTAAACAGAACCGCTCGTTCGGAATCAATGGAGGGTTCGTTGTCCAGGAGGTCCTGGTAGCGTTTCACCACTCTGGGGGTCGATGGCGCCCCCTTGATTTCGCGTTCTTCAATCGGTACGGACTTCGTCATAATCACTTCCTTTGCAACGTGTTGAAGTATCGGATGGTTGTTGGTTTTAAATTTTCATACAGGATAAAATAAAATCGAAAATATGTATGAGCAAGTCTTGTGCCAATAGGGATTTAATTTTAAAAACATAATAAAAACAAATAGATGGATGGATTAAAATCAGTCTGGCTAAATATTTTTCATGTGTTTCAGAAACATAATGTGTTTCATGACGCCGTTTGAAATGAAACACAATTGTTCTGTAAGTCTGAAGATGCAGGACGCGAACGGTACCGGATTCCGATCGGCAACCCGAAATCGTCCGGGGAGCTCACAGCTTTCCGGATGCAAAACCATCAAGCGCTTTTTTGCGGCACGGTGTTTTTGGGTGAAAACTGTTTTAAATCCAGTTTGATTGACTTTGGGGCAGTTCGTTGAAAGAAAAAAAGTGTTTCATGATACACTTATGAGGCGGAATCCAGATCAAACTCCTTGAGTTTCCGATATAACGTAACTCGGCCGATTCCAAGGATGCGGGCGGCTTTGGCTTTATTGCCTTCGGCAATTTTGAGAGCATCCAGGATGTCATGCGGCCCGATTCCGGGTTTTTTCGAGGGAACGATCGGAGCGGCAGGGGTATGCTCCATCTGGTCAAGCGGCAAGTGCTTTAGATCGATTTTGCCTCCGGCGCACAGAATGCAGGCATGCTCCAGGGTGTGTTTTAATTCCCGAACATTTCCGGGCCATGAGTATGCCATGAAATGCCGCATGACCTCATTGCTGACGTTTACAATATTTTTTTTAAGGTTGTCATTGAAGATGGCCAGAAAGTGACTGACCAGCAGCGGTATGTCTTCCGAACGGTCCCGGAGCGGCGGAAGCTTGATGGGCATGACTTTAAGGCGATAAAACAGATCCTTTCGGAATTGTCCCCGGCTGACTTTCTCTTTCAAATCCGCATTGGTGGCGGCGATGATGCGGACGTTGGCCTTGCGGGGCTTGACCTCACCGAGCCGTTCAAATTCCTTGTTTTCCAGAACCCTGAGTAGTTTCAGTTGCAGCAGAGGGGAAATATCGCCGATTTCATCCAGGAAAATCGTTCCGCCTTCGGCGGCCTGAAACCGACCGATTTTGTCCTTGATGGCCCCGGTAAATGCACCGCGGGCATGGCCGAACAGTTCGCTTTCCAGAAGGTTGTCCGGAAGGGCGGCACAATTAATTTTGACAAATGGTTTTGAGCGTTTTTCCCCTCCGTAATGCAGGGCGTCGGCAATCAGTTCCTTGCCCGTACCGCTTTCACCTATGACCAGGACCGTTGTGTCCAGATCGGTCAGTTGCTCCAGCAGGTTGTAAATATCGCGCATGCGTTTGCTTTTGCCGATGATATTTCGAAAGCTGTTCCGGGCATTGAGCTTTTTTTCAAGAGTGGCCAGACGGGTGATATTGGTCATGACCAGAATGGCGCCGCCCACATGCTGGTTCTGTTCGTCCATTAGGGGGGAGCAGTTGATTTCCTTGATCTGTGTGGGCATACCGCTGTGAACGCATTCAATCTGGTGTTTGCGAATCGGTTTGCGGGTTTTCAGGGTCTTGATCAGGTGCTCGATACAGGAGCATGTGTTGCTTTTTAAAAAGGGCTTCAGGGACTCTCCAGGCTGAATGGCCGAGAACATGCAGAAGCTGTTGTTGAACGCATTGTTTTTCGCGATGACCCGCATGTCCTTATCTACTGAAATGATTTCACTGGGAATGCTGCCGAACGTGGTTTCCAGATTTTGTCGATACAGCTCCTTCTTTTCAATGGCGAAATGAAGGGCTTCCTCCGCCTGGCGGCGTTTGGTGATATCGGAAATAAAGACTTCATGATGGGTGAACCTGCCGGTCTCGTCCCGTACGATCCGGGATCGGTATGAGGCCCAGAAGGTGGTGCTGTCCTTTCGCTTGAATTCCACCTCGGCGTGGTCGATGACGCCGTACTGATCCAGACGGTTGAGCAGGATCTGCCGTGAAGTCGGATTGACATAGACGTCTTCGATGATATTGATATCGTTGATGAACGCTTCCGGAGACGGATAGCCGAACATGACGGCCGCTGCCGGATTGGCAAACAACAGTTCCCCTTTCGGAGTGATTTGATAGATTCCTACCGGAGAGTTCCGGAAAATGTCCCGGATTCGTTTTTCGGATCGACTCAAGGCTTCGGCGGCAATTTTTCGTTCGGTGATGTCGGACATGAATCCTTCATAATAAAGAATGTTTCCCTCAGCGTCGCGAACGATCCGCGAGTCCAGAGCGGCCCAGAACACGCTCCCGTCGCGGCGTCGGAACCGAGCCTCGATAAAATCATCTTTTTTCAACTGTTCCAGTTTGTTCAGAATGATTTTCCGGTGTTCAGTGTCGACATACAGGTCTGCTACATTTTCGACCTCCCGGATGAGATGCTCGGGGCTGTCATAGCCGAACATTTTTGCTGCGGCCGGATTGGCGAATATAAATTTTCCGGCGGCCGTTATCTGGTAAATCGCCAAAAGGCCGTTGTTAAAAATGTCCAGGAGCTTTTTTTCAGTAAACTTCAGCGACGATTCGGCCAGCTTCCGGCTGGTGATATCGGTCATGAAGCCTTCAAAATGCAACAAATGCCCCACATTGTCACGGACGATTTTCGAGTCGCAGGAAACCCAGAAGATTTCTCCGTTCTTGCGCTTCAGGCACAGTTCAAACAAAACCGAGCCCTTGGCATGAGCGAGCATTTTGACAATGTGTTTCCGTTCGGCGGGATCGGCATAATGGTCTGCGACATCGGTGACGGTTTGGACCAGCTCTTCCGGAGAGTCGTAACCGAACATGCGGGCCGTGGTCGGGTTGGCAAACAAAAAACGACCGGCGGGTGTTATCTGGTAAATGCCGACATGGGCGTCCTGAAAGATCTGCTGAATTCGTTCCCGGGCTCGTTGAAGGAACCCGGAGATCCGTTTTCGTTCGGAGATGTCATAAATGATGATGCCGTAGAAGATCGGGGTTCCCTTATGGAAAAGGGGGTCGATAAACAGTTCGAGTTCCCTGAGCTTGCCGGATTCCAGGCGGTACTGCAGAGACAGAGCGATACTTTTTCGGATTTTAGTCTGGATGTAATTCCCCTGGACCTTATTGGGTGGAAGATCGATAACGTCATTGAATTTTCGTTTTTTCAACCCCTCCAGCGACAGGCTGAAAAATTCGACCGCCGCCTGATTGGCATCCATGATTTGCCAGGAAGTCGGATCGACCAGCAATTTGACAATTTTGCTGTTTTTGAAAAACCCCTGGTATTTCCAGTCTTCCGGCAGAGAATCCAGCCCTGATTGCGCCGGAGAATTGTCGAAATCTGTCATGTGTGTCAATTCGAAGCGCTTTTTCCCGGATTTTATCAGATTGTGATCGTATTGCGGGGCGGAAGCGTCGTAGGTTACACCAATAGAATCATCCATAATTCGAGTCAGCGAGTAAGGCTTGAACATTAAATTTTCACGAAATTGAGAAAAAACAGCATCCGGCATCCAAATAATTTTGATTAATTAAACTATCATTTTTGACGTAAGGATGCAAATTTTAAATTCAAATCGGTTGTCACAGCGGAGGGCGGTTTGGGGGTGTCATTTTTACGAGTTTGTCAAATACAACGCCCGGATAAGGCAGGGAATGTTTCATGAAGTCCTCTGGAAAATCATCTGATAGAGGGCCTTGTGATTTTCGCCTGCAGTATCCGGGCGTGGATGAATCCGCCTTTTTGCTTCAATCCGATTGATTTGAGGTGTTGCGTGAAACTAGAAATTAAAGCTGGCTTCCCAGAAAAATTCAGTGGCTTTGTCCGTGTCGGTTCCGAACGCATCGCCGGGATCAATCATTGCCGCATAGGCTGCGAAGCTTAACGATTTTGAATACGGATACTTGACCGACACCTGATAGTAGTCGCCAAAATCATCGTCTGCAGCTGTTTCGTCGATGGTCAGCATGGAATAGGATGCTTTCACCGATATTTTTTCAAACAGTTTGGTTCCGATTCCCGCGGTTGCGATGTGTAAATTGGAAAATACGGCTTCTCCGAAATAGCTGCTGCCGGAATTGTACGACGGATCATAGCTGCTGATATTGTTTCCGCCTCCGATATTTACAAATTTCCAGGCCAGCAGGTCGCCGAATTGCGGCCATCCTCCGTAAAATACGTCCCAGGACTCATTGTCGGCAGTGTTCGGATCGTTGCCGCTCAACGACGCATAGCCGATAAAAAATCGCGGTTTGATCGAGACATTGTTGAATGTGTATCCCAGGTCAAGTTTATACCCCAGCGCGTCCTGATCGGTCGTCGCGTTGAAATCTCCTGTTTGAATGCCGATTTCAGCGGAATAATCCAGGCCGGATTTGAATTTATCGGATAGCCTAGCGCCGTACAGGAAAATGTCTTTTTTGAGATTTTCGTCGTTTCGGTTCAGGATATACAGTTCCTGTTTCCCCCCGATGACGGGGGTTTTTCCTGACGTAAAATATACCCCGGTCAGTGTAACATCGTCTTCAGCGGCTTCATTCGTGGTGTTTTCCTGATCTTTAAAATACAATGCGTCCAGCGTGACGGCGTCGGAAATGTTCCAGCGAAGTCTGGCGCCGTCAAAATAGACGGATGTCGATGCCATTTGGGACTGTCCGTCGGCGATAACGAAACCGGAACCGTAAAACAGATTCTGCCGCCCGAGTTTCAGATCCAAATTCGAGTGAAACAGATTGTGGATATCAATATAGGCATTGTCCACAAAAATTTTATTGCTGCGGTTGTCTTCGTAAAAGTCTTTTGCGCTTGCACCGCTTTCTCCATAATTCTGGTTGGAAAGCTTGATATATCCCGTAATGTTCTCATCGGCCTTCACGTTTAAGAACAGGCTGGTTTTATGCCTGAACGTGGAGATGTTGTCGGTGTCGGTGTCGTCGTCGAAATCCCAGACATTCTGGATATCGTAGCCTCGAAACCGTATCTGCCCGCCCAGTTCAACATCTTTGATATCGATTGCCGATGCAGGGACGGCCAATAACACAATCAGTAGACAAAAAAAATACTTTTTCATGCTGTCCTCTCCTCTCCTTTTCCTGGTGAATTTTTCTGCTGATCAATTGCATCCGTTTCAGTTGGCGTGTTGTCGGATGGAAGCGGTCTCTAAGAATAAAGCAATAAAAGTGCCAACCGGATGAGAAGAAAAAATATCTATATATTTTAAAGGGTTGATGCGTGAAGTGAGGGGCAGCGCCGTGTGTTTGCATCAAAAAAGTGTATCTGTGTCGGTACACAAATTGTTTCATGAACACCTGTGAAACAGTACACGGTTTTGAATGCCCTGAATGAAATCCGGACATGTCTCAGGCTTGAAAAATGATCTTTGCGGGCAGAGTCCTTGTGCTGAACTTTTTCTGTCTATTGACCGGTAACTGTGGTAAAGTATTATACATTTATGGCTTCAGGGATGCGGCCTTCAAGGCGTTTCTGCATTCTTCTGAAAAAGGAATTGAAATTAATGAATATATTTAAGTTGATACGAAGCCGTTTGAAATGATGCGAAACACAACTCGACAGATTTGCGTTGGCAAGGTAACGATCGGCGGGGATGCTCCGGTGTCGGTTCAGTCCATGACCAGCACGTGTACCCGTGACATCGCCGCTACGGTCGATCAGATTCGGCGTCTGGAAACAGCCGGGTGCGATATCGTACGGGTGGCCGTGCCGGATGGCGAGGCGGCCGCAGCCATAGCGTTGATTAAAAAGGGCATATCCATTCCACTGATTGCGGATATTCACTTTGATTATCAGTTGGCGATTTCCGCGGCAAACGCCGGGGCCGATGCGCTTCGAATCAATCCAGGCAATATCGGCGGCAAACAGAAGATCAAAGCGGTGACGGACTGTGCCAGAGACCTCGGGCTTTCCATCCGCATCGGGGTCAATGCAGGGTCCCTTGAAAAAGATATTGTGGAAAAACACGGGGGGGGCACGGCGGCGGCCATGGTGGAAAGCGCCATGCGGCACGTGGAACTTCTTACGGCCATGGATTTCGATCAGATCAAGATATCCATCAAGGCATCGGATGTTCCCCGAACGCTCGAAGCCTATCGGATGCTGTCGGCTCGAACGGATTTTCCACTGCATCTGGGGGTGACTGAAGCCGGCGGTTTGATTCCGGGTATTGTCAAATCCTCTCTCGGCATCGGCATGCTGCTGTCAGAGGGCATCGGCGATACGATTCGGGTATCGTTGACCCGTGATCCCGTTGAGGAAGTTCGGGTAGGGTTTGAAATTCTGAGGGCACTCGGAATTCGACGCCGGGGCCCGGAAATTATTTCGTGCCCGACGTGCGGACGGTGTCGAATCAATCTGTTTGATATAGCAGCGCAGGTTGAGTCAGCACTGGCATCGAGCACGCTGCCGATCAAGATCGCCATTATGGGGTGTGTCGTCAACGGGCCGGGCGAGGCCAAAGAGGCGGATATCGGCATTGCCGGCGGCGATGGGATCGGTATTTTGTTTAAAAAGGGGCAGGTCGTAAAAAAAATACCACAGGAACGACTGGTTGATGCGTTGCTCGAGGAAGTACAACGGTTTAAAAAGAAGGACTGAGTGACCGGGATTAAGGACTGAGTGACGAGGACTGAGGACTCAGGTTTGGTTGTTTGCCGTCCATTCTTTGCGTCTCGAGTGTAGCGGGTGTTTTGAAAATATAAGTTTTAGCTGAAGTTTGAAATAGAAATAAATTAGATAGACATTAAACTAATCTGATGGTGAGAGGATCAATGGGAAAGCAGGTAAAAACGGCGATTACGCCGACAAGAGAAGAAAATTATCCGGAATGGTACCAGCAGGTGGTCAAGGCATCGGACCTGGCTGAGCGCTCACAGGTCAGAGGGTGTATGGTCATCAAACCCTGGGGGTATGCGCTGTGGGAAAACATCGTTCGGGAAATGGACGATCTGTTTAAGCAGACGGGCGTGAAAAATGCGTATTTCCCGCTGTTCATCCCCTTGAGTTTTCTGGAAAAGGAAGCCGAACACGTTGAAGGCTTTGCCAAGGAATGTGCCGTGGTCACGCACCACAAACTGGAAAAATCTACGGGCGGAGGGCTGATACCCGCCGGTCCGCTGACCGAACCCCTGATTGTCCGGCCCACATCTGAAACCATTATCGGAGACTCCTTTTCCAGATGGGTCGGCAGTTACCGGGATCTTCCCATTTTGTTGAACCAGTGGTGCAACGTTGTCCGGTGGGAGATGAGGACCCGGATGTTTCTGAGAACCAGTGAGTTCCTGTGGCAGGAAGGGCACACGGCGCATGCTACTGAGCAGGGGGCCCTGGAGCGAACCTATATGATGCTTGATGTGTATGCCCGGATGGCCGAGGAGTATCTGGCCATGCCGGTCATCAAGGGGCGGAAAACCGAATCCGAACGTTTCCCCGGAGCCGTGGATACTCTGTGCATCGAAGCGTTTATGCAGGATCGGAAAGCCCTGCAGGCCGGGACGTCGCATTTTCTGGGACAGAATTTTGCCAAAGCCTCCGGCATTAAATTCCAGACAGCCGAGGAAGCCGAGGAATATGCCTGGACCACTTCCTGGGGTACGTCCACCCGACTGGTGGGCGGGGTGATCATGACGCACGGAGACGACGACGGCATCATTTTGCCGCCGAGGATCGCCTCTGCTCATGTGGTGTTGCTGCCGATCGTTCGGAACCCGGATGAGCGAGCGGCCGTGATGGAATACGTTGACAACCTGGCCGCGGAACTTCGGGAACAGTTTTATCACGGGCGGCGATTGGTTGTAGAGGTTGATCGGCGGGATATCGGCGGTGCCAGGGGCTGGGAGTGGATACGGAAGGGAATTCCGGTTCGCGTTGAAATCGGTCCCCGGGATATGGCCTCCAACAGCGTATTCATGGGGCGTCGGGACAAATCCCATCGGGAAAAGACCTCGATCGGCAGAGCGGAATTTGTCGGAGAAATCGTCAATATTCTGGATGATATTCAACAGAATCTGTTTGAGCGGGCGTTGGAGCGTCGCCGGCGGCATACGGTGTCCATCGATGACCCGAATGAATTTTACGGTTTTTTTACACCGAAAAATGAGGAGCGCCCGGAAATCCACGGGGGACTGGTTCAGGCGCACTGGTGTGGATCTCCGGAATGCGAAACAAAAATAAAAGAAGACCTCCGCGTGACGATTCGCTGCATCCCTTTTGACGCTAAAGAGGAAACAGGCCCCTGCATATGCTGCGGACAACCCAGCCGGCGTCGGGTGGTGTTTGCCAAAGCGTATTGAATTTTAAGGGCTTGATTATATCCTCCGGCCACGTAGTTAAAGGCTCCGTCCCGCCCATTCCCGGCTTCTCCAGCGCGATCCGGGGGATGCCGGGGCCATGAAGCTAAAGCGCAAAAACTCGGCGCACCTCAAACAGTTTGCGCTTTTTAACGCTTCATGGCCCCGGCATCTTTTCCCCGGATCACGCAATCTCGACCACCGGGAACGAGCGGGACTCCGCAGTTAAATTTATGAAAATATGGCTGATGTTGGAATCAAACCCGATTTTAACATATACCCGGGCAAGCTGAGTTGGAAACAATAGACACGCATGATCAGAATCAGTGAGATCATAGATAAAATTCTGGAACACAACCCGCAGGCCGATATAGACCTTATTGATCGGGCCTATATCTATTCGGCCAGGGTTCACGACGGCCAGGTTCGTCTGTCCGGAGAGCCGTATCTGTCGCATCCTCTGGAGGTGGCGGGCCTGCTGGCGGATATGAAGCTGGATGTTGTCAGTATTGCCGCGGGACTGCTGCATGATGTGATTGAAGATACGCATGCGGCTCCGGAAGATATTCTCGAGACGTTTGGTCCCGAAGTTTATCATATCGTATCCGGTGTCACCAAACTCAGCGTGCTGCAATTTTCAAGTTCGGAAGCGCGTCAGGCCGAAAGTATTCGGAAAATGCTGCTGGCCATGGCCGATGATATCCGGGTGGTTCTGATCAAACTGGCGGACCGGCTGCATAACATGCGAACGCTGGAGTTTCACAAAAAGGAAAAACAGAGACGCATCGCCCGGGAGACCCTGGATATTTACGCACCGATTGCCGCGCGTCTGGGTATTTACCGGATGAAGAACGAACTGGAAGATACCGCGTTTAAATACCTCTATCCGGATGAATACAACCGGATTAAAAATCTGGTCAGCAAGGACAAGGAGGAGAGGGAAAAATATGTAGAGACGGTGAAGCGGATCATTCAGGAAAAAATGGATGACGCCAAACTGTCGTGTAAAGTGATCGGACGGTATAAACACTTTTACAGTATTTATCACAAAATGATCACTCAGAATCTTTCGTTCGAAGACGTCTATGATATCATGGCGTTTCGAATTGTTCTGGATACTGTTTCCCAGTGTTATGAGGCTCTGGGGTTGATTCATGCGTTGTGGAAACCGGTTCCCAAGAAATTCAAGGATTATATCGGTGTTCCCAAATCCAACATGTACCAGTCGCTGCATACCACCGTTATCGGACCGGTCGGAGAACGAATCGAAATACAGATTCGAACCTGGGACATGGATCGGGTTGCCAAGTCGGGAATTGCCGCCCATTGGAGTTATAAAGAAGGGTTGCGTATCGACGAGAACGTGAGCAATACGTTCGCCTGGATTCAGAATCTGGTGGAAAATCAGGAAAACGTCAAAGACCCCAAGGAATTTCTGGAAAATGTCCGAATCGACCTTTTTCCGGACGAGGTCTATGTGTTTACCCCACGTGGAGATATCAAATCGCTGCCGAAAGGGGCGACCCCTGTGGATTTTGCCTATATGATCCATACGGAAGTCGGCAATCAGTGCATCGGAGGTAAGGTCAATGGGCGTATGGTCCCGCTTCAGTATGCATTGAAAACCGGAGAAATAGTGGAGGTGGTAACCTCCAAGGGGCACCGGCCCAGTAAGGACTGGCTGAATTTCGTCAAAACCGTCAAAGCCCGATCCAAAATTCGGCAGTGGATCAAGGCCCAGGAGAAAGACCGCAGTATTGCTCTGGGACGGGAGATGTGTGAAAAGACGTTTCGAAAAAACCGCCTGAACTTCAATACGCTGGTCAAAACCGGAAAAATGCTGGAGGTGGCGGAGGGTTTTGGATTCAAGGCGATTGATGACCTCATTGTCAGTGTCGGGTATGGGAAAATCACCCCTCGGCAGGTAGTCCGTAAATTTGAGGCAAAGCCGGATGAGGACAGGTCTCATCCGTCGCTTCTGAACAAGTTGTTTGACCGGGTTCGGAAAAAACGTCCAAAAGCCGGAGTCGTGGTTCAGGGATTGGACGATATTCTGGTGAGGTTCGGAAAATGCTGTCAGCCGGTACCCGGAGATGCCATCATCGGTTACATCACTCAGGGAAGCGGGGTAACCGTACACAGGACCAATTGTGTCAACGCGCTGCAAATGAATCCGGAACGGCAGGTGGAAGTATCCTGGGCGCAGGATATGGCGGAAATGTATCCGGTTAAAATTTATTTAAGGTGTATCGATCGATTCGGGCTGCTGGCGGATCTGGCGGCCACGATGAGCAAAGCCGGCGCCAATATACTGGGGTCGGATACCAAAACGCTCGAAAATGAAAGTGTGGACTGTTTGTTCACCATTACCGTGGAAGACACGGATCATCTGCAACGGGTTTTTTCGGCGTTGAGGAAAGTGCGGTATGTTCAGCAGGTTAAACGGCTGAACGTATAGAGTCCATCCGGAATCGGATGGACTCACTGTATTATGAAGTTTTGACGACTCGGCCGGACTTGATGCAATTTGTGCAAACGGTTATTTTTTTGACCTGACCGTTTCGAAGTGCACGGACGCGTTGCAGATTCGGTTTGAAGCGACGTTTGTTGACGTTGTGCGCATGGCTGACGTGGTTGCCGACGAGAGGTTTTTTCCCGCAAATTTCACATACCCTGGACATATCTGTTTCTCCTTTAACGGCTTATTTTCGAAACGAATTATTTCAAACGTAATATCGTAACGACACAAAATCAGGATTAATACATTAAAAAACAGGCCCTGTAAAGAATTTATTTATTTTTTATCGCCTGTTCGCTTCGCTCGAGACACAGAGATCGCAGAGCAGACGGTCAATATATCCGGTATAAGCATATTTATTTTGCAGTCGGATCATCTGTCGCCAGGCAATCCTCGCATTCAGCGATGTACCTCAGGGCTTCCTGATGGCTTCCTACGTCCGGATACAGGGTTAGAACATCTTGAAAACGTTGCAGCGCGGCTTTGTAATGTTTGCTTTTGAAATAAAATTTGCCTACATACAAATCGTGCCCGCAGAGTTGCTTGTGGCAGACTTTCAGTAGTTCTGTCGCTCGGGTCGAATACGGGTCGTTGGGGAACCGTTGAATGAGTCGGGTGAATGTTTCCACGCTTTTCCGGGTAAAGGACTGATCCCGGTCGATCGAGACGATTCGTTCAAAATGGCAGCGTCCGATCTGAAAAACAACATAGGGCACGGCTTCATTTCGGGGGTGAAGGTTTTCAAATTCTTCATATCCTGCAACGGCGTCTTCATACTCTTTCAGGTGATAGTAGGCATCGGCTGTTTTGAGTTCGGCCAGCACGGCGTACTTGCTGAACGGATACCAGTCCCTGATTTTTTCAAAGCTTTCGATAGCGTCCCGGTATTCTCCGTTGGCAAAATCATCCATCCCATTGGCGGCAAGTTCCTGCACGGGCAGATTGTCTCTGGTCTCGAACCAGGCACAACCGCTGCACAGAAGCAACATTGTCGTAAAAAAAATCCACACGTACTTGTTCATTATTTCATATTCTCAATATAGTGTTCCGCGGACAGGGCGGCAATGGCGGCGTCACCGACTGCACTGGCAACCTGACGCAGGGGAGTGTTGCGAACATCTCCGGCGGCAAATACGCCGGGCAGGGATGTCTGCATATGCGCATCGGCCACGATGAAGCCGGATGCATCGACCTCGACTGAATTTCCGATAAATTCGGTGTTGGGAACGATGCCGACCCATATAAAACAACCGTCCACGGGAAGGTCTGAGGTTTCATCGGTCTTGACGTTTCGGATCGTGATTTTTTCAACATTGGTCAAGCCGCTGATGTTCGTGACCACCGAATCCCAGATAAAATCAATTTTATCATTGGCCTTTGCACGTTCCTGAAGAATCCTGGCGGCTCGAAGCTGGTCTCTTCGATGAATCAGATACACTTTCTTGGCGAACTTTGTCAGAAACATACTTTCCTGAACCGCGGTATCTCCTCCGCCGACGGCTGCTACCACCCGGTTCCTGAAAAAGGGCCCGTCACAGGTGGCACAAGACGAAAGTCCCCGCCCGTAAAACGTGTCTTCCCCGGGAACTCCCAGTTTCCGGGGGGACGCCCCGGTCGCTATAATCACGGCAAGGGAGGTAATGGTTCTGTCGGTCAGCTGAATTTTCTTGACCGGCCCCGACAAATCCATGGAAACAACTTCGCTCAGTTCAATGTTCAAATCGAATTGTTTGACTTGTTCAATCATCTTATCAACCAGGTCCGCTCCGGTCAATCCCTGAGGAAAACCGGGATAATTTTCGATCCAGTCGGTAATAAGAATCTGCCCTCCGGGGGCGACTTTTTCGATCAGAACCACGTTCAATCGGGCGCGTGCCGCATACAGGCCGGCGGTGAGTCCGGCCGGGCCACCGCCGATAATTACCAGATCATAATCCGCATTCTGCATTCCGTTATCCCTATAGTAAAGTATTAAGCTTTTCTTCGATTTTGGCTTTTGCAACGGCACCGGTAATTTTATCTACATCTTTGCCGTCTTTAAAGAAAATAAGCGTGGGTATGGATTTAATTCCATAGTTGGCGGGCGTTTCAGGACTGTTGTCCACGTTGCATTTGGTAAATTTAATCTTATCACCGAAACTTGCTGCAAGTTCGCCGACGACGGGAGCGATCGCGCGGCAGGGTCCGCACCACGGCGCCCAGAAATCGACCAGTACAGGTTTGTCGCTTTTCAGTACCTCAGCTTCAAAATTGCTGTCATCAACTTCCAAAATCCCATCGGCCATGATAGTGTCCTCTCTTTTATTGAAGTTTGGGAAAAAACATGTTTTTTTATTGAAACTAATATATAAGGTCTTGACGTGGATTGTCAACTAAGACTAGCGCGGGTGATAAAAAAATCGGAAGAAAAGAACCACGAATTTCGGGCTTTTATCGTTTCGTGGATGAACGAATCGACGCGTTGGCATGGATGTGGTACCATGCTGTGGACAGTTTGAAAAATGGGCTTGGTTATGTCTTCGGTCACGTTGCTGCAGGCTCCGTCCCGCCCATTCCCGGCATACCCCCGGATCACGCGATGTCGACCGCCGGGAACGGGCGGGATTCCGCAGTTAAATCTACGAAAATACGGCCGACGTTGAAACCAATCCCTTAAAAATCAATGAAACAACAGGAGGCTTTCAATCATGAATCACAAGATCCGCATCGGGGCGCTCATCTCCGGCGGGGGAACCAATCTTCAGGCGGTTATCGATGCATGCGAGGCGGAAAAAATCGCCGGTCGTATCGTTTTTGTCGGAACGGATAATCCGGAGGCGGGAGGGCTTGCAAGAGCCCGGAAACATGGTATCCCTACGTTTGTCGTGGACTACCGGAACATCATTCGAAGTTACCGAACCCGGCCGGACCCCATCGACCTTCCGGATGATTTTGACCTGAACGATGTGCTGGAGAAAGATTCACTGTTTCCGGCAAATGCCGATCCTGAAAAGGTAAAATCCTATATGATAACCCGGGCTGCGGCTGAGGCGGAATTGCTCCGACATATGCAGTCATATCCATTCGATCTGTTGATCCTGGCCGGTTTTATGAGGACCCTGACCCCGTATTTTATCGACCGGGTCAATACCGAGCCGGATCATCCCCGGATCATGAACATTCATCCGGCGCTGCTGCCCTCGTTTCCGGGCGTGGACGGATACGGAGATACGTATCGATACGGGTGCAAGGTCGGCGGATGCACGGTCCATTTTATCGACTACGGGGAAGACTCCGGGCCGATTATCGGCCAGAAAGCATTTGCCGTTGAAGCAGAGGATACGCTCGATACCATCAAAGAAAAGGGGCTTCGGCTCGAATGGCAGCTGTACCCTGAATGTGTTGAACTGTTTGCCCGTCAGCGGCTTAAAACCGTTAAAAATGAATACGATCTTGGCGGTGGAAAAACATTTACTCGAACCATTGTAAAGATTCTACCCGTGCATTGAATCTGTCGAAAATTTTGAAACGCTCTTCCATAAAGCCTTCCGTCATGGATGCCGTAAGAAAACGATGCGTTTGCCGGCGATCCAGCTTCATCTGATTCGGATACGAACGAAGGAGAGATGTGCCGAATGTTTTTTCTCTTTTAAAAACTACCTGCTCAAAACATTCTCCTTCGTATCGATTCCGGACTTTTCTAAGCAAGTCCTATTTTAACTAAGGCGGACCATGCCCGCAACCCAATTCCCATGGAGCTACCGTTACAAAAAACTCTTTTATTTTCTGCAGCCCGTTCGCTTCGCTCTTTCGAGGCACGGAGATCGCAGAGCCCCAGATCGTTGTTTCGAGTCTCTGCGTTCTCTGCGTCTCGAGCGAAGCGGGCGGTAAATTTAACGGGGAAAATTCTTGTTTTTTTGACAGCCTTTAAAGAGTAAGTCACTAATTATCATTAAAAAAATGTTGAAATTTTTACTGAAATAATATTAATAGTTTTAATTGCAAAGCTAATGCGGATAAAGGGGGATGAAATGTTTAAAAAGGCCTTTTGGCTTACGCCAGTAGTGTTTTTTTCTTTTACAGTTCTTTTAATTAGCACTTGTGATGCCGCTGTGTCAGGCACTTGCTATGACTGCCACACCATGCATAACAGCCAGTCGGGCGATGTCATGGCCACGTATGGCACTGACGGAAAGCCGTGGAAAGGGTCGGGACCCAATGATGCGTTGCTGCGGGGAACGTGCCTTGGATGCCACGGGATGGGAACCGGCTCGAAAATCGTGACGCTGCCCGGTGGCAGCCAGGTGCCTCAGGTGTATCACACGGACGGAACCGGTGATCTGGCCGGAGGAAATTTTGCCTATGTCCTCGGCGCAAAAGGCGGCGGTGCATCCGATGCCAAGGGGCATAATGTGGTGGATATGGGAGAAGCCGATGATGTGTTGGATACGGCACCCGGAGGCCACGGCGTAACCGATTCGGTGCTGACATGCGCCGGCAGCAACGGGTGCCATGGTATTCGGAAACCGAGCGGGTATACTCCTCTTCAGGCCGTTAAAGGCTCTCATCATGGAAATGTCAGCGGTCAGTGCAGCACGGCAACCGATGTGGCCGGAAGTTATCGTTTCCTGTGGCATGTCAAAGGGTATGAAAATGACGGCGCCAATCCCTGGCAGAATAAGGATGCCAGCAATCACAATGAGTATTACGGGCAGACGACTCCGATGAGTAGCGGCACCACCTGCGGAAACTGTCATCACGATGTTGATATGTTTGTATATCCGGACAACAATACGATCAGCGGGTTCTGCGCTACCTGCCATTACGATTTTCATATGCTTGATGGAATCGGTAACGATATCACCTCCCCGTTTTCAAGACATCCGTCCGATGTGGTTATCAAAAACAGCGGAGAGTATGCTGTCTACACTTCATACGATGTCAATGCCCCGGTAGGAAGAACCAGCGTGGCTGCGGCCATGTCCAACACGGTTTCACCGGGAACGGACGTGGTGACCTGTCTTTCCTGTCATGCGGCGCATGGAACCAACTATCCGGATATTCTCAGATGGGATTACACTGCGATCACCGCAGGTGAAGCTGACGGCAAGGGCGGCTGCTGCATTTGCCATACGACGAAGGATGATCCCTGATCCAGGGCTTTGTGGAATATGACAACTGAATAATGACAGCCAGTCATGAGCCGTAATTTGTGCCAGACCGGCTGTCGTGAATTTGGCTTCTTAGGGGGGCCCCGGAAGGAATTAAATCCAACGGATCTTCAAAAAAAGGCTTTTTATTTTTAAAACACCCGGGCCATCAGAGGAATGGCCACAAAAGTGCCTATGGAACTTCCCAGGTTTGTAAAGACCACCACCAGCAGGATGCGGGTGACTTTGTTTTTCCAGAAGCCCCTGACCGAGAGAATGTCGTTGGGCAGGTTTTCAAAGTCCAGAACCCTGGGTTTCCGTGAGAATGCCTCCACCAGTCCGGATACCCAGCCGGCGGCGATCATGGGGTTGAGCGATGTCAGGGGCGCGGCCAGGACCGAAGACAGGATGGTCAGCGGATGCGCCAGGGCCAGGGTCGCTCCGATTCCCGCCAGGACCCCGTTGGCCAGCAGCCACCACTTGATCATGTCGGTTCCCGCATCGGTGCCGCCCGAAAAAAAACCGTACAGCATCATGAACACGATGGCCGTTGGAAGGCCCCATTTGATGCCCTTCATGGCCCTGCCCGGAGGCGGAAGCTCTTCCAGCACATTGATGTCGATGTTTTTCTCCATCCAGGACGTTATGCCCGGCACATGACCCGCCCCCACCACGGCGATGATTTTATTGCCGGGAGCGGTGCGGATTTTTTCGGCCAGGTACTGGTCCCTTTCATCGATGAGGATGGCCCGAAGCGCCGGCAGAGTGGACTCCACTTCCGAGAGGATGGATTCGAGCATGTCCTGTTGTTTCATCTGCTCGATAGCGTCTTCGTCGATGTCCTCCACCTGTCCGAAGGACAGGAGCAGCTGGAACAGCATCTTGAGTTTTTCCCACAGGCTCATGGATCGCCATACCCGTGACAGGGTGACGCGGATATCGCGGTCGGCCAGATGAATCCGTGCCCCGGTCGTTTCGGCGGTTTCAATGGCGGTAATCATTTCCTGACCGGGCGTAACGTCGAGTTTTTCCGCAATGCGCTTCTGAAAAGACGCCAGCATCAGGTTGGACAGCAGCAGAAAGGCTTTTTTCTCTTTGATGACCTTGATGATATCCATATTCTGCCATCGGTCTTTCTGGCGAATGGCATCATAACGGGATTTGCATAACTCCACGCATACGGTATCCGGCTGCTCCTGCTCGATGACCTCGCGAACCAGCCGGGCGCTTTCCGCGGAAACATGGGCGGTTCCCACCAGTATGATGTCTTTCCGGTCTATGGTAAGCCGATGAATGTCCGGATGATCGGTGATCTGCATGGAGTTTATTCCTCTTTTTATGGTATGGTAAAGCAGGGCCCGATGGGCTTCACTTTATAAGGTATCAAACTGCCGACTGTTTAAACATAGGGCACTTATCAGAATATGCAACCCGCGTTCATGCGGTCGTTGCGGAAAAAATGCTCAAATTTTTATTTTTACACCTTCTATGGCCGATTGACAACCGGATTCGCCCATGCGCGTTGTTTTAAAAAAAATCGTCGGTATAATCGAAGCGCTCATTGTGCTGGCGGCGGGTGCCGCCGCGGGGCTGCTTTTGTACCTGAACACCGACCATGCCGCCGGTCTGATACAAAACACCGTCAACCGGAAAATTCCCGGTGCGGTCACATGGAAGAAACACACCGTTTCGGCATGGGCCGGCCGATTGGAAATACAGTCGCTTCGTGTGGAAGATGCGCAGACGCATCCCCTGGCCGGGCTGGACCGGCTGGTGATCGACCTGTCCTGGACCGCGCTGGTCCGGGGAACCGTTGAGATCGAAGAGATGGTTCTCGAGTCCCCATGGGTTGAAATCAGCACGGATGCCGAAGGGGGAATGAACCTGGTTCGCGCGTTCAGTCCTCCCACCCCTCAAAAACCCGCACCCGATAAACCCGAAAAGACCGGAATTCCCCTGGACCTGGTGGTCCGTTCCTTGAAGATCACCCACGGCCGGGTGGGGTACGAGAATCCGTTTCAGCCGCTGCGGACCGGCATTGCGGATGTGAATCTGCAGGCGGCCGGCAATCTTGAAAAAAAATCCGGTCAACTGGCACTGCAGCTGACCCATGCCGCCGTATCCGGGGATGGTATCGATTTTACCGTCGATCGGATATCGATTGACGCCGGTCTGGAAAACGGCCGGAAGGTACCGGTCCGCTGCCTCGTGAAAACCGCTTCGTCTCAGCTTCTACTCGACGGCTGGATCACCGATGTGCTCGACAGACCGTCGGCTGCCGTCAACCTGACGGCGGATGTGTCTCTGCCGGAAATCCGGTCCGGCCTGCACCTGGACGCACCCATGACCGGTCGCGTAACGGTTCATGCCGAACTTGACGGCCCGGTGGCCGATCCCGGGGTGTTTCTGAACGTCGGGTATGCGGGCGGCAAGCTGTACGGGTATCCCGTGGAACGCATTCATGCGGAACTGAAAATGAAAGACCGACAGGTCGATCTGGATCCGTGCCGAATCGATGCGTTTGGCGGGCAGGTGACGGCTGTCGGCACTATTCGACTCAAGGAGGTATTTCCGAAAGGCCTGACGGCTCCTCAAAAAAATATGGATGCGCTTTCCTGGCGGGCGGCCGTCCGGTCAACCCATCTGGACCTGTCAAAAATTCCCGTGCCGGGGGATGAAATGGCCGGAATCGTGAACGCGGCGTTGAGCGCTTCCGGTAAGGGACTGTCGCCCGCAGGCCGGTCCCTGGTCGCATCCATGTCGATGAAAACGAGCGGTCTGGCAACGAGGCAAAGTCCCCGGCGAACGGACCTGGAACTGAACGCCGAAGGTGAGCTGGCGGGCAGTACGGTCGAGTTGCGTCGGCTGGAGGCTGTTGCGGACGGTCTGACCCTGACCGGTGACGGCCGGTATGATGGAAAAACCGGGCAGATGGATGCGGAGTTGGCGTTGGATGCGTCCGATCTTTCCGGCGTGCCGGCGGTTGCGGGTCTGACACCGGTGAAGGGGGCCGTGACGCTTCGGGCACGAATCGTCGGACCGGTCAAGTCGCCGGAAGCCGATATTTCGATGCACGGGCAGGGGATGGCGGTGCAGAACGTGACGATCGGAAACATCCAGGCCCATGCCCGGTTTCTGGACGGGGACCTGACTCTGGATCGCTTCCGGATTCAAAATCGAAGTTCTGAACTGAGCATTACGGCCCGGGCGCGGATTCTGGACCCGTCGACCCAGGAATTTCTGACCGACCCGGCGTTTCAATGCGATGTCGATGCCGATGCATTCCGGCTCGAGGATGTCACGGATCGCCTCAAAGGTACAGTGTCTCTGTCGGCCCGGCTCAAGGGAACTCCCAGTCGGCCGCAGGGCCGGATTCTTCTCCGGGCACAGGACATGGATCTGAGTGTACAGACCCTCGATTCGGTTGACCTGGCGGCTGATCTGGATGGACAGAGGCTGCGAATCGATCCGTTGAACATCACTCCGGTTCCGGGACAGAGCGTGACGGCCCGGGGATGGGTCGCCCTGGATAAGACGTTTCAGGTGGAGCTGACAACGGACGGAATATCACTGGATGCCGTGGACCGGATTCGAAACATGCAGGTCGCTGAGGGTCTGGTCCGGCTGAATGTCTCGGGAACCGGGTCCGTCGAAAACCCCCGACTTCAGGGGGAAATTCAAACCACGTCTCTGAGGGTTCGGGGGCAACCGGTCGGCGACCTGACCGCACGGCTGAATGTGGCCGATCATCTGGCCCGGATCGACGGGAATTTGAATGCTGATTTTTCCGCAGCGTATCATCTGATAAAAAAGGATTTTTCCGTTTCCCTGCGGTTTGATAACAGCGATCTGGGCTCTTATGCCGCTGTGTTCAATCGGCCGGATGCCGGCGGCCGTCTGACCGGTTTTCTGTCGGCGGCCGGCAATGCCGGAGCCCCGTTGGATGTCAGGGCATCGGCGGATATCAAACGGCTGAACCTCGTTTACGGGGGGAAGCCGGCGGTGGCTGCGGAAAACATCCACATATCGCTGGCCGACCGGATCATTCAGGTGAAGGAGGCGGCCGTGCGGCTGCTTGACACGGGGCATATGAATGTCAGCGGTCAGGCCGCTCTGGCCGGAGCGGTGGATATCGGGTTCAGCGGGGCGATTCCGCTGCAGGCCGCCGGACTCTTTACGGATGAGGTATCCGGTGCGTCGGGCGGGGTCCGGTTTTCCGGGCACGTGGGAAACACGCTTTCCGAACCGGATATCCGCACGGAACTCACGCTCGATGATATCGGCATGCGTCTTCCCGTGACCCTGCAGAAGCTGCATCAGGTCCGCGGCACCCTTCGGCTGACGCCCCGGGAACTGGTGGTCGAAGATGTAAACGGAATGCTGGATACCGGACGGTTTTTCCTGTCGGGCCGCATGAATCTGAAGGCGTTTCAGCCCACGGACGGGATGGTGCAGCTGAAGGCGAATGCCCTGCCTGTTCGAATCCCGGATACCCTCGAGGCGGTGCTCAACGCCGATCTCAACCTGACCGGAACATCGGATGAATCGGCTTTGCAGGGGAACGTCACCCTGCTGGAAGGAACATACGTCAAGGATGTAAAACTGAGTCCGATCCGCATGGTCATGGAACGTAAACGGGAGACGACGCCGGCGCCTGTCGAGATGACTCAGCCGTTTTTGAGAAACCTCGGACTGGATGTGACGGTGCAGCGACGCCGTCCGTTTATAGTGGATAACAACCTGGCATATCTGGAAATCGCTCCGGATCTGAAAATTCGGGGAACATTGAATCGGCCGGTGGTGACGGGCCGGGCCGGAATCGAAACCGGAACCGTCCGGTATCAGAAAAAAGACTTTGAGGTCACCCGGGGGGTGGTGGACTTTATCAATCCGTATAAGATCGAACCGAATCTGGATATCGGCAGTGAGGTGAAAATCCGGAAATGGACCGTATTTCTGGATATTTCCGGGTCTCCCGAGCAGCTGCGGTTCAAGCTGCGCAGTGATCCGCAGGAAGAAGATGCCGACATCATCTCACTTCTGACTTTTGGGAGAACTACGCGGGAACTGATTCAGGGCGAAGGGGGCACGTCGCGGTCGACCTCGGAGATGCTGGCCGAACTGGTGGCCTCTGCGTACGCTGAAGACATTCGAAAGTCAACGGGTCTGGATATATTCGAGGTGGAGGCCGGGGCGCAGGATGAGGAAGGTGAAAACATCAAGGTGACCATGGGCAAGGAATTGTCCGAGCGCATGACGGTGAAGTACGAAACGGAATCCAAATCCGGTGAGATGCTGCAGCGGGCCGTGGCCGAGTATAAACTGCTGGAACACGTGCTTTTGAGCGGTTTTCAGGACAGCAAGGGGTTTTTCGGCGGACAGTTTCTGTTTCGTCTGGAGTTTCGGTAGTTGAGAGAGAAATTTAAATATTTTACGCAAAGGTGTCAAGATGCCGAGTGTTTGCGCATTAGTGACTTATCAATTAAATGCTGTTAAAAAAAACAAGAAATTTTTGTATATATTTTACCGCCCGCTTCGCTCGAGACGCGGAGAACGCAGAGCCCTTCAACGGCGATTTTGGACTCTGCGTTCTCTGTGCCTCGAGAGAGCGAAGCGAACGG
>Ga0272441_10002396_pt1 | contig 37837 bp, 32 predicted proteins | sample SSMProp6N_FD_193582 | JGI IMG/M metagenome (GOLD analysis project Ga0272441, IMG submission 193582) | Marine sediment archaeal communities from Little Sippewissett salt marsh, Falmouth, MA, United States - SSM-Prop-6N | ecosystem: Environmental > Aquatic > Marine > Wetlands > Sediment ... | reverse complement strand
CCAGCTCGGCGACCGTGGAGGCAGGCAGCGGGTGTCTCTGGGGGGAGGCCAGGATTGCAGCTGCGATCTCCCGGGCTTTGGAGTACATGCCCGGCTTGCCCAGCTGTTCCCAGATCTCGAAGGCATCCCTGTTGACCAGCCGGGCCTGGAGAAACTCATCGCTCCGGCAGGCCCTGACCGTGCTTTCCGCCATGAGGAAATGTCCTCCCGCCCCCACCTCCAGCACGTCCCGGTGGTAGTTCTTCTCGGGGGCGGAGTCGATTCCCTCCCGCATTCGAGCGCACAGATGAGCCAGCTCATTGTCAACGACGATCTGCTCCAGCACCAGGAGCTGGCTCGACTCGATCAGGCCCATGCCGTTCACCAGGTCGATGCCGCTCAGAACCAGGGGGAGGGTGGTCAGTAGCTTTTCCGCAACCGCCTGGGCGCCGGTGGTTTTCGCGTCGCTCAGGCAGCCTGCCCCCAGGCTGGGAAGTCCGTAGTAGCGGGCCATGTCCCGCATCGCCCCGGCCTGAAGGACCATTTCCGGGGTGCCGGCCAGAAACAGGCCGGAACGGAAATCGATGGTTCCAGGGGCGCTGCCGAAAATACAGGGGGTCCCGGGATTGGCCGCCTGGAACAGTACAAGGGCGCTCAGCGCTTCGGCGTTGGCAACGGCTATGTTGGAAAACAGGCTCGCCGGTCCGGTGGATCCGCAGGCGGGCATTGGTAGAATATTCACCGGTACCCCGAAGCGCCCCAGCTCCACGTAGGCCTCCGCCATTTCCCCGTCATGAACCAGCGGTGCAATCGGACAGTAGGTGACCGAGGCTATCTTTCGTTCCTTGACCGCGGCTTCACTACCCAGGATGCAGGTCAGGGCTTCAACGATATAGGGGACCTCGGCGGGATGGTGGAGCTCGTCCTGAATGTGCTTGAAGGAGGAGATGAACGCGGAGATGAAGCGATGGACCACCGAGCAGTGAGAGGGAACGTCGCTCACCTGGACCGGAGGCCAGACCACGGTACCAAGGTCCATTTCGTCGAATACGCGCAGGGCTGCGTGGTTGTCCTCCATTCGCGCCGGCCGCCGTTGCCCTGTTTCAAAATCCCGGGTGAAGGTCGCGGCCCCGTCCAGGGTGTATGCGCTTGCCGAGGAGGGCAGGGCAAAGTCGTATTCCCGCCGCCGGGCTCCCAGGGTAAAGGTTTTCGGAGAGCTGTCCAGGGCCGAGCGGACCATTTCCTCAGACAAACGGACCATGCCCGCCTCCCTGTCCACCCGCCCGCCGTGTTTCTCGAGCATGTCGAGGCAGCAGAGGCTGTCGGTCTTCACCCCAACCTGGGAGAGGATTTTGAGGCTTTCACGATGTACCCTCTCGATTTCCTCCGCCGAGAGAAAGCGGTTTTCGATCTGCATCGTAGGTATCCTGCTCTCGTGGTGAAAAGGTTCGGCCGCCGTCAGGGCTCGGAGGATAGGGCGGTTCCGTAATCGTAGACCTCTTTTTCGTAACTCGTTATGATCGAAGTCTCCGCCTTGAGAATCCCGTCGATGGGCCCGATCTTGTCGTGGATCAGGGTGTTCAGATCGTCCAGGGATCTGACCATGAAATCCAGATCCACGTCGGACTGTCCGGTCAGCAGGGCGATGTAGGTGATCTCCCGGATCTTGCGCAGCTGCTCGATAACCGGCTTGATTTTTCCCGGGCTGATCTGAAGCTTGATGTTGCCGGTCAGGGCGAATCCCAGATCCCACGGCTCGCACACCGCCACGATATTTATGACTCCCTCTCTGATGAGCCGCTGGGTGCGGGAGCGCACCGTGGCCTCGGAGAGCTTCAGCTCTTCGGCGATCTTGGTAAAGGGCATCCTGCCGTCTTTCTGCAGGTAGCAGATGATCCGTGAATCGATCCTGTCAATGGCCATGTTTGTCATCCCCGTGCTCTCATGCGAATGTTCTCCTCACCGGTGCCTTGCAATCAGAACCTCCAATTCCCTCTCCGCCTCGTCACTCAGAGGCAGTGCCTGGTGGGAAGCAAGGAGCTGGTCAACCCGTTCCCGTACCTGCTCCAGGACCGCCGGCTTGCCGCGGCTCACCCACTGTTCGTAGCCGGTAGTGGTAAAAAGATCGCTCAGATACCACTGGCCCGCGTGAATGGCCTCCACCGTCGAGTCTTCGGCCAAGAAGTTTCCCCCCGGCCCTACGCTGGAGATGACCTCCTCCAGAAGCGACTGCTCGTCTACCCGCAACCCCTCAGAGGCCCTTCTGGCCATGCGGAACATCTCGACATCCAGGTAGAACTGCTCCAGGCTCAGAATCATCGATCCTCCGAGCAGACCGGGCCCGACCATTATGTCAGGCCAGGAAAGAGCGGTCAACAAACCGTTCATCCCCCGCTCGATTGCGCTCTGGATCGATGGCACGAAGTGGCCGGTGGAGCCGCCGGAGGCCATCACCGGCAGCTTGTAGTACCGCCCCATCTCGGTTTCTATGGCGCCCAGGAGGCCGTTCTCGACGGCGCCGCTCAGATACCCTCCGCTTCGCGGGTCCATGAGGGCGAGGGCCGGGGCGTAGATGAACGGCACTCCTGGTTCCGCCGCCTGGGCGATGCAGAGCATGCCCAGGACCTCGCTGTTGCCCAGAACCGCGGTTGCGGCCAGGCTGGCCGGGGCGGTGGCGCCCATCAGGGGCATGGGCATGGCGCCCACCGGGATGTCCAGGCCGGTCATGGCCAGGTAGGCATCGGTGTAGGATTCCTCTATGACGAGGGGAGAGAGGGGGCAGAGCAGAAAGGACCAGGGGTGCTTTTCCCGGATCGTCTCTGAGCTTCCGTAAGCGATCTGCAGCACCTCCCGGAGCAGCTCCGCCTCCCGGGTCGTGCTCACCGGCTCCTGGATGTGTTTGGTGAAATTCTTGAGCAGGTCACGCAGGTAGATCAGGAAATTCGCCGGATTTTCCTCTCTGTCTGTAGCAGTGGTGATGGACCAGTAAATCCCAACCTCATCCAGAGCGTTTCCCAGGATCGTAGCCTCCTGCAGATCCTGATACGTGGAGGGCCGCACCTGTTCGGAGCGACGGTCCAGGGTGGACACCCCCTGTCCGTCCATGCACAGCAGGCAGTTCCCCGCGTTCATCCGCAGATTCCAGCCTTCCCTGCGCGCGCCGAGGCTGAACTCCTTGGTGGCCATAGCCAGGGCCTGTTCCACGACGGCCCGGGGAAAGCGGACCATGCGGCTTGGATCATGAACCTCGGCGCCGAAGGCCTTCAGGAGCCCCCGTGCCTTGGCCGAATCCACCCGGAGTCCTGTCCGAGCCAGTACCCTGAGGCTGGCCTCGTGGATCCCGCCCTTCTCTTCATCTGTTAGAACCGTCAACCGGGTTGTCATGATGACCTCCGGTTAGAGCATATACCGAAAAACCCTGTGATTACAATCAGAAGTATACGATATTCGTGGAATTGACTTTGACATTTAAGGTTATAGAAATTACAATGAGGAAAATTATAGTAAATTCGTGGAAGCGTTGCAGTGGAGGAATATGGAGATCCGAAAATGAAAAAAGTTCTGATCATCGGAGCAGGAGCTCAGGGCAATGTAATCGCCAATGTTCTTTCCCGAACCGAGGATGTCGGAGAGATCACCCTGGCGGATCTGGATCCAGTCAGGGCTGAGGAGATCGCGCGGTACAGCAAATCCGGCGGGATCAAGGCGGTGCAGCTGGATGCCTCGAAACCCCGGGAAATCGTCTCCCTGATGAAAAAGGGGGACTTCGCCCTGGTGGTAAACGCCACCCTGCCGGCCTTCAACAGGAATATCATCGAGGCGGCCTGTGGGGCGGGAATCGACTACGTGGATATGGCCTCCAATGAGTTCTTTCCCAGAGAGGGGGTGCTCCTGGATCAGCTGGAGCGCGAGGAGGAGTGGAACCGCGCCGGCCTGAGGGCGGTCATCAACGGGGGGGGAGACGCCGGTCTGGTCAATGTCATGGCCAAGGAGGCGGCGGAGGAGCTGGATTCGATCGACTACATCGGAATCAAGGATTACGGTGTGGTGGAGTGCGACCGCCCCGTGGCCCTCTGGTCCATGCGGACCTTTCTCGAGGACTGCTACGACCGCCCGGTGATCTGGAGAGAGGGCAAGCACCAGTTCGTGGATCCCTTTTCCGGGGAGGAGGAGTACTACTTCCCGCCGCCCCTGGATGTGAAGGGGAAGGTGTTCAATCACATCCACGAGGAGCCCATGACCATCCCCCTGTATATCGGCAAGCCCGTGGGGCTGTGCGATTTCAAGATCGGGGATCCCGCGATCGAGATGTGGAAGTACCTGCTCGTCGACCTGGACCTGCTCTCACCGCAGAAACAGTCTTTCGGCGGCTGCAGCGTGAGCCCCAGGGAGGTCTTGTTCTCAAAGATCCCCCCAACTCCCTCGGTGAAGAGTATGATCGGCATGGTGGAGGAGAAACGGATCAAGAGTCAGCTGGTCCTGGCGGTGGACGTGATCGGCAGCAAAGAGGGGCGCAAGCTGCGCTACAAGCTCTGGACCGACAGCCCCAACGTGGAACAGGCCTGTGCCAGGATACCCGGTGCCAGTGACGTATCCTGGATCACCTCCGTGCCCGCATCCCTCTTCGCCCTCATGATTCTCCGCGGACAGGTCAAACGAAAGGGGATGATGCCCCCGGAGGTTTTCGACTCCGAGGAGAGGCGGCTGTTCTTCAGCGGCATCAGGGAGTGGGACATCAAAATCAACAAACAGGTGAGCTGCCTGCTGTAGCAGGTGTTCGAAGAGAGGACAGCATGAGATACAGTGCAAGGCTGCTGTCGGAAGAAGAGCGGGCAAGCGCGCATCAGGAGAGTTTGAAGATTCTCCGGCAGTTTGGGGTGAAGCTCCACAGCCCCAGGGCCCTGGAGCTGCTCGAAACAAACGGAGCCAAGATCGATCGGGACAGCGGGGCCGCACGGATTCCCGAGGAGATGCTTCCGGAGGTAGGGATCGGCATCGCCTTCCAGACCACCGACTCCGATACCTTCCGGGAACTGGTCTACTATCCGGAAGAGGATGCCTGCGAGATGGCCCTCAGAGAGGCTGCCCGCGATGCGGGCGGTCCTTCCTTCGCGGCGCTTTGACTTGCAGGCGGCAATTGCCTTCTCAACCAAACGAAACTGATCCGTCTGACCGCGGCCGGGTGGAGATTTGCGGCTCCAGCGTTCTGAAGATCGGCCTCCGGGATGGAGGCAGAAACCAAAAAATGTTATTGAGGAGATAGCAGATGCGGTATGATGAGTTACTTGCCGGAGTTTCCAGCATGGTGGGCTGGAAGCTTTCCATGTTTACTGAAGAGGATATCCGGAGGATCCACGAGGCCAGCCTCTACGTGCTCGACAAGGTGGGCATGGAGGTCTACCTCGAGGAGGCGCTGAATATCTACGGTGAGGGGGGATGCCGGGTGGATCGGTCGGCCCAAAGCGTGAAAATCCCCCCCTACATCGTGGAGCGCTGCCTGCAACAGGCCCCGTCCAAGGTCCTGTACGCGGCGCGCAATCCGAAGTACGACTACCTGGCCGGCGGAAGAAACGTGGGCTTCATGCCCTTCGGTGTGGGCCTGAAGGTGGAGGACCTGGAGACAGGGGAGTTGCGGGATTCCACCCTCAAGGACTGTGCGGATATCATGAAGGTCTGTGATGCCCTGGACACCGTCTCGGTAATGCTGGCTCCGGTTATGGCCACGGACAAACCGGACTCCCACTACGAACTGTATACGGCCGCCGAGGGGTTCAAGAACTCCTCCAAACACTACGGAAGCGATGCCGAAAACGGGCAGGTCGCTGAAAAGATGATCGAGATGGGGGAGATCGTTGCCGGGGGATCCAAGGAACTGAAGGAGCGGCCCCTGATGTCTCTGGGTGTTTGCCCCGTGAGTCCCCTGAAGCTGCCGAGAGAGGCGGCGGAGGTGATCATCGTAACGGCCAGATACGGCCTTCCCATAGAGGTGCTCAGCATGGCAATGGCCGGCGCTTCCACACCCATGACCCTGGCCGGCACCCTGGTGGTGCACAACGCCGAGGTGCTGGCCGGCATTGTCCTGGCTCAGCTGGTAAATCCCGGGGTGCCCTGCATCTACGGAAGCTCCACCTCCACCTTTGACATGCGTTGCGGAACCGCAACTGTGGGAGCGCCGGAGTTCGGCATGCTCAACGCCGCGCTGACGGAGATGGGGCATTTCTACGAGGTGCCGGTGGACGCCGGCGGGTTGTAGGGGGATTCCAAGGTTACCGATGTCCAGGTCGGGCATGAGAAGACCATCACCGGCTTGTTACCGGCGTTGGCAGGGGCCAACACGATATACGGGATGGGCATGCTGGACATGGGCATGACGCTGAGCTTTCAGCAGCTGGTGGTCGATCACGAGATCGCCCGCATGATTCTGCGGGTGGTCAGGGGGATTCAGGTGAGCGGGGAACATCTCGCCCTGGATGTGATTGCTCAGGTGGGAATCGGCGGGCACTATCTGGCCGAAGATCATACTCTCGAACACTTCAAGACCGAGGCGGTGGAGGCCATGCTCTTCGAGCGGGACAACTTCGACGGCTGGCTTGCCCGGGGCAAGCGGGAGATCAAAGAGATCGCGGCGGAGAAGGCCAGGGATATTCTTCAGAATCACGAGGTGGATCCTCTTGCCCAGGGAGTGGAGGAGGAGTTCCGAAAGATCATCGGGACCATGGAGTAGCACCGCCGTTCCCGCGGCGCGCCCCCGCCTCATTACCCTACGTAGCGATTCTCCGGAACGGGGTAGAGCGGTCTACCTCCCGTGGCAGTACTTGTACTTCTTGCCGCTGCCGCAGGGGCAGGGATCGTTGCGGCCCACCTTGGGTACGTTGCGCTTGACCTGGGCCTGGCCGGGTCGTGCTTCGGCGCGTTCTCCGGCTGCAGCGTTTCGGGCGCTCTGACGGGTCAGCACGGAGGTCGGACGTGCCTGTTGAGCGCCTGCCCTAGGACCTGCGGCCGCGCCGACCGCTTCCGGCACACCGGCTGCGCCGAACTGTCCCATCAAGGTGTGGCGGGCGTCCCCCAGGTCTCGACGGCGGCGTTCCTGGGGCTCCACCGCGCGGATGCGCACCTGGAAGATCTTGCGGGCGATGGCCTGGCGGATCTCCGCCAGCATTGAGTCGAAGATCTGAAAACCCTCCAGCTTGTATTCCAACAGAGGATTCTTCTGTCCGTAGGCCCTCAAGTACACCGCCTCCCGAAGTGCTTCCAGGCTCTCCAGGTGGTCCTGCCAGCGGGCGTCGATGTTGCGCAGGTATTCGAAGCGGATGAAGAGGTTCAGGTTCTCCTGGCCCACCTCTGCAGCCTTCTCCTTCAGGTCATCCTCGAGTTCCTGAAGGACCTGGGTCCGGATCTGTTCGGCTCCCGCGCCCTGCAACGACTCCGGCCCCTGGCCGGGAGCGTAGAACAGAGTATCCTTCAGCCGTGTGAGCAGCACGGTCAGACGCTGATCGTCGCCGCCCCGCATCTGCCTGTATTCATCCAGCAGGACCTCCAGGATGTCCTGGGCCGCGGACAATACTCGCTTTTCCAGATGGGCGTCGGCCAGGATCTCATCCCTGCGGGCGTACATGAACTTCCTCTGCTCATTCAGCACGTCGTCGTACTCCAGCAGGTGTTTGCGGATTTCGAAGTTCCGTTCCTCCACCCGCTTCTGAGCCCGCTCGATGGCCTTGTTGACCCAGGGATGGTGGATCGGCTCTCCGTCCTGCATGCCCATCCTGCCCATCAGGCTCTTGAGATTCTCGCCTCCGAACAGCCGCATCAGGTCGTCGTCCAGGGAGATGAAGAAACGGGAAGAACCCGGATCTCCCTGGCGGCCCGAGCGTCCCCGCAGCTGATTGTCGATCCGCCTGGCGTCGTGCCGCTCGGTGCCCAGCACGTGCAGGCCCCCGGCGGTTTTGACCTGCTCGTATTCCGGCGCCCAGCGCTCCATCTCCTGAGCCAGGAGCTTCTGGTACTCTTCCCCATTTCCCTCACTTCCCAGCTTTCGGCTGGCCCGGTACTCGGGGTTTCCCGCCAGCTTGATGTCGGTACCGCGGCCGGCCATGTTGGTGGCGATGGTCACCGCCCCTTTGGCCCCGGCTTCGGCGATGATCAGAGCCTCCCGGGCGTGGTTCTTGGCGTTCAACACCTCGTGGCGTATGCCCATCTTGGTCAACAGGTGCGCCAGCTTTTCGGATTTTTCGATGGAGATCGTGCCCACCAGGATCGGTTGGCCCTTCTTGTTCAGTTCGGCGATCTCCTGGCAGATAGCGTTGAGCTTCTGATCCTCATTCAGATAGATCTCATCGTCCGAGTCCGCCCGGATGACAGGCCGGTTCGTCGGGATGACCACGACCTCGAGGTTGTAGATCTTGCTGAACTCAGTGGCTTCGGTATCGGCGGTTCCGGTCATTCCGGACAGCTTTTCGTACATGCGGAAGTAGTTCTGGAAGGTGATGGTGGCCAGGGTGCGGTTTCGCTGGGCCACCTTGATTTCCTCCTTGGCTTCGATGGCCTGATGCAGGCCCTCTGAGTAGCGCCGGCCGTGTAGGATGCGCCCGGTGAACTCGTCCACGATCTCGACCTTGCCCTCCTGGACCACGTAGTCCACGTCGCGGTTGAACAGGCGTTTGGCCCGCAGGGCCTGGGTGCAGTAGTGGATGAACTCGAAGTTGTCCGACTCGAACAGGGACCCGTGAATGAGGTTGCGCCGCTTCAGCTGTTCCTCTATCGTGTTCATGCCCCGATCGGTGAAGGATACCCGCTTGCTCTTCTCCTCGATCTTGTAGTCCCCATCCGCTTCGGTCTTCTCCACCTGAAAGGGGGAAAGCTCGTCGGTGTACTTGCCGGTCTGCGGGTCCTTGCTGCACTCGGTGAGGGAGTTTACGATCTTGTTCGCCTCGTAGTAGTTGGCCGTGTCGTCCTCCGCAGCACCGGAAATAATCAGCGGGGTGCGGGCCTCGTCGATCAGGATCGAGTCGATCTCGTCCACGATGCAGTAGTTGTGTCCCCGCTGCACTCGGGACCCGGAATCCCAGCGCATGTTGTCCCGCAGATAATCGAAGCCGAACTCGTTGTTGGTTCCGTAGGTGATATCCTGGCGATAGGCGGCTTTGCGCCTCTCGTTGTCCATCTCTGCCAGCACCACTCCCACGCTGATACCGAGCAGGCTGTAGATCCTGCCCATCCAATTGGCATCCCGTTCGGCCAGGTAGTCGTTTACCGTAACCACGTGCACGCCCTGAGCGGGAAGGGCGTTGAGATAGGCGGCGGTGACGCTTGAGAGGGTTTTGCCCTCCCCTGTTTTCATCTCCATGATCTTACCCTGGTGGAGCACGATCCCGCCCATCAGCTGAACGTCGAAGATCCGTTCCCCAAGGGTCCGCCGGGCCGCCTCCCGAACCAGAGCGAAGGTCTCCGGCAGCAGATCATCCAGGGATTCTCCCTTCTGGTAGCGCTGCCTGAACTGCGCGGTTTTTTCCGGGAACTGATCCTCCTGCAGAACGAGCATATCCGGTTCCAATTCATTTATACGGCGTACCAAGGGGGCGATAGCCTTCAGATCCCGCTCCCGCTGGGATCCCAGGATCTTGGTGAGAATGTTTTCTGCCATGATAGCAATGTAGCTCTAAGGGCCGCCCACGGTCAACTCGTTGGATTGACACCGTAAGCCTGTGGAGTGTATAGTCGGTTGGAATCGATACCCCTTCAGGTAATGAAAAGTCCACTAGGTTTTCTTACAGCCGCGTTTGTCACCGTTTTGCTGCTCGCCTCCTGTGTTCCCAAGGAGCTGGAAGAGCTGACCCGGGAGCAGCTGTTCAGCCTGCCGATCGGGAAGATGGACAATCAGATCGATCTGTTCCAGATCAATGGCGTCATGGCAGGCGCTAAAAACAGAATCTACATGCGGGACGGCCTGTTCTACCTGGCCAACGGCAGCTCGGCTAAACTCATGGAGCTGTCCTCTTATGGGGATCTGATATTCCTGCTGTACAATCCAAATGAGAATCCCCCTCCCACCTCCTTCAAGGCCGAGCAGCGCGCTGAGTCGGCGCAGCCGCAGGAGCTGTCCAGCACGCGGCGGGCGATCGCCTACCCGCTGCAGCGAATCGGAGAGCTGGTGGTGGACAGCCGCAAGCAGCTGTACATCGAGGACTCGGTGAGTGAAGAGCGCCGGGTTCGTGATAAGCAGCTGAATGTCCTTCTGGATCGGGTCATCCTGCGCTTCGACCGCCACGGAGCGCTGGTGGATTTTATCGGCCAGGAGGGAGTCGGGGGAACGCCCTTTCCCTATATCGACAGCATGTACATCACGGATCTGGACGAGCTGGTGGTGATCTGCAGGACCCCACGCTACTGGCATGTGTACTGGTACTCTGCCGAAGGATTTCTCCTCTATCAGGTCGATATCGATCAGGAACACCTGCCGCAGTACGATGGAGAGTCGGTGGCTACCCTGGCACGGATCGTAGCCGATCGTAATGAACCGCTGCTTTATCTGATGATCTACACCTACAGCGGTTCCACGGATGATGAGCAAACGGAAAGCTACGACACCAGGATCTACACCTTGAGCCTGCTCAGTGGAAGGTACGAAGGGTATATCGAGGTTCCCCAAGACGGGGTTCGCGTCGAAAAGATCGGCACTCAGGAGGTCGAGGTGCCGGCACCCTCCTTCGAGCTGCTCGGTGTCGGTTCACAAGATGCCTTTTTTCTGCTGCGCAGAGAGGATGCGAACCTGTTTCAGCTTCTCATCCTGGACCGGGAGGGGGAGGAATTAGCCCGGCGTTCCCTGGTGATGGAGGACTCCGAGCTGTTCTACAAGCAGGTACGGCTCTCGGCAGGCGGGATCATCTATGCCCTGCTGGGGGAAGAGCATCAGGCGCAAATCGTTTGGTGGCGCAGCGACAGGCTGCTGCGGGAGGGGGAGCGTGAAGGTAGTTGATTCCAGGCGCATGGCTCAGATCGATCGGGAAGCTCAAGAGAGCTTCGACATTCCCGAGATGGTGCTTATGGAGGACGCCGCTTACGGGATCTTCTCGCTGATGCGGGAGAGGATCTGGGAGGGCAGGGCTGCCCTGGGCCCGGTCGTGTTTCTGGCCGGAAAGGGCAACAATGGCGGGGACGCATTGGTGGTGGCCCGGCATTGCTGTTTCGCGGGAATGAGGGATTTGGCGGTGATTCTCGGAGCAGGGGAGCCCGAAGCTGAAAGCCTTGCCGGGGTGCATCTAAAGACCCTCAGGTCCTTGGGGATTGAGATTGTGGATTACTCAGCTGACCGTAGCGGTGCAGCCGCGCGTAGGGCGCATCGTCTGTTGGGCGAGGCCGGCTATCTGGTGGACGGATTGTTGGGCACGGGCCTGCGCGGGGAGGTCCGGCCGCCCCTGAAAGATCTGATTCACCGATGCAATGACAGTTCCGCGCTGCGTATCGCCGTGGATATTCCCAGCGGGATCGGGGATGTCTACCGTCCGGGCTACGCCGCCTTCCGCGCCCACTGCACCCTCACCGTGCAGCTGCCCAAGCTCTGTCTGTACCTGCCCCATACCCGCAGCTTCTGCGGGGATATCCATACCGTACCCGGGGTGTTCCCTCCCCAGCTGACCGAGCAGGAGGATATTCACGGCTATCTGATCGACGAGTCGGCCAAACGGCAGCTTCTCAAGCCGCTGGACCCGGACACGCACAAGGGCAAACGGGGCCACCTGGCGGTATTCGCCGGCGCCGAAGGAACCACGGGAGCTGCCTGGCTGTGTTCCAGTGCCGCAGCACGTAGCCGTGCCGGCTTGGTTACCCTGTTCATGGACCGGGAGCTGTACGGGGCGAACGTTGCCAGGTACAGTTCAATCATGCTTCGCCCTTGGGAGGGAGAGCTGCCGGAGATGAGAAGGTTCGACACGCTGCTGGTGGGACCCGGCTGGGGGGTAACGGATCAGAGGGAGAGGATTCTGGGGGCTCTGTTCGCTACGGGGCTTCCCGGTGTGCTGGACGCCGACGGCATCAGCCTGCTGGCCCGGATGCCTCGGGCAACCGGTTTGAGTTTAGGGGGCAGATGGATTCTCACCCCCCATCCGGGAGAGTTCGCCCGGTTGCTGGGCCTGGAAACGGCCGATGTGCTTGCCGATCCTCTGCCGCACCTGTTGCGCGCCAGTTCAGAGCTGGAAGCCGTTATCGTGCTCAAAGGCCACTGCAGCTTCGTGGTGAGCCCCCGGGGACGATACGGTATCCTCGACGGAATGAATCCGGCCTTGGCTACCGGAGGCAGCGGAGACGTGCTGGCCGGGATCTGCGCCGGCCTGCTCACCTCCGGCTGCGAGCCCGAAGAAGCCGCCGCCCTGGCCGTGCTGTTGCACGGGCAGATCGGAAAACGGCTGTATGGGGAAAGGGGCTACTTCCTTGCCGAGGATATGATTGAAGCGGTATCTTCTGTTTGTATCTGAAAAGAGGCGAGTGGAGCAGCATGAGGCTCGGGAAGGGAAAGAAAGAGCAACGGTCCGATCCTTTCAGGGATGAGCAGCCGGACGGGTATCACTACAACCGGCAGGACAGGCTCTCCATGACTTCCGCCCCCAGTTTTCAACACAGAGGAGGCGGCATCTTCGGCAGGAATCGGACCCTTCTCATCATTCTGGTGGATCTGGTCATTGTACTGATCCTGGGTGTTTTTTTGGTGCGTTTCCTCTACGCACGGGTTAACCGGGCCGAGTTGGAGGGGTACAGAGTTGTGTTGCGGGGCGTGCGAACCGAAGAGGTGGTGCTCGCTACCCTTACGATCACCGCAACCGCCTCCGCAGAGCAACGGGGCGTCAGGGCCCGCTTCTCTCTGGAGAGAAATCCAGCTGAGGAGGATGCGGTCTACGCTTCGGGGACGGCCGGGGAAGGGGAGAGTATTCTGCGTGTTGTCATACCCGTCTCCGCTTCTGAGCTCTCCTCCGATGTGTTGTACGCGGAGGTTCGCATCGGGGATTCCCGCAGACGCCTGTCCGTCGGCCTGGAGTCCAGGGGCGGATAGGGACGGTGCCGCGGCGCGGGTGATTTGACAGACAATTGAGATTTGGATATTTTACGTTAAGGAGGAAATAGCCATGCTGCAATTTTATTTTTTATCGATCTTCGCCAATATGCTGGCAGGCCTGACCTTGACCTCGGACTACTTTGCCGAAAAGTTCAAGGCTTTTCTTCCATTCAAAGAGCTGTTCTCCAAGAAAAATGTCAAGACCACAATCGGGATAGCTGCCTTTGTCGTTGGTTTTTTGAAACTCCTGCTTCCTGTGCAAACTGTTGTAGTCGGTGACCTTCTCCCCGCCCTGGCCGGCTTGACAATGGGTACGGGTCTGATTCTGGGGATCATCAAGGAACGGGCCAAAGTGTCGGCTGAGACTGTGGATAATCTTGAAAAAACGGTGATGACCTACAGGGTTCCCCTGGGAATCGCGGGTCTGGTCGTCAGTGCCCTGCACTTTCTCCTGCCGAGGGCGCTGTTCCTGTAGAAATCGGCCCGTTACCCTCTATTCTATCCCTCGGACTGTTCCTGCCCGGCTTTGGAGGTGGCCATCACCTGTTCGGCCACCTTGCCGGTGATCGGGCTGTAGTGGCTGAACTCGATCTCGAAGCTGGCCGTACCGGAGGTGATCGAACGCAGGTCGATGGAGTAACGGAGCAGCTCCGCCTGGGGCACCTGAGCCTTCACCTCCTGGATACCTCCGCCCACCGGTTCCTGCCCCAGAACCTTTCCCCGCCGGGAGCTCAAGTCGGACAGCACGTCTCCCAAATACTGGTCATCGACAAATACGGTGAGATTCATCACCGGCTCCAACAGTACCGGATCGGCCTTTTCCAGAGACGCCCGCAGGGCTCCTCTCGAGGCGAGTTTGAAGGCCAGTTCGGAGGAGTCGACGGGATGCATCTTGCCGTCCACTACCTTGGCCTCCAGGTCGACCACGGGATAGCCGGCCAAAATGCCAGATTCCATGCCCTCTAAGACTCCCTTTTCAACCCCCGGGATGTACCCCTTGGAGATCCGCCCACCCACGATGGCGTTCACGAACTTGAACTGTTCTCCCCGGGGCAGAGGATTAATCTCCAGTACCACCTTGGCGTACTGACCGTGACCCCCGGTCTGCTTCTTGTGCTGATACTCAGATCCGGAAGCAGCCCGGATGGTTTCCCGATAGGCGACCTTGGGAACCCGGGTCTGCATCTCGATCTTGGCATGGCTCTTGATCTTTCCCATGATGATGTCCAGGTGCAGCTCGCCCATGCCGGAAATGACCGTTTCCTTGGTCTCCGTGTTGTACTTCAGCTGGAAGGTCATATCCTCATCAGCGGAGCGCTGCAGGAATTGATTGAGCTTGTCCTCGTCCTTCTTCGCTTCGGCGTTAATGGCCACCGCATGAACCGGTTGGGGAAGCTGAAGCGGAAGGTAGGTGAGATCCAGGTCGGTTCCGCAGAGGGTATCATTGGTGGCGGCGCTGTCTACCTTGGTCAAAACGCCGATATCCCCTGCCGCAAGGGCGTCCACCTCATCCAGCTTTTTCCCGATGCAGGTGTACACCTTGGAGATCTTTTCCTTCTGCTTTGCCCGGGTGTTCAGCAGCTCCGCATCTCCTGCAATGGTGCCGGTAATGGCCTTGACGTAGGAGAGCTTTCCGCTGAATTGCTCCACGCTGGTCTTGAAGACGAAGCAGGAGGGCGAGCCGTCGGTACTGATCTCCTGAAAAGTCTGCTCCTCCTCGGTGCTGTGAAGAGGCTCCTGTCGGCCCAGAGGTGCGGGGCAAAGATCCGCCACCGCATCGAGGAAGGTAAAGATTCCGCTGTTCAGCAGGGCGGCGCCGCAGAACACGGGAACCACCTTACCGTCGGCCAGGGCCTTGGCCAGACCGGTGGCCATCTCCTCGTCACTCAGGGTTTCGCTTTCGAAGTACTTCTCCATCAGGGTGTCGTCGCCCTCCGCAGCCGCCTCGATGAGGGCCTGTCGGTGCTGTTCCACCTCCGCGGCCAGATCCTGGGGAATCTCCGAAGCCGCCGGCTTCTTGGCTCCCTCCTCGGCCATGTAGGCCTTCTGATCGATCAGATTCACCACTCCTTGAAAAGCGGCGCCTGCACCGATAGGGATGCTGAGGGGTACGAAATTCGCCTGGAAGTTCTCCTTGAGGTCGTTTACGGTCTTGGCGAAATCCGCGTGTTCTTTGTCCAGCTTGTTGATGAATACCACGGTCGGGGTATTCCTCTTCTGCAGACGACGCCAGGTCTGCACCGTTCCGATCTGTACACCCGCGTCCGCGGCCACCAGGACCACAGCCGATTCGCTGACCCGAAGTGCGGAGATCACTTCCCCGACAAAATCTCCCGATCCGGGGGTGTCCAGCAGATTGATTTTTTTATCTTTCCAGGGGATGTTGGCCAATGCGGTATGTATGGAAATCGTTCTGTTGATCTCTTCCTCCGTGTAATCACTGACTGTTTTTCCGCTTTCCACGGTCTCGGGTTTGGGAATCTGTCCCCCCAGGAAGAGGATCTGTTCGAAGAAGGTAGTTTTTCCGGTGCTGCCGTGTCCGGTGATGGTAATATTTCGAATTTTATCGCTGGTCGTGCTCATATCTCGCGCTCCTTATGCGTAATTGTGCGGGAATGCCCCAATATAACGAAAGGCAGCGGGCTTTGTCAACGTCGGGGCGAGCCTGCCGAATCTGCCCGGCGCGTCCGGCTCGCTACTCGGTGAAACCAGCCCGGGGGGCAAAATGGCTGAACTCCATGGTAAAGGTGGCCCGTCCCTGAGTCGCGCTGCGCAGAGAGGTGGAGTAGCCGAACATCGAGGCCAGGGGAACGTGGGCGTGAATGCTCTCCACTTTGGCTTTGCTGTCGATCTGTACAATTTCCGCCTTACGGGTGGTCAGGTTTCCCAGCACCTCGCCCAGGTAATCCTTGGGCACCAGGATATCCACCTTCATGATCGGTTCCAACAGCACCGGGTCGGCCTTGCGGCAGGCCTCGTCAAAGCCCAAAGCGGCGGCCGCCTCGAAGGCCAACGGGGTCGAGCTGCTCTGGTTGTACTGCCCGTCGACCAGAGTCACCCCGATGTCGATCACCGGGTAACCGTAGACGATCCCAGAAGCGAAGGCTCCCTTTACCCCCCGTCCCACAGCGTCGATCAACTCCTGGGAGAGTGTTTCCGTGGTGACCTCGCTTTCGAATCGATTGCCCGCGCCTCGTTCAAGACGCCGGACCTTGAGGGTGATATCCGCGCTGTTTTCCTTGCCGGCGATCAGCTTGTGATATTTCTCCCGGTGAGTGGTTTCACTTTCTATCGATTCCCTGTACGAAACCTGGGGGTTGCCCACCTTAGCCTGCACCTTGAAGTCATTGATAACCCGGGTCACGAGAACCTCCAGGTGCAGCTCTCCCATCCCTGAAATGATCAACTGTCCGGTGTCCTCATCATCACGAACCGTGAAGGTGGGATCCTCCTTCTCCAGTTGGTGCAACGCCGCCTCCAGCTTGCTGCGCTCCGAAAGGGTCCTGGGCTCCACGGCCACGGATATCACCGGAACCGGAAAGCTCATCGGCTCCAGTATGACGGGAAACTGCTCGTTTCCAATGGTATCCCCGGTTTGGGCCAGCTTCAGTCCGACAACCACGGCCACGTCTCCGGCGCCAACCTCCTGGAGCTGCTCGGAACGGTTGGCGTGCATACGCAGCAGGCGGTTGATGCGTTCCCGCTTGCGTTTATCGATGTTGTAGACCGCCGTGCCGCTGCGCAGATGGCCCGAGTACATGCGTATGTAGCTCAAGTTTCCCGCTTCACGGTCCGTCTGGATCTTATACACCAGGGCCAGCGGGGCCGCATCCCGCCTGATCTCGACTCTGATCTCATTCTTCCGCTTGGCATGGATTCCCGTCGGCGGAGGGACCTCATCCGGGGCGGGCAGGAAATCCACGATTGCGTTTAGCAGGGGCTGTACCCCGATGTTCTTCAGGGAAGCTCCGCACAGAACCGGCACGAAGCTTCGATCCAGGGTTCCCTTGCGAACCGCACTTCGGATCAGGGATTCCGGAATACCCTTCTCTTCCAGATACATCTCGGTAAGGGTCGTGGACAGCTGCTCGTCCTCGATGTTGGACAGCTGATCCAGCATCCGTTGCCGCTGCTCTCTGGCTTCGGCCAGACGGGAGGGATCGATCTCGTCTATCAGCATGGTCGCACCTAAGTCGTTCTGATCCCAGCGCAGTTCCTTCATACCGATCAGATCGATGGTGCCCTCCAGCTCCGATTCCCTGCCAATGGGCAGTGAGAGAATCAGTGGTTTGGCCCCGAGTTTTTGCTCCATCTCCCCCACAACCCCGTAGAAATCAGCACCGATGCGGTCCAGCTTGTTGATGTAGGCGATGCGGGGGACCCGGTAGTGGTCAGCCTGGTGCCAGACCGTTTCCGACTGGGGCTCCACCCCGCCAACGGCGCAGAAGATGACAACCGCTCCGTCCAACACCCGGATGGAGCGTTCCACCTCGGCTGTAAAGTCCACGTGCCCCGGTGTGTCGATGATGTTGATCTGCTTGTCCTGCCAGAAACAGGTGGTAACTGCGGCGGTGATGGTGATGCCCCGTTCCTGTTCCTGCACCATCCAATCCATGGTAGCTTCCCCGTCGTCCACCTCTCCGATTCGGTGGCTCTTGCCCGTGTAGAAGATGATCCGTTCGGTGGTCGTGGTCTTGCCAGCGTCTATATGGGCGATGATTCCGATATTTCGAAGATTCTCTATTTCTGCCATTATGCTCTCCGGTGGGTCTTGGAAGACCCGTAGATCAAAATTTATAATCGATTCAGCGAGTTATGAATAGGGTAGCCCGGATTTTCCTGTTTCTCTTCGTCCCGACCCTGGCTCTTTTTCTCTCTCCCGTTCCGCAGGCGGCTTTCGGGGAGGACCCGCAAGCCGCCGAGGCGCCGGCGGTAGCGGCCTGGGTAAACCGTCTGCGCCTACAGCGGGGGCTGTCGCAGCTGGCCACGGATCCGCTTCTCGAACGGACAGCCGCCTCATACGCCGTCGATCTGGCCGGGAGGGGGGTTCTCTCCCACGTGGATGAGCAGGGCCGCAGAGCCCTGCAGCGTTTTAGGGCCCATGGGGGCACCACGGTGCTGGTGGGGGAGATCCTGGGCAGCGCAGCGACTCTGGGGCCGGTAGCCGCGGCCTGGGAGGCGAGTGCCGAACACCTGGAAGTGGTGTTGAACCCGCTCTGGACCCACTGCGGAGCTGCTACCGCACAAAGAGCCGGCTCGAACGCCGTCTGGGTGGTTCTGTTCACCCCCCACCGCATCGATCCATTGGAGATCAGCCGCTGCCCCGAGGGTTATCTGGTCCGCGGCCGACTCGCCGAACCCCTTGCGGTAGAGCCGATCCTTCTATCCGGAATCGAAATGGTCGAACCACTGCACTGGGATTCCCGCGGACGGGAATTTACCTATCTGATTTCCCCGGATCGGGGGCAGATCTATCACCGCCTGGGCTACCGGTCGCGGAACGGGGACGTGGTCGTGGCCAACACCTTCTACCCACTCGAGGCCGTCACACCCGAGCCGCTCACATCCTGTCGAGAAAGGGAACACCGATAAGCTGCATGCCATTGTACAGCACCTGGCGGACCGCGCTGCACAACCTGATTCGGCTGATCACCAGGTCGGCGTCTTCATTATGAAGGAAGGGCGTGTTGTGCCAGTACCGATTGAAGGTCTGGGCCAGCTCGAACAGGGCGGTTGTGAGGATCGACGGATTGAGCTCGGCTGCCGCCTGCGCCACAGTTTCCGGGTAGGAGGCCAGTTGCTTCACCAGGGACCACTCGTCGGCCTGATCCAGGAGCTCGGGCTTGAAGGCGCCTCCTTCGAACTTCCCGGTGCGCTCCTCGTACTTGCGCATCAGGCTGGAGATGCGCACGCCGCTGTACTGCAAGTACACCCCTGTGTTTCCCGTGAACGAGAGGGATTCCTTGGGATCGAAGATCATGTCCCTCAGGGGAGAGGGCTGCAGGAGGTAGTAGTTCAATGCTCCCAAGGCAATCTTCTCCGCAGTGCCCCTTAGATCCTCCACTTCGATTTCCTCGGTTTGCGCCTCCTGCCCTTGCATGATTTCCACAGCCAGATTCTCGAGCTCCTCGATCAGATCGTCCGCATCCACCACCGTGCCTTCCCGGGATTTCATCTTGCCTTCGGGCAGATTGACCATGCCGTAGGCCAGGTGGTAGAGGTTCTTTGCCCATGAGTAGCCGAGCCGTTCGAGCACCTTGAACAGGACCTGGAAGTGGAAGCGCTGCTCATTGCCCACGACGTAGATCATTCTGCTGAAGGATCGATCCTCGTAGCGCTGGACCGCCGTACCCAGATCCTGAGTCATATAAACCGAGGTTCCGTCGCTGCGCAGCAGCACCTTCTTGTCCAGCTTCTCCGCGCTGAGGTCTATCCAAACCGAACCATCCTCCTCCCGATAGAAGACCTTCCTCTCCAGACCGAGCTTCACGATCTCACGACCCAGCAGGTAGGTCTCGCTTTCCCGGTAGATCTTGTCGAAGGTAACGCCTGTTTTTTCGTAGGTCTGCTCGATGCCCGCAATCGCCCAGCTGTTCATCCGTTCCCAGAGCTCGCGAACCTCGGAATCCCCCTCTTCCCAGGATTTGAGCATCTGTCGAGCCAGCTGTTCGGCTCGGGGTTCCTCCTTGGCCCACTCGGCAAAGCGAACGTACAGATCCCCTACCAGATGGTCCCCCTTCTGATTCCGCTTCTCAGGGGTGGTTCCCTGGCCGAAACGTTGATAGGCGACCATGGACTTGCAGATATGCACGCCCCGGTCGTTGATCAGGTTGACCTTGTATACGTCAGCTCCCACGGATTCCAGGATTCGGGCGATGCTCATCCCCAGCGCATCGTTTCGCAGATGCCCCAGGTGCAGCGGCTTGTTCGTGTTCGGCGCGGAAAACTCCACGATGATTCGCCGGCCGGCGAGATCCTTTCCCCGCCCGTACTGCTGGAGGCTCTTCGATACTTCGGCGATTACCTCGGCGCTCACCGACGGCCGATCCAGATGGACGTTCAGGTACGGGCCCTGAACCTCGATGCGCTCCGTTGCGCCGGCGTCCCGGTCGGACAGATCCGCCTGCTGAGCGCTCAGTCGCCGGGCCACCCGTTCGGCGATTTCGGTGGGCGAGCACTTGAGTATCGGTGCGTAGGGAAACATGGGGAAGGCCAGGTCACCCAGCTCCGCTCGGGGCGGATTCTCGACGATTACCGCGGCCGCCTCCACCGGTGCTGCGGCTTCCGCTTCCACGGCCCGGTGAATGATTCGTTTCCATTTCTGTTTGTATCTAGTCATCTGCAAGTTCTCCAATACAGGCCAGCATATGAGCGAAAGCCGCTCCTTCCCTCCTGTAGGAGGAAAGTTGGGGCGTGCAGGCGGTACAGTTCCTGCAGACCTGAATCCTCTTTACACCCGATTCGCTCAACAGCCCGATGTTGGCCGCAGCCAGGTCCAAAAAGAACGCCCCCTCCCGCTTGCGAACGCTTCCCTCTCCGAATCGTTCTCGAAACTCGCGGTAGCGTTCCTCCTCCACCCGGTAACAGCAGCTGCCGATCCCCGGCCCGATGCTCGTCTCTATCCGTGACGGCCGGCTACCGTATTGCTCCTCCATGCGTCTCAGGGCCTGAACCACGATTCCCGTTCCCCGCCACCCGGAGTGCAGCAGGGCGAAGGCCCGATGTTCCCGGTCGACCAGATAGATCGGCAGGCAGTCGGCCACCGTAATTGCCAGAACCGCACCTCGGCGGTTCGTGATCAGGCCGTCCGCTTCCAGATGCGCCAGGGTTTCAGCGTCCTGGTCGGTCACGACCGCCACCCTCTGTGAGTGGACCTGGCGGCAGGAGTACACCGGTCGGTCTGGCCGGATCCCCAAACTCCGCAGGTAGCCGATTCGCCGCGGGTTGTTCAGTTGCCAGCTGCCGCCCATGTCCCCGGCTGCTTTCAGGCTGATCCAGCCCTGCAGCCCGGTGGCCGACCGGTCACGCTCGGTATGTTCGTCCACACCGCCCAGCGGTATCCGGGCACCGCAGCGCTGTTCCTCCAGGTTGAGAGCAAACTCCCGCATAATCGCAGATCATTCAATCAGAGCTCTCCGACATAGTCAATCCGCCGGGCCGCGCAGGCCGGGCCGCGCAGGCCGGGCCGCGCAGCCAATATCTGCTTGACAAAACGCGCGAAGGGTTCATCATGATTGAGGGTACACCGGTAGAGAATCCGGACAGAGAAAACAGATCGTGAAGAGCGTAGATATAACGGTTCTGGTCGAAGATACGGTTCATAAATCCAGGATGCGCGCAGAGCACGGACTGTCTCTGTATATCGAGGCGGGAGACTACCGGCTGCTGTTCGACACCGGAGCGTCGGCTCTGTTCCTGGGAAACGCCAAGAATCTCGGATTGCATCTGAATGACCTGGACGCCCTGGCCCTGAGCCACAATCACTACGATCATACCGGGGGTGTTGAGTTTCTCTTCGATCTTTACTCGGGCGTTCCTTCGATCTTCGCTCACCCGAAGGCTTTCAACCAGACCTACGCAAAAGCAGAGGCCGGTCGGGAAACATCCCCCGATTCGCGGGCTGCCAGGAAGATCGGTTTTCCCTACCCCTTGGGCTTGGCGGGACTGCAGCACAGGGGCATAGAGCTGAAGATGAACCGGGAGCCTTTGGAGCTGCATCGAGACATCTGGCTCAGCGGCGAGGTGCCCAGAAAATGTCCCTTCGAGAAAGTGGGAGAGAAATTCTTCCTCGATCCGCAGCTGACCCAGGCGGATGATCTGCTCGATGATCAAGCTCTGATCATCAAAACCGAGAGGGGCCTGATCGTGATCTCGGGTTGCTGCCACAGCGGAATCGTGAACACTCTGGAGGCTGTGGCTTCTCTATTTCCCGGCACACCCCTTTGGGCCGTGGTTGGAGGATTTCATCTGCTCGAGGCCGATGCCAAGCGTATCAAGCGGAGCGTCGACTATTTGAAGAATCTGGATCCCCAACGGATAATCGCGGGGCACTGTACCGGTTTCGATGCTCTGTGCAGTCTGCGACGGGCATTCGGCAGGCGCTTCCAGCGTCTTTCGGTTGGAGAGCGCTTCTGTTTTCCCGAAGGCTGAAAGCCCTCAGTCCTTCAATCTCAGGGACTCAGCGGTTTCGTAATTCTCGATAATATCTGTGATACTGATGCTGTCGAGGTGACGCTCGATGAGGTCGTTGAACTCGTTCCACACCGGTACCAGGGCACAATCATTCTCCCGCGAACAGGGGGGGAGGGAACCGTTGGTACAGGGAGTTGGATGGATCGATTCCCCCACCGCATCGAGAATCGTCTTGATTGTGACCTCCGAGGGTTTCCAATTCAGTACGAACCCGCCCTTGGGCCCTCGAATCGAGCGAATGACCCCCGCTTTCTTCAACTTGAAGAAAATTTGCTCCAGAAACTCCGGTGACAGGCCTTCTTCTTTCGAGATCTGACTTATCGATATCGGGTGTTTCTGATTCTGTGCTGCCAGATTAAGTACGGCTCGTACGCCGTATCTGCCTTTTGTTGTCAATCTCATGTAGGTAACCTCATGATGTATTTATTTTTCGGTAGGGAAAGAAATATATTTTCACCTATTGGTCTATATTCGCAAATAACCGACTTATTCTGTAAAGTATCTTATCATCGGTTGGCAAAAAATGCAAATAAATTTTGTCATTCGACTCGCATGTTCCCGATCTTGGTGTTTCATGATCCGCGACGCTTGTAGGCAGCCACGAGCCGGTCGACGGCGAATATCATTGCAGCGCCGGCAAAGCCGGCGGCCACCAGCAAGTCGCTTTCCAGCAGTTTGCCCGTCAGGGCGCACAGTCCACCAAAAATAGCGGCTCCCAGGGCAAAGGGGGTGCGCAGGGGCTTGCCGAGCAGCCCTGCAAGTATCGGCACGAAAAGGCCGCCGGCGAATACCGTGTAACCGAACAGCAGGGCGCGGATGATCCCCCCGCTGAAAATACCGACCAGCACAGCCGTGACTCCGCAGCCCAGCACGGACAGCCGGGGAACGAGCAGATTCTTGGACTGCCTCTTGCCCAGGAAGTCAACCGTGATGATCGCTGACATTGTCAGCAGGGTCGTATCCGCCGAGGAGAGGAAGGCCGACAGGAGGGCGATGATCGTCAGGGCGCTCAACCAGGGCGGTAAAGCCCGCATGGCCAGGGCGGGTAGGGCCGCCTCCGCCGGGATTTCCGGATAGAGAAGCCGGGCGGACATCCCGGCCAAGGTAACGAACACGGCCACGGGAACGATCACGCAGATGGAGATCAGGATCGCGCGGCGCGCGCTGCCTTCGCTGCGGGCGCTGAACACCCGGGAGAGCATGTCCGGACCCACCAGATAGGTGGAGCCGACCACCACCAGCAGCAGGGCTAGGTCGGGAACGGAGAAATCCGGGGAAACCGGAAAGTCAAAGTAGCGGGCAGGCAATCCGGATCTGAGCCCGGCCAAGCCTCCGCTGAGATGCAGCCCAATCCCGGCACAGACAGCCAGACCGGAGCCGATGAGCAGAACCTGAATCAGATCCGTACGGATCACCGACACCTGTCCTCCGGACAGAGTGTAGGCCACGAACACGGCTGCAGCGGCCAGGGTCCAGTATCCTGTCTGCCCGCCGAAGAAGGTCGACAGGATCTGCCCCGCTGCGCTAGCTTGGGCCCCGACGATTCCCAGCCAGGCGACCACGACGAATCCTCCTGCAACCTTGCTCATTACCGGCCCGTACCAGACTCCGATCAGCTCGGGCAGGGTGTACACGGATCGGCTCTTGAGGTTCTTCAGGAAGAACAGCAGTCCGAACAGTCCCACCGGGCCGACCAGCAGCCACCAGGCGCCGGTCAGGCCCCGGCTGAAGGCCAAACCGGCCAGCCCCAGGGTGGAGGAGCTGCCCACGATCGTGGATGCCAGGGAGCCGCCGGTTGCCACGGCGGAGGCCCGGCCGCCGGCTATCCAGAAATCCGCCGGGGTGTGCACGCGGATCACACCGGCGATTCCCACGCCAAGAATCGCGAGCAGGTACAGACCCAGAGCCGCTATAAACAGATACATCAGCACAGAGAGTATCCGGAGGTGCGGCGGCTGTGCAAGAGCACAATGGGTGCAAGAGCACCGTTCTCCTTGACCCTGCAGAACCTCCTCCTTATAATCCCCCTATCATGAAGGTACGGGTCCGTTACGCTCCCTCACCGACGGGATTTCAACACATAGGAGGGGTGCGCACCGCGTTATTCAACTATCTGTTCGCCAGAGCCAAGGGTGGGGAGTTCATCCTGCGTATCGAGGATACCGACAGGGAACGCTACCGGCAGGAGGCGCTGGAGGATATCTACGCTACCTTCGACTGGCTTGGTTTTCACTGGGACGAGGGACCGGATATCCAGGGACCGGTGGGCCCGTACGTCCAGTCCGAGAGGGCAGAGCTGTATCGGCAGCATGCCCGGCAGCTGGTGGAAAGCGGCCATGCCTATCCGTGCTACTGCAGCCGTGAGCGGCTGGAGCAGCTTAAAACCGAGCAGCGCCGGAAGGGCGCGGCCCTGGGCTACGATCGCCGCTGCCGGGAGCTTTCTCCAGAGCAGCGGCAGAGCTTCGAGCAGGAGGGAATCGCTCCGGTTATTCGCTTCAAGGTGCCTCTGGAGGGCACCACCGTGGCCACGGACGAGCTCCTCGGCCCTATCGAAACCGGCAATACGGAGATCAATCCGGATCCGGTTCTGCTGAAATCCGACGGTTATCCCACCTACCACCTGGCCAATGTGGTGGACGATCACCTCATGGAGATCACCCATATCATGCGCGCTCAGGAGTGGCTGCCCTCCATGCCCCTGCATGTGCTGCTGTACCGCGCCTTCGGCTGGACTCCCCCACAGTACTGCCATCTGCCCATGGTTCTGGGTTCCGATGGTCAGAAGTTGTCGAAGAGGCACGGGGCCACCCGGGTCGTCGAGTTCAAGGAGAAGGGTTACCTGCCCGAGGCGATGGTCAACTACCTCTCGTTACTGGGTTGGAGCTTCGACGATTCCCGGGAGTTCTTCACCCTGAAGCAGTTGCAGGAGCTGTTCTCCCTGGATCGTCTGAACAAGGCCCCGGCGGTGTTCGATTACAAAAAGCTGGACTGGTTCAACGGCATGTACATCCGAGAAAGTAGCCCCGATCGTCTGGCTGAGCTGTTGCTGCCCTATCTGCAGCAGCGGGGTTGGATCTCACAAAAACCTTCCGGGGAGGAGCTGAGGCGCGTTCGGGCTCTTGTTCCCCTGGTTCAGGAGAGACTCACCGTGCTCTCAGACGCGCCGGCCCTGGTGGGCTTTCTCTACGAACAAGTGCCGACACCTCCGGCGCAGCAGCTGGTTCCCAAACGCCTGGACGGCGGAAAGACCGCTGAGGTCCTGCGAACGGTGCTTTCCCTGCTGCCGGATTTCGCCGAGCAATCGGATGAGGACAACGAACAGCGCTTTCGCCGGGCCGCCGACGATCTGGGGGTGAAGCTGGGGGATCTGCTGATGCCCGTGCGGGTCGCCCTGACCGGCAGCCGGGTTTCCCCGCCTCTGTTCGAATCGATGCGGATCTTGGGTATCGGCAAGACGCAGCAACGTTTGGAAAATGCACTAGCAATATTGGAAGGATCATAGATGAGTACTACCGTATCGATGGATACCCTGGTATCGCTTTGCAAACGCAGGGGATTTATCTATCAATCGAGTGAGATTTACGGCGGACTGGCCTCGGCCTGGGACTACGGTCCCATGGGCGTTGAGCTGAAGAACCGAGTTCAGAACTTCTGGTGGCGGGAGATGACCCAGCTGCATGACAACATCGTGGGGCTGGACGCCTCGATCCTCATGCACCCCAGGGTGTGGGAGGCCTCGGGACATGTGGAGAACTTCACCGATCCCCTGGTGGACTGTAAGAAGTGCAAGCAGCGCTTTCGCTCCGATCAGATCCCCGAGGAAAACATGAGCACCCACAAGTGCCCGGAGTGCGGTGGGGAGCTCACCGACCCCAGGCAGTTCAACCTTATGTTCAAGACCCACATCGGTCCGCTGGAGAGCGAAGGCTCTGTGGTATTCTTGCGCCCGGAAACCGCCCAGGGCATCTACGTAAACTTCAAGAACGTGGTGCAGACCGCCCGCATGCGCATCCCTTTCGGAATTGCCCAGGTGGGCAAGGCCTTTCGCAACGAAATCACGACCAAGAACTTCATCTTTCGAACCTGTGAGTTCGAGCAGATGGAGATGCAGTTCTTCATTCACCCTTCGGAGGATGAGAAGTACTTCGAGCAGTGGAAACAGGCACGCTTCGATTTCTACAAGCGGATGGGAATCCGGGAATCCCGGCTGCGCTTCCATCAACACGGAGCGGATGAGCTGGCCCACTACGCCAAGATCGCCTTCGACATCGAGTACGAGTTCCCATTCGGCTGGAAGGAGTTGGAGGGGATCCACAACCGCACTGACTACGACCTGCGCCGGCACATGGAGTTCTCCAAGAAGGATCTGACCTATCTGGACGATCTGCGGGACGGGGAGCGCTACGTCCCCTACGTGATCGAAACCTCAGCCGGGCTGACCCGCACCGTACTCACCGTGCTGGCCGACGCCTACGAGGAGGAGGAGGTGGAGGGAGAGAAGCGGGTGGTGATGCGTCTGCACCCGGAGCTGGCCCCGATCACCGTGGGGGTGTTCCCTCTGGTCAAGAAGGACGGGCTTGCCGAGCTGGCTCGGGAGATCGAGCGGGACCTGCGCCACGAGTATGCGACCTTCTACGACCAGGGAGGTGCCATCGGAAGGCGCTACCGCCGCCAAGATGAGATCGGCACCCCCTTCGGCATCACCGTTGACTACCAGAGCAAGGAGGACCGCACCGTAACGCTTCGCTACCGGGACTCCATGGAGCAGGTGCGGGTGCCTATACCCGAGCTGGGCGAGACGATCCGCCGGGCGGTGCGGGAGTACAGGAGGCCGGCGTGAAGGACGGCAGGGAAGCCGGCGTGCAAGCCGGCGCGTTTGCAACGCTAAAGGAGCGGGGCTTTGTCAGTCAGTGCTCCGATGGCGAGGCTCTATCTCGTCTCCTGGACTCCGAGCAGGTCACCTACTACATCGGCTTCGACCCCACCGCTGCGAGTCTCCACGTCGGCAACATGGTCCAGCTGTTCGCCATGGCCCACCTGCAGAGAGCCGGCCACCGGCCCATCGCCCTGATCGGGGGGGGAACCTGCCGTATAGGGGATCCTTCGGGTAAAACGGAGATGCGAAAAATTCTTCCGATCGACACCATCAATGCAAACGGTGAACGTTTCCGCCGGCAGATCTCCCGTTTCCTGGATTTCTCCGAGGGAAGGGGGCTGATGCTCAACAACGCCGACTGGCTGGCGGAGCTGAACTACATCGAGTTCCTGCGGGACATCGGACGCCATTTCTCGGTCAACCGCATGCTCAGCTTCGAGACCTACAAGATGCGCCTGGACAAAGGCTTGAGCTTTATCGAGTTCAACTACCAGATCCTCCAGGCCTACGACTATCTGGTGCTGAACCAGAGGCAGGGCTGCCGCCTGCAGATGGGCGGGGATGATCAGTGGGGCAATATCGTGGCCGGCATGGATCTGGTGCGGCGGGTGGAAGGGGCAGAGTGTTTCGCCCTGACCACGCCCCTGATAACCCGGGCGGACGGACAGAAGATGGGCAAAAGTGAAAAGGGCGCCTTGTTTCTGGACCCCGAGCGGATCAGCCCTTACGAGTTCTACCAGTACTGGCTCAACGTGCCGGATGCGGATGTGGAGAAACTGCTGGCCTTGTTCACCTTCCTGCCCATGGAGGAGGTACGGGAGCTGGGACGCCTGGAGGGCAGGGAGACAAATACGGCTAAGGAACGCCTGGCCCTGGAGCTGACCTCGATCGTCCATGGTTCCGAGGAGGCCGAAAATGCGCGTGAGGCCTCAAGGGCGGTGTTCTACGGAGAGGGGGCGGGGGAAAAGCAGAGTGTTCCCTCGGCCGCTTTGAAGCCTGAGGAGTTGGCCGCGGGTGTGAACATCGTGGATCTGCTGGTCCGGGCTGGGCTTTGCTCCTCCAAAGGAGAAGCCCGCAGGCTGATCAGCCAGGGCGGCGCCTACGTGAATGGACAGAAGGTCGATTCCATAGAGTTCGTGCTGGACAAGGCATTCGCGAAAGGCGAAGAGATCATGCTCCGGAAAGGCAAGAAGCGCTACTTCCGTTTTCTGATCGAATAGGGGGGGATATGGGCTTTGTCTACATCGCTGTGACTCTGGGCTTGGGCGCCCTTCTGTACTGGGGCCCTTTTGCTCTGCCGGCTTTGGACGCCCTGACACCCTCCGATTACCTGTACCTGGCCTTTCTTCTGCTCCATCTGATCTGCGCTCTGGTTCTGGTGAGTACCTCCGGCAGAGCCAGGCGATTGGCTGCTATCACCTCGGGGATGTACCGTATTCCCGAGGTTCTGTTTGTAGTCTCCCTGCTGCTGTACCTGTTCGCCTACATCTACGCTCTGAACGCCAACATGGACTACATTCAGCGCTTCATCTCCAGCGGTGGAGCCGTACGCCTGGCCCTGGATACTCGGGCGGAGCGATTGGCCGCCACGGTGAAGTACGGCCCTCTGCTGCTCACCAATGCTTTCTTCTACCTGTTCTGGCGCCTCAAACGAACCGCGCCGGAGGCGGCGCCTCCAAGAGCCGCTCTGATGCACTGGGCTCTTCCGATCGTGCTGCTCTCAACCGTTCTTTCGGTACTGTGCTTTCCCTCATTTGCAAACCTGGAGGGTTTCGGCTTCCTGGCCTTTGCAGCCCTGGTTCCGCTGCTGCTCGTGTTTCAGGCCAATTCCCTGGGATGGGCCGTATTCTATGGCCTCGCCTTCGCCGTACTGCAGACCATGCTGCTGAACTCCTGGTTGGGCACCTACAGCCTGATCACGCTGCAGCTCGTGTCCGTCGTGTTTCTGTTGTTCTACCTCGTATTTCTCATTCCGGCTCTGTGGTTGTACAAGAACCTTCCCCGGCTCGGTTTTCTGATTCTGCCGATCGCCTGGGTGGGTTTTGAGTTCCTGCGCTCCAGTGGATTCCTCGGTTATCCCTGGGGCCTTTGGGGCGTTACCCAGTATCGGTTTACCTCCCTTGTGCAGATTGCCGCACTGACCGGTGTCTGGGGTTTGAGTTTCATCGTGCTGCTGATCAACTCCGGGATTGCCGCCGCCCTGGGTGGATTGTTGGGAATCCGCGCCGGCCACAGCCCGGCGGAGGGAGGCGGCAACCGGCCAATGGCGCGAGCCGATCGCGGACTGACCGCGGTTCTGATCTCTTCGCTGGTGTTTCTGCTGTTCCTGGGCTTCGGCACGATCAGCTTGGGAAGGTTGGAGAGCCGACCGGTGGTCAAGCGTCCCCGTCTGGCTCTCATCCAGCAGAACGCCGATCCTCGCAAGAACAACTACCGAAAAACCTTCGATACCCTGGTCGAGCTCACCGACCGGGCGGTACTGCAGGATCCGGACCTCGTCGTCTGGTCGGAGACCGCCTTCGTCCCCAACATCAGGCGCTGGAGCCAGGTGGATCCAGATTCCAGCACCTACGCCGCCCTGGTCCGGGATTTCCTCGATTACCAGGACGATCTTGGCCGCTGGCTCGTCACCGGAAATGACGACTACGAGCTGATTGCCGACGATCGGGGGGAGGAGCAACGGCTGGACTACAATGCCGCCATCCTCTTCGATCCCGATGGGAACAGGGTCCGTACCTACAGAAAGCTCAGGCTGGTTCCCTTCACCGAGTACTTCCCCTGGAAACAGCAGCTGCCCGGCCTGTACAACTGGCTCAAAGAGCGGGATGTGTACCTCTGGGAGCCGGGACAGGAGAGGGTTGTTTTCGCCCATCCTCTGTTTCGTTTCTCCACGCCGATCTGTTTCGAGGATGCCTTTCCCGGGGAAGTTCGCCAATTCGTGCGGGAGGGAGCCGAGGTGATCGTGAACATCAGCAATGACTACTGGTCTCTGACCCCGGTGGAGGGCAGACAGCACGGGGTCAATTCTTTTTTCCGGGCCGTGGAAAACCGGGTTCCCCTGGTCCGGGCCGCCGCCTCGGGCCTCACCGGTTACGTGGACACGGCCGGACGCCTGGCTGCCACCGTGCCGTTCTACCAGGAGCAGTATCTGGTCGTGGAGGTGGAGATCAAAGAGCCCGTACTCACCCCGTACACCCGCTTCGGGGACTGGTTTCCCAAGCTGTTGCTCGGGCTGTTCGCTGTTTTTTTGCTCCTATCTGCAATTCCGGCTCTGCGGCGGGCTTTGTGAAAGAGCAAACACTTGACACTTGGGTCTAAATCTGTTAGTTTCTTGTAGGATTTGAAATTAGGAGGGACCATTCCTTGGCCAATAGCAGTACAGCCGCAAAGCGGCATAGACAGAATATAAAGCGTCGCATCCGTAACAGGATGGTAAAGTCCGAGTTACGCACCAACACCCGCAGGCTCTTGGAACTTGTGGAGAGCCAATCCACAGAGGATGCCAAGAAGCAGTATGTGTCGGTAGCCAACCTGCTCGATCGGGCGGTCAGCAAGGGTGTGCTTCACAGGAACACCGCCGCGCGCAAGAAGCACAGGTTGCACAAAGTGTTGGCGGGCACGGAAAAATAGTGAGGTAAGGGGTGGGTGCGGACAAGCTCACCAAAGCTGAAATCATCGAGCAGATCTACCCAAAGGTTCGCGTCAGCAAAAAGAACATCCATACCATTCTGGATTTATTTTTCGCGGAAGTCAAAGGCGGCCTTCTCGAGGACAGGGTCATCGAGCTCCGGGGCTTCGGCACTTTCGAGATAAAGACACGAAAGGGAAGAAGAGCCAGAAACCCGAAAACCGGGGATACCGTGCAGGTTGAGAACCACGGGGTAGCGGTATTTCGGCCCGGAAGAGAGCTGAAGCAGAAAGCCTGGTCCTTGAGGAAATAATTTGAAAAGATCGGCAGCCACCTCCCCCCCAGTCCGGGAGAAAACTCCGGGCAAGGTGATAGCTTCGGTCGGCCTGGAGCTGCTCCTGCTGGCCGTCTCGGCGCTGCTGTTCGCCCTTTCCTTTCCCAGTTTTTTGTCCCAATGGGGCTGGTTTCCACTGGCCTTTTTCGCGCTCACCCCGGTGTTCATCGTGGTTCACCGCGCCGGCTGGGTGCGCACCGTTCTGTATGGGGCCTTCTTCGGCTTTGCCAGCTACGCCCTTTACAACTACTGGCTGGGATCGTTTCATCCCCTGACCCTGATCATCGTGCCGCCGATCTATTCGGTCTACTTTCTAGCTGTTTTTCCCCTGCTCAAGGCCGCGGATTCCCTGTTTCCCCGCTACGGGTTCATCCTCCAGGCTCTGGTATGGGTGGCTTACGAGTTCGTCAAGATTCAGGGTTTCCTGGGTTATGCCTACGGGATTATCGGTTTTTCCCAGTACCTGTTTCTGCCTCTGGCCCGGCTCAGCAGCGTAACAGGGGTTTGGGGTGTATCCCTGCTCGTGGTTTTCCCTTCGGCTTTGCTGGGAAATGCCCTGAAAAACGGATTTGGGGAGCTCTTTTCGTTTATTCGACGTATGCGCATTCCGATTCTGCTGTACGCCGGGGTGTTCGCGGCTGTGGTGATTACCGGGCTTTTCAACAAGGCGCAGCTGGATTCCGTACCGAAATGGAAGGTTGCTCTGGTTCAGCAGAATGTGGATCCCTGGAAGGGGGGCAACAAGACCTATGCGAAAACTCTGGAGATCCTTACCCGCTTGAGCCGGGAAGCCCTTGAAGAGGATCCCTCCATCGATATAGTCATCTGGTCGGAAACTTCCTTTGTTCCGGCCATCGACTGGCACACCCGCTATCGAACCGACCGGGTGGCCTTTGGCCTGGTCAAAGAGTTGAGGGAGTACCTCAGTGCTCAGACGGTGCCCTTCGTCTTGGGAAACGATGACGGCCAGCTGGCTAAAGATGAGCGGGGAAGGGACATCAGGGTGGACTACAATGCGGCCATCCTCTTCGATAGAGGCGAGATTGTAGAGACCTACCGCAAGCTTCACCTGGTTCCCTTTACCGAAAACTTCCCGTATAAGGACCGCCTTCCCGGGATCTATCAGTGGCTCAAGGACGCGGATACGCATTTCTGGGAAACAGGTACCGAATACACGGTGTTCGAGGCCGCGGATGTCCGCTTCTCCACACCGATCTGTTTCGAGGACACCTTTCCCTATCTGAACAGGGAGTTCGTACGCAGGGGCGCCCAGGTATTGGTCAATCTGACAAATGACGCCTGGTCTAAAGCCATTGCCTGTGAGATGCAGCACATGAGCATTGCTGCCTTTCGTGCCCTGGAAAACAAGAGGACGTTGATGCGCTCCACAAATGGGGGGATCACCTGTGTGATCGATCCGAACGGCCGCATCCTAGCCATGCTCCCGCCCTTCACCGAGGACTACCTGATTGCCGAGGCCCCGGTGTACGCATCCGAACAGACCCTGTATACCCGTTGGGGAGATTGGTTCGCCATCCTGATTTCGGTCCTGGCTTTGATCGGATTGGCAGGAGGATTGCTGGCCCGGCTTCTGCGACCTTGACAACCGGGTTGAAGAAAAGGTTAAATGAGAACATGAAATCCAAGGGTAAAATCCTCATTGTCGACGACGAACCGATCAACCTCGAGTTTTTCGATGTGATGCTTAGCAATCTTGGTTTCAAGATCGAGAAGGCCGCCGACGGCGAAGAAGCCCTGCAGAAAGTGGTGGAAACCGATCCGGACCTGATCATCCTGGATAACATCATGCCCCGCCTGACCGGGTGGGAAGTTACAAAGAAACTCAAGCAGGACAAGGAGTTTCGCAAGTATCGGCAGACTCCGATCATCATGTTCTCCGCTATGGACGAGGTCAAAGACAAGATCGGGGGCCTTGAACTCGGAGTCGATGATTATATCACCAAGCCCTTCAATTTTTCGGAAGTACTGGCGCGCATTCGAGCGGTACTGCGCAACCGAGAACTGGCCAAACAGGTTGCCCGGCGGGAAAGAAGAATATCCCTGGTCGAATCCCTGAACAACTCGCTGATCTTTTTCACCCAGCACATCAAGAAACCGATCTCCGGATTGATCGAGGCTGCGGAGAAGCTCGATGCCTCCGAGCAGAAAGAGGTGGAGGAGCTTGCTGCGCTGGTGAAACGGGAGGGAGCGGAGATACTGGCGACACTCCAGGGCCTGGAGGATGAGATCGAGGAATTGCAAAACAAGGGAAATAGGTTGAAGGAGGGGGATCTTTCCCTCGACGAATTGGAAAAGAAATTGCAGAAGCATCTCCAGAACTGGCAGAACAGCACTGCCAGTGACGAGGTGCAGGCATGATCTCGGATGCCAAGAAGAAGGTGCTCGAGCTTTTCAATGAGGGCCGCAAGAACTACAAGCTCATGAAGTTCGACGCAGCCAAGGATCTGTTCGCCAAGGCATTGAAGGTGGATCCGGAGGATGGACCCTCAAAGGTCTACTTTGCCCGCTGTAAGCACTATATTCAGAACCCCCCACCGGAGGATTGGGACGGGGTCTTTGTCATGAAAACCAAGTAGGACTAGATGTCGAAAAACAACGAACACAAGAGCATTGAGAAAACCACCACGACCCTGGGCAAAGAGACCAGCTTTAACGGAATGCTGCGATTCAAGGAATCCCTCAAGATTGACGGGAGCTTCGAGGGGGAGATCGAATCTCCCGGTTTTCTCTACATCGAGAACGGCGCCACCGTCAAAGCCAATATCAAGGTAGGATCGGTAGTGGTCGGGGGTGTGGTACGGGGAAATATCGAAGCAAGCGAGCGCCTGGAAATGCTGACAACGGGCAAGGTCTTCGGGAATATTCGAACGGCCAAGCTGAACATTGCCGACGGCGTCGTTTTCGAGGGCAAGTGCGAAATGATCAAAAATCCCGAAAAATTGGATATTTTCTCCGCTCCGGTGGCGAATATCAAAAAAGCAACCCAGAGCATCTGACTTCCATATGGAAGGAAAACCCATTTCGACGATTCTCTCCGTAGGTACCGAACTGACCGAAGGGAGCATCCTCAATACCCATTTCCGTTTTCTCGGAGGGCAGCTCAAGGCTCTGGGATTCTATACGCAGAGGTGCGTTCAGATCCCGGATGATGCGAGAGTTTTTCTTGAGGAGCTGAACCGGGCTATTGAATCGGCGACCCTGGTAGTCATTACCGGCGGGTTGGGGCCCACCAGCGATGACCTGAGCCGGGAAATCGTGGCCGAGGCATGTGAAGCCGCATTACAATTCGATGAAACGATTTGGGAGCAGCTGGTCGCCCGCTACGCGGCTCGGGGCCGAAAGATAGCCGAGACCAATCGAAAGCAGGCCCTAATTCCTTCGGGATTCCGGGTACTACCCAATCCGGTCGGCACGGCTCCCGGATTTCTCGGCGCCGCGAAAGCGTGCACCGTCGTGGCTCTGCCCGGTCCTCCTGCGGAGCTGGAGCCGATGTTCCTGGGTGAAGTCGTTCCGTTGATCCGGCCTCTGAGCGCCGGAGGAAGCGGCGCCGAAGAGCTTATCGCCACGGCCCTGATGATACCGGAATCGGTTTTGGAACAGGCCCTGCAGCAAGCGAGGGAGCGAGCTTCCCATATACAGTGGAGCACCCGGGTGGCCCATGACAGGATCGTTTTCACACTGCGGGGATCGGATCAGCCCGCAAGGTCACGGGTATTTTCGCAGCTGGTCGACGAGTTCGGCCGGATGCGCATCCGCCAGGGGGATGTTCAGCCGGGTTTCCTGCTGTACCGGCTGCTCGAGCAGCGGGAGGAGAGAATAGCGGTGGCGGAATCCTGCACCGGCGGTCTGGTCTCCAAGCTGCTAACCGATGTACCGGGCAGCTCCCGGGTATTCTGGGGAACCCTGGTGGCCTACTCGGATGAATCCAAGATGAGTATGCTGGGGGTCGCCAAAGAGGCGCTGGAGAGCTCAGGTGCGGTGTCCGCCGAAGTAGCTTCGGCCATGTCGGAGGGGCTGCTTGAGCGAACGCCGGCTGATGTAGCTCTGGCGGTGACCGGGATCGCCGGACCGGAGGGAGGCACTCCTGAAAAACCTGTGGGAACGGTCTGGATTTCCGCACGCTATCGCCACGGAGGGCACCTGTGTAGAGTTTTTCATTTCCAGGGCATCCGGGACGCGATACGACGGCGCAGCGCCGTGGCCGCATTCGTATTGACCGAGTGCGTGCTGCTGGGGGTAGATGCGGAGCTGCAGTTCTAACCAAGGCGGATAGAGCACAATCAACAGCTTCTGGATTAATTTCTGTAGTGAGTTTATAATTCGCCAAAATTTATTTGCAGCGGGGTTAGATGAATGGAACAGATCACCTTCGAGCATTGGCAAAAGCTAGATCTCAAAGTGGGAAGGATTGTTTCTGTTGAGCGTATTCCGAAAACAGAAAAACTCTACAAAATACAGGCAGATATCGGACTGGAGCGAACCATTCAGATTGTCAGCAGCCTTGTTCCCTACTACAGTTCCGAAGAGCTTCAAGGCAGTAGCATCATTGTGCTTGTTAACCTGAAACCGACCCGTTTTCATGGTGAGCTCTCCGAAGGGATGCTGCTAGCTGCAGAGAAAGAAGATGGCAGCACTTGCATCCTCTTGAAACCTGAGAGGGAAATAGAACCTGGTACACCGATCACTTGAGTGTGTAGTTAAGGGTTATTTCGAGGTCTTCATAAATATAGGGAACAAATACAGGTGGCAGACTGATTTGCTGATATATAGAATATACAGCAAAAATTGACAAAAAACTTGCGCAGAAATTCAATATACCCTTGACATTTGAGGAAAATTTAATAAAATAGAGATTAAGAGATATAGTCAAATCTCATCATTTTTGGAATCTTTCCATTAATATCCGGAACTGTGTTTTCTGTATGGATGGGGAAGGTGCTTTGTTTTTGGAGGTATTGAAATGATCGATGTAAAAAAACAAGTAATGGAGGCCGAAAGGCGCATCCGCGATCATGTCCGGGAAACTCCGTTGGAGCATTCTCCCTATCTCAGCCGGTTGGGGAAGTGTCAGGTCTATTTAAAATTGGAGACTATACAGTTTTCCGGATCGTTCAAATCTAGGGGGGCGGTGAACAAGATTCTATCGCTTACGCCTGAGGAGAAGGATCGCGGGATAATAACGTGTTCTACAGGCAATCACGGTATGGCCGTGGCTTATCTGCTTCAGAAATTCGGGATTAAAGGGATCATCTTCTTACCGGAAAGCGCGGCCGAGGCCAAGGTCGAGGCTATAAGATTGTATGAGGCAAACATTCAACAATATGGGGATGACAGTTTGGAAACCGAGATAGAAGCCAAGCGATTCGCTGACCAGAAAGGCATGATTTGGATCTCTCCATACAACGACCCTTATATCGTCGGCGGGCAAGGAACAATTGCCGTGGAACTGGAGAGACAATTGGATTGTCCGAATACCATTCTCGTTCCCATTGGCGGGGGTGGACTGATATCGGGCATCGCCGGTTATTTGAAATCCAAGGATGATGGAATCGAGTTTATCGGGTGTCAGCCAGAGAATTCCCGGGTGATGTACGAATCGATCAAAGCAGGTAAAATATTAGACATGGAATCGCAGCCCACGCTTTCCGACGCCACGGCCGGCGGCGTCGAGCAGGGATCGATTACATTTGACATCATTCGGGAGTTGGTCGATGATTTTGTTGTCGTGAATGAAGTTGAGATAAAGAATGCGATCCGGCTTATTCTGGAAAAACACTATATGCTTATTGAGGGCAGTGCGGCATTATCCGTGGCGTCGTTTCTCAAAGAGAAGGAACGATTCCAGGGCAAACATGTGGTCCTGATAATCACAGGATCCAAAATCAGCGTCGATAAACTGAAGGCGGTATTAGCGTAAGGAGGATGTCATGATAAAAACATACGATTTGGATCAAATCAAAGAAGCCCTGGAAACCATCGATCCCATCCAAAGCATCGAAGAGGGATTCGTGGCATATTCCGAAGGCAAGGTCGTGGTTCCCCCGGTCGGTGAGATGATTTTCGAGAATCCTCCAGGCGATGTGCATATCAAATACGGCTACATCCGTGACGATGATTACTACGTGATCAAGATCGCTTCGGGTTTTTACGATAACGTCAAACTCGGGCTGCCTACCACTAAGGGCATGATGTTACTGTTCAACCAGAAGACGGGTGAACCGGTTTGTTTTTTGCTTGATGAGGGCTATCTGACAGAAGTCAGGACTGCGGCGGCGGGCGCTGTTGTGGCCAAGTATTTGGCTCCCAAGCATGTTGACCGAATAGGCATCTTTGGGTCCGGTACTCAGGGCAGGATGCAACTGTTGTATCTAAGTTCCATCGTACCCTGCAGGGATGTCGTTGTTTGGGGTCGGCATGAAGAGAATCTGAAGGCATACAAGGAGGATCTTGAGCCCAAAGGCTATACGATTCACACGACATTGGATGCCGGCGAAGTGGCATCCTCGTGTAACTTGATTGTGATGGCAACACCGTCTCAGAAGCCGCTGATTTCAGCGGATGATATTCGTGAAGGTACACATATTACGGCCATGGGATCGGACACCCCCGATAAGATCGAGCTCGATCCCAAGATTCTGGGAAAAGCGGATTTGGTTGTGGCAGACAGTATTCAACAGTGTCTTTCCCGCGGGGAAATATTTCAGGCCATCCGGGCCGAATGCCTGGTAAAAGAGAACGTTGTGGAACTGGGGCATGTCATCGCAG